>Ga0209935_1005757_pt1 | contig 10298 bp, 22 predicted proteins | sample ThiBio_1000_plan_2_FD_183958 | JGI IMG/M metagenome (GOLD analysis project Ga0209935, IMG submission 183958) | Wastewater bioreactor microbial communities from Cape Town, South Africa - Thiocy_cont_1000_plan (SPAdes) | ecosystem: Engineered > Bioreactor > Thiocyanate-remediating >... | reverse complement strand
TTGCGAGAGACAGCATCGAAAGTACGAGCACGGCAGCTCGCCTTCTTCGTTGTTGGCCATGCGCTCAAAGTTCGTGTCGACCAGGTAGAGCTGCAGGCAGAGGTCGTCGTCGAACTCGAGCCGTCGATCATCGGTGTTCTTGCCCATATTATCTCGAGTGCCCAGCTGTACGGTCAGGATGTAGCAGCCGAACGACCGGCGCTCATAGCAGAAGAACGTGCATGGCAAGCTGCGCATTGATGGAGTGAGCCAGCATCGACCTTCCTTGATTCGCATCTCGCCATTCGGTGTCGTACGTACCACAAGAACAAGACAATGTCGAATACAAAGCCTATGATGGCCATCGGCAGTGCGAATAGGTAGCAGATGACGGCACACGGGCCATACACGGACCAGATGCAACACTGCACCAACGGGCACCACCAAGCCGTGTTGCAGTATTTACATGTGTCGCAAAGCGGAGTGGAGACATTGATCGCCAACCAGAAGAACTTGAAGCTCATACAAACAGCATCCCACAGACAACAAGTGACGGCCAAGTCGCCGCCCATTGGAGATGGTCGCAAGAGAGCGAGCGCGCGCCGCGCGCGAGAGAGAGCGAGAATATGAATGAGTGTCGTTGAGAGCGAACGAGCGATGCTTGGAATGTACAGAGTGTCAGTAACCAATCGTGCGCGCTGTCTGTATTGCAGAGAGTGCGAGATGGCATGAATTGGCGGTGGCAGCTGCCATCAATCGACTGCGGGATCGATCGGTGCCTTGATCGCTCGTTCGCGTTGCTCTTGCGAGAGACAGCATCGAAAGTACGAGCACGGCAGCTCGCCGTCGTCTTGTTCACGCTCAAAGTTCGTGTCGGCCAGGTAGAGCTGCAGGCAGAGGTCCTCGTCGAACTCGAGCCGTCGATCATCGGTGTTCTTGCCCATCTTATATTGATTGCCCAACTGGAGGGTCAGGATGTAGCAGCCGAACGACCGGCGCTCATAGCAGAAGAACGTGCATGGCAAGCTGCGCATTGATCGAGTGAGTGCGGGAGTGAGCCAGCATCGACCTTCCTTGGTTCGCATCTCGCTATTCGGTGTCGAACGTACCACAAGAACAAGACAATGTCGAATACAAGGCCAATGATGGCCATCGGCAGTGCGAATAGGTAGCAAATGACGGTACATGGACCACACACGGACCAGATGCAACACTGCACCAACGGGCACCACCAAGCCATGTGGCAGTAGCTGCAAAACTCACAAAGCGGAGTGGAGACATTGATCGTCATCCAGAAGAACTTGAAGCTCATACAAACAGCATCCCACAGACAACAAGTGACGGCCAAGTCGCCACCCATTTGAGATGGCCGCAAGAGAGAGAGCGAGTGAGAGAGAGAGAGAGAGAGAGAGAGAGAGCGAATGAGCGTGCACCTGTCAAACGGTGATTTAGATAAGCGAGATGTCGCTGCTAATGTGCGCTAGAGATTGTGGACTGTGTACAGCGCCCAGACAGACAGAGAGAAGTGTATTTGAAGGACACACGTATCACGCGAATCGAACTCTCTCGATACCCTGGCAATGACAGTAGTAATGGTTGCGACGATGGCAATCATACGTCGCACGAGTACACACTGGCTACACAGCTCGAATGGCCTCGTCCTTCTTGACGAAGCCACGCGTCTCATACCACTCCCAAGCCTCTCGAATCTGATATTCGGTCCAGAACACGTTCAGTATCATGCCGCCTCCATGCCAGAGAGAATGGCCATCAAAATGCTATGATCGAGCGAGAGAGAGAGCGAGTGGTGGCTCATGAGCGTTAGTAGTCTGCGAGAGGTCTTCTCACACGATCGCTCAAACGCACCCCAAGCAGTGGAATGAAGTCGTAGATCTGCGGTATCGCACGTCCAATGCATCAGACAACCACGAATACTGGAATAGCACTCGCGAGCCGATGCAGTGCGCGTACCTCAAACGGTACGATGAGCAGCAGCCCTGCGTGGAAAGCAAGCGCGTACGCGACATGCATTCGACGCAGCAGCAGCACGTGATAGAGCGAGTACACCACCCAGATGACCGAGTGATAGATGATCAATCGAGTGGCGAGATTGACGGCGTAGCTGTACGAGAACCTCACGGTGCTCATGTAGAAGAAGAAGTACAGGCTCTGCAGCGCGAACGGCAACGCCACGATCCATCGAGTCACGATCGAAGAGATACCGAACACCCTTTGGTCGATCGACATGACGGATGGATGAGTGTGCGGCACCACACCGACACGCTCACATCGAGTGGCATATGGCGTACTTGATGGTACCGGCAGCGCATAGAATATGCCACAATCCGATGGCGGTGAAGTAGTCTCCTGAGCGAGTCCAGTAGGTCTCGTGTACGTGGAACGACGTGGCTGCGAGGTAGGTCACGACCACCGGCACCAAGGTCCAATACACCATCCCTGCGCCGTGCGAGTTGATTGATTGATCGATTGATTGATGATCGATCAGCAATGTTGCACTCGAGCGGTAGGCAACCAACGATGCTTGCTCGTACAATGGTCAGGATACATGGTTGATGGTCGATTATCGCCAATGAATCGTTGTCGCTGTTGATGATAGCGCCACAGTTGGATCCTGCACACACGACACACGGGGGCACACCGCTTGAGCCATCGAGTACGTGGCTTGCAGCGCGTAGCTATTCGACTCGACCTACGCTGTAATGGTGGCGTTGCCGAAACAGAATGCCGCAGAGGCGGGCTCCTCGATGAACCATAGCTGCACGACACGAAGGTGCGGCTTGGAGTTGATGGCTGCCTCGACCACGCGAACAACCAAGCCCAGCAGCAGCATCAGCAGCATCAGTATCCATGAAGAAGCTCTCCGTTCCTTCTCAGCCATTTGATCCGGATCGCTTGCGACTCGAATGTGGTCGAGAGCGAGGCTGAGACGCCACGAACGGAACAGCAACAAGCAACAACCGACTCCGGCAACCGAGAGCAGTAGAAGGTGCTTGGTAGGCAGGCACTCGCCCTCTTGACCCGTGCCCGCAAGTCGGCAGGCTCTCGGACCTCCTCGGGACCTCCTCCAAGCAACGTGTACGTGTATCAGCGTAGGTCCTACACTCAGGTGCTTCACGCCCCTACCCTGAGACCCTCGCGATATTCGGGACCGGGCAAGCAAGCAGGAACTGAACGATGGCTGCCAATAACACGCCGAATTGCCGCGAGTTTTCTCAGCACCAAGCCGTACTTTCTCTCGTCCATCGAGCTGTGAGGCAGCTCATTCGCTCTCTCGCCCTCGCTCTCACACGCAAGCGCCACCACAACCATCTTCATCTCTCGAGATAACTCCAACTCCTACAACTCCTCCTCCTCCTACAGCAGCAGCAGCAACAACAGTTGAATATGTCGATCTTGCGTGATACGTTGGTGAGTGCGTTCCCGAAGCCTCCGTCGGGCAAGGTCCTGACGATCGACAGCAAGCTCTCGGTGGCCTCGGCTCATGCTGTACGACGAGCGAGAGCCCCTCCATCCAAGAGCCCCCCCATCCACATCACTCGCAAGCAACCGCGATACTGATCGTACAGACACACGATCCATGTGATCCATTCGATCCCTTCCCTGTGTAGATCTTGATGCAAAACAACGTCCTGTCGGCTCCGGTGTACGACGCTGAGATGAGCGCGTACGTTGGCATGATCGACATGAGCGACGTCGTCGAGTTCGTGCTCTCGTCGTTCCAGGAGGCCGAGGTCCTCGGACACGGCTTCGTGGCCATGATGGAGCAGGTCGAGCGCATTCATCATGCGCAAGCGCGTACCTGTGCCGGTACGGCTATCTCTCGAGCTACCTCTCCATCTCGTGATCTATCTATCGTGAGCCACTGAACCAACCAACCAACCACCTGTCGCCATTAGATCTGTCTCGCCGCAACCCGTTCGTCATGGTGTTGGAGACCGATTCATTGCTCAAGGTCGCCGAGGTGCTGTCGACGCGCTGGGGCGTCCATCGCGTCAACGTCTTCAACAAGGACGGCCAGCTGGTCAACATCGTCACGCAGTCGTCGCTCGTGAACTTCCTGGCGCACCATCTGTCGGGCCTCGGCGGCGTGGTCGACAAGACCGTCGGCGACCTGAAGCTCGGCACGGCGCCCGTGGTGACGGTCGAGGCGACGGCCAAGACCTCGGAGGCCTTCAACGCGTTGCGCCAACACAACATCAGCGCCGTGCCGGTCGTGAACTCGCTCGCTGGCGGCGGCATCATCGCCAACATCAGGTTCGCTCGCTGCGATGGCGCTCGTGCTCGCTGCGCACCTCCCTAACAACGCGAGTTGCTTGGACGGACGGCATGGTGGTGGGCGCATAGTGTTCGCGACATTCGAGAGATTGCGTCGAGCCCCGAGAACATGTATCGATTGTATCAGACCGTGAGCGAGTTTGTGGCGAGCACCCACGATCGTGAGATCGACGTACGTCCGTCCAACCAACCAACCAACCAACTAGTGCTCCAAGCGTAGCTGTAGAGCGAACGAGCGAACGATTGAGTGCTCACTCGCTGATGGTTGCTACTCGCACAGGAGCATGCGCCTGCCATCACGTGCACGACGCACAGCCGTCTGCGCGACGTGATCGTCAAGCTTGCGGCCAACCGAATCCATCGCGTCTACGTGGTGGACGCCAACAACTACCCGATCGCCGTCGTGAGCCTGGGCGACGTGCTCGCCGTCGTGGTGGCGGCTGCGAACAGGGCCATTGCGGCAGCGGCCACTGCGCACTCGTAAGATGCCTTGCTTACTTGGCAATCGTGAGTGCGTGAGAGTGAGTACCGGTGCCATCTCGCGGCCTCTCGTGCTCGCCACGATCGATAGTACGATCGATAGTATAGTTTATATTGGTACAATAATAAGAGCGCAATCAAGTTGTTGCGTTGTTGTTACAGCAATGTGTGCGTGCGTTCGCGCGTGTCGGTAGAGTCATAGTGCGAAGGCGTGTGCGTCGTTCGAACGCGCCTACAAGGTGTTGGGATGGGGCTTGAGGAGCTGCACGTCGTTGTGGCGTAGCAGGTAGAACACCATGTCGTGCTCCTGAATGCGAGTGCTCGGAGGCGGGCACGTGACGACGTATCGGTGCTTGATGCCGCGCTTGTCGGTGCGCAGGCGGTACAAGCCGATCGGCAGCAGGTCTCGCCATCGAGAGTAGTTGTCCAGCACATCGAGGAACGTCTTATCCTGCAACAAAGACAGAGATACCAAGCACCGAGGCGCCTTGTGAGTGCGGTGCGTGGCTGCAGCTACGTGCTCCGGCTACAACGGCCGAGCGAGAGCTGCCACATACATAAAGGCTCGGATCGAGCTCCTCGAGCTGCAGCTGGTCCGAATGGATCATGCGCTTCGTGAACGGTATCATGAACGGGTTCTGGTACGCTTGTGCGAGGAGTGCTTCCATGACCGACGACGTGAACAGCGTGCCTTCGGCAAAGCTCGGAAACATGTGCACTGGATGGTAGCGCTCGGTCTTGACACGCGTCGGAATCGATGGATCATGGAGCGGGTTACTGGCGGTCGATGGCACGAATAGATTGTGGTTCGCTGTCACGGCTGCAAGAGAGCGAGCGAGACACGGCATCAGATTCAGTACGCCATCGTTGGCATGTCCGTTGTGCCCGTCGCATCAAGAAGACGAACCTAATTCGACGCGGAGGTTGATCTCTGGATTGAGTTGTGATATCGTAATGTAGGTGAGGATCGTGGTGGCGTCGACCATGAAGGCCTCCTCGCCCTCGTTCTGGATGCTCGCCGAGAGCACGATGGCACACGTGGCATCGGCCACGCCGGCGCGCAGCAGATCCTCTGGAATGGTAGAATTACCCTCGACGATGAAGAGATTCGGAAAGTGGCACACGCACGTCCATTCGACAGAGTCGATCTCGTGCTCGACGAGCAATACGATCGGAAGGCTGGTGTTCCGGCCGAGCGAGCGAATGGTAGCTGAGAGCCGACGGTAAGTGGCAGACAAGCGCCAGGGCGGCCTTGGAGGTTAGGAGACCGCATACCGATCAAATGGTACAAGCTGCGAGTGTAGCCACAGATGATGAGGTGCCCGTGAAAGTCTACCTGGTCGATCTTGACCGAACTACGCACAGATACACGTTGTTGCGGCAGTCAGTGGATGGACGACTGACTCAGCATACTCTGCTGCAGCAGTAGCCGCTGCACGGTACTTGATATCACGCATCATATCCAATTCTTGGTCAGTGTCATTGGCATTATTGAAGGCAGCTAGCCTGGGGCTGATTGAGGCATTGGCGGGTTAGGGTTAGGTAGTGCGAATACGACGACTGCAAGCCTGAGCTCGCGCCCAAGCACAAGCCCTATCAACCAACGTACTCGAGAGTATTCAAGGAGAGATCTGCCAACGAGATGGCATGCGCGTTAGACGGAGTGCATTGATGAGATCAACGAGAAGACGAGAACGAACCTCGTCGAATGAGCTTGCTAGGCGAGCGAACGGGCGTCTGTGCCGACTCGACGTACTTGCGCTTCGTCTGGTGCTTGGAGCCGGAGCTTGGTAGCTCATGCGAGGTCTACGAGGGTACAACGCAGCCCCGCGTGGTCAGTGAGTGTAGGTGCTTGTGTGGGGGAGCCTCCGTCGGCTGCCCGCCATACATTGCAGCAGACCAATCCAATGGCAGGATAGGAGATGATCAAGTCCTTGCCGGGATTGAGCAGCAAGGCACCGTCTTGCACGACGCCAAACAAGAGCGACGTCTTCCTTACGTAGATCTCCTGTGGCTATGGTCAGCATTGCACGTAGCACAGCCGATAGCCATGGCACGCGTTCCGCCTTCGATCGGCCTGGACACTGTCGCTAGAAATCAAAGCGCGCCACGTACACGAGCGACCTCCGGGAAGGTCATGCCGGTATACGACTTGGGCAACAAGCAATCGTACATCTCCTTGCCTTGACCCGTGCCATACTCGATGGCCCACGGCGGACGGGGTCGGAAGCGTTTTAAGAAGCGCGTCAAGTGCGACAATCGATCGAGCCACGGCCATAGAACGCGAGGTACGTGAGCTTGATTCAGGGCGCGAAAGGTTGCCGAGTACAGCAGGTTGCCGATCAAGGTCGTAGCTCCCGGCACCGTAACACTGCGAGCAACGAGGCCCTATTTTGATGATGCATATCCGTGCGCGAGAGCGAGCAATCAATGATGATGACACGAGAGGAGAGGAGAGGAGGCACTGAGGTCTGGGAGAGAGTACCATCGTAAGCTCCGAGATGCAGATGCTCGTGCAGTTCGAGATCATGCCGAAATGGCCTCGTGCACTTGGCATTAGAGCCTCGGCGAAGAGGGGGATCAAGGGATGATGGCGTCGAATGGCCAAGGCGCGTAGGATGTTCTGGGAGTCGACCTCTTGAGGGTCCTGCAGCGGTGGAAATGTGGAGCGTTAGGAGCGGCGGTACAAGCAATGCAATGCAATGCAATGCAATGCAATGCAATGCAATGCAATGGAATGGAGCACGAGTGTGCCTGGTGCGACCTACATCATCGGATGCAGCATGCGACAGGATGAAGCATGCGGCAGCGTGTCGCAAGCGGATACGGCGCAGGTCGTGCTTGACCATGGGCGAGCCGCAAAAGTACAGCAGGTTCTCGGGATACTTGCGCATGAGCTGCTTGATCTCGGGCGTTGGTTGGTTCGGGTGGAGGATGACCACGATGCGAGTGGCGAGCTTGTTGTCGGTGTAGGTGATCTCGCGCACGAGGGCCTTCAATCCGTTGTAGGTGATGTCGCCGATCACGACCACGTGGCCCGAGTAGATGGATGAGAGGCGGCCATTCCGTTCTGTACAATGAATGTGGCGGACGTCATGATGGTTGAGCCAGTGAGAGAGAGAGAGAGAGAGAGAGAGAGATAGGTCCACTCAGCGAGCGGCTGATCGATGCGGTACCATCTTGCTTCTGGAGCAATGAGATCACTTGACCGGCGAAGAACGGCAGCAAGAACATCAAGACCAACATCAAGAGCACGACCGTCATTCGACCAAGATGCGTCAACGGCAAGATGTCGCCATAGCCAGTCGATGACAAGGTCTTGGCGTTGGTTGGTTCATTCGTTGGTTGGTTCGTTCAATCATTCAGTCAATCAATCAACACAGATGACTCGGCGACTGAGTGGCGAGTGTGGCATACCGTGATCACAAAGTAGACCGACGTGTGGAAGGGCACCGAGCACTCCCAGTACGCGGTGGCCTGCGAGCAGTTGTTCTCAATGTCCGAGATCACGAGCGCAAAGAAGTACACGATCGCCATGAAGATCAAGATCGCCTGCGCACCCAGCGTCATGTACTCTGCGGCCGCATCCAAGCAAAGCAACGACGTGCGTACATTCCAGGTTAGCGGCGGCGGCGGCAGCGACGGCGTCGCGATCGAGTGACAGCTGCCACTCGGAGGCAGACGCACCACTTCGATGGAGATAGGAGATCTTCTTGACGACCAGGTTCCATATGGGCAAGACTCGAAACACTCGCGCGGCACGCAAGATTTGTATGGCTTGGATCGGGATCAGCGTGATCAGGATCGTGCCCACGTCGATGAAGGTCTTCCAGTCGAAGATGTAGAGCACCAGATCGACGCTAAATATACATATCACGCCATTAGCAAGAGCGCGCGAGATATCTCGCGAGCGACCGACCGATCGATCGATCGGTCACAGGTATTCATTCGTCTTGGAGATGGCGATCGGTCAATGTGAAGATGCAGAACACCACACGCGTCGCACTACGTACAGGCCAGGTTGGATGATCATGTGGAACGCGACGTAGAAGCACCAGAACGACGCGAGCGCGATCCAGAGATCATGAAACCACGATGGACCATTGTCGCCTGGATAGATGTAATACTCGGACGCCGTGAGCAGTGCCACGGCACACAACGACGTCAGTGCTTGAACGATTTCCTAAGCGCCCACGTTCGGTTATTCGAGCTCGATATGCCATTCGCGCGCGCGAGCGAGCGATCAAACACGACGCGAGATACAGCACATTCGAGCACATCGCCTTGTGCCATCGATGATCACGCAATCGATCCACTCGTACCAGCAAGAAGACGGCGTCGCTGATACGAGACCGAACTCTCTCGACGAGAGTCGGCTTCTCGGGCAGCAAGAGCACGGCATTTTGGATGTACTCGGCACGAGCCTTGAGCGTGGCAGAAGCGGCGTTGCCGTTGTTGTTGATGTTGTTGTTGGTCGGTGCGTGTGAATCGGTAGCAAACTCGTCGAGTTCTACGAGATCCTCCTGGTGCGCCATTGTATGAACGAGCTATGAACGAGCTGGCCCAGCTCCTTGGGGGAGCGCTGGAGGCCGATCGCAACAGACAGAGAGAGAGAGAGAGAGAGAGAGAGAGAGAGAGAGAGAGCGGAAGATGAGCGGCGGAGTCGCATCTAATAAACTGCACCGCCGAAATACACGACATCGCCACCGATCGCTCGGCTGGAATCAATGAATATGAAGAAAGCTGGAGTGGGCACGATTTGCTTTGTTGGTGGTGCTATGAAACAGAGGGCTGCATGTTTATGTATGGTGATAGGGGGAGGCTTGGTGGCTGTTGCAGCAGACGGCGGTCACTCACTAACTTGTGCGGGGAGCGAGGCCGATGCACAACGCACAATAATGGACGGGTGGTGTCGGTAGGGAGAGAGTGAGAGGAAGAGTGAGTGGCAGAAGGATAGAGAGCGAGTGACGGAGTAAGTATGAACGAACGAATGAATGACACAGAAAGGGAACAGCGTCGATGAAGAACAACAGCAACAGCATCCACCACCACCACCACGACACCACCGCTACGACAACGTGCACGAGCAACAGTGTGGTGGTAGTAGGAGGTCAACAACAATACAAAACGTGAAGGTAGCTGTGGATGGAGGCGGAGAGAGAGAGAGAGAACGGGAAGAGGAGCGAGAACGGAGAGTGGCCGAGCGAGTGTACGAACGAGCGCTCGAGAGCGCGCGAGCACTCGTGCGGAACTAAGAGTTACAACACAAGGCAGAGAGAGAGAGAGCAGAGGATGAGATACCGAGAGCGAGTTTGTTGTCGACCGAGCCAAGCTTCGCACGCGCCACGCAGGCGGTGATATCGAAGAGGCTTGTGGTGACGGCGGCGGCGGCGGCTCGGTCACGGCAGGAGAGAGTGTGTGTAAGTGTGACTACGATGAGGCTGACATCGAGTCAGTGACGCGAGCGCGCTTGGAGAGCAGCAAGCCGTGGCTCTTCTTCTCTTCGTCGCATCGTGCCAGCAGGTCACGCTTCTGTTGTTGTT
>Ga0209935_1005755_pt1 | contig 10298 bp, 15 predicted proteins | sample ThiBio_1000_plan_2_FD_183958 | JGI IMG/M metagenome (GOLD analysis project Ga0209935, IMG submission 183958) | Wastewater bioreactor microbial communities from Cape Town, South Africa - Thiocy_cont_1000_plan (SPAdes) | ecosystem: Engineered > Bioreactor > Thiocyanate-remediating >... | reverse complement strand
GGCAGATGGCGTACAAGTACTCATTGTACATGTTTTTGAATCGGATGCATTCGTTAAAATGTCCCAGTCGCAGGGACATTCTAATTTGATCCCCATGAAACACGTCCTCCAGCCTCCGTCTTGTGTTTCCTTTGAAAACCAATTGAGACGACGGCTCTTCTGATCCGTTATCATATTTTCTTTTGCGCCCAGAGTTGTGGTATTCCGGAGGCAGGGAAAAAGAAGTGTACGATTCGAAAGGAAAGCAAGTGAATGGGCCTGGAAAATCTGCATCGGCTCCTTGCTGACTCAGTGCTTCTCTGTAATCAACCACTTCTGTATGAGGGAGATGGCGGCTGCTACACCCACAATCGCATTCGCTCGAACATCCTTCTGGAAAAGGAGCATATAATTGTGCGGTGTGTCCGCCAGCAAAATCGTGCAATTGTTGCTGTTGTCGTTGGAGTAGTATAATCATTGCTTGCAGCTCTTGCATATCGTTTTCTGGTTCACACCGACACCCATGGGCACAACAGGATTTGCCTGATGACAGCGAAAGAGTGAGATGACCAGAGGGGGAAAATTAAAATGCGGTTGCTTAGATAATCGCTAAGCGACGATACCTGGGTTAATCGCTCTAGTCGCCTCTGATGCACAAATAGCGGAAGAGGAGTAGGCTAGTAGAGGAGGGTCGTTTTTCGCAGGCAGATAGTGGCACAACCGTCCACTGTCTTCCATCTTAATTCTGGCCGACGACCTGCCTATCTGCTGGTTTGCGATTATTTTCTTGTTTTTATTTTTTGGTCCCGAATTCTTTCTTCTGCTGGTCAAAAATGAAGGTTAAACGCGACCCGCTTGCGCTTTACGGCTAACAAGCCTTTTCCCCTTCCCGCTCGACCCCGCAAGTTGCGGGAGGAGGGCTCCTGTCGGGTACAAAGCGGAGTATGAAAATAAGAAGAAAAAAACAAATAAATAAATATCTCATAGCAGACAGATAGACTCAAACTTGTCTTGACTACTCTCCCTCGTGGGTCAAGGATCCTACACGCTGCCTGGGTCCTGACGAAGCGCCTGGCGCACAAGATTTGCGATGGTCTCGTCTGGTTGCTTTTCGGCCTTCGCGGTCAGCTCTTCCGTTATTTGCTTTCGCAGATTAGTCTCTGTCTGTCTCTTCCAGTCATCTTGTTCTTTCTGCTTAGCCTCTTGGTGTTCCTTCTTCCACCTCTCAAACTCCATTTTCAACTTTTCTTCTTCTTCAAGCTTCCACATCTCGAAACTGTTTTGTAAATCTGCGAGTAGTCAGGACATTGAAAAGAATGATTTGAGAGATCCAACCTTCTACCTCCGAAATTAGTTTATCTTCAAACTCTGTGTCGGCCTCGCCACCCTCTGTATCCTTTTCCCGCTTAGACTCTTTCTTCTTTGCCGAAGGAGGAGCGAAGCTAACGGAATACCACCCTCGCACTTTCACAAAATCTTTAATCGTTACAACGCCTTGTGCTACCTAACATGATTGGTAACATGGACGGATATCTAAGGGACTCACCTGTGGGATTACTGGGGTGACAACAATTTCTCGGTCCTATGTCAAGCATTAGCAGAATAAATTTTATATGTTGACAGTTTTTAAGGTACTCACGAATGCACTCTTCGCCATTTTGTAGTAATCTCCTATCTCCTCAAGAACATCTTTGGCATTGTATAAGCGCTCATAATCCTTGGCCTCAAATCCAATCCGTATGTAGGGGTCTTGTCCTGGAGCATTTGTAATTCGGGTTCGGATCACCCAAGCCGAAGGCATCATAGGCTGTGCAACCTTGAGTGAGATTTAGAGTGTTTGAAGCGCAACGTACGTGCAACGAGTCACCGCCATAGCCTGGCACGCTTATTGTGGCCTCCATTCTTGCGTTCAGGGCTTCCAGGAAGGACAAGGAAAAAACGAAGCAACAACAAGCGTGCTAGGTGTGGCAAGTAAAGAATGCAGCCACTTTTTGTGCTTTACTTTCATCAAGCGAAGACAATTCTACCAATTCTTCAGTGGTTGCACTGCAGATATTGGAGATACTCCCCAATCCGTTCAGCAGAGCTTCACAGTCTGTAATTGTGAGTCCCGGAACCTGCATGAGGACATGTACTTGCGAATTCATTTTGGGTACCTGGGCAACGAGTAAGTAGAGGCCTGTGAAGCCGTTCATACTTACTGCGTAATTGTTTTTTGCTGAAGTGGTACCCTTAGTGGCACAAATAGCAAGTATCAAGCCCTTAGCCTGACTGATTCCCGTGCAAGGAATAATCATCGGTTTCGAACTCTTGCAACTACTGCGAGATGAGTATGAATTCACATGAATCTTCCTTCTTTACACCTCAATTGCATCTTGGTAAAGGGCTGCCATGAGGTTGATTCGCTGGATTTCACAATCAGCACGAAGCAGGTTTCGAAATTAATGCCCAAGCTTTCTGCATTCTCGATCGCCTCTTGCACTCGTTTATCGCTTGTGGTCAAGCTTTCGAGGTGGTAAAGTAGGAAAGCGGCACTCGCAAAAGAGGGAAAAATCAAGTGCGGCAAGCAACTATCGGATGCTTATGGTAGTACGTAAGTGAGGGGAACCGTTATTGCTCGTGCCTTACTTATCACCTTGAAACTAGATTGCAATAGTTTGACCAAACTGGATTGCACGAAGGAACTGTGTACGATCACCGGTGGGAGGAAACTAACGGGCGGGTGCTGGCTCCTACTTGTTGCTTGTGTAGTCGGAGCCAGCGCTCGGCGCTTCGGGGCCGGTTCGGCGAGTGGATGCGATCTATGCCGTACTGGTTTAGGAACACGCGCGGCCTTCGGCTTAGGTTTAGGAACTGGTTGAGTCGTTGGTCTGCTTTGTCGTGGTACGTAGACCATGGGAGGTCCCTTGTTGGTGAAGTACGGGCTTCTGATCTCTTGTCTCTGCATGCCTTCTCACCCTCTACGAAGGAATAGAAAAATATTTCCGTCACTTTGGGGAGGCAAAATTTTTGCCTGCATCGTGCGATTTATTTATTCGTCGACGAACTGTGTAGGAAGCTAGCGGGGTCATGTAGCGTTCCCCATCATCGAGGCCACCTTTTCAGCGACCTTGTGCTGAAAGCCCTCAACAAGCCTTCGTACTGGCGGCACGGTGCGGAGCCACTTGTCCAAAGCATTCAGCTGTTGAACCAGGAGGTCCATATTCTCAGTCGCAAGGAAATAGTCCAACACGCGCTCTACGCAGAGCTCGACGCCAACATAGAGGAACCCCATGTTAGGGTTCTGTGTGGCTTCCAAGAAGCTTCTTGCCCACCGCATGGATTCCTCAGTCTCTCCGAGTTCGAAATAGCATTGAGTATAACAGGAATGTACAAAAAGACTGTGTGAAGAAATGATTAGCGGCGGGAATCGACTAGCGAAAAGAGGGCTTACAAAATATGGTTCGCGAATGATTCTGGCCAAGCATCATTTGCTCTTGCTTGTTCGTTCTGTATATTATTTACAATCTGCCTCATGTGGGTCAGCAGGCTTATCGCATCCGCCAATGCATTCTTCTTTTCATGGCTTTCTTTCACTGCCATGCAATAGAGTATGCGGGTTTCTAGCCGAAGAACTTTGGCCAAAGTTAGCTATGTAAACAAAACCTTAATCTTGCGTACTCACCTATTAAGATATTCTTCCTATTCTTCCGCGATAGCGTCATACTCATTTGGGCGGGAGGGGTGCCTCGTACCGACTCTGCCTTGCCCTCAAGTTTAACGACGGTGATCGATTCGGGCGGGATAGACGATATACAGAAGATGCCCTCGTTGTTCTGATCGGCAAGGAATTTGTCCACCTTGCAGTACTCCCTGTATGTTTTCGGCTGGTGTGCTGAGAATAGGAGATACCGCACAAATGCGTCGCTGTTTTGTCTGCGGTTCCTGTTGCATATGGCAGCAGAGCCGCTGAGATAGTCAGCCACCTTATCGGTCTTGGTGTCTAAACGAACAGCCTGTGCTGCCATGGCGATTAGTCCCAAAGCCATGGCATAGTCGTTCAGACAATCGGGCTGTCGTTGTCGAATGGCCTCAAGCTGCTTATCGGCTCGCTGGAAAAACGCAACGCTGAGGTCTTGCTCTCCGGCTATCAGCGCGCCTAAGGTTTGTAGGATTAGGATTAAAGCGGCTATTCTTGTTTACATACCTTGTGAAATGCACAAGTTAAGACAAAAATTTAGCGTGCTAAGGTGGGAGCCTTGTTCAAGACGCAAAAAATAGGATATGCTGGCTGAGTCCGTTACTTAAAGAGAGTTTGAGTTAGTTTGTACTTCTCGGTGGCTAGTCTAACCTGAGGGATGCAGAGGGAAGAAGTGCCATATATACTTTTGGTAGTACGACTGGTACTTTATCATCGCTCCTACTGTGGTCGTCCGATTGTCTATTGACCATATCATGTAAGATCTGAACTTCTTCAGGGATTCTTTGTCCTCCGTGCAACCCACTTTGAGCTTCTTCGGCGCTGGTCGGCTATCCAACTCGATGCGCTTATCGTCTTCTATCGTAATTGCCGGTGGTGATGTGAATGTTTGTGAGACACAATCAGGGTTTGTGGCCTGGTTGACCACCGTTATGTCATTTGCGCGGTAGTCAGGCAGAGTGTCGAGTTTCGACTCGAATTTGCGTCGCACTTTCCTGATAGCTGGGCATATCCCCTTCCATTCCTCTATCACCCGGAATACGGCCTGAAGGTCCTTGATCTCTTTCATCTCCCAAAAGATCCGCATGACGAGTCGAACACAAAAGAAGGCATAGCCGCTCGCCACATATCGATGATCGAAGGTGGGTTGGCTGATGGCCTTCAAGAAGTTTCGTGCTAATGCCAGTGCCTCCTCTTTGTCACCTAATTGGCAGACAGGGGGTCAGAGTTGATATGAATTTAGGATCCTTTTTTACCTTTTAGGTGAAGACAGAACATGTGAAGGACAGGAGGGTAGCAGGTGAGTCCGTAGGCGACTCGGAGCGGCACAGGTTCTTTGAAGGCAGACTTGTAGCGCTCACTCTTGCTTTGAATTTCTCCTTGGAGGGCGTGTAGTGCCTTGAACAAGTCTTCGAGAAGAGCATCGACGCTTTCGCCGAGCCTTTTCTTCCTTGCACACCATCGTACGCCTACTACTATACAAGCCATCAACAGATTCACTGTTTTAGGTGAGAGGTAAAAAACAATTTGTGTTATTACGTTGTTTGCACAGAAGACAGAAGAAGGGGGAGTACCTTTGCGAAAGATACTCAATTTGGGGTTGAGAGGGTTGAGGGGATGAACAAAAGCTGGTTCCTCCTCAGATTCTCTAATAAGTTCTCGTATCGTCTGAACAGAGTGGTCAGTCATGGGGCCATAAAAGGCGACTGCTAGCAGGCATCTCCTGTGTCAAAGTGTGAGTATAAAGAAAACCAACAAAGGCACAAACCTGTAGCAGTCGCTATTTGTGGCTTTAAGGGATTGACAGATGCTCATGGCTTTGTAGAGACACGCAAGGCCCTCTTTATTGTCAATTAGGAAGTACCGGAAATACGATGATAGCACGAACATGGCCTAGATCATAAACATAAGCATCAATTTGATTGGAGGAGACCTACCGTAGCAAGTGCGTGATCGTTTAGGGGATATTGTTTTATATACTCCAGTTGCTGCAACATCTTGCCTTCGTATTCAATCAGGACCCTAGTGTTTGAAGTGGCTCTTCCAGCTATTTGGGAATGAGATTTTCTTACCCAATTACGAAAAATACTGACCCAAACTCAACGCGAGACATAATGAAAGGTGGAGTGGAGTGTTTTCATAGTTGGTGGTATCTTCTTCTGTGAGGAAGAATCGCACCATAGAGTCGTCTAAAATGCCGGGATGAAGAATGTACGTAGGACAAAATATCTTGAAATACGATGACAACATGTCACAGCAATCATGCACGGAACCAAGTTCTTGGCGAAGCAATGGGATGGCAGGGCCCACCGTAAGTTCTGATCTTTTGCGCTTGCGGGTTACTACGATATGGATGAGACAAATGTCTTGATACAAGAAGATTTACCATAGTTACAGCTGATGCGCTCAGCTTGATTGTTGTTAGGCTCGCGCGCGAGCTCATGAGTATGATCGGTAGCAGTGTGTGCGCTGCAAAAGAGCATCGGCTCCTGGAGTGCCTTTTCTCTCCAAATTTTTGGTTTCAAGTTCCACGAAAGCAGGGGGGCAAGTTTCCTTGCTGGTACAGAACAGACCTACCATACGACATGGGATAAGCAGAATATATTACATCTAGAACAGGGTACACCGATCATTCTCAAGCAATTGCCTCCATCGTTTCTTCTTAGATTTTGGTTTCTCTATGACTATCCCGAACACCTTGCGCACTTGTCTTACCGCCTCAAAGAAGCATTCCTCCACGTTTTGCCGTAACTTGGCGCTAGTCTATGGCAACGCAATGTTAACCCTTAACAATATTTGCACACTATGTCACTCACCTCCACATAGGGACATTGCCATGATTCTGCTAAATGTTGTGCATCGGATTGGGCTATGACGCGGGACTTGACGAGATCACTCTTGTTACCCACGAGGACGAGCGGCAGTTCTTCTGTGTCTTTGACTCGGGCGATTTGTTCTCGAAGTTCTGTCGCCTCATTGAAGGATTCGCGGTCAGACAGAGAGAAGATGACAAGGAATCCTTGGCCGGTCCGTATATATTGGTCCCGTAGTAATGAATAAGATTCTTGTCCTATTTGTTTGGTATGCGACAAAATTTTTGGGGGGGGGGGGAAGCGTAAGCAAAGGGCAAGAGAAGGAGGGAGGCGCACCTGCGGTGTCAAGTATCTCGAGCATGCATACCTCTGTATCTATTTCGACTTGTTTTCTAGAATAGAACAGATAGAAAAGGAAAATAATTAAATACAAAACAAAACACAAATTTTTAAATAAATAAAATAAAATAAATAAAAAATAAGGGTTTACCTGTAACAATCTTCTATGGTGGGATCTAAACGTGTAAGCGAAAACATGCAATTAGCATTTTTAATCAAGCGTGAGAGGTTTTGGGAGAAGAGCAGGGGAAAGGATAAAGTTACCGTACTCCTCGGCAAACTGGTGTGCGATAAGTTGCAAGGTGAGACAAGATTTACCGACTGCGCCGCTGCCTACAACGACAAGTTTGTATTCGTGCGATAGAGATAGAGTTGGTATCGTCAACTTGGACGGTTTGGAGACAGAGACGGGGATAGTTGATGCCAATGTATTGCTTGGAGAGCCTTTTGATCGTCGTTTATGGATGCCATCTTCGGAGATTGTCGAGTTGTCTAAGCTGGTAGCCGGTGTACCATTATTTTGTGCGACGGGAGATAAAGGATCGGGGGTTGGCGTTGCAGTTGAGTCGGGAAGAGGGCTCGGCGGAGTTGGCGCCGGTTGAGGATTTGTATTGAGAGTTGTAGTAGTAGTAGCACTATTTTCGTGCACGAGAAAACTGCCTGCAGGTGCTTGTGTGTGATCTTTAACCTCCGCCCGCATCCACATACTCCAGCGGGCGCCTTCGGGGCAGTCGTCCATTGTTTGTTTTGAATTGAAAAACGAGGAATCAGTTTATTATGGATTTGGAGCGGGCGAAATGACGATTCGCGGAACGGCGAATTCTAGGAAGGCAACTGCAGTGCAATACTCTTTTGCTTTGTTGGCGAGTTCCTATGCGGGGAACGCACGGGCTGCTGTTGTGGCAGCGCCACGGGGGCTGGTGTATTCGTACGGGTTTGGACATAAGTTCAGGCTGGATTCGGCCTCGCAACTCTAGTGCATGGACTGAGCGAGATAATTTGAATTTCAGGTGTTGGCGATTATATAGCGGAATGAGCGGGGACCGGGCGCGTAGAAGGAAGGAGATTGAGGAAAAGTTGGCGAATCTAAAGCCTCCTACAAAACCGGTGGAGGGGGAGTGTTGTGGCAATGGATGCATGAATTGTGTCTGGTTAAGTTATTGGGAAAATCAGGAGGACTTTCGAAAAGAGAAAAAGGATTTACAATCGCAACTGGCGCTACTCGCCAATCAAAAGGCTGGTAAGGGTAGCGCCGCTGGGTTGGGAGAGAGGAAAGCGGGTTTAGATGTAAAACGGCTAGACCAAGGTAGCGACGCAGAGGCGGAAAAGGAGGAAGACGACGAAGAGGAACTGAAAGCCATGGATGTAGGTATGCGAGCGTTTCTTGAGATGGAGAAGAGGTTACGAGGCTTGAAGTAGCCGCATAGCCCTGTGTGAGTTTATCTTTATTCGTGGAATTATTGTTTGTCTGCCTGAGAAGAAAGCAAAAGCAGAGCCGTGTGATGGACAGAGCAGACATCAAGCGCTTTCAGGTTGGAGAAGCACAGTAGAAAGAAAGGGAAGAAATGAGCGTTCTTTACCAACCATTTTCTCTAGAAAGAGGATTTTGATGTCCATGATTACTTGGAGACTATCAGTCGCAAACTGGTCTATGACATAAGCTCGAGGGAGGCTGAACCAGCCAACTTCAAAGGGGCTCCTACGTCATCTAATTCAAAAGATAGCGGTAACTGCGTGACTTAATTTCGCTCATCTAAACGGCCATAGTATTGTTCACTACCGAGCCATTTCTGGAGCTGTTTCAGGCCACGTTAGCAGATTTGAAGAAGCTTCAAATTCAGGTAACGGATAGATCAAATTTGTGTCCTCCTCGTTGATAATTGTTACTAATTTTTCGAAAAAAATATTCTTTCAGGTGGATAAGAAAATAAAGAAGTTGGTGCAAGAATGTGAAGAGGAAGAAGTAGCACACAAAGAAAAAATGGCGCTACAAACTAGAATCTATGAGGTAGCTTGGCCAAGGCCCTTGTTCTGCTCAGCGTTTTGATACCCCCAAAAGAAAAGCTTTTCGAGTTTCAAGGAGTTGGACCAGCGAGTAGCAGGTGTGGCTAATAAGGCGGTGGGGATAGGACAACATCTTGAAGCAGTTGTCAAGCAGAGAAACCGTGCTGCTGAAGTCGAAGGTACATGTCTCTTCGTTTCCTTCTCTTCTGTCTAATGTTTCTCTATATTCAGAACTGGTTAACTACTTTATTGAGCTGAATACGGGAGCGATAGTATCAGAAATTTTTGTAAATAATAAGCTGATAAAGGAACGAGCCGCATTGTTAAAGAAATTGAATAATCTTACACAAGAACTTGAGCGAGCTGAAGAGGAGGTAACTCTTCCCCCCCACAACAATTTTAATCTAACTTATTATCTGAAGGTAAAAGCAGCTCTACATGAGGATGCGCTGAAAGAGGATAAAGACGCGCAGCGTGCTTTGGGGTTGATGGTGGAGAGAACGAAGAAGGTATCTTCTGATGAACCCTCTCGATTCGAGCGCGCTTAAACCTGCTTTGTTTTTCCATAAATTCAGGGCAAAGAAGCCGTAGAGGCGCAAAGCAATGAATTAGAAAACTTGCTATTGATAAAGATAGATGAGGCTGATTCGGAGAGCGATTTTGAAGTGATGAAGGTTTGTCTGCCCTTTTTTTGTCGCAATGGGTTAAGCTAGATCCATTTCTAGGAATGCATACAAATACTGTTTGAATTTAATGGAGGAGGTTCTTGTGTGCGGCAGTACATCACCCAATTGAAAATGTTCTTCGACCCCGACAGTCTCCGAAGCGATGAAAAATGGGCCTACGCGGCAAGAAGGTAAACAAGGCCTTGTAATTGTAGGCCAATTTCCGGGAAACTGATAATTATTTTTAATATTTAGGAGCCGTAAGCCAGGTGAAGCCGCAGAATATGTCGACACTTTCTTCACGGAGATGGCTTCGTCGGTACAGAGAGAATACAAGGTGATAAAAAAGGTGTTCCCCAATCCCACAAGTGTGATGCAACAAATGGTCCAACGAATCTTCGAACAAAGGGTATGTTAGTTGTTCTTTTTTTCGGTTTTGTTAGTTGACATCCTTAAAAACAATAGGTTCAATTGTTTCTTGAACGGAGTTTGCAGGTTTCAGATCCACCTGATGAGGAGTTGTTGTTGGTGTATCTTGAATTGCTCTCGCACACTCTCACCAAGGCCAAGGAATTCGCTGGCAAGCTTCGTGAATTCGAAATAGGCGAGATGAACTGCAATTCCATCCTCGATTCTCTCTTTGGCAGCTACATCGAAGAGTATCCTTCCATCCTCCTCTTGTTGTTTATTCCTTTTGTTTAACCTGAAGATCTTCTTTTTAGTTACATTGTGCATGAACTCGAATGGCTCGTTATGGCCTACAAAGCCGAAATGAAAACAATTCGAGAGGTATGAGATACCCACACCTACCAAATAAGG
>Ga0209935_1005752_pt1 | contig 10306 bp, 10 predicted proteins | sample ThiBio_1000_plan_2_FD_183958 | JGI IMG/M metagenome (GOLD analysis project Ga0209935, IMG submission 183958) | Wastewater bioreactor microbial communities from Cape Town, South Africa - Thiocy_cont_1000_plan (SPAdes) | ecosystem: Engineered > Bioreactor > Thiocyanate-remediating >... | reverse complement strand
ACAGACTCGTCGAGCAGCCGTGTACTTTCGACGAGCTCTCGTACTGTGCCCTCTCATGTGGTCTGCCTTCGAGCAACTCACTGCATTGGGTTCGTTACTGATCGAGATAGAAGTGTTCTTGCATGGAATGATGCCAATGAGCCATTCGAATGGATGGATCATCGAGCCTATCGAACCTTTGATGGCTTTGGAACTGATCGAGATTGCTTTGCGTATGCAACAGGCGAGAACCCGAATGCCTTGCAACTCTTTGAACCCAACCCTCGAGCACTCGCGAGTATCTCAGACTGGATTACCTCTCGCCAGGTGCCTAACTCGTCCAACAACTCGAACGCCAATGGTTCTTCATCGAGCCACTCGGATTTGATCGAAAGCACTCCTGTCGCTCCATCAAAGTCGGCGAGCTCCAAGAAGCCCTCGAGCTCCACCGCTCCTCCGACTCGAGATTCACCAGTCACTCGATCCACCACTCGCAATCGATTGCTCGTGACTCCGACTCCCAAGACCCGCTCAAGCTCGCAAGCAACGCAAACTCCACTCGCGACTCCACTCGCGATCCAAATCTCTCAAGCAACACCTTCTGCAACGCCGGCTGGTGCTGGTGGAACGTCCACGTCTTTGGTTGCGTAAGAAGACTTGTACCTCCTCAAATCCATCGATTGGGCTGGCGGCTCGTTAGCTAATTCGCATCTATTCTGAACTGGTAGTGGCAATGTATCAACACCGGCTGGCACACCAGTAGCATCGCAGGTATGGTTCATTCGGTGACCTCTCTTCACATTTAGGATTGGCTCCTGATTGATCTGCTCGCCACAGCCACTGTTTGACCCTGGAGCTCCTAAGCGACCCAGCGATCGAGCAGCCTCCAAGATGCAAGCCCACGTTGCTGCTGCTGCAGTATGTTTGTCCAACTGATGAGCTCAAGACCAACGAGTCACCATTTACTCACCGAGTTCCTATCCGCGTAGCCCACCACGTCACTATTGGAACTATCTCCAGCAGTCGATACTTCCACGGGGGTGCATGGTGTCTCGATTCCATCCGGCGTTGGCGAACAGCTCCCTCGATGGCAGATGGCAGCCATCGCACTTTTAAACTCTTTGCGCCGTCTTGGTACCTTACAGAACCACCTGAGCCTGTACGAACCCCAGCACTTGTGCATTGTGCTCTCAAGATCGACTGCTATTCCACTCAACTCTCGAGATTCACATTGCACATTTTCTTCTCCCTACCGAACCGTAGGTATCGATGCCACGAGGCGCTGAGTGTCAGTGCGCAGATCGAAGAGTTTGACAGCCGACACTATGCCACTGGCTGGGTGCTTGTTCGTCAAGCTCGTGCATTGTTCGAGCTGACGCTCTACGACCAAGCAGCTGAGCTGTTCAAGATTGTACGCGCCCGAGAGCCGTACCGCGTCGAAGGAATGGAGATCTACAGCACGATCCTGTGGCACCTTCACAGCGTATGTGTCGCGGGACCTACAATACTCTCTCTCTCTCTCGCCTTGCGTTGGCTGATTGGCTCGTTGCTTGTGACTGACCGACTGACGGCCTCGGGATCTTAGGATGTTGCCTTGAGTGCGCTGGCGCAATCCATGGTCGAGTTTGATCGCTTGGCACCCGAAACCTGGTGCGTGGTCGGCAACTGCTTCAGTCTCCAGAAGGAGCACGAGACGGCGCTCAAGCTGTTTCGTCGCGCGATCCAACTCGATCCGCACTTTACGTACGCGCACACACTCTCGGGCCACGAGTACGTGGCCAACGACGAGCTCGAGAAGGCTACGAGCTCGTTCCGCGATGCGCTGCGTGCCGACGACCGCCACTACAATGCGTGGTACGGCCTCGGCATGGTATACTATCGACAGCAACAATTCTCGATGGCTCAGTATCACTTTGAGCGAGCGATCGAAATCAATCCTCAGAACTCGGTGCTGCATGCATTCGTCGGAATGGTACGCGACCGTAAGCCACGATGCCGCGTACGACACGATCATCATGATGATCGTCTCTACTTTGATGCGTAGGTTCATCAAGCAAATCAGCGCAACGAGGAGGCGATCGAGTTCTTCCGAAAGGCAATGGCTCTCGATCCCAAGAACAACCTGGCCAAGTTCAAGTTGGCCACCATGCTTGCCGCTGTGAATGAGCCTCATGTGCGTGTGCGAGTAGCTCAGTGATCTCGCGTTCGTGATTCTAACACGCGTTGCAACGTGCCCGTCTTGTTCTCTCTCTCCCTCTCTCCCTCCGCGTCGTGCGCTCTCACCATGCGCGTGTGTAGGCTGCGTTGGCGTTGTTGCTGCAGCTGAAAGAAAGTGCCCCGAAGGAGGCGCAAGTGTGGTTCACGCTCGGCAAAGTCCATTCGATGCTCAACAACGTGCGTTCAAGGAGTTCAACAGTAGTGTTGCGCGCCGCGTGTTCGCTGATCATGACGATGATACACGCTGCAGAAAGCCGAAAGCCTCGCGGCAGTGACGATGGCTGCCGATCTGGTCGGAAAGAACACGCGCGCCCTGCAGTCATTGTTGGAGCGCTTGCACGAGCCAAGCGCGAGCTTGAGCAACGACGATGAGGCCTACACGATCCCCGAGGGCGAGTGAGCCACTTCACTTGGGCCAAGGCAAGTGGATCACCGAGCGTTGAATGCAGTGTTACAGTAGATATTACCGTATGGGGCTACCCCATACGCCATTCTCGAGTTACCTTAAAGCAAGATCAATAGAACCATCATCTATGTGAGAGAGACCTTGACGAACAGACTCCAACGGTGGTTGTATCTGGATCGATCGAGAAATCGATGGGCAGCGACCGCTCGATCGCGATGCCGCCTTCGTTCGGTATCTCCTTGCTGCGGTGCCTCCGGTCGACACCAGTACCACCAACACGACGAGCTCTAACTCCCACACATTGATGTGCCAGACTCAGAGTGCCACACATCGATTCGCGTACAATAGTTGCTTGCTTGCATCAGTATCCTATCTCTCTCTGGAGAGTTCCTTCCTTGTTGCTTATGTTTGCTGCATATTGATGCCAACTGAACTAAAAGCACACGACACACACACACACACACACACACACACACACACACACACACACACACACACACACACACACACACACACACACACACACACACACACACACACACACACGACAGACCAAGATCGTACATAAAGGCGGCCGATCGATGATGCTCGGTCTCCAATCGGCATCGAAGGAGAAGTTCGCTTCTTGCTGGCGCTCTTCCGAGATCGGCGTCGTTGTGGCCATCGTGTTTGCATGTTATTGTGGTTGACCAACAAGAATGATACCTTCACGCTATTTGAGAGGCTCGAGATGCGAGAAGATCTCGAACAAGAGCTCGTTCGGAATCATCGACATCGCCGAAGAATCATCGACCAGCGATCGAATCATCGTCATCGTCGAGATTGTGCGCTTGATTGATGATGGAGCATATTGATGGCGATCAGGACGCCATATGAACGTGTCGGCAAGCCATTGATTGGCTCCAATCACATGCGATCGATTGTCTGCCGTGAAGGCGATGAGACCTCGATGCTCGTCGAATGCAACTTCCCATGGCATCTCGATGCCACAATCGAAGGATGAAATGTGATGGCCTTCGTGAGTGAATGATTGCAATCGACTGTTGTAGGAGTCGGCGACGATGATTCGGCCTTGGTTGGCGATGCATACTCCTTCAAGATACTTGAACTGGCATGGTTGATCGCCTTTGGAGCCGAACATGAACAAGAACGAGCCATCGATCGACGACAATACTTGCACTCGATTGTTGAAGGTATCAGTGACGATGATTCGATGGCGATCATCATCGATCGCAACGCCTGTTGGGCGATGGAACTCGCCAGGTTGAGATCCTTGCTTGCCGACCGAGAACAAGAACGAGAGATCGATCGACGACAAGAACACCAATCGATGGTTGTTGGAGTCGGCGATGATGATGCGACGATGATGCTTGTCGATCGCAATGCCTCGAGGATACTTGAACTCGAGATCTCCTGATCCATGATGGCCGACACACGACAAGAACGATTGCTCACTCAGAGACCATGATTGTACTCGATGATTGAAGGAATCATCGATGAGGATGCGATCATGATCGTGATCGATCGCAATGCCATCAGGACGTACGAGCTGGCCTGGTTGGTCGCCTTCCTCGCCGAACTTGGACACGAACGAGCCGCCGCCATCATCATCATCACAAGAGAATACTTGCACTCGATGATTGGCAGAATCGACGACGAACAAGAGACCTCGATGATGGTCGAACGCCAAGCCCAGGGGAGTGTAGAACAGGCCATCAGCATCGCCATGTTGCTTGGTGCCGATCGAGAGCTTGATTCGAGCATCTCGATCAAGAGCATCGTCTCCCATCTCTTCCACTTCAATCTCTCACACTCTCTCACAACGACAAAGAGAGATATTCCAATCGATGCACGAGACCAGCAGCTTGTATCTCCGCAGCGCAACGAAGGAACAGGACATGGATGGCTGTGGGAGGGCGGCCTCGTGGTTGCTGTTCCTTTGTTCCTTCGTCGCCCGCGTTGCGCGTCGTCAGCTCGACCCTCTCCCTCGATTACGTCTTGCTTTCAGATTGAGTGCACGATCTCGTGTCGTTGTGGGCGAGTGAGTGAGAGAGATTGAAGTGGAAGAGATGGAAGACGATGGTCTTGATCGAGATGCTCGAATCAAGCTCTCGATCGGCACCAAGCAACATGGCGATGCTGATGGCCTGTTCTACACTCCCCTGGGCTTGGCGTTCGACCATCATCGAGGTCTCTTGCTCGTTGTCGACAGCTGGAATCATCGAGTGCAAGTACTCTCGTGTGGTGATGATGATGATGACGATGATGATGATGATGGCGGCTCGTTCGTGTCCAAGCTCGGCGAGAAAGGAGACCAGCCAGGCCAGTTCAACTGTCCTTATGGCATTGCGATCGATCACGATCATGATCGCATCCTCGTCACTGATTACGATAATCACCGAGTACAATCATGGTCATTGAGCAAGCAATTGTTCTTGTCGTGCGTTGGCCATCATGGATCAGGAGATCTCGAGTTCAACGATCCTCGAGGCATTGCGATCGACAACCATCATCGTCGCATCGTCATCGCCGATAGATTCAACGATCGATTGGTGTTCTTGTCGTCGATCGATCTCTCGTTCTTGTTCCGCATTGGCGACAAGCAAGGATCTCAACCTGGAGAGTTCAACTCTCCAACAAGCATTGCGATCGATGATGAACGGCATCGAATCATCGTCACTGATTCGCTCAACAATCGAGTGCAAGTGTTGTCGTCGATCGATGGCTCGTTCTTGTTCGAGTTCGGCGAGGAAGGCGATCAACCATGCCAGTTCAAGAGTCCTCGAGGAGTGTGCATCGCCAACCAAGGCCGAATCATCGTCGCCGACACCAGCAATCGTCGATTGCAATCATTCACTCATGGAGGCCATCACATTTCATCCTTCGATTGCGGCATCGAGTGGCCATTGGATGTTGCATTCGACGAGCATCGAGGTCTCATCGCCTTCTCGGCAGGCAATCGAGTGCATGTGATTGGAGCCAATCAATGGCTTGCCGACACGTTCGCATGGCGTCCAGATCGTCATCGATATGCACCATCATGGATGAAGCAAGCGGTGTCGACGATGACGATGATTCGATCGCTGGTCGATGATTCTTCGGCGATGTCGATGATTCCGAACGAGCTCTTGTTCGAGATCTTCTCGTATCTCGAGTCTCCAGGGCTCGAGGTTACTCTTGATCAACAACGTCAATCCGACGCCGCAACGGCCACATCATCGTCGTCGCCATGCGATCAATCTCGAGAGAGCAAGTGCGTGATGATGTGACGAGACAGCATCTATCCCTCCTCGTCGTCGTCATTCTCATCAGCCAGCACACTCACACGATCACCAATTCTCTTGATATCATGCATGTTGAGCGATGTCATCAATCCAACACCAATCAAATACATCATCGTCATCATCAAGAAGAGGAGGCTCGTGAGAGTGAGGGAGTGGTTGGTTGATGAGGGAGGTGCTGTTCTTTGTTCCTTCGTCGATTGGTTCTTGTTGCTCGTTGCTTGGTTGCTTGGTTGCTTGGTGTCTCTCTCGTGTCTCGTGTGTGTGAGCTTCATATCTTCATCTCTTTGGGTTGAGCACTTTGGAGCTTGGATCATCTCTTTGTCGTTTTGAGAGAGAGAGACTGAAGTGGAAGAGATGGGAGACGATGCTCTTGATCGTGATGCTCGAATCCAGCTCTCGATCGGCACCAAGCAACCACGCAATGCCGATGGCCTGTTCTGGTTACCTGTGGACTTGGCGTTCGACCATCGTCGAGACCTCTTGCTCGTCGTCGATAACGGCAATAGTCGATTGCAAGTACTCTCGTCTACTGACGATGGATGCTCGTTCGTGTCCAAGTTCGCCGAGAGAGGCAAGTATCAAGGCCAGCTCGCGAATCCTTATGGCCTTGCGATCGATCACGATCATGATCGCATCCTCATCACTGATGCGGGCAATCATCGAGTACAATCATGGTCTCTGAGCGAGCAATCGTTCTTTTCGTGCGTCGGCCATCGTGGATCAGGAGATCTCGAGTTCTACGCTCCTCAAGGCATCGCGATCGACAAGCATCATCATCGCATCATCATCGTCGACTCCAACAACGATCGATTGGTGTTCTTGTCGTCGATCGATCTCTCGTTCTTGTTCTGCATTGGCGACAAGCAAGGATCTCAACCTTGCGAGTTCCATTGCCCATCGAGCATTGCGATCGATGATGATCGACATCGAATCATCGTCACTGATACTGGCAACAACCGAGTGCAAGTATTGTCGTCGATCGATGGCTCGTTCTTGTTCGAGTTCGGCGAGGAATGCCAGTTCAAGAGTCCTCGAGGAGTGTGCATCGCCAATCAAGGCCGAATCATCGTCGCCGACACCTGCAATCGATTGCAATCATTCACTCACGAAGGCCATCACATCTCGTCGTTCGATTGCGGCATCGAGAGGCCATATGCAGTTGCGTTCGACGAGCATCGAGGTCTCATCGCCTTCTCGGCAGGCAATCGAGTGCATGTGATTGGAGCCAATCAATGGCTTGCCGACACGTTCACATCATGGCGTCCTGATCGCCATCGATATGCACCATCATGGATGAGGCGCACAGTGTCGACGATGACGATGATTCGATCGCTGGTCGATGAGTCGGCGATGTCGATGATTCCGAACGAGCTCTTGTTCGAGATCTTCTCGTATCTCGAGTCTCCAGGGCTCGAGGTTACTCTTGATCAACAACGTCAATCCGACGCCGCAACGGCCACATCATCGTCGTCGCCATGCGATCAATCTCGAGGGAGGAAGTGCGTGATGATGTGACGAGACAGCATCTATCCCTCCTCGTCGTCGTCATTCTCATCAGCCAGCACACTCACACGATCACCAATTCTCTTGATATCGCTCATATTGGACGATGTCATCAATCCAACACCAATCAAATACATCATCGTCATCATCATCAAGAAGAGGCTCGTGAGAGTGAGGGAGTGGTTGGTGAGGGAGGGAGGTGCTGTTCTTTGTTCCTTCATCGATTGGAACTTGTTGCTCGTTGCTTGCTTGCTTGCTTGGTCTCTCGTGTGTGAGTGTGTGAGAGCTTCATATCTTCATCTCTTAGCTTGAGCAATTTGGAGCTTGGATCATCTCTTTGTCGTTTTGAGAGAGAGACTGAAGAGGAAGAGATGGGAGACGATGCTCTTGATCGTGATGCTCGAATCAAGCTCTCGATCGGTACCAAGCAACATGGCGATGCCGATGGCCTGTTCAATAACCCTATGGGCTTGGCGTTCGACCATCGTCAAGGTCTCTTGCTCGTTGTCGATAGCTTCAATCATCGAGTGCAAGTATTCTCGTGTGATGATGGCTCGTTCGTGTCCAAGCTCGGCGAGGAAGGCAACCAACCAGGCCAGTTCAAATATCCATGGGGCCTTGCGATCGATCACGATCATGATCGCATCCTCATCGTCGATAGCAGCAACAATCGCATACAATCATGGTCATTGAGCAAGCAATCGCTCTTGTCGTGCATCGGCCAGTATGGGTCAGGAGACCTCGAGTTCTACGAACCTCGAGGCATTGCGATCGACAAGCATCATCGTCGCATTATCATCGTCGATAGATACAACGATCGATTGGTGTTCTTGTCGATCGATCTCTCGTTCTTATGCAAGATCGGCGGCAAGGAGGGCGACCAACCTGGAGAGTTCTGTCGGCCATCGAGCATTGCGATCGATGATGATCGACATCGAATCATCGTCTGTGATACCTTCAATCATCGAGTTCAAGTGCTGTCGTCGATCGATGGCTCGTTCTTGTTCGAGTTCGGCGAGGAAGGCGACCAATCATGCCAACTCGACAGTCCTCAAGGATTGTGCATCGCCAATCAAGGCCGAATCATCGTCGCCGACACCAGCAATCGTCGATTGCAATCATTCACTCACGAAGGCCATCACATCTCGTCGTTCGATTGCGGCATCGAGAGGCCACATGAAGTTGCATTCGACGAGCATCGAGGTCTCATCGCCTTCACGGCAGGCAATCGAGTGCATGTGATTGGAGCCAATCAATGGCTTGCCGACACGTTCACATGGCGTCCAGATCGTCATCGATATGCACCATCATGGATGAAGCAAGCAGTGTCGACGATGACGATGATTCGATCGCTGGTCGATGAGTCGGCGATGTCGATGATTCCGAACGAGCTCTTGTTCGAGATCTTCTCGTATCTCGAGCCTCCAGAGCTCACGGTTCGTCTTCAACAACAACAATAATCTGCGGCCACAACGATCACGCCATCGCCACAAGGTGCATCTCGAAGAAGCAAGTGCGTGATGATGTGACGAGACACCATCTATCCCTCCTCGTCGTCGTCATTCTCATCAGCCAGCACACTCACGCTCACACACGATCACCAATTCTCTTGATATCGCTCATATTGGACGATGTCATCAATCCAACACAATCAAATACATCATCGTCATCATCAAGAAGAAGAGGCTCGTGAGAGTGAGGGATTGGTTGGTTGAGGGAGGGAGGTGCTGTTCTTTGATCCTTCATCGATTGCTTCTTGTTGCTTGCTTGCTTGGTGTCTCTCTCGTGTCTCGTGTCTCGTGTGTGAGTGTGAGAGCTTCATATCTTCATCTCTTTGGGTTGAGCAGTTTGGAGCTTGGATCATCTCTTTGTCGTGTTGAGAGAGTGAGAGAGAGAGAGAGAGAGAGATTGAAGAGGAAGAGATGGGAGACGATGCCCTTGATCGTGATGCTCGAATCCAGCTCTCGATCGGTACCAAGCAAGAAGGCGATGCTGATGGCCTGTTCTCGTTACCTGTGGACTTGGTGTTCGACCATCGTCGAGGCCTCTTGCTCGTCGTCGATAACGGCAATAGTCGAGTGCAAGTACTCTCGTCTACTGATGATGGTTGCTCGTTCGTGTCCAAACTCGGCGACCAACCAGGCCACCTCGCGAATCCTTATGGCCTTGCGATCGATCACGATCATGATCGCATCCTCATCACTGATGCGGGCAATGATCGAGTACAGTCATGGTCTCTGAGCGACCAATCATCTTTGTCGTGCATCGGCCATCGTGGATCAGGAGACCTCGAGTTCTACGCTCCTCGAGGTATTGCGATCGACAACCATCATCGTCGCATCATCATCGTCGACTCCAACAACGATCGATTGGTGTTCTTGTCGTCGATCGATCTCTCGTTCTTGTTCCGCATTGGCGGCAACCACATACCTCAACCTGGTGAGTTCTGTTGCCCATCGAGCATTGCGATCGATGATGGTCGACATCGAATCATCGTCTCCGACAGCGGCTACCATCGAGTGCAAGTATTGTCGTTGATCGATGGCTCGTTCTTGTTCGAGTTCGGCTCTCGAGGCAATCAACCATGCCAGTTCAATTATCCTCGAGGAGTGTGCATCGCCAATCAAGGCCGAATCATCGTCGCCGACCATTTCAACAACCGATTGCAATCGTTCACTCACGAAGGCCATCACATCTCGTCGTTCGATTGCGGCATCGAGAGGCCATATGCAGTTGCGTTCGACGAGCATCGAGGTCTCATCGCCTTCTCGGCAGGCAATCGAGTGCATGTGATTGGAGCCAATCAATGGCTTGCCGACACGTTCGTTTGGCGCGTGGATCGTCATCGATATGCACCATCATGGATGAAGCAAGCAGTGTCGACGATGACGATGATTCGATCGCTGGTCGATGATTC
>Ga0209935_1005748_pt1 | contig 10309 bp, 10 predicted proteins | sample ThiBio_1000_plan_2_FD_183958 | JGI IMG/M metagenome (GOLD analysis project Ga0209935, IMG submission 183958) | Wastewater bioreactor microbial communities from Cape Town, South Africa - Thiocy_cont_1000_plan (SPAdes) | ecosystem: Engineered > Bioreactor > Thiocyanate-remediating >... | reverse complement strand
TCGGCCTGGGCGAAGGCAGCGAACTGCGCCGCCCGCTCGGCATCGCCCTGATCGGCGGCCTGCTGATCTCGCAAAGCCTCACCCTGCTCAGCACCCCAGCGCTGTACGTGGTGTTCTCCTGCCTGGCCGAACGGCGCAAGGCGTGGAGCGCGCGCCGGCGCGAGCGCAAGCTCGCACGGCGGCAACGCCTGGCCGAGGTGTGAGCGGCGCGCTTCGTGGCAGGAGCATGAACGTTGGGACACCCGCGCTCACGGGGTGTTGATCGCGCAGCCGTTACCCATGGCGCTTGGCATCGGATCGGAGATCGACATGGGCGAGCGGAGTGACCAGCGCGAAGAGGTGCGCCGCCAGGCGGCGGGGATGTCGCCGGCGAGCAAGGCGGATTTCACCGATACCGCGTCGCACGCCAGCGGTGCGGTGGACGGGACCCGCATCTACGAGGTCGCCGCCGGCGACGACCTGCAGGGCATCGCCCGTCGCTTCTACGGCAATGCCGACGGCTGGCGGCGGATCCTGGACGAGAACCGCGACCTCATTGCCGACCCCGGTCGGCTCGTGGCGGGGCAGATGCTGAAGATTCCGGCGAAACCGTGAGCCTCGCGCGGCCAAGGCGACGCGCCGACATCGCGCGTTCAGCTGGCCGCCTCAAGCTGAACGGCGCACCGCGGTGCTGATGGCCTGCTCACGAGCCGTTTACCGCGCCGCCGTTACCTGTGGTCGCCAGCTTCCCGCAGTGCGTTGGTGAAGTCTCGTGTTCGACGCGCTTGGCGACGAACTCCCAACCCGGATCGGACCCAAGCCAGACGGGTCCGTGCAACCCCGGGCTTTCCGCGATGAAAAGAGGTGCCCCCATGAAAACTACCCGACAACCCCTGATGCTTGCCGCGTCGCTGGCCGCAGCACTGGCGCTGGGTGCGTGCGGCAAGAGTGAGCCGGCCTCGCCGGTGCCCTCCAGTCCGCCGCCGAGCGGAACGGCAGCGTCCACCTCGCCGGAGCCACCGGCATTTCCGCCCCCGGCCACCAGCACGGGCTTGACCAATGAGAGCGCCGTCGCGGCCGTGAGCTTCACCTCGCTTGAAGTGGGTTCGAGCGTCGACGCCAACCACAAGGTCGTGGCCACGGCCACCAGCTTCGCGCCGAAGGACACCATCTACGCGTCGGTCGAGACCACGGGTTCGGGCCACGCCACGCTGACGGCCCGGTGGCTCGGCCCGCGGGACCAGGCCTTGCACGAGGACAGCAAGGAGCTCGATGCGTCCGGCCCGGAAACGACGGCCTTCATGATCAGCCAGCCGGAGGGCTTCCCGCAGGGCGACTACAAGATCGAGATCTCGCTGGACGGGCAGCCGGTGGCGAGCAAGGACTTTTCCGTGAAGCCATGACGCTCCCTGCGCCTGGCCGCCGAAAGGGACGCGCTCGCCGCGTCCCTTTCGTTTTGCGGTGGAAGGGTCGGCGGGCATGACGACATGAAGGCGACGCGCTTTCCCGTGGCACGCTAAAACGCGACAATGGGCAGATTGCACGCGCGATGATCGGGTCTTTCGCCGCCGCGATGACGCCGAGCGTGCAACGACATCCATCCCGCGCCACGCGGCAGCAGAGAGGTTCACTCATACCATGTCCACGTCGTCCAAGATCATCTACACGCTGACCGACGAAGCCCCGTTCCTCGCCACGCAGTCGCTGCTGCCGATCATCGCTGCCTTCGCCGGCACCGCCGGCATCGCGGTGGAGACGCGCGACATCTCGCTGGCCGGGCGCATCATCGCGCTGTTCCCCGAGCGCCTGCGCGAGGACCAGCGCATCGCCGACGACCTCGCCGAGCTGGGCCGTCTGGCCACCACGCCGGAGGCGAACATCATCAAGCTGCCCAACATCAGCGCCTCGATGCCGCAGCTGAAGGCCGCGATCAGGGAATTGCAGGGCCAGGGCTACGCGCTGCCGGATTATCCCGACGAGCCGAAGGACGCCGACGAGAAGGACATCAAGGCGCGTTACGACCGGGTCAAGGGCAGCGCGGTGAACCCGGTGCTGCGCGAGGGCAACTCCGACCGCCGCGCGCCGGTTTCCGTGAAGAACTACGCGCGCAAGCATCCGCACCGGATGGGCGCGTGGAGCACGGATTCGAAGACCCGCGTGGCGCACATGGACGGCGGCGATTTCTACGGCAGCGAGAAATCCGTGACCGTGGAGCATGCCGGCAGCGTGCGCATCGAGTGGTTCGGCAAGGACGGCAGCCAGGTCGTGCTGAAGCCGAAGACGACGCTGCTTGCCGGCGAGATCATCGACGCGGCGGTGATGTCGCGCCGCGCGCTGGCCGCGTTCATCGACGCGCAGATCGCCGACGCAAAGAAGCAGGGCGTATTGTTCTCGCTGCACCTCAAGGCGACCATGATGAAGGTCTCCGACCCGATCATGTTCGGCGTGGCGGTGGGCGAGTTCTACAAGGACGTGCTGATCAAGCATGCCGACGCGCTGAAGCAGGCCGGCTTCAATCCGAACAACGGCATCGGCGATCTGTACGCGCGCCTCGGCAGTCTGCCGGAGGCGACCCAGGCGGCGATCAGGGCCGACCTCGATGCCGAGTACGCGCAGCGTCCTGCGCTGGCGATGGTGAACTCCGACAAGGGCATCACCAACCTGCACGTGCCAAGCGACGTGATCATCGACGCCTCGATGCCGGCGATGATCCGCGACTCCGGCAAGATGTGGAACGCGAAGGGCGAGCTGCAGGACATCGTGGCGGTGATCCCCGACCGCAGCTACGCCGGCGTCTACCAGGCCACCATCGAGGACTGCAAGGCGCACGGCGCGTTCGATCCGGCCACCATGGGCAGCGTGCCGAACGTGGGCCTGATGGCGCAGGCGGCCGAGGAGTACGGCTCGCACGACAAGACCTTCCAGATCGCCGGCGATGGCGTGGTGAAGGTGATCGACGAGGCCGGCAAGGTGCTGCTGCAGCATGACGTGGAAGCCGGCGACATCTGGCGCATGTGCCAGACGAAAGATGCGCCGATCCAGGATTGGGTGAAACTGGCGGTGAGCCGCGCGCGGCACACGCCGGCGGTGTTCTGGCTGGACCCGCAGCGTGCGCACGACCGCCAGGTGATCGCCAAGGTCGAGCGCTACCTGAAGGACCACGACACCAGCGGCCTGGACATCCGCATCATGGATCCGGTGGCGGCCACGAAGTTTTCGCTCGAGCGCATCCGCCAGGGTCTGGACACCATCTCGGTCACCGGCAACGTGCTGCGCGACTACCTCACCGACCTGTTCCCGATCATGGAGCTGGGCACCAGCGCGAAGATGCTGTCGATCGTGCCGCTGATGGCCGGCGGCGGCCTGTTCGAGACCGGTGCCGGCGGCTCGGCACCGAAGCACGTGCAGCAGTTCCTGGAAGAGAACTACCTGCGCTGGGATTCGCTCGGCGAGTTCCTCGCGCTGGCCGCCTCGCTGGAACACCTCGGCAACCGCCACGGCAACGCCGAGGTGGACGTGCTGGCCAAGACGCTGGACCAGGCCAACGGCAAGTTCCTCGACACCGACAAGTCGCCCTCGCGCAAGGTCGGCGGCATCGACAACCGCGGCAGCCACTTCTACCTCGCCATGTACTGGGCACAGGCGCTGGCGGCGCAGGACGTGAGCGCCGCGCTGAAGGCGAGGTTCGCGCCGCTGGCCAAGGCGCTGACGGAGAACGAGGCGACCATCGTCGACGAGCTCGCCCGCGTGCAGGGCAAGCCGGTCGACATCGGCGGCTATTACCACCCGGACCGGATGAAGGCCGGCGCGGCGATGCGGCCAAGCGCCACGCTCAACACGGCGCTGGGGTTGTTGTCCGCGTGATGGCGTGATCGCGGCAGATCAGGCGCTGGCCTGATCCAGCGCCGCGATCTCGTCGGCGCGCAGCGAGAGCTGCAAGGCGCCGAGCAGTTCGTTCAATTGCGTCACGCTGGTGGCGCTGGCGATCGGCGCACTGATGCCCGGGCGCGCCATCAGCCAGGCCAACGCCACCTGGGCCGGCGTGGCGTGATGGGCGGCGGCCACCGCGTCCAGCGCAGCCAGCACGCCGAGTCCGCGCGGATTGAGGTGGGCGCGCACGCCACCGCTGCGTGCCGGATGGCCGGCGAGGTCGGCCGCCTGGCGGTACTTGCCGCTGAGGAAACCGCTGGCCAACGCGTAGTAGCAGATCACGCCGATGTTTTCGCGGCGGATCAGCGGCTCCAGTTCGGCCTCGTAGCCGCGGCGGCTGACCAGGTTGTATTCCGGCTGCAGCACGTCGTAGCGCGGCAGGTTGTGCTGCCTGGATACGGCCAGTGCGTCGGCGAAGCGTTCGGCGCTGTAGTTGGAGGCGCCGATCGCGCGCACCTTGCCCTGCTCGATGAGTCGCGCGAAGCCGCCCAGGGTGTCGGCCAGCAGCACGCTGGCGTCGTCCTCGTGCGCGAAATAGAGGTCGATGTGATCGGTCTGCAGCCGCTGCAGCGAACCCTCCACGGCCTGCTGCAGGTTCACCGGTGCCAGCCCGCGGTGCCGCGTCCATTTGCCGACCTTGCTGGCGATCACCACCTGGTCGCGCTTGCCACTGCGCCGCAGCCACTTGCCGATGATGGTCTCCGACTCGCCGCCGTGGTTGCCCGGCACCCATGCCGGGTAGACGTCGGCGGTGTCGATCAGGTTGCCGCCGCCATCGACGAAGGCGTCCAGCAGCTCGAACGCGCGCGGCTCGTCCACCGTCCAGCCGAAGACGTTGCTGCCGAAGGCGAGCGGCGCGATCGAAAGGGAGGTGCCGCCGAGTGACCGCTGTTGCATGGAACGCCTCTCCTGGTAACGAGCATGGAAAAAGGCGCGCGACGGTTGTCGCGCACCTTCATTCACATGGTGCATTCCAGACCGCATTCAAGCCGCGGATGGCTAGTGCGGCGCCACGATGCGCGGCCACACGGCGGCGCAGCAGGCCAGTGCCGCGGCCTTGGCGTCGCGGCTGACGGGTGCTTCGACGGCCTCGGTGTCGGCGGTGTCGGCGGCCGGGGTTTCCGCGCGCCATTCGAGGTCGTCCTTGTGCAGCAGGTGGCCGTGCAGGAACAGCAGATCTTTCCAGATCGAGCTCATGGGGTGCCTCCTCGGGAGGGTGTCAGGCTTGGGGTGTGCTCAAGATACGCGCGCGGACAAGCGCCAAAAAGCGATATATTCGCAAGCCAGACTTGAGAGATATTCAAGATGGGCAAGCTGCCGCTGGGACTGCTGCAACAGTTCGTGCTGATCGCCCGCCAGGGCAATCTGTCGCGCGCGGCGCGCGAGGCGAACCTCACCGTCAGCGCGCTCAGCCATCAGATGAAACAGCTGGAGGAGCGGCTGGATCGGCGCCTGTTCGAGCGCGGGCCGCGCGGGGTGACGCTGACCGTCGACGGCAACTGTTTGCTGGAAGCGGTGGGCGAGCACGTCGACGGCATCGAGCACGCGCTCGGCGCCTATCGCACGCGCCACCACGACGCGCTCACGCTCAGCGCCAGCCCCGGCATCATGTCGAGCTGGCTGGTGCCGCGGTTGCCGAAACTGGTCGCTGCGTATCCGGAGCTGGAGCTCAGCCTGCAATCCGGTTCGACCCTGGTGAACTTCGCGCGCGAACCGGTGGACGTGGCGCTGCGTTACGGCCGCGGCCAGTGGCCGGAGCTCCTCTGCGAAAGGCTGTTCGGCGAATGGATCGCACCGGTGGCCGCGCCCGCACTGGTCGCGCGGATGGCCGGCGTCGATCCGCACGATTTGTCGCGCTGGCCGCTGCTCGGCGAGCCCGGCGAATCGACCCGCTGGAGCGACTGGTTCGGCCGCACCGGCGGCACGCCGCCGAAACGCTACGTGGCGCAGTTCGACAGCCTCGACGCGCTGCGCCATGCGGCGCTGGAGGGTCTCGGCGTGGCGCTGGGGCGGATGGTGACGTCGAAGTCGCTGATCGACGCCGGCCGCCTGCAGGTGCTGGGCAACAGCTACCTGGCGGTGAAGGAGGCCTATTGGCTGGTGTATCCGCCGCGCTCGCAGGAGCACCGCGGCCTGCAGCGCTTCCGCGACTGGCTGCTGGCGGAGGCGGCCGAATACCGGGGGCAGATGTCGAGCTTCCGGCCCGACGACCTGGCGGTCGATTGACGCAGTTGCGCAAAGTGGCTGAAAACAGGCCATCATCGCGGGTCGTTGCCGATCCATTGCGAGGAGTCGAACCATGAAATCACGCGCCGCCGTCGCCTGGGCCGCCGGCCAGCCGCTCTCCATCGAACAGGTCGACGTGGCCGGCCCGAAGGCGGGCGAGGTGCTGGTGCGCATCGTCGCCACCGGCGTGTGCCACACCGATGCGTTCACCTTGTCCGGCGACGATCCGGAAGGGCAGTTCCCGGTGATCCTCGGCCACGAGGGCGGCGGCATCGTCGAGGAAGTCGGCGCGGGCGTGACCTCGCTCAAGGTCGGCGACCACGTGATTCCGCTGTACACGCCCGAATGCGGCGAGTGCAAGTTCTGCCGCTCGGGCAAGACCAACCTGTGCCAGAAGATCCGCGTCACCCAGGGCCGGGGCCTGATGCCCGACGGCACCTCGCGGTTCTCGCTCGACGGCAAGCCGCTGCTGCACTACATGGGCACCAGCACGTTCAGCGAGTACACCGTGCTGCCGGAAATCTCGCTGGCGAAGATCAACAAGGCCGCGCCGCTGGAAAAGGTCTGCCTGCTCGGCTGCGGCATCACCACCGGCATCGGCGCGGTGCTCAATACGGCGAAAGTGGAACCCGGCGCCTCCGTCGCGGTGTTCGGCCTGGGCGGCATCGGCCTGTCGGTGGTGCAGGGCGCGGTGATGGCCAAGGCCGGACGCATCATCGCGATCGACCGCCACCCGGAAAAATTCGCGATGGCCAAGGCGCTCGGCGCCACCGACTGCATCAACGTGGCCGACTACCCCGACACGCCGATCCAGCAGGTCATCGTCGAGCTCACCGATGGCGGCGTGGACTATTCGTTCGAATGCATCGGCAACGTGCACGTGATGCGCTCGGCGCTGGAGTGCTGCCACAAGGGCTGGGGCGAGTCGATCATCATCGGCGTGGCCGGCGCGGGCCAGGAGATCAGCACGCGGCCGTTCCAGCTGGTCACCGGCCGGGTGTGGCGCGGCTCGGCGTTCGGCGGCGTCAAGGGTCGCTCGCAACTGCCCGGCTACGTCGACCGCTACCTGGCTGGCGAGATCCACATCGACGAGATGATCAGCCAGGTGCTGCCGCTGGAGCGCATCAACGAGGCGTTCGAGCTGATGCACGGCGGCAAGGTGATCCGCTCGGTGATCCATTACTGAGCCGTTCTTGCGGGCTGCGGGATGCCGTAGAATGGGTGCGCGAGAGGGGCGGGCGCACGGCTCGCTTCCACCTGTCCACCTGGTCTGCACGGTCTTTCCGCCATATTGGCCGCCATCAACCGCTTTGTGCTCCACCTGCCCCGCGACGGCCTCGGCCGGAGGCGGGCAGTCGTGTGGCGCATTCGAACCACCACAGCATCGCGTCCGGACGGCCTGCGGGCCAGGGAGTCAACGATGAACCAAGCGAATCCTGCCAACTCTTCGTCCCGCGCACGATCGCGGCCGCGTTTCGCCTGGCTGCTGATCGCCGCGCTGGCGCTGCCGGCATGTGCGCAACAGGTGGCGCCGGGCGCCTCCACCGAAGCGGACCAGCCGGCCGATGCGCTGGTGCCGCCGACCAGCGCCAGCGATTTCACTGCCTCGCAACTGGACCAGGTGCTGGCGGGCAGCTGGCGTTCGCCGGCCAACCGTGCGCGTGACGTCTATCGCCATCCCAAGGCGACCTTGCAGTTCTTCGGCGTGCAGCCGGACCAGACGGTGATCGAGATCACCCCCGGCGGTGGCTGGTACAGCGAGATCCTGGCGCCGCTGCTCAACGACAACGGCCACTACATCGCCGCAGTGACGGCGCCGCGACGTGACGCCGAGGCGCGCCGCGACGACAGTGCGCTGCATCGCCTGTTCGCCGCCGATCCGGCGCACTACGGCAACGCGAAAATCATCGAGTTCGATCCGCACGCGCCGGTGTTCGGCCCGCCCGCCTCGGCGGACACGGTGCTGACCTTCCGCAATGTTCACAACTGGGTCCAGGCAGGTACCGCGCCGGCCATGTTCAAGGCGTTCTTCGCGGTGCTGCGGCCCGGCGGCGTGCTGGGCGTGGCCGACCATCGCGCCGCGCCGGGTGCCAGCCTCGAATCGGTGAAGGGCAGCGGCTACCTGCCCACCGACTACGTGGTGAAGCTGGCCGTCGAGGCTGGTTTCGTGCTCGACGGCAGCAGCGAGGTCAACGCCAACCCGCAGGACACGCACGACCATCCCAAGGGCGTGTGGACGCTGCCGCCCACGCTGACCCTGGGCGAGCAGGATCGGGCGAAGTACCAGGCCATCGGCGAGTCGGATCGCATGACGCTGCGCTTCGTCAAGCCGACCGCGCCGACGAGTGCCGCCACTGCCGCCGCCACGTCCGCCCGGTAATCCGGGCGGTCGCTGCACCCGTCATGCTGCTGGCACTCAACAAGCCGTACGGCGTGCTCTGCCAATTCACCGACCGCGAAGGCCGCGCCACGCTGGCCGATTACGTCGCGCAAACGGACGTCTATGCGGCTGGACGGCTGGATCGCGACAGTGAAGGTCTGCTGCTGCTCACCGACGACGGCGCACTCGCGCACCGGCTCACCGACCCGCGCCACAAGCAGGCCAAGACCTATCTGGCCCAGGTCGAAGGTTGCATCGACGAGGCCGCGCTGGCCGCGCTGCGCCGTGGCGTGAGGTTGAACGACGGCCCGACCCTGCCGGCCGAGGCCGCCTTCGCCGCCGAACCGGACTGGCTGTGGCCGCGCGACCCGCCGGTGCGCTTCCGCCAGGCGATCCCCACCAGCTGGCTCAGCCTCACCCTGCGCGAAGGCCGCAACCGTCAGGTGCGTCGCATGACCGCCGCGGTCGGCTTTCCGACCTTGCGGCTGATCCGCGTGCGCGTCGGCGACCACACGCTGGATGGCCTGGCCCCCGGCGAGTCGCGCGTGCTGACGGTGTAGGGCGGGCGCTGCCCGCCGCTCTTCACTCTTCGGGACGCGGAATCCGGCGGGCAGTGCCGCCCTACGCCAGCGGCGGCAATCCGAAGAACGCCTCGGCGGTCGCCGTGCTGTTCGCGGCGGTGACTTCCGGACTCTCGCCGCGATCGCGGGCGATCTCCTCGCAGATGTGCCTCAGGTACATCGGCTCGTTGCGCCGATGCACCGGCGACGGACGCACCGTGCGTGGCAGCAGGTAGGGCGCGTCGGTCTCGATCATCAGGCGGTGCGCGGGGATCTCGCGCACCAGCTCGCGCAGGTGGGTGCCGCGGCGTTCGTCGCAGATCCAGCCGGTGATCCCGATGTGGCAATCCAGTGCGAGGTAGTCGCGCAGCGCCTCGCCGGTGTCGGTGAAGCAGTGCACCACCGCGCCGGGCACCTTGTCGCGCCAGCGCCGCAGCAGCGCGACGAAATCGTCGTGCGCATCGCGCTGATGCAGGAACAGCGGCTTGTGCACATCCGCCGCGACCCGCAGTTGGCGCTCGAACACGGCCAGCTGGACCTCGCGCGGCGAGTAGTTGCGGTTGTAGTCCAGTCCGGTTTCGCCGACCGCGCGCACCGCCGGGTCGCGCGCCAGCTCGCGCAGCAGCGCCTCGGTGGCGTCGTCGAAGTCGATCGCGTGGTGCGGATGCACGCCGGCGGTGGCGAACAGGCGGTCGGGACGGGCCTGCGCCAGTGCCAGTGCGTGACGGCTGCCTTCGGCAGAAGCGCCGGTGACGATCATGCGGTCCACGCCGTGGTCCCCGGCGCGCGCAAGCATGGCGTCGAAGTCGTGCCGGAACGATTCGTGGCCGAGATTGGCGCCGATGTCGATGAGCTGCATGAAAGGCCTGCGGGAAGCGTGAAGCGGGCGACGAAAAACACCAGTGTGGACAGGTTCTCGGAATTTTTCCAATTGACGGGCCGTGCGCCACTCTCCTACGGTCGCCGATTCGCCGCTCCGGGGAGGGCGGCGGAATCCAGCTGACCGTGCTGCGGCGCCTGCGCACCGCCACGGCAGATCGTCTGAATGTTTTGGGGGATGGAAATGCTCAACAAGAAACTCGTCGCTGCCCTGGTCCTGGCTTTGGGTGGCGCCACCGCCGCGTCGTGCATGGCCGCAACGCCGCTGCACATTCGCGCCGGTGCGATGGGCCGGATCGCGCCTGCAACGCTGGCGAACCGACTGGGCCTGGGGACGGACGCCTCGTTCCAGGCG
>Ga0209935_1005747_pt1 | contig 10313 bp, 13 predicted proteins | sample ThiBio_1000_plan_2_FD_183958 | JGI IMG/M metagenome (GOLD analysis project Ga0209935, IMG submission 183958) | Wastewater bioreactor microbial communities from Cape Town, South Africa - Thiocy_cont_1000_plan (SPAdes) | ecosystem: Engineered > Bioreactor > Thiocyanate-remediating >... | reverse complement strand
GCAGTACATACCTTGAGGAGTGTAGCCGACAGCTCGGCCCGGGATAGGATGGCCAGGCGAGTTGGGCGATTGGCCGAGAACTAACACCGTGCCTTGGTCGGGGATCAGACGGCCCAAGAGCACCTATGGTGGTCGTGGTGGTAGTGGTCGCGAGCGACACAGGTGAGCAGCGCGAGTTAGCACTGTGGCACGCGCCATACGACATTGTGAGACACAGATACGCGCGAGTGCGACAGTCGCACCTTAAGCAGCGAGGTCTTGCCACAGCCACTCGGACCCAACAAACCGTAGCTGGTTCCGCGCCGCACGCTCATCGAGAGACCGCGCAGCACCTGGTTCGAGCCGTACGAGCGCCACACATCGCGCACCTCGACGCCAGCCGTACTAAAGTTGTGGTCGAGGCCGTCATCGTCCTCCTCGTCCTGCTCGTCGGCGGCGGCGTCCTCGAAGTGGTGCTCTTCCTCGACCACAAAGTCACCGTCCTCGATGGTCAGCAGCGGAATCTCGACCGCCACCTCGTCCGCCACCGAACCCGACAACATCGTGGAGGTGGTGGCGATGGTGGGTGGTGGGGAAGCGAAGCAACGAGCGAACGGGTCCGCGCACAAAAACAGAAAGCCGGACAACAGCTCGCTGCCTCGCTGCAGCTTCGCGAGGGAGAGAGAAGGTGCGAGGCGCAGGCGGGCAACAAAACACAGGCGTGAGACCAAGAGGCCAGCCGCAGGCACAGCCACGAGCACAGCCAGAGCAAGCGAGAAGAGAGGAGGAGAGAAGACGGTAGGCGAGTTTCTCTCTCCTCTGTATGTGCCTCAGTGCTGCTCTGTATCGCATGTTGGTGGCGGGAAACCGGCCTGCAGCGCGCTGTCGACTCCAACGTTCGCTCGCGTCCTTCCCTCTTGGCGCCATATCTCGCAAAGATACCACGGCGCTGGCTTATCCGGCCAATGGCGCGAGAGGGTAGATCGCGGTCGTGCTGCTACCGCGAGTGCGACGACGTGGTGGTTTTGGTGGCACGCACGTGAGGAGGCAGCTGTTGTCATTTTCGAGCGCGTGTCTGTTTGTTTGGTTTGTTTGCGTGAGCGAGTGAATTGTATCGAACGATCAAACGATCGAATGATCGAGCGATGGCTAGATGGATGGCGAGAAGGATAGATCGACTGATTGATTGCTTGATTGATCGCGATTGATTGAGTTTATTGTTGGTATTGGGTTTCTTGTCGTGTTGATATCACTCGATCGTCATCATCATACTGCGCGCGTTGCGTTGGTGGTGGTGGAGGAAGAGGAGGAGGAGGAGCTCGCGTGCTTGTTGTGGCTTCCAAAGGCGCCGGCATCGACGTTATGGCTGCCAAAGGTCTTTTGCGCCTTCTTGCGCGGCATTAGGATCGTGCGCATAATGTCCTGAAAGTCGTTCTCGTACGTCTCCGACGGATGCTGCATCTCGGGCACGCACTCGATGGCCGACGTCTCGGGGTAGCTCGGCTGCGAGTCGTCGAGCGTCAGGTCGTAGTCGTCGAGCTCGGGCTCGAACTCGGGCAGCTGGCCGCGCTCAAAGGTCGACTCGCTGTAGCGGTCGGTGTCGTTCCTGAGGTTGGTCATGCGCGCCATGGGCTCGAAGCAGCACTCGAGCTCGGGATAGTCGGCCAGCACGCGCAGCAGGTCGGTCTGCGTGATGCTCCACGACGCGAGCATCTCGGTCGTCAGGCGCTCGATCGGGCGTCGTTCTCGCTTGGCATTCGTAATCTCGCTGTAGCACAAGGCTGCCAATGCATCGCTACAGGCAGCACAGACACACAAGTCAGTGCCTGCCTCGTGCTGCTGCTGCTGGCGGCAGTGCCTTGACGTACCGACGTCGTCGCTGGAATGCTTGATCTGAGAGAGCATAGTGAGCCTGCTGCAGGTCGCGTGCTTTCTCGAACTCGACTGGCCGTTGCGGCGGAGCCACCCCCAGTTGCTGTCATCATCAAGAGCGAGACAGCAAGCCATTCAACACGTCAGCATCTGGATGGAGAGATAGAGATAGCCATAGCCCGCGCTCCTAAAGCAGCCGTCGGTCGGATGCGACGACGTACATAGGCCTGGAAGGTCTGGTGAGCCAGAGCGATGCCCGACGCCTCAATCTCGTCCTCGTGCTCCGATACGACGTGCTCGAACGCTGCACCAGTTGATGTTGATGATAGTCGAGCCGAGGCCGTTAGCGTTGAATAAACGAGAGAGAGAGAGAGAGCAGCTCTCGTGAGAGAAGGTGTGCGGCAGTGCACTGGCGTACCAACAGGCGGCGAGGCACCGCGCTTGATTTGATTGCGGTAGCGACGAAGCATGACCTCGATCGGGTTGGTGTACCAACGATCCTCGCCCACGACGCCGCGTACTGTCATCGACTGGTAGTTGGGGAACAGGTCCTACGTACACATACACACGTACATACGACCGCATAGGCAACGAGGTGCAATGACGCGACCTGTGAGCACGCACACCACGTTGTTGTCGTCGCTTGAGCCATGCAGCAAGAGTACCAGCAAGCGAGCGCGCACACGGTCCTCCTCGAGCACGATAGGCTTCGGCACCTCGCCCTCGAGCGGCTCTACAACGAGAGCTCGAGTAAGGAAGGACCACTGGTGCACGAGACAGAAGCACGCCCGGAGGAGCTACGCACCGGGCATCGGCGGGTTCTGCTCGAGCAGCATGAACCACGAAGGAGCGTAACCCTGCGTACGCGCGACGATCTTGGCTCGCTCGAGCAGCGGTAGGCGCTTGAACAACAGCCATCCGGGACGTATGTTACGCATCGCCATCTCTGCGGCTTGTGCTTGTACTTGTACTACGATCGATCAAGCAACACCGAGCGTGATCGATCTCGAGTGCGGCGTGCGCGTGAGAGCAGGCGAGCAGACAACAACGACATCGACCGCGACCTCGACATCGACATCATCACATCCTCATCACAGCATCGGCCTCACGCCTCCAAACCCCTCTCTGCCTCTCGGTGAGGCACCCCTCAGCGAGATGGGCAACGTGCTGCCATCGATGGTACCTCTGCCCGACGAGCAGTACTGGCTGTCGGTCTTGAACGCCAAGAGCTCGACGGTGCTCGACGGCAAGGCCAAGGACCTCGGACCCACGGGAGCCATGGGTCTCGCGGCCTTGATCGAACGCAGCGCCTTCGCCGCTCGCATGACCGAGCTGTTACTCGATGATGCCAAGCTGCAGGACGCCGGGGCGCGCGCGGTCGCGAGCGTGTGTCGCGGCAGCTGCGCGCGTCTGCGCGTCTTGAGCCTCGAGTTCAACGGCATCACGGCCGAGTGCGGCGACGTGCTCGCCAAGCTGCTGGCCTCGCATCCGACGCTCGAGACGCTGCGTGTGGGCCAGAATGCGCTCGGTGACGCGGGTGCCACGGCTCTGGCTCGCGGTGCTGCCGCCAACTGCGGTGCGCTGCAGCTGCTCGACCTCTCGAGCAACGGCATCACGGCGCAAGGGGTCGTGCTGTTCCACGCCGCGCTGTCTGCTGCTGCCACCAAGACGGCGTCTGCTGGTGGCGCGCCGCCGACGCCGTCTCATGTGCCAGCGACACTCGTGCTCTCGGGCAACGACGTGGGCGAGCGCGTTGGATCGACGGCACTCGGCGAGCTGCTGCGCCTGCGCGGCCTGCGCACCTTGCGGCTCGCGTCGTGCGGCCTCACGGACGCCAGCTTGCGTGCCATGCTACAGCCTCAAACGCCGCCGCCGCCGTCGCTCGAGACGCTCGATCTCTCTCGCAACGAGCTCACCGGCGCCGCGCTCGAGGTGCTTCTTCCGTGGCTGCAGCATCGTGGCAGCTCGCTCGCGACGCTCGAGCTCTCGGGCAACCGCAAGTGCAGCGACCTGTCGGCGCTCGGTCGCGCGCTGAGCCACAACCACTCGATGCGGGCGCTGCTCGTCAGCGACTGCGGCATCGAGCGCCTCACCAAGTCGCTGCTATCGGCCTTGTCGTCGAGCTCGCTGCAGACGCTCGATCTCTCGTGGAACCCGCTGTCGTCCAAGAGCGTCGTCAAGCTCGGCCGTGCGCTGCAGCGCAACCCACCGCTGACGGCGCTCGACCTCACGCGCGCCTCGATCGCCGCATGCGACCTCATTCCGCTGGTCGATGCGCTCCGCGTCAACCTCACGCTCGACACGCTGCTGCTGTCGGGCAACATGGTCGACGACGCGCTCGCGGCCGACCTGCTGCACGTGGTGCCGAACAACACCTCGCTCTCGAGCCTCAAGCTTGCGTGGTGCCCCATGTCGCCGCGCCTGCTGCGCCAGATCGACACGCTCTTCTCGGCCGAGGCCGTGCTGATGCGTACCGGCAACTTTACGCCGGAGCGCTTCGCTCGCTACGCGCCACACATTCAGACCGTCGTGCACACGGTCATGCTGCTGGCGCTTGTGCATCCGACAACGCGCGAGCCAAGGTTCGCATCATCGCCGTGGTCCGCCATGCCGTTCGAGCTGTTGGCAATCATCTTCTCGTTCCTCTTCACAGCCAAACGAGGTACCGGAGTGGTGTAAGCGACCTACACCGCCTCGTTGGCGCTGTTGTTGTCGTTGTTGACCTACCTCTTAATTAAAGCGCACTGTAAATAGCACTGGCATTGCTCCGCTCCAAAGGAGATGGTGGGCGATAGTGGTGTGGCAGACTCAGATATCCCCTTTGGAGCGGAGCTGGCCTGCGCCACACACCAAGCCCAAAGCACCAAGCCCAAAGCCCAACGCCCAAACTATCACGAACGAGCGGGAGATATCGACCGAGGTTTCGCTCAATCTAACGCAACAGTGAGCTTGTACTGGTACTCGCGCGCGGGTGGCTCTGACGTAGGCGGCCACCACTTCGCTCAACCTTTCTTTCGCTCGCTCTCCTCCGTTCCATCAGCTCGCCTCTCCCGCTGCTTCAACCAACCATGATGCGACTCCAATCGCTTCTTCTCTTGCTCGTGGCAACGATCGCCTTGTTGTGCTGCGTCTCGGCCAGTATTCAGGGCGAGAGCTTCACGAGCTGCATATTTGCCACTGAGGAACGAGGCTCGTCGATCTTTATGAACCTCTGCTCGTGCGATCTCAAGGTGCAGTACGTCACGTCGTTCGATGTCACGACCGCCGGCAGGGTCAACTCGAGCGTCATCACGGTGCCGCGTTGGGACATGAAGCCGGCGCGACTGCCGGCGCTGCCGAACAACATCGCTCGCGCCCCGCTAACGCCATGGGGCAACCGCCCGCTTGTTACCGCCGCGATTCCGGTCAACTACTCGCCGAGCGATGTACGTCGTCGCGAGAGACGCCTCGCTCTTACCCGCGCCTCGCGAGGAACGCAACTGACACTGTGGTGTGTGTAGTGTTCGAAGGACTTGTTCCACCGCTGCATCTACGGCGCCTACAACGACGAGACGCGCCAGACCGTCGTCGTCAACCACTGCAACACGCCCATCGCTGGTGCGTCGATCGTCGTCGTCGTCTACCTACGCTTCTCGCGCGCCCCAGAGCCGCGAGGCTCATCCGTCGCTCACGCCTTGCGCGCGCTCGCTATCTCTATCTCGTGCGTCATTGTGTGTAGTGCAATGGACCACGTCGTCGAGGTTCATGGTGGCGCAGATGGGCGCCTTCACCGGCCAGAACACGCCGCCCAACACGGCTCCTGTCAACTTTGCGTACATTCCGCGCAACGTGGGCTGGTTCAGGAGCAGCGACGTCATTCCGCGTTCTTCGCCCCTTGTCGCAGCCGTCAATACCAATGTCCGCTCGTCCAATGCCGACGACAAGGCCTTCTCGTTGTTCTAGAGCGCCGAGCACTACAAGCTCGCTCGCTCGCCCGCCCGCTTACCACTTGGCGTAGTGGTCCTCCAGCACGCCAGGCACGCGTTCCACACTAAAGTACTTGTTACCCTACGAGAGTGCGTGCGTGAGTGAGTGCGAGGTGCGTGCGAGTGTGCGAGGTGCGTGCGGCAGAGTGGCTTTTCGTACCACCCGCAGCGAACCGGTGTAGACGCCGAGCATATGCGCCAGCTCGACCGAGATCACCAGCGCCTCGACGCCCGAGTGTTGGTCGCCGATCGGCTCGAACACGAGGTCCACGGCGCAGTGCTGCGTGGCACCTTGCGACGACGGTGTGCGCACGCTCCATGCTCCGTCGTCGGCGCGGCGCGACACTTGTATCGGAGCGTCGAGTGCGTGCGCCACGCCATCGAGCCAGATGGTCGACTCGGTCGAGATGCCGCTCGGATCGTCGTAGACGCCGCTCGAGAGCTGCACGCCGAGGCGTTGGTGTTGCACCGAGCCTCCGGCAGCGCCGGCGTCCGGCAGCGACTTTTGCGTCAGCGGGCCAGCGTGCGGCACGGCGCGTGTGGCGAACGACACCCAGTGCCAGTGCGTGGCACGACGAGCGAGCGACTTGGTCCAATCTACGCGCCAATCTCGGTGAGTGAGTGAGAGTGAGTCAGCGACCAAGGCTGTTTGGCAGACGCACCGAGATTCGTGAGGCCATCCGTAAAGTCGAGCGTCACGGGCTTGGTGTTCGGGCGCCGCCATACGATGCGTCCCGAGCTCGGCGCAGCGCCTTGCTTGTGAACGTACGCAGGACGTGTTGGCCCGATCGGGTACACCAACACCATCGAGTCGTCGAGCGACTGCGCATCTGTGCCTCGCGAATATGTCACGTGGCCGCGAATGGACGACGAGCCTGACTGCGCCGACCCAACGTGGAGGTTAGCTGCCGTGTCGCACTCGATGACCACAACGGCGACGGTTTCAAGGACGACGCACCAGCTCGCTCTCGAACTCGACCTTCCAGGCGCGCGACTGTGCATCATAGCACTTGGAGATGGTGCGCTCGGTGGACCACGGCGCGCGCCATATGGTGCACTGTTCGGTGCTCACCGACGACTCGGGAATCGACGCCGCAAGCCCGAGCGGCAACGTCATCATGGTCTGCGCCACCTCGTTACTCTGCGTGTCCATGAGATACACGAACATGTGGCTGGCGTAGTGGAACTGCGCCACGGCCAGCCCGACGAGGTAGCGCTCGTGCACCGCGATGCCCGAGTAGTGCCAGCGCTTGAGTTGCAGCAGCCGCTGTACGAAGCCGAGCTCGTGCAGTGTCGGCTGCTCGATCGGCTGCCGGTACCGCCCGAACGCATACGAGCTCTTGTTGAAGGCCGGAGCCACCATCAGCGTCTCGGGAGTGCTCGAGGCGAACGAGCTGCCATTGAGCAGCGAGCTCGAGGCCGGCAGGCTCGCAAACGCCGCAGCAACCGTGGCGCTCTCACGGTCGGGGAACACGCTCTCAGGCAGCGTCCACAACCAGCCCAAGAGCACCACGAGCGGAATCAGCAGCAAGACCAACGTTCGAGAGAGTCCCATAGCCAAGCGCCCGATCGAGGAGCAAGCAAGCAAGCAAGCAAGCGAATCAACGCGGTCAAGAACAGCAATCCATTGTTGTTGCGCACTGTTCTTGATCGAGATTCGAGATATCAATCAATCTCGCACACTTGTTCATTGATGGATTGATTCATTCATTGGTTGGTGGTGATGGTGTTTGGCGCTCGTGCTCGATACTGCACGACGCCTAGCTCGCCACTGGTTCGCCAGCTGGCGCCGTGCTCGGCAACCAGCGCCTCTTCGGTGTGACGCTCGGCGAGGCCGACCACAACCTCGGACTTGAGCGTGCGCAGCGCCGCAATGTGCTCGGCTGGAAAGCGCGCCACACTGGCGAACTCAGTCGTGCTGGCGTGTCGTCGATCGCCCACCAGGCGGCGGTAGTTGAGGTCGCCCTTGAGCAGCACGAGATGGCTCGCGGCGAACTCGGCTTGCAGCGAGCGGATGGTATCCAGCGCCTCACGATCGAGGCGGCTCTCGTCGGGCCTCTCGAGCTGCTCGAACTCGAACGGCTCGGTCCAAAAGTCGCTCGCCTCGACGCGAATCGAGCCGCCGTGCTGAGACGAGAGCCGCCGTGCGAGCGTACTCGCCAACTCACGGCACGCCGGCTCGACGCCGCTCGCGTGCTGCAACTCGTGCAGGAGGCGCTCAATGTCGGCCTGCTGCGTCGTGTCCGACACGAAGGTCGGTCTGGCCTTGGCGTGCAGCACCACGAGCTCGACGGTGCCAGTTGCCAGCAGGTACTCGACGAGCGCCAAGTCGCATGCCAGCTCGTAGCCGTAGTTGTCGAGCACCACGTCGATGCGTCGCGTGCGTTCATCGAGCACTCGCTCGACGATTGCCTCCGTGTCGTCAGCGAGCAGGAATCGCTGCAGCTGGCTCACGGCATGGATCGATTCGCTCGAACGATCGTCTGCCGCCGCAAAGAGCGACAGATCGACGCGGTTACCCCAGAGCGAGCAGTACAGCAGAGTGGCGATCGTATCTCGTAGAGTAGTCGAGTGCTGCTGCTGGCGCGTGGCGGCGTGTGTGAAGCTGTATAAGCTCGAGATCGATGCCAACGTCACGGTCACCGACTGGTCCTTCGAGACTCGGAATGGATCGATGGCAGTCGTGTGATACTCGACAATCTGCGATGCTCGAGCAGTGAGCGTCACTGATGCGGAACCACGAGCCAGCGCCGACTCGCGCGCACCTCGAGCAGCAGCCGATAAAAGTACGTCTCGGCCTCGAAGAAGCTCAGCGTCGACCATGCGGCACTCGCGGCACCGTGGAGTACCGCTCGCCAGCGTGCGAGCTCGATGCTCGAGGCCGAGTGCAGCTGGAGCGCCGGGTCGATCTGCGTTTGCTCGGGCGTCGACAGCGAGGCAGCCAGCTGCTCGAGCGCCGCCAACTGCGTCGCACTCAGGTGCTCGGCGCCATCACGAGCCACCTCACGCACGATGCGAGGCAGTCGCGTGGTGATGGTGAACCTCGCAAAGCTATCGACCTCGCCAACGAGCAGTTGCTCGGCGGCCATTCTGGCGAGACGTGCGTGCGAGCGAGCGACAACAACCGAATGTTGGGAGGCAACAATCGACGAGACTATCGATCTATCGTTCGAATATATCAGATGGCATAGCAAGGGCAGAGATGGATGGGTGGATGGATGGGTGGGTATTCACAAAGCACTCGAGCGCTGTCGCGGGTGATCACTTGCGCTGCGGGATGCGCACGACGATGCGACGCGCAAGGTCGGCATCGGCAAAGCCCAGGTCGAGCGCCACCAGCACCTGGAAGAACAGCGCCGAGCAGAAGACCACGTACAGCACACGCTGAATGCCGCTGCCAGACGCGAGATCGATCTTGTTCGCGGGGTCTGCCGTGCGAGCCACACCGCAGCATTCGAGTGAGTGATCGACGTATCGCCAGCGAGTGTGATGCTCGGGGCTTGGGGAGCATACCAGCGAACCACGAATGGCAGTAGAACTCGATGGCGCCGAAGCCGAGGAACGCCAGTAGCAGCGAGTACCAGGCACTCGATGACACGAAGAACCACACGGCGAGCACTTGTGCGGCAACGATCACCTACGAGCATATGGCAGCGAGCATGAGTCAGCGAGCCTAGCCTCGCGTCGAGCGTGTGCGTGTATTGGCACGTACGGCGGCCTTGGCGTGGCACTGCGCAAAGTACGCAAAGACGCCGAGCGCTACCAGGTGGCCGACACCCACGACTCCATACACTGGCACGCCGCTCAAGAGAGCCAATAACAACGCGAGATTGACGGTGGTCGTCAACAGGTGCACGACGCGAGTGCGCGGGTCGGTATGGAACTCGAGCAGCGCCGCACAACGCTCGATCAACTCAGCCGAGTGGCCCATGAGATCGAGATAGAGTGAGATATAGGGAGAGCGCGCTCTCTCTCTCTATCTCTCTGTCGGTTGCCGAGACAAGGTCGAGATTGTTGCGAGATACCAGAGGACGGTGCTCGTGATGGTGGCGTGGTGCTGCGTTAGGCAAGCGATGACGATGCGACTACGACGACGTGCTCGATCAGGTCGTTTGTTGCTTGCTGTCGCTGTCGGCCTCGCTGCTGCTGCTGCTGCTGATCGTATCGTCGCCGCGCAGCCCTCGTGTGGTGCTGCTTATATTCTCACGCACACACGCACTCAACAAGCACCTGCATAATATTTTTGTGTAGATAGATAGACAGACAGACAGATAGATAGGAAGACTGCTTGATTGATTGGGACAATAGTGTCATTTTGGATCTCGCTCGCTCGCTCGCGGTAATCGTCGAGACCGAGACACACATATACACACAGGCTCCATGGCACTATCGACCAAGAAGAGATCGTTCGATAGCTTGTCAGCGAGCGATGGCTCGAGTATGCGCTCGATCTCGGACCGACCTGACTCTCCTGAAGGGTACGTCGCGACATCTCGC
>Ga0209935_1005746_pt1 | contig 10314 bp, 14 predicted proteins | sample ThiBio_1000_plan_2_FD_183958 | JGI IMG/M metagenome (GOLD analysis project Ga0209935, IMG submission 183958) | Wastewater bioreactor microbial communities from Cape Town, South Africa - Thiocy_cont_1000_plan (SPAdes) | ecosystem: Engineered > Bioreactor > Thiocyanate-remediating >... | reverse complement strand
AATTCTGAGGACGTCAGAGTGTTCTGGGAGTACGTAGCTGAGGGATTCATTGGATGGCGGGAGGAGGCTCGCCAGCACGGGCTGAAGGAACGCGCTAAACGACAAGCTTGGAATTGATGCACTGACTCGTAATATTAACCATGCAACGTTTTTTTAAATATGTGCACAACAATACAAGCCTTCACTGCAGTGCATCTACGTGATGTTCCTCCCATCGATTGAATCGGACAGCTGAGCCATAGGCGGCTTGTAAAGCTCTCCGCCAGCCCCCATAATGCCTTTTGATTGCTGATCCTCCCTGTTTTCATTAGCTCGACAGAGATATGCGGGCGGTGCAAACTACCTTCTGTGCCCTCAAATCCTGGAGAGCAATGGCATACCAGTTATCAGCTACCAAGGGATCAAAACGCTTTTCCTCTGCAAACTTATCGAAGAACTTTCGACAGTTTTCCTGATTCGTCCACGGGCTTATCCGACCCTCCACTAAAACGTGTGATTAATATGTCAATAGATAGATAGACATCACAAAGATTTTTTCTACCCTGAAAGCAAAATGCTTCTGCGAGAGCTTTGCGTAACGACCCATTATATAAGTCTAATAAGGCCCTTCCCTAAAAATAACAATTTAAAAACACTGCGGATAAACACGATGAATGAGTAGTGAGAAGCGGATAAACATACTTTGAACGCGCGGATATCTGCTCTAGATATTGATCGCCATTTTCTCGGATCCAAAGGGTCAAAGCCTCGTTGGCTCGCAAACTTTTCAAAGAATTGCCTCCTGTTATTTGGATTCGCCCAATAGTTCTTGGGCTTTTTGTCGATTGCGCGAGCTGAAGCAGGAATAAGGGAAAAGGCTGGCATGTATCTTATGTTATCCTTACCAGCAAATGCTAGCTCAGGAAATGAGGCTTTCAACGTCTTGAGTAAAGAGTGATTGTACTCATTCAGGATTCCTCCTCCCTTTTCCGAACAAATATTTAGGGACTATCAAATACCGAAGACACCTACCTTATGTTTTATGATTTGTTGATTGGTAACTTTTGTCCAATTATTCGGTTGTAGTGGATCGAATCCCTGGGATTTTGCGAAATCTAGCAGAAATTGCCGGCGATTATTACTGTGATGCCAATAGCCTTTGGGCAGTTTCTTCTCAGCTGGCCGTCGCACCGCTTTTACTAAAGATAAAACCTCAGTGCGAGAAAGAGGGGGTAGAATCCAACCACTTGTACCAGTTGGGACTCGCTTATGTTCGTTCCAATTCTTCACAACATCGTCCCAGCTAATATCTGTGCGGACTCGATACAGCAGGGGTAACTTGGGTTTCTTGCTCGCAAACAAGAAACCCCTGTGCTTGAACGTAACAATATCTCCAACTTTGGGCTCCCATTTCTTCGCAAACCCGACCGTTCCTGCAGGGGCTTTAAACTTGACCAGATTTGGTCTAAATAATATGGGATTAGATAGATCTGCAATTTATAACAAAAGGTCAAAATGAAATACTCACAATTCACATTCCCACTCATAGAGTCCGGCAGAGCCAACTATGCGAGCCTCCGCATCCCTATATTTCTATATCGCTAGTGATTAATTTCATTCATGATTTTTCGAAAGGGTAAATAACGTGCCTTGTGTTTTAGAAATCCTCCAGACCGCCCACCGCGGGTTTGATCAGCTGGATTCCGTAATATGATCCCCTCTCCCCCACTATCAATCAATTCCTGAAAATAGGCCTCCAAATGCGACATATCTTTACACTCTTGGATTGGGGCCACCGCAAGAAAGGCGGAACTTGCCTTCTCGCCCTCAAAATACCTTGCTGTGAAAATAGAAGTATTTGCAGTACTAAAAGGAAATAGATATCACAGAGAAATACATACTTAATCGTTCATATCTCTCCCGATAGGAGTCTTCGTTGTTGGGGATATCGAAGACCATATACTTGAATGCATCCCATTGTACCTCCAAAGGTGAGACGCGATTGGAGATTTTCATTGCTTCCTGAAAATTATCGCGGCCGAACCTATATTTCAATCATCAACCTCCATATATGCTAATCGGTTAGGTACCATATTTCTCCATCAAGAAATAGATCAGTGGGCATGGCATCGATAATCCTGCCGGGAATATTAAATGCGCGCCCGAACCGTGAGTAAAACTGCTTTTTTTCTGGGTTCCAAAAGGCTCGCACGCCATCGTATTTTTCAAACATCCACCTTTTTGTATAGCGCATTACAAAGATGAGGAAGTTAGAAGGGGGCTTGGTAGGGTGCTTATTACCATCCTGACGGATTCAAGTGGGTCGCGGTAAGAAAGGCGGCGGTAAGAGGCTCGCCTACGCCTTCTACATTCGGGGCTCGAGATAGGCTGCCTATCTCCTGAGGGGGAATCACAGAAGGTATCGGGGTGCCTCGTTGCCCTGCCACTGTAAGAAGATCGGGGCGTACCGCTTGAATAGTAGCAGCTAGACTAAAGACACAACGAAGATTCTTAACTCAATTGATTGATAGTTTAATAAATAGGACATACCTGTCCAAGGTTCCATCCCACCAGAAGGGAACTACTATGAGGGTTATGCCTTTCGCTCTGGCTCGGTCTACTTTCATTCTGTCTCTTTCTTGATAAATGTGCAACGGCTGATATGCATTTTGCTCTCCAAAATAGTGATGTCGCTCCTATACGATGGAGAAGTACTTTTTTGGTTAGGTTGAAGGCAAGAGAGAACTGACAAACCTGATATTCAAATCCTAATCGCAGCGAAGGGAAATAAATATCTATTTCCGAGTATTCCTTTGTCTCGGGATTTTCTAGGCCAACCTCTTTTCGTGCGTTTACGCGAGACTCCACCCCCTTTTATTAGAAATTAGCGTCAGTACCTAAGCTTAGCCGAGAGGAGATAAACGGTTAAGGCATGTTACCTCAAAGAGGCTTGCAAGAGCTCTCTCCAGCCGTCTCTGCGATGCATATTTGCCACGTAATAAATACAGCTTATCCCATTTATGATGTGGGTAGCGTTCCGCCAGCAGTTCAGCGAGCTGAAGCCGCGTCAGGATGCGAGGAAAGCCCATCTCCTGTAGGTCCGACAGATTCACGCTGTACCAGTCCTCTGGCTTTAGGCGCATTTAAGTTGTAATACACTATGCATAGAGATAATATACCTGTTTCATATCGAACTTGAGTTCAGCTTGCTCGAGAAGTACAAGTAGATTTGCTTTGTCCTTCCAATAACCAGCAGGAGCCTTCTGCTTTGATTCGAATTTTTGTTTGATCCATTCGTGCTCAGGATGGAGATCCGCTAGGGTCGCTATCAGAGACGGATAGTACCTAAACAACATGCCACCCCCCACCCGGTGCACATCTTTTCTCGAAAAGCGGTACCAATCAACTTGCTATATTTTACAAAATTACATGCAATTTGTCGCCTTATCGCTTGGTTTCTTCTTACCTCCTTCACGCCTAGCCTATAGGCTACCACCTGCAGTAATTGTTGTCTTTTTGCACGATCCTCATATACTGATAATTCCTCTTTTGTCCGCTTTACAACACGCAAGACTTTGCGTTTCGGTAATGCGAAGCCGGAAAGCGAAGAATAACATCGCTTCCAGCCAAGGTGACTGTATTTGCATCCCGCTCCCTTGACCCCACAAGACACCTGACGCACGGTGATGTGCTGCATTGGGGAGGTCAGTGCGTTTGCTGGCGGGCTTTCTAGGAAAGGCGCGCGACGAGAAAGGAGGATGTGCAGCAAAGCCGACAGAGGCACCCTACGTTCCCTGGCTTCCTGGCACAAGGTTCCTCACCACACAAGATGCATAATTGGACCAACTCATTCCTCTTGGGCAAATAGATCTTACGCAATACGTAATAATTTTTACATTCTCATCTCTTATCATCTACATCTGCCATCCATTTCAGAAAAGGTCACGCGAGGCCATTGGGAGAAGTTAGAACATCAGCGCCAATTCTTTGAGGACTTAGCGCAGGAACTTGACATCACAAATGTATTAACAACCTCGCTGCCCTGGAGGAGAAAAACGGCTTAACACCTTTTCAGCACAGCGACTGGTACAATGTTAGCAGAAAGGAAGTGGCAGAGAGGGGAGGTTACGGAGTCCTTCATCACTACCCTTCCTTCGGAGCAGCGCTTCAGGCGGTATATCCCGAGTATCCATGGGATCTCTCGCGCTTCCGCCAGGCGCCAGTCAATCCTCCTCACTTTTGGAAGGATGAAGATAACCTCGCCACCGCTCTCCACAAGGCTGAACAACAACTTGGAATCACGCAGGTACCTTAACCCTGCTTTTCAACCGATAGCTATATTCGCTAATTTCACTCCCCCCCTCTCTTTTTTTTTTTTCTTTTTCTCTCCCATTGCTTATACATAACCAAAGCCTGAAGACTGGCATTGGGTGTCTTTGAGTGACCTAAAGGAGCTGGGGTTTCCCTCGACATTCACTAAGACAAAATTACTCAACTTGTTGCAAACAAAGTATCCAAACATCGACTGGAATGAGCACAGGTTTTTAACGGGGCGACTCGCAGGGCAGAAGCTCCTTCAAAGAACTCTCTCGATGCTCTTTCCTGTAAGTACATTCTAATCCCTTTCACCAAGTGTGACAACAAACAATACCTTGCAGGAACAAACAATCAGAGCAAATGCTCGCAAAGAGGCAGGATTAATCAATCCGGAGACAGGCCTACCCTTAGAATTGGATATATACTTACCATCGCTCTCCCTGGCCTTTGAATATCAAGTACATAGTAAACACGCGCTGTTGATCTTGCTGACACTTTCTTTTACTGTCTCCCAGGACCCGCATCACTACAAAAGCGCTGAATACGCATTCCACACACTCGAGGAATACAAGAAACGGGACGACACCAAAAGGACCTTGGCCTTGTCCAAGGGAATCACTCTCATTATCATCCCCTATTGGTGGGATCAATCAGTCAATAGGTAAACTTTCTCTCTCTTTTGCACCCATTCACAACCTGATGCTTGATACTTTTCTAGTTTGATAGCTACAATCAAGGCCGAGCAACCTGACTTGTTGCCCGGCGTGTCATCGACTTCACCACGGATCCCCTCTACCATGCCAGAGGATATTGAGGCTCAGGCAGCAAAGAAATCCTCGATAGCAGACATAGGGGAGCCTACCACAGCAACCTTCATGACTCGATCGAACGTTAATCCCTCAGGATGGTGTGTCTCCTCTCATCTTCCCCCCTAGCACGCTAAAGGCACTCGCAAACTTACACTAGGTGGATGTTTGAAAAATACGATGGCATAAGAGGGTTCTGGAATCCTATGAAAAGAAGGTTTTATTCTCGCTACGGTAACCCGATCAGCATCCCACAAAAGATAGTTGAGACTATGCCTACCGACCTATTCCTTGATGGTGAAATATGGTATCATCAACCTAGAAATAATCAATTGATACGATGGCTAATTCTTTCATATGTGCAGGTTCGGAAGGGACAACTTCGAAGAAGCGTTGAAGATCACAAAAAGAGTAGACCTCAACGACACGAATTGGGATCACTTCAAATATATGGTATACGATATCCCCAACCACAGCGGCCCATACAGAGAACGGTATGCAGCTCTAGGTAACGTTGCTTCATCAAAGCAAATGACGGTCATACTAAATCACCATTATGTAGAGGAAAAGCTAGGCAGCTCACAGAGCTCAATCACCCAAGTGGCTCCCAAAGTTGTGTGCCTCGATGTTCCACACCTTGAGAGTTATTATCAAGATATCATCGACCAAGGCGGGGAAGGGGTTATCCTCCGAGACCCCGAATCCCTCCTCAAACCTGGACGTTCCTCCGGATACCTTAAGCACAAAGTGAGTACCTGCTGCGCTAACAAGATGTTAAAACCGCAACTAACCCTGTCCCCAGAAATTCAGAGACGCAGAGGCCATGATTGTATCTCAACTGGACGGTGGGCGATGGGAATGCAAGTTGTATGTAGCACTCCTCTCTGCCTCCACCCCCCTCTCTTCAAGTCTCTCGTTAGTAATCCCTGTGACAAACAAAATATTAATACTAGACCAAATGGAGTGACATTCGTGGCAACAACGGGAACCTCCGAGTTTGTGAAACGATGGAACCCAAAACCAGGAGATATCGTCAGCTTCAGGCACAGCGGATTCCTTCATACGAGTAAAAAACCCAAGAGCGCAGCGCTCTATCGGCTCCGCCCAGATTTATCATGGGATGATGTGGGCAACTCATTCAAAGAACAGAAGCCCCGAGAAAAATCAGGTAGATATACAATACCCATATCTACTATGTGCTAAATTTATTCCAATTAGCCCTCCCATGGAAATTGAAGGATGCAGCCCGTGATCACTACCGGCCGAAAGGGTTTTGGCGGGACAGTAAGAATTGGCGAGCTTTCTTCTTGGAGGTGGCGGAGGGTATGGGATTCGATCCTTTCATACCCGAAAACTGGGACTCAGTTAAGAGCAGTGATATTCGAAACAAGGTACACCCTTAAACCCTTGTCAGCGTGTCTCCCGCTAATCGTAGAACTCTTTTTTTCTTTTCTAGGGTGGAAACGTGCTTCTGTCCTCTATGGGATTTAAGCGAGCACTGAAAAAGGCTTTCCCAGAACTGAGCTTCTTCTTCAAACGAGGTATTTTTGTTTCTTTCAGCGACGCGTGCTAAACTCCATTAATCCTATTATCCCCACCAGATAAAACGTATTGGCAGGATAAGAAGACATGCAGACGATTCTTCGATGCTATAGCCGAGGAGAAGGGATTCGATCCTTTGATTGCATCCAACTGGTACTCCGTTAACCTGGACTCGCTTCATGCAACGAAGGTAATATTAATGGTGGGTCGATCTTAAGGAGATTAATATGGCTATCCCTATTTATCTCTATCTTTAGGGTGGATTTGCCATTCAAAGATACAATCGAGGATTTAAAGCGGCGTTGAAAAACGCGTATCCTGAAATCGCTTTTACGGATGATTGGAAGAAAGGTGAAATCATTTATAGTTTTCTGTCAGACTCTCTGACACGCAGATATTTCCTTTACAAAAGAACACTTTCAAGCAGTCAACTGGAAAGACCCCAAACGATGCCGAGCTTTCTTTGAGGAATACGCGAAGGAGGAAAACTTTGATCCATTGGATGCTTCCCATTGGTCTTCTATCAAGTTGGTCGACCTATTCAAGAAGAAGGTATGCTCATCTGTTCTCATTCTCTTCTCCATCTTTACTTTTGTGCGAAGGGTGCATATGCAGTGGCAAATACCAACGGGGGTTTTGTTCGATCGTTAAAGAAAGCATTCCCCGAACTTACCTTCACAGCGGAATGGTCCAAGGGTGTGTATACGTTACCTCAGGGGCTTACCTAACCTTGAACCTTCATCTCCCTTTCACCGCACAGAGCGCAAGCACTACATGCAAGCCGATAATCTGAAATCGTTCTTTGACGAATTCGCTAAGGAACTGGGCTTCGACCCTACTGACGCCCAGCGATGGCGACTGATACGAGTAAAGGACATTGCATCGAAACCAGTACACCTTAAAATAGATACCAACAACATACTCACTCACATTTCTACTCAGGGTGGATACGCGCTGCTGAACTATTGGAGCTTTGGCGATGCTCTGCGCAGAGCATACCCTTCGCTGCAGGTCCGGCCCAGACAGCACGCTACCACAGCGGAAGAGTAGGAGGGAAGCAAAGAATCACTTCGCCTTAAATAAAGCTCACTGCCATCTTATTTATTTTTTTCTATGTGGCAGTTTATCGCAGATATCTGGATAGGCAAGCAGAAGGGCATCCTCCAAGCTGTAGTATCTGAGCAATGTACAATCCTCCTGCAGAAACATGTGAGCTCGCAACAATCACAGTAACCTTACCATCGCGGAGCAGAGTGTTGAAGGCTTCACAGTTTTCCAATTAGAAAACACCAAGGGGTCGAAACCTAGCGCATCAGCCAAGGCAGCCAAATGAGCCCGACAGCCATCCTTCCCCCATTTCGTCTCCTTGTCTGTTCCAATATGTCAGGAGCTATTTTATCAAGGCAGCAGTTAAATACAAATACCTTTTTCCCAGCTAGCTTCGATTGTTGAGGGAAGGAGGCTTGAATATGCCTTCCTCAACACACAAAGTAGTCCATCATTCTTGTTTAGCAGCATCCTACCCCACTGAAACACAATTAGCAAGTTCACTTCTTAGCCAGGCTTTTACGATACCTTTGTACAATACAGATGACGTAATCGGCTGGCATCCCACTCTGTGAGATGGTTGGGGCTGAAGTGATCCTTCTTTCCGAAGGCATCTAATAGCTGCCTGCACATCAGCGGCGATGTCCAACGCCTCTTCTTCTCTGTTTCCATATGAAAGTTAAAAACGAAAGTAAAATTCATTCGAGAGAGTACCTGTCCACCACCTCTTCTTAAACGCCAAATCCGGGTAAGCCTTTCGAAGCGCCGCTTTGAATCCACCATTATACCGCTGCACTAGGACGCCATTCCTAGCTAACAGTAATTCCGCAACCTCAACACCATACCAGTTTTCTAGTGAGCCCTGTTAGAAGAGGAAGGACTGGGTTCAGGTTCACGTTACCAGGTATCGTAGGGTCGAACTGCTTGTTTCTCGCGAAGGCAGCAAAGAACTGCCGACACCCTTCGGGGCTAGTCAACAACGTTTTCACTGTTTGGATAAATGGGTGTTAGGAAGAAAGACACTTCACAGGCAGCACTACGTACTTCTCACACTTTTCTTCTCGGAAGAGAATCGTACTCCAGGAAAAGCAAGCTGCATCGCCTTCGCCACCCCAATCTTCGCCATCAGGGCGCTCCCACCCTGTAGTTGATCAGTAAGAGGAGAGCACACAACTACTCAAAAAGAAACAATATATCTTTACCATATCTACAATCTGCCTTTTCGAAAACGGAGGCCATGTCTCGGGTTGCGAGGGATCGTAGCCGAGATCTGCTGCCATTTCACGGAAAAACGTTCGCCAGTTCTTGAAGTCCAGCCAATAGCCCTTCGGTTTATTCTTTCGCACAAGAGGCCTCGCCGACTTCGCTAGAGATATTGAGTAAGTGTAAGTATACTCTCTGCAGCCGCAGCAATAGAAAAGGGAGGGGAATTACGAGTTGAGGTACGAGGTGTTTGTTCCTTGAAGGAAGCTACCACATCTTCCCAGGTGACTTCCGGTCGCATGCGGTAGAGAGAAGGTGACTTGGGCTTCTTGTTAGACAACAGAAAGCCGTTGTGTTTGAATGTGACGATGTCCCCTGGTTTCGGATTCCACCTTTTTACAAACTCCGACGTCCCCGCGGGGGCGGTGAATGTCACTCCGTTAGGCCTATGGTTATTGAAAAAAGAGGGGAGAGAATATTTTTAGTACGGGAGAGGGCTAGATATGATAGTGGGCAACGCACAAGAGACACTCCCATTGACCAGGACCAGCGGAACCAAGAATCTTGGCTTCGGCGTCCCGATATTTCTAAAAGAGAAGGTCAAAAGCTGAAGAAAGAAGGATACAAAGTTACCTTATATTTGAGATAATTCGGTGACCTCCCGGGTTCATAGAACGCGGCAGGATTTCGAAGAATGATGCCTTCTCCTCCCGCATCCAATATATCTTGGTAGTGCTTATCAAAGTGTGCCATATCGCGACACTTCAACTTGTTTGCTACAGAAATCCTTCCGCCCGAATCTCCAAATTTCTCTACTGTAATGAAATTAGACGAGCATAGAGAAAATCTCACGTACATAATATCGAGTATCGTTGTTGGTAAGTGCCCTCATGGTTAGGTATGTCGAATACCATGTACCTAAATTTTGACCAATCGATATCAGAGTGAGACACCCGATAGGATATCTTGGTAGCCTCTTGGAAATTATCTCTCCCAAACCTGTGAGAATATACACTTAATCGACAACAGCGACACATTATTACTAACCATATTTCGCCATCCAAGAAGATGTCTCGCGGCATGGAATCCACAATCTCCTGCGGCATGTTGAGTACATTACCATACCGAGAATAGAAGGCCTGCTTTAACGGGTTCCAGAATCCCCTTATACCATCATATTTTTCGAACAGCCACCTTTTTGTAAAGTAAATCGGTAAGGGGTTTTGGTGTAGATTAGAATCGAGGGGATCTAACCAGTGCTTGGGATCAATGTTCATTTTCACCATATGACAAGCCATAGTGGGCTCTCCAATATCTTCTATATAATGTTGGTATTCCCTCTTCGCTGCCAACTTTGGGGGCATAGTCGCTGGAATTGGGTACCCTTCCTCCTCTCCCCTCTCCGTCAATAAATCGGGGC
>Ga0209935_1005745_pt1 | contig 10315 bp, 12 predicted proteins | sample ThiBio_1000_plan_2_FD_183958 | JGI IMG/M metagenome (GOLD analysis project Ga0209935, IMG submission 183958) | Wastewater bioreactor microbial communities from Cape Town, South Africa - Thiocy_cont_1000_plan (SPAdes) | ecosystem: Engineered > Bioreactor > Thiocyanate-remediating >... | reverse complement strand
GCCTTGCGAGCAGAACCGGGGAGCTCGCCCGAGACGATCTTGTACGCATCGGGAGTGACGACTGCAAGGTTGATGAAGCGATAGTACACAAAGTACACGATCGTCTTGAGAACACTCTCCTCCGAGGTGTCGGGCATTTTTTCCTATGTATCGACAATTGCATGTCAGCGTTGGAGGAGACAAAAAACACATATGCACGCGCCGCGCACAAAAAGAGAGAGAAGGACGGAGGATGGAGGATGACGTACGAGGGCGACATCACGCAGCTGCTTGCAGAGCCAGCGCAGACCGTAGGGAAGCTCATCGACCGAGCCGATGATACCATCGATAAAGATCTGGCAAACCTCCGAGAGCTTCTCGACACGCTCGCGTACCGCCTCGATCACAAGCGGATTCTTCTCAATATCCTCGTTCGAGGCATCGCGATCAAGCGCACTCTTGGTGCCAGTCTTCATCTCCTCCTCATTGATGAGGGTTTGATAGATCTACCAAGTGTACAATAAACAATCAGGTAAGTAGCCGTAGAGACACGACAATGAAAACTGCAGCACACACACACACACACAAATACTACGGTGTACCTGTCGAGGGTTCAGCTCAAGCTTGAGGTCAAGTGCAATGACCTTATCCAGAACAGGCGAGAGAACGTGCTGCAAGTACTCGATTCCTTGCTTTCGACGATTGTAGTTGTTGATCATCCTCGGCAACACGGTCTCAGACTGACCCGAGATAAAGTCGTCGAGCTTCTTGATGACAGCCATCTCACGAGCAATAGCCATCTACACGCGCACATGTCCGAAGAATGAATACACAAGCACGAATGAATGCCCTCCCCCCAAAAAAACAACAGCAACAAGAAAATGAAGACGACCAAAGTCTGGTTATGATATCGACGAACAAACGCTGCACTGTACGCACCTGGAAGAGACTGAGCACGAGGTACTCCTCACGAGGCGAGAAAGCATCTCCAAAGAGAGTGAGAATCACAGTCTCGAGGAAGCTCTCGAGCTGCGCCGGGTTAACGACGTAGATACAGTTGGCGAGGTAGACCGGCTCGGTTTGGAGAATGTAAAAGAGGTCTTGGTAATGCTACACGTATTGTAAAGAGCAGAACCGAATGTCGTCGTTGAACGGTGGTGAGTTACAAACAGCAGTGGTAGTGGTAGTAGTGGTGGTGGTGGTGGTGGTGGTGCGGTGAATAACCAGCTACGTACCTCGAGACGCTTTCCCTCGAGTTGCTCAAGTGCATTGACGACTTGGCGCTTGCGGCCCTTGGATTGCATCAGCACATCTTGCAACGACGTGCGATTCTTGATCAAGAGCGCAATGCGCTTGTCGAGCTTGGCGACATCGCGATCGAGCTTGTGGTTCAGACGGACCGACACGACGAGCTGCTTCTTCAACTCGGTGATTTCTAGAGAGAGAGAGAGACGGGGGAGCACACCAACGACAAGCGTAACGACGCAAAGTAAGGACTCGAGTTCGATACTGCTGCGTGGAAGAAGGGGTGAGCTACACCGAGCCATACCAGTGACCATGTCGTAGTCCTCCTCATCGGCTTGCTTCTGGAGCATATCCTGGATCTCCTGCACCGACAGACGGCCGCTCTTCTTCTTCTCGAGCTCCTCGAGCTTGAGGCGAGCATCCCACTTCTCGCGCGCCTCGTTCTCCTTGTGACGCAGCATAGTGGCGAGGAGCTTGCGGGCCTCGAGCAACAGAAGCAGGCACTCGCGCTCCTTGTAGAAGAGCAGCTTGTCCTCGAGCGAGTCAGCTTGCTCGAAGGCGTCGGTGGCCTTCTTCTCGCCCTCGGTCATCTCGGCACGCGTGAGCTCCTTGCGCGCATCATCTTCGTCGGCTTCGTCGTGCACAACGCTCTCGCTCTCATCAGCTTCCTCACGTGCAAACAGCACATCATCCTCGGGAACGGCAGCCATGGCAAGGGCAGGAGTGGGTGGTTGAGCGCTCGAAAGGAATCGCCAGACGGACAGAAAGAAGGTCGATCGCAGCGAGGGGGAGGAGGGCAGCACAAACACACAAACGCATCGACCAACCGATGATTTTCGGTGCTCGCGCATCGCAAGCTTCGAGGCACCGTTAATTCTCTCGTGGGCCGTTGGGCCGCCTTCTTTCGCCTGCGGGCGCTCTCCTCCACCCTCAGAGAGCGCGTGCAACAACAACAGAGTCTTCTGGCGCGAAAACGCCGGCCTGCTCGTCTCGTACCGCTCGCTCTGGCGACACGCTCCTCTTCCCCCGCTACCTCCACCTCCTCCTATCGTCGTGTACTTGCGCTCGAGCCTCGCTACTCGCTGTGGCCTTGCCTTGCTTCTTTCTTGGCATCACCGCACGACGTCGAGTACTCGACGTCGTGTAAGCCGGCTTTCTTGTGTGCAGCTGTTGTTCGGTGTATCCGCGCTGCCTCGTTGCGTATGTGCGCGCGATCATCTCCTTCACCGTTCGAGCGCTCTTCTTTCGGTCGATTTACACGACTTTGTGCCGCTAGACACCACTACGTTGTGGCAGTTTCGGAGCGCCAACACGTATCGCTTGGTTGGGAGGTACCCTTTGTTCTCCTCAAGCCTCAGACCTTGCAAACGGTGCGTTGCCAAGCACCACCTTGGCCGACCATATGTGTCCGTGTGTGCGTGTACACTTGTTCCTCGAGTACTTGGCGAGCAGAGGAGGCCTTACTGTGTGGTGCGACCGTTTGTCGCACTTCTACCTCGGCTGCCAGCGATGCCACGGTGCTCTTGCACGTGGCACCGAGAGTTGGAACGAATTGTGGCAGCCAACTTTATGGCATCGGCTGGCGGAGAGTAGCTGCCTTACTGACGCGCGGTTGCTTTCCCGATCGTATGCGTGCGTAGAACGGCAGCGGCAGATGATGAACGTAAGTACCGCTGGCCTCTCCAAGTCCGCGCTTGCCACGGCGGCGCTCAGTGCCGTTGCCGGTGGAGGTCACAACCACTGCACCTCTTGCCACATATGCCGCACCTCGATCAAGACCTCGCAACGCAACTACGCGCCGTGCTCGCGCTGCCCTGCCATTGTGTGTCGCGTGTGCTTCGACTCGTCGATGGTACAGTGGGAGACATGCATTCAAGATCGAAACTGGACCTGCCCACGCTGCAATCGCATCTGCCCTTGCAAGCGCTGCCGCCATCGACCCGACAACGACAAGCATGGCTTCTTTCTGACACCAATCGTTGGCCGTCGAGGCTCGGGTTTGAACACCACGCCGATCGGTGTGCGCGGAGGCGGCAGTATGGCCAGCAAGCCACAACGACCACCGTCGACTCCGGCAGAGACCGGACCCCACTTTTCTCTCGAGCCATCGGACTACGCCTCGCTCGGTGTGCTAGCTGCAAGTACGTCGCTGCATGACACGCAACGTGAATCATCATCATCATCATCATCGTCGTCGTCATCGTTTTATTCGTTCTTGCACGTCTTGTCGCATCTATCTGCCTCACGATACGCTCGTCGTTATACTTTCATCTCCTACTTGGTTCGATCGTGGCGCCGTGCCCTTGTTCTGTTTGAGCTTTCGAGCGGCGATGGTGTGTTTTTTTGGATGAGCTCTACGGGCGACGATTGTGCACGCAGTACCACAACACTACCATTTTTTCCTTTTTTGCACTCTCCCCTGTTCGTGTGTCGCTCGATAGAGCGTGTGTGTGACAGCCGGCTGTAGTGCAGCGTGAGGAGGTACCCGAGCGAGTCTCGAAACACTAATGTCGTGTGCATGTGGTCGTGGTGATGTGTATGTGTATGGTCGGCCGGTGACTGACTCACGGTACAGCGCCAGGCACAGGCCGTGGCCGAGGTAAAGCATACGGGCTTAGAGGAGGCGGTCGTGGTGGGCGGCGAGGAAGAGGCGGCGGCAGAGGCGGCCGTCGCGCTGCTTCTCCTTCCTCCTCGCCCTCGTCGCCGCCGCCCTTGCTGCTGTACTCCTCGGCCTACGCCACCACCTCCAGCTCCTCTTCCTCCTCGTTCTCGCCCCCTCGTGGCTCTCATCGCTCGAGTTCGTCGGCCTACTACTCGCCCATCACCGGCGCGCCGCTTTCGTCGTTCGCCCGCTCGTTCTACGACTCGTGTCTCGGGGGCGCCGCGTCCACCTCGTCCTCCGCCGCCGCCGCCGCTCTCGAGCTCGACTCGGAATACTACCACCGTCTCTTGGACACCGAGTCATCCTCGACTCCGACCGATCCCTACCACTCGATCCACACCTCGTTCTCATCCAAGCTCATGGCTGAGCCGAGCGAGGCCGTTGTGTTGCGTGCCCGTGCACGTCTCCAGGAGCTGCTCGAGCGTAGCTCGCAGTGCGCCGAATACGCAGCTTCGGCCGAGGCCCTCATCGAGAGCATCAAGGAAGAGCAGGAGACTATCATCCAGCAGCTTCGTCTCCTTACCGAACACATCAACAGTGGCCCGAGCCCATCCACCTCCGCTTCCGCTACTTCTACTGCCGTCGCCGCCGCCACCATCACCACCACCACTACCACGATCGACATCGACGGTCGCGCTACCTCCGCCGTAAACCCACCGCTCGCTCGCTCGGCAGCCGCCACCACTGCGCACCCTCCTTCGGCTCCCTCCACCTCGGCCGTATCGCCATCCTCGGCTGACTCGAAAGCTATCGCGCCGAAGTATGATCGCTCGGCTGCAGCCGACCTCAAGAACGAGCAACCTCATCATGCTCATCCCACGACACACCACGCCGACATGCTTGGCACCAACCAAATGGCTGAGCTCGACGATATGAACGAAGATGACGACGATGACAACGAAAACGACAACCGTGGTGACGCTGGTGACGAGAGCAGTACGTCGCTCCGGCGAATCCATGGTCGCCATACGCACAATCGTGACGACGACGCCGACGACGACGACGCCGACGACGACGACGACGCCGATGCCGACGACGCCGAGGAGGAGGAAGATGGAGACGAACTTGACAACCTTGAACAAGCGGATGACAATGACGACCGCCCTGCTATCCTCGGAGACGACGACGATGACCTCGATGACCTCGATGACGAAGAAGACGATCGAGACGACGACCAACGCGACTCGAACCAAGACCTTACCACCAAGAAGCCACAATATCACCATCGGGCCCCCGATCGACAAGGCGCCCAAAACAACAACAACGACGACGACGATATCGACGATGAAGAGGACGACGTAGACGATGACGTGGACGACGACGTGGACGACGACAATGAAGACGACGAAGATCTTGACGACGATGATCATGACGACCGATCCGAGCGACACCGAGAACAACTCTCTCACTCTTCCAACGCGATTCTCATGCGAAACCGCCGCGCTCAAGCATTCGACACGCAGCCCTCTTCTTCTTCCTCCTCCTCTGGCCCGAGTGCGGCGACCAATCCGTCGTCGCGTGCTGGCTCTTCGTCGTACCGAACGCGCGGCGACCTCGACGATGACGAGGACGACGATGACGAGGACGACGATGAGGACGACGACGAGATGGAGGAAGAGGAACGCGACGAGGAGGAGGAGGAAGAAGATGACGACGACGATGACGACGACGACGATGACGACAGCAGCCAAGGTCGCAAGGGTTCGAGCGCTGCCAACAGTTTCCTCGGAAAGCGTAAGCGTGGCGGTCAGGGACGCCACTCGCGTGAAGACGATAACGACGATGACGATGACGACGATGACGACGACGACGACGATGACGACGACGACGAAGAGGATGACGACGATACTGCACGACGCGGTGCTGCAAGGCGCTACCGTAAGCGCGCAGCGACGCGATCAGATAGTGATCTCCTCGAGGCATCGAACTCGGATAGCGACGACTTTACTCCGGCCCCATCTCAAGCTGATGGCGAAGCGTTACTTTGGCTTGTCGAGAACTCGACCAAGTAGAGAGTGTGAGAGCACGAGGAGAGCGTATCGGTTTGTTTGTATGGTGGATAGATATGAGAGAGAGAGAGAGAGACAGAGAGTTAACGCCGATCGATCGATGGCTAGCAAGAGAGCGCTATTGTACTATTGGTGAGCAAACGTACGCAATCCCCTTCCGCACGGCCTTGTGCAATGAAATGCCCGCCAGATGATATTGTACAGCAAGTAGCGCGTTCCCGTGCCATTCCTCAGCGGCGGTACATAGACCCGCGCGCTCTTGAGCCACGCCCACCACAAGAGACGAGCGCGGCAGGAGGCGCACCGCAACGCAACGCGCACCGTGTTTTTCTTTCTTCTGTCGCGCTGTCTTTCTCTCTCCCTCTCCAACCACCAACGCAGCACAGCGCTCGTTACTCCTGCTCCACGGTTCAGATGGCTGACGACGAGGGCAAGGTACGACTCGAGCCACACATCGCAAGCCTCCACTCCATAGATTCGTCCCAGTGTTGAGCCAATAGGACCATTTACCTGCAAGTGGGCGTATGCTCTCGCTCTCTCCCTCCTTGCGGCACCGGCAGCAACCCCGCAAGAAGCTCGACTTCTTGTTGCAGATCGAAGAGGAGGTCAAGGGCTGGTGGGCGCAAGAGAACGCCTACGAGGAGGACGCTCCGGCACCCGGCGAGCCCAAGCGCCCCAAGTTCCTCGCTACCTTTCCGTATCCATACGTCAATGGCAAGTTCCACTTGGGCCACGCTTTCACGGTCTCCAAGGCCGAGTACAGCGTCTCGTACCAAAGGGTGCGGTACCGCACACTACTGCTGCTGCCACTGCTTCTACGGTACCAGAGACACTTCGACTCACCTGCCCGTCTCTCTCTCTCTCTCTCTCTCTCTCTCTCTCTCTCTGTTCCTTCGGTGCGCCCCACAGTTGAAGGGCCGCCAGACGCTCTTCCCGTTCGGTATGCACTGCACCGGCATGCCGATCAAGGCGTCGGCCGATAAGATCCGTCGCGAGATCGAGGAGTTTGGCAACCCACCTGTGTTCCCCATCGAGGATCGCTACCGAGGTTACAACTGGATGGCCGACAAGGAGTGGATGCGCATCGAGCAGGACTTCCGCAAGCGCGGTACGTGGCAAGAGTACGAACGCAAGCGAGCAGCGGCGCAGCTTCGATTTAACGCACGTATGCCACACAACCTGCGCAGAGAAGACGCAGAAGCGCGGCAAGGGCAAATCAGCCAAGGAGATCGAAAGCGAGCTTGCCAAGGAGCGCGAGCTGCGCAAGAGGCAATACTATCACGACCGCATCGATGCTGAGCTCAAGGTCGTACCGGACGACGAGGAGCCAGCGCAGACCGCTCCGACTGGCGTCAAGGAAGACCCCTCGGCCTTCCACTCCAAGAAGAGCAAGGCCGCCGCCAAGTCGGGAGACATGCGCCAGTGGTACATCATGGAGCAGTTGGATATCCCCAAGGAGGAGATCCCGCTGTTTGCTGATGCCGGCTACTGGCTCGAGTACTTTCCTCCGCTCTACAAGAAGGTACGGAGCGCAGCTCTCACCACCTCTCTCTCTCTCTCTCTCTCTCTCTCTCTCTCTCTCCAAGAGAGCTAGTGAGGTGTTTGTTATATTTATCGTATGTGTGTGTGGTCATGCATGAATTGGTAGGACCTTTCGGACATTGGATTGAAGGTCGATTGGCGACGATCATTCATTACGACGGACGTTAACCCGTACTACGATTCGTTCGTTCGCTGGCAGTTCAACACGTTGAACCAGATCGGCAAGCTCAAGTTCGACAAGCGCTTCAGCGTTTACTCGCCGCTCGATGGTCAACCATGTGCCGATCACGATCGTGCCTCAGGCGAGGGTGTATTGCCCACCGAGTACACACTCATCAAGATGCGTGTGCCCGATGAAGTCGTGGCTGAGCGCTTCCCGGCCTTGGCCGGAAAGAACGTCTTCCTCGCTCCCGCCACGCTCCGGCCCGAGACCATGTATGGCCAGACCAACTGCTGGGTGCTTCCCGAGGGCGAGTATGGCGCCTTCGAGATCAACGACTCGGATGTCTTCTTCATCACCGAGCGCGCAGCCAGGAGTACGTGCGACCGACGCTAGCTATCGATCACTTTGCCAGTCATTACTAACATCTCTGCTCGATTGGCCATCATGATGGATTGCTCTCTCTCTCTCTCTCTCTAGATCTCGCGTTCCAAGGCTACTCCAAGGTGCCCGAGCAAGTGAGTTGCTTGCTCCGTGTGACCGGGCACCAGTTGATCGGCTTGCCGTTGATCGCTCCGCTCGCTCTCAAGTACGAGCGCGTCTACGTGCTCCCAATGTTGACTGTCAGTACCGAGAAAGGAACTGGTGTCGTGACCTCGGTGCCGTCCGATTCGCCCGACGACTTTGCTGCTCTCCGCGATTTGCAGTCCAAGACGCCCGAGTGGCGAGCATCGCATGGCGTGAACGAAGAGTGGTATGAGCGTGAGTGCCTTCATTCAATTCAATGCTCTCTATTCTTAATCAACTTTACTCTGTTGTTATTGTTGTTGTTGTTGTTGCCACTGTAGGGTGATGCCTTTCCAACCAGTCGAGATCATCCATGTACCGTCGATTGGAGAGAAGAACGAGGCCACCAACGTATGAACCAATGTACTTACTCGTTCTCTTGGGGCAAGAGTTTAACTCGTGTTCATTGTGCAGAATGCCGCCCAATTGATGGTCGAGCAACTCAAAATCCGTAGTCAGAAGGATCGCGCTCTTTTGGATGCGGCCAAGAAGGAGGTCTACAAGCAGGGCTTCTACAATGGCACTCTCTTGGTTGGTGAATTTTCCGGCAAGCCCGTACAAGAGGTCAAGAACCTTGTGCGCGAGCTCCTTCTCTCGACCAATCAAGCAATCAAGTATTGCGAGCCTGAGTCTCCGGTCTACTCACGAAGCGGCGACCTCGTACGTGTCACGTACAAAGAGCAGTTACTGGGCGAGTATAGTCGTTCTCTCTCTCTCTCTGTGATGCCTAACGAGAACGCGTGGCCAATCATGTTGGTTGTACCGGCTTAGTGCGTTGTTGCTCTTACCGACCAATGGTATCTCTGCTACGGCCAGCCAACATGGAGGGCTCAAGTTGAGCGGTACGTCCGCACCGTGAACGATACAAGGAGAGAAGCCAGACAGAGAAAGAGAGAGAGAGAAAACGACCCCGCGCGATCGTTTGTGTGCTAACCAGGCGACTCATGGAATGCGTAGAGCTTTGGAGAATCTCGAAACGTACTCGGATGATACGCGCGCGAGGTTCAAGTACACGGTACGGCTGAGTGTCGAGCGGGTGGCAATATTCTTGGTTCGTTCGATCGTTCGATCGAGACTGATATGTATCGACCATATGGCGCCGCGAAATAGATTGGCTGGCTCGAACAATGGGCATGCTCGCGTTCGTATGGCTTGGGTACCAACCTCCCGTGGGACACCCAGTTCCTCATTGAGAGTTTGAGCGATTCGACCATCTACATGGCGTACTATACGGTGGCGCACATTCTCCACAACGGCGAGATCGACCCACGCAAGCTCACGCCCGAGGCTCTTCGTTCCAACCCCAACATTCGTATCCAGCCCGAGCAGATGACGCATGAGGTGTGGGACTACTTGTTCCGCAACGGCGCATTCCCCGAGTCATCTACCATTCCGCGTGAGCTCCTTGAGCGCATGCGCGCCGAGTTCTTGCATTGGTACCCGGTTGACCTCCGTGTCTCGGGCAATGACTTGATCAACAACCATTTGACCTTCTTCTTGTACAACCACTGTGCCCTGTTCCCAGAGGTATCGTTCGTTTCATGACCTTTCACGTTCGCACCCAGTGCTCTCGCATTGGGAGAGAAAGTGGTAACATCGTGTCATTTCGTGATTCCTTCGTGCTTCAGGAGCACTGGCCACGCTCGATCCGCACCAACGGATACATTATGCTGGACGGTGAAAAGAGTACGTCCCGACATGACACGCTCGCAAGCGTTGAAGCAATTTCTTTGTACGTGAGTGTGTGCTAAAAAAAGGCCTCGGCGGTGTCTAGTGTCCAAGAGCAAGGGCAACTTTATGACTTTGTCGACAGCAATCGATACCTTTGGTCGTGACGCTACGCGCCTCGCATTGGCTGATGCTGGCGATGGCACGGATGACGCCAACTTTACCGAGGAGACAGCCAACGCCGCTATTCTCAGGATCTACACGCAGCTCGAGTGGACCAAGGAGGTCATGGAGCAGCTCGATACGTTCCGCGATGAAAGCCCATTGACGTCGTTCGCCGACTTGTGGTTCAACAACGAAATCAATGCCCTGGTGCGCGAGGCGAACCAGCACTACAAAAAGTACGTAGTGCCAATCGATGCTACTACTCTCGTGAGAGCATCATCCAGTATGCAGCGTGGTGGCAGCTGTCGCCGCCACCGC
>Ga0209935_1005744_pt1 | contig 10315 bp, 14 predicted proteins | sample ThiBio_1000_plan_2_FD_183958 | JGI IMG/M metagenome (GOLD analysis project Ga0209935, IMG submission 183958) | Wastewater bioreactor microbial communities from Cape Town, South Africa - Thiocy_cont_1000_plan (SPAdes) | ecosystem: Engineered > Bioreactor > Thiocyanate-remediating >... | reverse complement strand
GATGGTTTTACCATCTTGCCAACTATGGAACAGGCAGGTAAGCACAAGGCATTTTTTTTTTTTTGTGTGTGTGTAAAAGGGAGAACATACTCGGTAGTGAAGTTGCGCAAGGGTTTGGGGATGTTGTAAGGTTCAACCTGTTTCCTGACCCATTCCAACAATTCCCATTTGGGCGAACCCTCACCGATGACGTTGATCTGATAACGAAGAATGAGAGTCCAAATCAGACCCAAAATGAGCTTCAGCTTTCCATCCACAATATCTGGGTTACCATTAGCATTTTTGTAGACAAAAAAGAAAACAAAGTCGTAAAGGGGAGGCAATAAAAGACTTACCCTCAGGACCGATACCGACCAATTGGAGACCCTCATCCTTGATGAACCTGACGGCAATACCGTTGTTCTCCAAAAAGTGGTAACGAGAGCTGGGCTTGGTGTTGAATTTACCAAGGCTCTTGGAGGAAATGACCTCCAAAAGATGGACCAAGGAAAGACCGTTCTTGAGGTCAGTTTGGAGGTCCTCTATCTTCATGCGCCTCTCTGCAAGGAATTGGTTGACCCACCTTGTGAAAGTCTGAAAGGTTGGCCAGTTAGAATTTGTTTCAGGGTTAAGGAGGTTTTTTGTTTTTTGTTTTTGTTTGTGTTTTGGGGCAACGATTTTTATTAAGTTACACGGTGAGGAAAGATGAGAGGAAGCAGTTACTGTACCTTCTTCTGTACATCCACCCACGTCCTGTCAACCTTAGGTTCTGCTCCGTCAGCCATGGCCTTGCAAGAATGAAATGTTCTTCGTGCAAATGGTTTTGTTGTTGGTGGATTGTTACAGCGAATCAAACACGAAGGCGCAACACAACTTGTCAAAAATTTAATTGCGGCCTTTGACGTGCCATTGCTTTGAATCCTTTGATTTTTAGCTCAACACCACATTCCTGCCTGCTAGTTTATGGCCTTTCTGGCATCAAGTGGTACTCAAGTTACCGTGCCACGAAACGTTGAACTCTTGCTTGGAAGAAGTCGACTGCCCCTTTTGTCCTCAGTGAGACTGTGACGTCGGGAAAGAATGGTAAACTGTCTTTTTGTTCCCTGTTTTGCCTTTACTCTAACGTAGCGCGTGCAGAGCTTTCTGTTTGGCTCCCCTTGCACTTTAGAGCTGGTTTTAGATAACATCGAAAACCGCAAGCATCTGGACATTCAAACAGACAATGCCACCGAAAAGTTGCCCCTGTATATTGGGAACGAATCTGTCAAGGGTGTAGCCAAGGTGCTCCCCAAAGAAGGAAAGAAGCTGGAACATCAGGGAATTGTTCTCGAGCTTATTGGGCAAATTGGTAAAACAAACACCTTTCATCTGCATTATTAACTTTGGCGCCGGCTTGTTCTTTGATGTCCTCATCAGAAATGTTCTACGAACGGGGAAACAACTATGAATTTTTGACGCTCTCGAAGGAGCTTGCTGCACCTGGTGAACTGACAGAAAAAAAAGAGTTTGAGTTTGACTTTACTGATGCTGAGAAGCAATACGAATCGTACAATGGGATCAATGTTCGCCTGAGGTGTGTACTTTTGGTTCTCTTCCTCCTTCTCTATTGTTCATGCAATTTACAGGTATTTTGTGCGCTTGACCGTTAAGCGCGGATTAGTTTCCAACATCACCCTTGAGAAGGACCTTTGGGTGCACATCTTCCAAAACATCCCTGAAATCAATAATTCCATCAAAATGGAAGTCGGAATAGAGGACTGCTTGCACATCGAGTTTGAGTACAACAGATCCAAGTATCATTTGAAAGATGTGATCATAGGCAAGATTTATTTCTTACTGGTTCGGATAAAAATCAAGCACATGGAACTAGCTGTCATAAAGCGAGAATCCACTGGCTCAGGTATTCCTGCTGCGGAGCTGCATTTTTACCTCATTTCTAACTGGATTTACTTTCCTGCAGGACCCAATCTTTACAATGAAAGTGAGACAGTAACGAAATATGAAATAATGGATGGCGCTCCTGTGCGCGGTAAGCCAACCTTTCTCTCAAACACGCACACAGATTATGTAATCGTTGTTCACAGGAGAATCTATTCCCATCCGTTTGTTCTTGACCCCGTTTGATCTGACTCCGACGTACCGCAACATCCATAACAAGTTCTCTCTGAAGTATTATTTGAACCTTGTGCTGGTGGATGAGGAAGATCGCCGCTATTTCAAGCAACAAGAAATTGCATTGTGGCGAAGGGAATCAGAAGCGAAAGCCAGCGACAGAAATCACACCAGGTTTGAAGGCGAACGAAAGGAAACCAAGAAAAAGGGCGCAGACGAGGGAAAGAAGGATGAAGACAGCGACCAGGAATACTAGCGACGTTATGGCTATGCTTTTCTGCTTTTGTGTCTGTTAAACAAAAAACAAAGAAATAAACTGAACAGAACAAGAACGTGCTTGTTGTGTGCTTTGGCAAAGTAAGATAATACAAGAAAACCCCTGCTGGGCGAGAAGAACAAACAATTGAGAGAGAGAGCACTACCGTTATGTATCCTTTAGCACGACATTTATTCTGCTTGTGGAGTTAGTCTGTGCTGTGTGTTGGTGATGCACATGTACCTTGGTCTTTGCGGTGGTAGTTCTGGTTGTGGCGATATGAAAAGGGCTGGAGTGATGTCTGGTGCATCTTCCAAGTTGATGTCCTCTGTAGCAGCGAGTTCCGTGGCTCGCTTTCTGGGCTCAATCTGGTAATTAACTTCGGTCAAACAATACGCATCTGGTGGCAGGAATAGTCCAAATTTTTTCGGGATGGGAGGGAGGCGAAGGGAGTTGGTCTGCTTTGCTACACCAAGCGTGCGTTCAAGCGATGGTGCAGACGAATACTCCTCCACGCGCATTTTAATAGCGAATTGAACATCATCAACCTCTGGATTTTGTGCACGTCCTGCATGATCTGCATATACAAGCGAGTCGGATAAAACTTGCGTAGTGTACCGATGAGCGAATTCCAACAGCTGATTGATAACCCGAGGTTCGCATTCTTTGACGCCCATCGATAACAAAATTTGAGCAATAACGCGGGCATCTTCTGGGCATTCTGTACTATTCGCTATCTCTTCCACATTTTCTGGTATAAATTCCTCAGCCGCGCCTTCAGGAGCAGAGGCCATTCTTTCCCCAAAGCAACAAAGAACAACACTTCTTGGAAGGGAAAAAAAAAAAAAGTTGGCTGCCACGACGCACAATGGAGGCTCAACCTGCCCAAGTGCACAGCAGACCCTCTCTGCTTGATAAATTTTCAGATGACGGTGAGCCCTCACCTCCCCCTTCTTTGTGTTTTTACTAATCTCCATGAAGTTGTTTATGCACGCTTTTTGGAACGGAGGTTCGATCCCGTTCAATATGCCGGTTCTGTTTTGGCGGATCCTTCAGCGACTGGCTTTCATCTCGAAAGGCTTACACACGGAATCAGCGAGATTAACAAAGAACTGAAAGAGACAGTAAGCGCAATCAAGTGGATTGTCGCTTACCTCGATTTTTTCTAGGTGGCCGATCAGCATGAAGAGCTCTTTAGGCAGGTCAACACAATAAAGGAGCTTGAAAATATGTTGGCAAATGTCAACTCTGCTGTTGATTGCCTTCAAGAGGCAATCTCAGGGTATCTTTGCCAACACTTTAAGTCATGCTCAAGCTAATAACTCCAATCTTTATAATAGCATAAGGGTGGAGTTAACCGAGCCATTTTTGCTTATCCAAACTCGAATGAAGCAACTCGAACGAGTACAATCCGCTTGCGACCTGATGCGGAAAGTGATGCGATTCTTGTACACGGCCAAGCGGCTTAAGTCCTATCTTGAAGGTTCTCAGAAGCTGCCTGAAGCCGCTGAGTGTTTGTATGAAATAGGTATGTTTTTGTTGATTGAGCTAATCTTGCAGCCGAGTAATGCTCCCACTTCGCTTTTGTTATGCAGAACAAATTTGTCAGTCCTCTGACCTGGTGGGCATACGAGTAATCGATGCCGAAAAAAGATGGGTGCTCAAAGCGTTTGATGATGTGACTGACGCTGCGTCCAGCATCTTGTTGCAAGGAATGGAATCTCAGGTTTGTTGGCCCTCCTTCCTCTATCCATTCTCGCTAACAAGGGCCTGCCCTCTTTGTTACAATAGAATCAAGCCCAAGTGGCCAACGCATTGCAAGTGTTCTACAATCTCAAGACCTTGAACGAAAAGCTAAGCACCACTGTGCTCTCACTAACCAGTAAAGTCGCGCACAATATGAAAGTTCTGTTGTCGGAAGAACTCACCAGAGAAGGTACCGTAGGATTCCCAGTTTTGCATTCCTGTTAACTCCCAGTTAACCGCTTAGTGGGTGGTATGTCTCCAACTTCGTCACGCCGTGCTGTGCTGGGAACTGGACTCCCAGGCAGTGCGGCTGGGCAATGGCGAGCAGCCTTATGGGCAAAAATGGAAAAGCAAGTTTTCTAATTTGTGGTGAAATTGAATAGCACCTAAAAAATCTATTTTTTTTTTTTTTAAAATATGCAGGTTGACGGATCTATTTTACTCGTGCTGTATACAGATATGGCATTTACAGAGAGTCTTGGCGAAGATGAAGGACCCACAAACACAGAAATCTTTGCTCAGCATTGTTCTTAAGGTTTCTCCCATCTTTCTTTTACCTCCCTTCTGTGCCAACCTTTTTCTTACACCTTGTTTTTTTTTTCAACAAACTACCAGACTGGTTCCCCTGATTTGTTCAACTCCTTTTGGCAAACACTTTCTCATGTGCTACAGGAAGAACTGGCCAATGCAGCAAAAAGTGCAATGCCTGCCCTATCTTATTATCTAACGCGTGCTCCTGCATCAGACTCATCCCCTGTGGAAAATGCGTTTGTGGGGGAATACCCCAAGCTATTGAGACTGTTCAACGAATTCCTCCGCAGGTTGAAAGCAAATTACGAAATGAAACGCTCCAACGAACAAGCTTGGTAGACTGCCTGCTTTCTTTTTTGCTTGCGAGTGCGCACCTGTTTGACCACTCCTTCTTCTCTCTCCCTATAGGGAAACCAACGAGAAGCAGCTCATAGGCTGTCTTTCTCGTTTTGAAACGGCGTATCTTGAGCGCAGCAGGTCACGCATAGCGGGACCGATAAACAGCATGTTCGCAGCAGCGGCGGGGCGTGGGATACCGGGAGCAGAAGAGGTGGCCTCTCTTTGTAGAACCATCGGTGCCGAACTCGACATCGCTCGGTCCGATAAGCGCCTGCACACCGAAGTCGCACGGCGCACGGGGAAAGCACTAGAACTATTTGCTGAGAAATGTGCATCTATCTTGCCGCAGGAAGCAGAAGCCTTCATTCCTTCCGATCCACCCCACCCGCTTCTTAAGAGAAACATTGACATCTTCCTCTCCCTCCATCTTCTCTCCGAATCTGCTCTCGCCCTTTGCCCGTCTTTGCATGCGGAGGCTGTAGCCCCTTTCCAGGCAGGCATAGGTCAACTCGAACGGTAGGTTCTAATCCCTCCTCTCGCTCCCAATTCTCTTTCCTCCCCTTTATTATCAATCGCGAATAGGATATTTAAGCTTTTCCTTCCTTCTTCAGCACCTGCCAGCTCATACTTGCTCCTTTGTACACGCGCCTGACATCGATGGCGGAGACCACCTTGGTGCGGATTCATAAAGAGGGCTATGGAAGGTACGATGTCCCTTGACACCTCCTTCCCTCTCGCTAACGAACCATCAACAGCCCACAACCAAAAGAGATGCACGTGACGAGTGCTTACATGGCAGCGTTGTCAGAACAATTACTTATTTATGGAAGCGTGATAGCTCGCTTTCCGAACAGTCAACTGGTCCGCACGAGGAACAAGACCCTGGCTACGCGGATTGCCACTTTCTTTATCCGCCATGCGGCTTTGCTGAGGCCGCTCTCGACAGCCGGTGCCTCAAAGCTAGCTGTGGACATGGCACAGCTTGAGATGGCATTGGCGTCTATCCATCCTGTGAAGGAACTGGGATTGCCATACCGCGAACTGCGCGCGCTGCGGCAGCTATTTTTCAGGTTCTCCTCCCACTCCCCACCCCCTCCCTCCTCTCGTTGTGTGCATTGACAATTTTTGGGTCAATGAATCTCACAGGGAATCGGACCAGATCGCGGGGGCGCCAGAATTAAAGAATCTATCGGGCTCCACTGTACTTCATCACATGTTTTCGCGCGGTCCTGACGAGCTGCTCTCGCCGCATGTCCGTGCACAGTGGAGCATCTCCAAATACAGTCACTGGTTGGACGAACACGCAGAAGAAGACGTCTGGCGGGTGGTCCAATCCTCTCTGGAGGCCTATGCCGCGAAGGTCAACTCCAGGGGCGACACAGCTTTCGATCCGATTTATCCAATCATGGTAGCCTACCTCAAAGAGTTGCAGCAAGGAGGCATCAGAAGCTGACCATTTGCAAATAAATACATAAATAATTATTGAATTCGCAGGTGTTCCAATTGGCACCAGCTCTCATCCTTGGCCCTCTCCCTCTCGGTGCAACAGTTCCTTGTACAGGCTGATCTCCTGATAGCCACACTCCGCCAAAAACTCCACGAGAAGATGTGTAGGCAGTTTGTTGCCCTTTCCCGCCTGGAAGATAAATATCAGAAACAAAGGAAAGAAGGCGCACAGCGCGTACCTTTCGAAGCTCCTTCTTGGCCGAAACGCACAGGTCCAGCAAGTATTCTGCCTTGGGCAACAACATCTGCTGCAACTCCAAAAAATCCTCTTGATTACGCAGAGACAACAGGTGCAACATGCCTGACACCAGCTGTGTGCAGAAGCAGGAACGGATGTTACTATTCATGCTGGAAGGGAAGAAGAGGGAAGCGGACTTTACCTGCTTGCGGAGAACTGTGCGATACTTGAAGTGATCTGGTGAACTCTTTGGTGCTGGCTCATTTATGCCTTCCAATGACACGAGCAGCGCTTGCCAGATTACCGGATAGTAACTTCCATACCGCTCTCTGGTATCCAAACAAGCTGCCATAGGAGATGAATACAATTAAAAAGCAAAATATCATCGGTACTCTACCTAGAGCGGAGCATGCATTAATTCGTATCTTGAAATTGCTATTTGCTGCCAGACAGGAAACGAGTCCTACGAAACGAGAAAGAGAGGAGGGCGAGAGTTGGTCAATATTCACATCGGCTTACAGCCTGTAGATTCCGCGGTAAGGTACCATCTAAGGCGGGCAGCAAAAGGCTTTGTTCTGAGACGCAAAGCGCCGGGTTGCGCAATACGAGAGAAAGGGCGTAGCACGTATTCCATTGCACCTTCGAGGCGAGGATGAGGACGAGCCATCAGGGGCATTCCCGTGCACACGTACCTTAGCAGATGCGCCGTCTAGGCATGGAACTAGTGCCTCCATAATGCTATGCACGGTTTCTGTTTAGTAATGTTAGTAACCACTGAGCCGTCGTGCCTTCTAGTTACCTTGTGATGCTATTCCGCCCAGATTCCCTAAGGCGCGCACAGCATTGGCCTTGACCTTATCACTGGAAAAATATATTATTATATTATTGCGCACATGGCGTAGGTGATATTTTTTGCAGCACGTCGTGACGTACCTATCTGAGCAGGCCCGTATTGAACATCGCGTAATATCCGGAACACCAGACTCAGAGACATCCGCCAGCGTAGTGGTAGCATTAGCTCGGAAAAGACGTAGTAGGGCATCGCATAGATTGGCAATAGACCAACAAGCGCGTATCCTAACGCTCGCAGCGTTATCTTGCATCATGGCCGTCAAACTGCTTGCGCAATCCGCAATGAACAATGGGTCCTGTGGGTGGCGGTGAGAGAGGATGGGGGGGGGAGAGGATGTTGACGATGTTATTACCTCGTAAAGACAGGCAAACAGTATGTACACCCCGAGGGTCCTTTTGTGTACGTGATCACATGTTATTTTTGTTTTGGGTTTGATGTCTTTTTTGTCCATACCTGCATGCCGACGCCCTAACGGTGGCAATGCTGTCTCTAACTGCTGCAAGTATCAGCGTTATACACAAAATCTGGTCCTCCCGCTGCATGGAAGGGAGGGGAAGGGGGGAGGGGATTTAGAGAGAAAGAGAAAAGCGGGAGCAAATTTATGAGATTACCGACAACGCAGCAAAGATGGACTGGGGGATATGAGAAAGGCAGGCGCAGGCGGATGTCCGGATAGCGTGCGAGCTATCTTTGAACAAACACAACAGGGGAGAGCGAAGTAGAGATGACCAGACGATGCGAGCGGCCTCTATGTTCGCTTGTGTGTTGTTGCTTGATTGGGGGTCGGGATCGGTAGGAGGAAGCAGCGAGCGTGCAAGGGCTTCGGCCAGCTTGAGCGAGGTGAAGCGAAGGGCGTGGTGGTGGGCCTTGAAAAGAGCGTGGAGAAGAGGAACGATATCGCGCTGCCATCTGCTATGCCCTACCATCAAAGATGCGGCATAATTTGTCGCCATGGATGTCATCGTTCGGATGGCCCCCAATCCCTCTGCTAACGCCCCTTCCTTGGTATCCGTCTCCTCTTTTGTGTCATGATTGTTCAACCTGTGGGAGCCTTTGCCGGGTCTTGACTCCCGAGTGGCTGGCTTGCCTCGCTGGTATTTAATGCTGAATTCGTCGGGTTGTGTTGCCGCGCCTTCTTCGTTACTTGTTGGCAACTCTTCCAGATTTGTGCTATTCTGGCCATACCGATGTGCGTCCCACTCAAGAGCTTGCCGCGTCAGGTCGAATAGGTGTCTGAACAACGGAGTTTCATCAGTCTCAGTTCCGTCGTTATAATAGACCACAATCTCATGAAGAGGACGCGGAGTTGAGGCCATAATTCTTCCCAGACAGGCAAGCGCCCCAGTATGTACAGCAATTGGTTGCTCCTCTGAGCAGGGAATGTTTGTGAAAGAGAGAAAGGGGGAGAGAGGCGGCGGCGCGGAATCAGAACTGGGAAACAGGAAAAGCGAAAAGCACATACTGTAGAGGGCAATCGCTTCTAATCGAGCGATGATCGGACTAACAAGGCTAACAGAAGATAACCGTTCGTAGGGAGCGCTTCCTGTGAGAGCTGGCACTGCCTATCGACGAAAGTTTAGCGCTAAACTATTTCACATCGAAAGGAATAATACTGCACATTGAATATCTGGAGAAGAGTAGGAACGTCTCTTTCCACCTCCATTGCAAGCAACAGCCTAGAGTGCATCTCCTTCACCATACCGCCTAACGATGATGATCGGTGTAAAACTACAACATTTGGGACTGGTAGGGTGATTACCGAGTATTTGGGAAAAAGGGATGAAGGTATGCGACACTTGTTTCCTGGGAAAGATAGGGCATTAACGTATCTAATCCGCGAGGAGCCTAACCTGTCATCAACGGCGATCATGAACGGGCGGGATCCCTCCAGCACTGTACGGATGAGCGATGCGGCAGCAGTTCTCACCTGTATTTTTAAATAGGATATTGGGTATGTTCATTTTCTCTCTCGGCCCGAGGGAGGAATTACTCTAGATGACGGATCCTTGCTCAATACGGTAAATAGTGTTGGCTCTGTTACGTGAGAAGCGTCTGGGAAAAATATTTTCCATTGCGCGTAGAAGAGGCGAGGAGAAGCATGCGCTATTGCTGCCGCGCAAGTCAAAGCATGGTATCTCACTAATCCCAAGGTGCCGGGAAGTAAGTAGGGTGCATATTAGGAATGAATACCTTTCCAAGCAGATTCTGGGTGATGTTCAGGTTCGGAATCAGAACTAGAGGCTACAGGAACAAGGGTATCTTTGGTATGGTATTTAGCCCTAACTTGATTCGGTTTCTTCGAGCTGGTACCTTGTTCCTCTGCTGGCCAGGGCTTCTCTAATGTCCGAGTATGTCTACAACTGATATCAAGGGCACCCACAAAGAACAGCTGTAGAAGGGAGCAACTCGTTTATACTTGCCCTCCTCCTCCTCCCCAAAACTAATTTGAATTTCGTACCTTTTTGAGTGTTGTTAATAATGCCGGAGTATGAGGTTCATGATTCTTTTTATATTCAGCGATGAGTACGGATAACCCGCGTACAGAACTGCATAGAAGCTAGGTGCAGGAAAGAATGTGTAAGCGTTCACCAAGTACTGTTACTTTGCGTACTCTATATTGCGCAGGATTATCGAACACTTCTACAGCGTATCTGCGAAAGTTGGAGTGGAATAAATTAAATATGGTGTTGGCCTGCTTTTCCAGTTTGGAGCCTGATTTCGTGCACAGGTTTGCTAGCGCATTAATCTGTTCTCGGAGAAGAGAGAATTTGTCAAGGAGAAGGGAGAGGGAGAGAGAAAGAGCCGCGGGGGGGGG
>Ga0209935_1005743_pt1 | contig 10315 bp, 9 predicted proteins | sample ThiBio_1000_plan_2_FD_183958 | JGI IMG/M metagenome (GOLD analysis project Ga0209935, IMG submission 183958) | Wastewater bioreactor microbial communities from Cape Town, South Africa - Thiocy_cont_1000_plan (SPAdes) | ecosystem: Engineered > Bioreactor > Thiocyanate-remediating >... | reverse complement strand
GCTACGAGGCCTATCTCAAGATAGGCGAGATCGCCAAGGATCTGCTGCTGATGGATCCGCCGGCGGAATCGCCGGAAATGTCCTATTGAAACATGTTTACCGCGCCTTACTACCATATCGGCATGGTCGTCCACGATCTCCAGGAGGCCGCCGCGTATTATTCGAAGCTGCTCGATATCACATTCACCGAACCGACCGACAGCGTGCTCTGTATCGAAAATCCGCAGCAGGGGCAATCCGAGAGCATAAAGGTGGTGGCGGCCTACTCCCGCACTCGCGCACCCTACCTGGAACTGATACAGGCCAACGGAGATGGTATATTTTCTGCCAGGAACGCGGGCGGGATTCTCTATTTCGGCGTATGGGAATCCGACATGGAAGGCCGGATGCAAAAGCTGAAAGAGCAGGGAATAGGCATCGAAGCGCTCATCAGTTCCGAATGCGGCAAGCCTGCGAATGCGATCATTACCGCTCCCGATGCCATGGGCGTGCGCATGGAATTCTTGAGCACGATATTGCGGATTCCCACCGAAGTGTGGGTGCTGACCGGGAAATATCCGCTGGCCGAGCGGATGTAGGATTGATATTACCCCGGCCTTCCACCGGGGCTTCTACACCACCTCTGATTGCCTATTCACGCACTTCCATTATCGTTTTGAGCCTCTTCAGGTATTCCCGGTATCTCCTGTATTTGCTGATCCCCGGGCGCGTCCGGTATTTCCGCTCTCGATGACCTGCGCCTGCGCGGGGCGGGTTTGCGGCCTTTGCCGGTCGTTTTGTCCACCGCTTTCCCCGCCGTATCCTCGGGTAGCATGCCTGGCTCATGCGAAGGGATGACAGATTCCACTTCCCGTCGCGCTGCCATACCGGTTTCGGCGGGGGCGGGCGGCGGCAGAAGCTCTGCAGCCTTTTTTCCGCGCCGATGGTCAGTATGCCTACGGGGTAGCGGTTCATGCCCATTCGCCGGTTCGGGGTCGGGCGCCGGCTGGACCGGGAGCTGGATCGAGGATTGCATTGTATGCCCGGTCACGCTGGTTTCCGGGTGCGCCGAGGGTTTGCCGGCGCTCCCGCTATCGCTGCGGTAAATATAGGTTCCCGATTTCTCGTCGCGGCCCAGTTCGAGCAGGCCTCGTTCCTGCGCTTCCTCCAGCAGGTTGCCGAATGCGCGGAAGCCGTAATAGGCTTCGTTGAAGCCGGGCCGGCGGCGCTTGATGGCCTGCTTGAGCGTGGAAGCCCAGATTTTCCCGCTGTCGCCTCTCTCGGATACCAGCGCATCAAACGTTTCCACCGCGATTTCTATGGCTTTGCGCTTGCGCGACTCCCATTCTTCCCTGCCGCCTTTTTCAACCTGGGATGGCGCCCTGGCGGCAGGCTGCATGGGCTTCGAATCGTGCTGTTCTGCCTTGCTCCGCTGGCTTTCGCGCACCAGGTCATCGTAGAAGATGAATTCGTCGCAATTGCCGATCAGCAAATCGGAAGTGGATTGCTTGACGCCGACGCCGATCACCTGCTTGGCATTTTCGCGCAGCTTGGAAACCAGCGGCGAAAAATCGGAATCGCCGCTGATGATGACAAAAGTATTGACGTGGGACTTGGTGTAGCAAAGATCGAGCGCGTCCACCACCAGGCGGATATCCGCCGAGTTTTTTCCCGACTGGCGAACATGGGGGATTTCGATCAATTCGAAACTGGCCTCGTGCATGGCAGCCTTGAAGGTCTTGTACCGGTCCCAGTCGCAATAGGCCTTTTTGACCACGATGCTGCCCTTGAGCAGCAGCCGTTCGAGCACTGGCTCGATATCGAATTTTTCGTATTTTGCATCGCGTACGCCGAGCGCCACATTCTCGAAATCGCAGAATACGGCCATGCTGATGTTTTCGTAAGTCGAAGCCATGTTGCTTGTTTTCTCCAGTAACGGATTGGGCGGGAAGCGGAAAGCTAGCGGCCGGCGGGAGAGATCGGCCAGTGATTTTTATCATGGTACAGGATCATGCAGCCGAAGCCACTTGAAATATGACAGGCTGGATTTAATCCAGCTTATTTCACAGGGAATACCATGCGCGCAATCGGCGCCTTCGAGGCCAGGAATAAACTGGGGACGTTGCTCGACTGGGTGGCGGCAGGCGAGGAATTTTCTTATCACTGTGGCACGGCTGGTTTCCGACGAACCCGGCTTCAATCGCGCGCGAGCCCGGCAAGTAGCGCGCGATCTGCTCGAAGTCAATCAGAGAGTGACCTTGAGTGGATTAAGCATCAAGGATCTCATTAATGAAGATCGCCCGTGAGTTGAGTAAAAGATAACGTGAAATATGCGGCTAATCTGTTCGTTACCACACCGCTTAGCTGATGGCGTCCCCGGTCATGCTTGTACTTTAGGTTATCAAGAATGTTTCCCCTGCGCCCGCGGGAATTGCCATGTCGGGCATGGGGATGGGATAGGGTCTGCACATGTCGGATTACGTTTCACTAATCCGACCTACAACTTCATACGAGAGCGTGGGCTATCTTATGCTTCGCTGCAGGCGATGTTATGGATCCGTCCTGGTTGATTATTACTGGCGAAAGGGGAATGAAGCGTGGCGATGCGGAATCTCCGCATAGGTAGCCAGCTTCAGCATCATGCCGGATTACGTTCCACTAATCCGGCTACAAACTTGCTCGCCGGCGGCACAGCCAGAAAGTGCGAAGTGCGGGGATGAAATGGGATGATGAGCGCTTCCCCGGTCCGGGGACGGCGCTCGCCTATCCGTTTAGCCGTTAACCGTTAGCCGCGATAGCGGGTCAAAACATCGACTTCGCCTGGTCGAGTATTTTTCCGCACAATTGTTTCGCTGCCGCGGCTTTCAGGCCGGCTGTGCTGAGATCCAGAGTCTGGCCATTACTGCCGCTCAGGATCCCGTTCGTGCCGCTGACATAATCCGGATTGCTTTCCGCGGGCTGGCCGCTGCTGGCGGTGAGCTTGCTCATCAACTGATCCTTGACAGAGACTGCATTTCCACCGCCGAGGTAATTGTTCTGGACGCAATACTGGAGAATGCCAGCGGCATTGCCCATGCTGCCGGGCTGTATCGATCCCAGCGAACCGAGTGCTCCCAGCGACCCCGCTGCTCCCCCCAGCGCCCCCTGGCCCGGCACAGAGGGCATGCCGCCCGCGGCGCCGCCCAGCGTATTGGTAATCTGCCCGAGATCCTGCGCCGCGACGGAACCGGAAAAGGCTGCCATGGCAAGGCTCAACAGGATATGACGTTTAACGACGTTCATTCGATTCCTCCGGATTGTAAGTAGTAGACGATTCCCGGCATCTCCCCTGTGATCTGCCCCGATTGCCGGGTCCCCTGTAAAAATGGACATGCACGCATGACTATGCGGGTGGCGATGCGCCGAGGTGCCGCCATTCGACGATACGCTTACTTCGCATCATAATCCAGCGCTTCCTCGCGGTTTGGCAGTTGAATGATTCCAAATCCCGGCAGTTGGACGGGGTGGAATATGCGGTTTTTGGGGTGGAGGGCAAGGTGCTGCGACGCGCAGTGGCTATTCCATTCCAAGGAGTTGCAATGCAGCCATGAGGCGCAAAAATCGCGTAATCCGCCTTGTAGCGAACTCACCCTATAGGTGAACGTCAAATACTGCGAAAAGTTTTTGTGGATCATGGCTCCAAACTGAAAATGTGCGATCAACTGCCGGTTTTGGGATCATGGTTCCAAACTGAAAAAGAGCGGCCAGCTACCGGATTCAGGATGTTACATCGGAGCCTGCCCGCCGGGCACCCGACCTGCTTATGCGCACGATCCCCTTTCTCAACTCGCTCAGCCACAGCACCGAACTGCTCGCCAGCGTGCACAGCAGCCAGTCCTCCAGGCTCAGGCTGACGGTCGAAAAGGCATGCTGGAGAAAGGGGACATAGATCACCGCCAGTTGCAGCAGCAGGGACAGCCCTACCGCCCCCCAAAGCCACTTGTTGGAAAATAATCCGGCGAATGCGCTCTGCTCCTCGGAACGCGCATTGAAAAGATTGAACAATGAGAGCAGCACCAGGGTATTGAACGTCATCGTCTGGGCATAGCGCATGTTTCCCGAGCCTTCGATAAAACCGCCTGGCAGGCTGGCGTCCAGTACCAGCAGCGCACTTACCCCCATGGCCACGCCAATATAGGCGATGCTGAGCCACATCCGTGGCGTGATGACACCCTCGCCAGCGGGGCGAGGCGGCTTGCGCATCGCGTCTGCGTCCGGCGGGTCCATGCCGAGCGCAAGCGCGGGAGCGCCGTCGGTCACCAGGTTGATCCACAGGAGTTGCGTTGCCAGCAGCGGCAGCACGACCATTTCTTCCCCGGAATTTCCTTCTGCCGCCAGTCCGATGAGATCCGCCAGCAGAACGCCAAAGAACATGGTAATCACTTCGCCTATGTTGGAAGAAAGCAGGTAGCGCAGAAATTTGCGGATGTTGGAGAAAATGGTGCGTCCTTCCTCGACCGCGGCCACGATGGTGGCGAAATTATCGTCCCCGAGTATCATGTCCGCCGCCTGGCGGGAAACATCGGTTCCCGTCAAACCCATGGCGATGCCGATATCCGCTGTTTTCAGGGCGGGTGCATCGTTCACGCCATCGCCGGTCATTGCCACCACCGCCCCTTGCCGTTGCAATGCTTTGACGATGCGCAGCTTGTGCTCGGGGTTGACCCGCGCGTAAACCGATACCTCATGGACGGCCTGGGCGAGCGCTTCATCCGGAAGTTTCTCGAGATCGCTGCCGCTGAGCGTTCGTCCGTTTCCGGCTATTCCCAGCATCCGGGCGATCATTCCCGCGGTTGCCGGGTGATCGCCCGTGATCATGATAGGCCGCATCCCTGCATCTTTTGCGCGCGCCACCGCTTCCTTCGCTTCCGCACGCGGCGGATCCATCATGCCGATCAATCCCGCGAAGACGAGATCGCGCTCGATGCGCGCACCGGCTTCAATCCGCGATGCGGTTCCTGTTGCGGCCAGGCCTTCCGCCGGCAACAAGCGGAAAGCGACACCCAGCGTACGCAGGGCTTCGGCCCCGAGCTGCTCATTCACTTTCAGGATCTCCGCGCGGCGGCTTTCCGCCAGGGGGCAGGGCGCATTCCCCACCAGTTCGTGTGTGCAAAGGTCCAGCAGCAGATCGGGCGCCCCCTTGGTAAAAACCACCAGGCGTCCATTCTCCTGCGCATCGGCATGCATTGTCGTATGCAATTTGCGCTCCGAAGAAAACGGCACTTCCCCTACGCGCCGGAAACGCGCGTTGAGTACGTTATCGTCCAGTCCCGCCTTGCGCGCGGCCACGAGCAATGCTCCCTCGGTGGGGTCTCCCTGCACGGCCCAGCGGCCATCCTGGTCTTGCAGGACGGCGTTGTTGGCGCATCCGGCGGCTGCCAGCGCGCGATCCAGCTCGATTCTCAACCCGCCATCGATCTTTGCCGGATTCTCTTCACTTCCTGCTCCGTTTCCGTTTTCGCCGCAGTGCCGGGAAATCCCGCCTTCCGGCGCGTAGCCCACGCCGCCCATATCGATGCGCCCGCTGGCTGTGATCACTGTTCGCACCGTCATCTCATTCTTCGTCAGGGTGCCGGTCTTGTCGGAGGCGATGATAGTGGCCGAACCCAGTGTTTCCACCGCGGGAAGATGCCGCACGATGGCATTCCTGCGGGCCATGCGCTGCACGCCGAGGGAAAGGGCCGCAGTCACGATCGCCGGCAGGCCTTCGGGGACAGCCGCGACGGCAAGCGCCACGCCCAGGATGAGCACATCCAGAATGGCGGCGAAACTACGCACTTCCTCGACCAGGACAATGGTTGCAATCATGATCGCGGCAATGGCGATAACGATGATTCCAAGCAGCTTGCCCATGCGCGCGAGTTCTTTTTGCAGGGGCGTGATCTCTGCGGGCGCCTGCTCCAGCATTCCGGCAATATGGCCCAGCTCGGTGCGCATGCCAGTGGCGGTGACGACGGCGCGCGCCTGTCCGGAAGTGGCTGCCGTGCCGCTGAAAACCATGTTATGGCGATCTGCCAGCTCGGCATTTTGAGCGATGGGGAGCGTGTTCTTGGATACCGTCAGGCTTTCCCCGGTAAGCGGGGCCTCCGCGGTCTGGAAAGCCGCGCAATGGATCAATCGGGCGTCTGCGGGTATGGTATCCCCCTGCTCGATGATGATGATGTCGCCCGGCACGAGCTCCGCCGCAGGAATGCTGCGCCGCCGGCCATTTCTTATGGCACTGGTCCGTGCCGCCGACATCTCGCGCAGCGCCGCCACTGCTTTTTCCGCGCGGGATTCCTGGATGTAACCCATGGCCGCATTGAGCAGCACCACGGCGAAGATGGCCATGGCTTCGTAAGGCAGGGCAGTTTCATGCTCGTACAGCCACAGGCCCATCGATATGGCGGTAGCGGCAAGGAGCAGGATGACAAGCACATTCTGGAACTGGGCGAGAAATCGTTTCCACCCCGGAACCGGTTTTTCTTCGGCCAGCTCGTTTCGCCCATATTTCCCGAGCCGGGCGCGTGCTTCCTCTTCGTCCAGGCCATGCTGGGGATGAGTCTCCAGAACAGCCTGCGCCTCCTCGATGGATTGCCTGTAAGGCGGCACTGGCTGCGGCGGCGCTGCCGGATGTTCGCCCGCCTGCAGCTCTGCTTCCGGGGTAGCTTGCATGGATGGGGAGAAGGGATGGAAGATTTAGGGAACCTCTGAACAAGTCCTCGCTGAGCGCGTTGCTGGTAAAATCGGGATGATCATAAGGCGCGCGACGAAGGTCGTAGCTGGACTACGATGCCAAGGAGCGCAACGCCATGAGAGCCCGATTTTACCGCAACCCAGTGGGGACGGGGCTTTGCGAGCGGTCTGCCTTGTCAGGCTCCTGGCGAAGGGGATCAACCATTCGCGTCGTCGCCTTTCGCGCATCCCATCCCGCAAAGCCACCGTCGCGCCAGTGGAGACTTGTTCAGAGGTTCCCTAGGTTAAAGAAGCGCTGAATAAATCTCCGCTGGCGCGAGGTGTGCCAGGCGGCCACTCAGGCCGGAAACGGCAGGACGCCAGGCTTGGCAAGGGGCATATCAAGGAACATATCGAAGGACGGCGCCTTGCCCTGCTGCAAGCGTTATTTCCGTTTGTTTCCGTTTATGCCATGGAGAAACGCTTGCAGGGCCTACGTGGCGTCGATCGCCTTCACCCGCATGCGCAGAACCTCGACTTCATCCAGCAGCTGCAGGGCAAGTGCCACCCCGGCAAGATTGATTCCCAGATCGCTTTGCAGGTGAGCGGCGATCCGGGCCTGGCGCATATGCATGCCGGTGAAGCGCCAGGACTGCAGCTCATGTCCTTTCGCAGCATGGAGGGCATCCACCTGCTCCACTTGCGGCGTGATCAGGCCCTCTTCGACCAGTTCCTCGATATATTCGATTCGCACCGCGCACACCCGGCAGACATCCTCCACCGTGAGCAGGTGCTGGTCATCCAGAAGGGTGCCGCTCAGTTCGGGGGTGTCCGCCGCTGATCCCTGCGCCCCCTGCACGCAAGGCGATGAATCCTGGTGTCCGTTTTTGCTTTTCATCCCGTTGCTCCCAGTCCGGCGCGGGGGTTGAACGACTTGAAATGCTCCGACATGCGGCGGTAGAAATCCTTGTCCTCTTCAATGGGTGCGGCAGGCAGTGCGATCTGCAGGACGACGAAGAAATCCCCCGGTGTTTTTCCCGGGATGCCGCGCCCCTTCAGCCGGAGCTTTTTGCCGGCAGCCGAACGAGGCGGTATCTTGAGATCGACGATGCCGCCAGGCGTAGGCGTTTTCACGGTAGCTCCCAGTTCAGCCTCCCAGGGGCTGACCGGCAGATCGAGATATACATCCGAGCCATCGACACGATAATACGGATGGGGACGGAATTCAATCTCCAGGTAAAGGTCGCCGGCGGGCGCCTGCCCATGTCCCGGCGCGCCCTGGCCGGCCAGCCGGATCTGCTGGCGCGCGCGTATGCCCTTCGGAATCTTTACGTTGAGCGTGTGCTCGCGGGTGGAGACATGGCCGCTGGCATCCACCTGGGGAATCTGCAATGTGATCGCGCGGGTTGCGCCCTCATAGGCATCTTCCAGCCCGATCAGAATCTTGGCATACCGGTCCTCGCCCCGGCGATGAAACCCCTCCGGCCCGCCACCTCTGCCACCGGATGCGCCTTCCGCGCCGAACCCTGCCCGGAAATTCCCCCCAAACAGCGATTCGAAGAAGTCGCTGTATTTCGCCGCATCCGCCTGGGAAAATTCGTGCCCGGAAAACTCGAATCCCGCGTTCCAGTCTGGAGGAGGGCGGAATTCCTGGTTCGCTTTCCAGTTGGCGCCCAGCCGGTCATAAGCGGCGCGTTTTTCCGGGTCCTGGAGCACTTCATAGGCTTCGCCGACTTCCTTGAAGCGTGCTTCCGCGTCCGCTTCCTTGCTTACGTCCGGATGATACTTGCGGGCGAGCTTGCGATAGGCGCGCTTGATGTCTTCCTGGGGCGCATCGCGCGCCACCCCCATGATTTTGTAATAATCCTTGTATTCCATCCAGGCTCCCGATGAGCGGCCGGTACATTTGCAGCATCAACTCTTCTTTATGGGGTCGCGCCGGCATTATTCAAGGGGCGTTTCATGGGGCCGGCAGCCGAGATGGGCGAGATAGGGCATTTTGCAGGATTTTTTTCCTGAATGGTGCTGTCCCACCGCTTCCATGCGGATTAAAGTAATGCCCGCATTGTTCATTCCGGCATGAGTACCGAGAAACCGTGGTAGATTTGGATCCTTCCGAAAACAGGAATTCCAAGATGTCTTACGCCTGCAAGGTCATCGACTCGCCCGTCGGCAAGCTGACGCTGGTTGCAAATGGCTCAAAACTTTCCGCCGTCCTGTGGGAAAACGACAGGCCAGAACGGGTGCGGCTGGGCCCGATGCGCGAAGAGCCGGACAATCCGGTATTGGCAGAGGCGGAACGCCAACTGGACGAATATTTCGCCGGGAAAAGAAATGGCTTCGACCTCGAACTCGAATTCCAGGGGACCGAATTCCAGAGGAAGATATGGGAGGCGCTGCTGACCATTCCCTTTGGAGAAACCCGCAGCTACCGGGAAATCGCCGTGCAGATCGGCAACCCGAAGGCAGTCCGGGCGGTGGGCGCCGCGACCGGGAAAAATCCCATCTCGATCATCGCTCCCTGCCATCGCGTGCTTGGTGCATCCGGCGACCTTACCGGATTCGCGGGAGGGCTCGGAACAAAAAGGCAGCTGCTCGACTTGGAAGGCGGCGACGCTCAGCAGGCCGGTATTTGACCGGAGATTATGTCACTTGTAAATGGAAGCCGGCAGAAATGCCGCTGATTATGCAATGATCTCGGCCAACGATCCGGATACGTCAACGGTGCAGCTTCCCTATCGTCCGCCCTATGACTGGGCAGGCGTGCTGGCTTTTTTAAAGGCGCGCGAATTGAAAGGGGTCGAATGGGTTACGGAAAGCTTTTATTCCCGGACTATTCATCTCAAGGGATGCAAGGAAGAGGGGGGAGGGGAACATAAGGGCTGGATCAGGGTAACGCAGGACAAGAGCAGGGATGCCCTCGTGCTGCAGTTCAACCATGGCCTGGCGCCGGTTCTGCCGACGCTCCTCGCCCGGGTGAGCAATCTGTTCGATCTCGATGCGCGTCCCGATATCATTGCCGCGCAATTATGCAAGGACAAGCTCATGGCTCCGCTGGTCGAGAGTAATCCCGGCATGCGCGTGCCGGGGGCTTTCAACGGATTTGAAATGGGATTGCGGGCCATCATTGGCCAGCAGGTAACCGTGAAGGCCGCGACCACGATTGCGGGCCGCGTTGGTGCGGCATTCGGAGAGCCCTTCGCCACGCCGTACCCGGAATTGAACCGCCTGGCGCCGATTTCCGCGTGCCTTGCCGGGTCCACCATCGATGACCTTGCCAGGCACGGTATTGTAGGCGCGCGCTGCAAGAGCATCATTGCCCTCGCGCAGGCGGAAGCCTCGGGCGCCTTGCCGCTGGACAGCATTGTCCCTCATGATCCCGCCGAGGCAATCGCGCGGCTGGTCGAGTTGCCCGGAATTGGCCACTGGACAGCGCACTATATCGCCATGCGGGCCTTGCGCTGGCGCGATGCCTTTCCCAAGGGCGATATCGCCATTCTCAACAACCTCGGCGGCGTCACCGCCAGGCAGGCGGAAGAGATGTCGCAGGCGTGGCGGCCCTGGCGCAGTTACGCGGTGCTGCATATCTGGAACATGAAAAGAAAGGCGCCAGCGCCGTAGGCCCGGAAAGGCGATGTGAGGG
>Ga0209935_1005742_pt1 | contig 10317 bp, 7 predicted proteins | sample ThiBio_1000_plan_2_FD_183958 | JGI IMG/M metagenome (GOLD analysis project Ga0209935, IMG submission 183958) | Wastewater bioreactor microbial communities from Cape Town, South Africa - Thiocy_cont_1000_plan (SPAdes) | ecosystem: Engineered > Bioreactor > Thiocyanate-remediating >... | reverse complement strand
GTGCCCCACCACCACTACCACCAATAAAAATTTCGATAGACATTATATAACTACTATCATCTAAAGCAAGAAATGTAGCAGCTATTGCAATTTCATCAACGTTGAGAAAAAGAAGAATAATTCGAGGTGATTTATCTCATTTTGCTGAAGGATAATGGATAGGTATACAGTGGAGTGCAAAAGTCTTTGCCTTCAGTATTTCATTTATTTATAACCCAATGAATGATCAATAAAAAAAACCAAATATATACAATGATAAAGCAATGTTCAATGTACAAAAGTATCATAGTTAATAATTAATTCTTTCTCCTTTTGATTCGATTAAAGCTAAACATCTTGTTTTCATCGAGTTCACCAAATGACTTAGGAGATTTATATCAATATTATTCCATTCTTCGTGTAAAAAAAGTGTTTAATTGTTCGAGATTTTCTGGTTTTCGTTTTTCTATACGACGTTTGATGATTGCCCATAAATTCTCCACCGGATTGACATCGAGACTGTTCGAGGGCCAATCGATAACCTCTGGTGTTTCACGAGACAAAAAATCTTGAACCACTCGACTTTTGTGCTTTGGATCATTGTCCATTTGTAATCTCCATCGCCGACCAAACTGGATTTTCGCATCAGGAATAAGATGATCTTGAAGAATTCGAATGAAGTAGGGACTGCCCATGATATTCCGAAACGAATGATAGCCGATAAGTCCTTTAATACTGATCCCACCCCATACCATAATCTTCTGTCTATTTTTTGGAATTCGTTTAACTTCAGCACTCGGATTCAACGGCCAACGTCGAATTGTATTACGAAACAATTGATAGTACGTTTCATCGGTAAATATTGTTCTACTCCAATCATCATTTTTATGCTTAATTGTCCATTGAACACGTGCATTCTTGTGTTCTTGTGTCAGATTGGAGTACCACGTGGTAAAATACTTGTATAACCTAATCTTTCAAGTTGTCGACAAACTGTCCATACAGACACACTCAAATCTCGTTCATAGAGCAGCTTGTGTGCAAGTTGTTTCGCACTTGATTCATTATTTCGTCGAATCCATTGTCCAAGTGCAATGTTATCAGTACCAGTAATCTTCCGAGGTCGTCCTTGTCGTGGACGGTCTTCAATGGTACCTTGTTCTTTAATCTTCTAAATGTTATAATTCACAGTTCGGATAGAGATCTTCGTCATACGAGATATGGCTGAACGCTTCGTTTTCATTATATTCGAATTTCGTTGTGAACACGTTTTTATTCAAACGAAAGGATGTTTCTAATGAACATCGTTATACACAAATAGACATATATGTGTTCGTATATACGAGAACATTTAAAAAAAACGTTCGAAAAAAATCAAGGGGTATGTTCATTATAAGTTCACTTATATATAAGACAAGGACTTTTGCACTCCACTGTATATCTTATCTGTATGATGTTATGATGATGATAATTAATAATCCAAGGAATCAATCAATCATACAATAACTTATTTATTAATATATTAAATAAACAAATAATAATAATAATAATATACGTGAAGGATGATGAAAAACAATATAGAGACGAAAAAGAAAATGTTCACAAGGACAAAAGTGTTGCTAACTCTGATGGATTCAACTGCTTTAACCTGGTTTTTGCACAGAAAAATAACATTTTACCCATCCTGTATTTTACTAATACATTTATATTATATACGATCGAGAGAGATTTTATTTGTATTGATTATCTTATATCGAGTTTACTGTTCCTCTATATATCACAGAATGTGAACAACTGAAAATTTCAATTTCCTCTCGTTTGTATAGCAAGTTTATTTACACAAAATTCAGTAGATTGTATTACTTGTAAAAAATTGTTTTCTTCAATATTTTTTTTTCTTTAAAAAGTTGAATTGATGAAATGTGAGCATCTTATATTTATTAATAAGAAGCCTTTGTATAGTATATATTTTCTTATTATCGAAACACCTTCAAACTGTATATAATTACTCACTGACCTTGTTTCTTTTCAGTGCAAAATATAATACAATGTGTCGATGAATTAAAATGCAAAAAAAAAACTTATTACAATATGATTTACTGATTTTTTTTCTCATTTTGTTTCTTATGCTACATAGATGGCAACTATACGACATATATAACTTTTCTCGTTCACGTTATCTTTCTAAATAGTTTTAATTTTTTTTCTAGCTTATTCATATGTTTATAGTGATCATTTAAGATATAAAATACAACAGTAGACTTTTCAATTACGCGACGACAATGAGTGCGATAATACAAAATGACCATCATCGAGTATTATTAACTTCATCTGCATGTATACACAATACTCCAGATAGACAATTTTCATTCACAACCAATATCAATAAAATTCCTCGTCAATCTTATTATTGTTCGACAAAAAAGAGGCCATCATCTTCTGTTATCCATGTAACTGTTCGATCATCATCAACAAAACATATTCATTCAATAAAGAAGAAGTCTATGAATCTCAAAAAAACATTATTTCCGGTCAGATTCTTGAAATTTTTGAGTACTTATATTTTCATTTTATTCCAGTAGATGTCAACAATCTCGACTATTCCTTCTCATCAAAATAAATCCAGATGTATACCAACCAAACGGAAAAATAAAGTAGTAGAAATGATTCACATTCCACCAATCGTGAGTTCCTTCGCGACATCTTTAAATAATTCCGAAAAATCAATTGTCACCCAAAGTATCATCAAACCATCAAATAATGAAATAGATACTCTCAATACAACAAAAATTAGTCAATATTATCAATCATCAACTCGGGTAAGGCATACAAATGAAAAAAATCTTCTTTATAATGATAAACTGGAGGAGTATCACTACCGTTATCATCCATGTATGATATTTACTTCATTACTCCATCACCCAGTTGTGTGTATATTATACAGAACACTATTTCATATAGAAAAAAAACATCCTTATTAATCATAAGAAAGAAGAAAAAAGAAAATGAGATAAATCATTTTCACTACTTTTTGCAAAATAGAATAAGGATAACAGACACTCTAAACATCAAACTTGAATGAATATAGGCGGAAACTATATTTATTTTTCTTTTGCTTATATTTGTTTTATTTTTAAATGAATGCAGTCAACTTGTTTATGGTCAAATGGAACAGATCTTAAAAGTTTCTATGACCGAAAGTTGAATAGAAACAAAAAAAAACGGTAATAGTCTCCCACTTTTTTTTATGCTATGAAAATTTTATATTTAGTTATTTCAAACAAATTTGTGGCCGATGTTCATGCATCTCTTTATGTCTATCTCTACTTGCTCTTCTTATTATTGTTGCAACAGTTATACCTCTAATCGTAATATCGAAAACAACAACAAAAACAATTGGAACTACACAAACTACAATAACGACAACAACACAAACTACAACAACAATAACAACAATAACAACAACAACAAAAACTACAACAACAACATCTACATCAGCAACAACAACAACAAGTAAGACAGTGTTTCTTCTTTTGTTTTTGTCCCATTTATTCATTGATTTCTCTAGTCTTCCTCAGTTTTTGTAGAATGACTGATTTGTCGTCAATGTAGATAAAGAAAGACAACAAATAAACGTCTATATGGATAGATAGACACATACGTATATCACATTTGAAAGAAAATTCTTATGAGTTCAGTTGGTTCAATCACAAAATCAGAGAACTATTGGACAATGATAATTCATAAAAATTATAATATTAGAACAGACCCACTATGAAATAGTCAGGATTGAGAAAGTAAATTATCATTTTGTAATATGAAAGATACTTTACCGAAAACTGAAAAAGATATAAGACAAAATATGAACATTTTTCCAAATCCACAATATCATTTATTCAACTCCCATGACATTAATAGTGACTAGGATAATGTTGAAAAGATACTTACGACAATTTTTATTTTGTAATAGCTCCCTGCAATAGATTTCCGACACAAACAATATATTCGACTGGTTCTAAACCATATTGTGTAGCAGCAGCTGATATTAGTGGTGATGGATATCCTGACATTATTGCTGCAAACTTTGCTGTAAACAACACCGGTGTTCTCTTCAACATTGGTAATGGGACGTTTGATACTCAAGTGACATATCCAACTGACTTTAATCCAATCTCTGTAGCAACAGCTGATCTTAATGCGGATAACAAATTGGATATAATTGTCGCGAACACAGGCGCAAACAATGTTGGTGTTCTCCTCAACATAGGCAATGGCACATTTATTCCTCAAGTTACATATTCAACTGGTTCTTTCCCAAGTTTTGCAACCGGAGCCGATGTCAATGGGGATGGTAAATCCGATATTATTGTTGCAAATACAGGTGCAAACAATGTCGGTGTTCTTCGTAACACTGGCAATGGTACATTTGCTGCTCAAGTGATATATCCAACTGGCTCTAATCCTATATCTGTGGTAACAGCTGATGCTAATGGTGATGGCTACCTCGACATTATTGTTGCAAACTTTGGTTCAAACAACGTCGGTGTTCTCATAAATCGAGGTAATGGTACATTTATTGCTCAGGTAATCTATTCAACCGGTTCTTTCCCGTGTTCTGTGACAGCAGGTGATGTCAATGCAGACGGTCATCTTGATATTATTGTTGCAAATCAGGGTGCAAACAATGTTGGTGTTCTCCTCAACATCGGCAATGGCACGTTTGTTACTCAAATGATATATTCAACTGGATCTAGCTCAAGTCCATATTCTGTGGCAGCAGCTGATATTGACGGAGACAGCAAACTCGATATTATTGTCGCGAATTCAGGCATAGACAAAATCGGTGTTCTCATTAACGCTGGTAATGGCACGTTTATTCCTCAAGTGACATATTCAACTGGATCTTTTCCAAATTTTGTGACAGTAGCCGACATCAATGGAGATGGTCGATCTGATATTATTGTCGCAAATCGTAATGGAAATAACGTCGGTGTTTTCTTATCAAATTGTAATTGATATACGACATGAACTTAATTTATGCAGTAACATTAAACAAATAATTATATACTAGTGAAGGAATAATATATCATTTTTAACATTTTGTCGATGGAATTCGGTAACTAGATCTATAAGATATATATTTTTTTTAAATAGACACTAGTTCAAGCAAATGAAGTACTGTTGACTTGTTCCAGACCACACAGAGTATAAGAAAGACATCAATTTTTGGCATTTTGCTTCCGATTAAATTTTTTGAATACATCATGTTAGAGAGCTAATTTTCTAACCAGAGAGAGAACTTAAAAGATACTAGCTCTGGTAGAAAAATGAGCTCTGTATCACTTGTCATATTTTATACATATTTTATACACCAGTTGATAGAGAATCGAACGTTAATTCATACTGTATATGAATTTCTATTCTGTGAAGCAATAATTTAATTATTTTTTTTCTTAAATTTTGTATAATATATATGGGCTAATATAATGTGTTACAAAAGAACAAATTATTTAGAATCAATACGCATAATCAAATATTTTATTAAAGATTAATATATGAAAAATTATAAAGAGAAAGTGAACTGTTAATGAGAGAGACTAAAATAGTTAATTAGTTTGGAAATATAAAACAAAATTGTTCAATAAAAAAAGAAAGAGAAATTGTTTACTATTTATTTGTCTCTTTATCATGGTTGATACAATTCAGCAGTAGCCAGATAGTTACTACTCATATCCCGTCCACCAATAACTAATACTTTTCCATTTGTTAATACAGATGCTGTATGATTTTTTCGAAAATTAGTCATATTTGCAGTGACTGACCACACACCTGTTGATGGATTATATAATTCAGTACTTGACAAAGAACTACTAGTACCCTCTCCACCAGTAACTAACACTTTTCCATTTGTTAATACAGACGCTGTGTGAAGAAGTCGAGCATTATTCATATTTCCAGTGACAATCCACATTCCTGCTAATGAATCATATAACTCAGAACTTGACAAAAAACTATTAACACTATTCTGTCCACCAGTAACTAATAACTTTCCATTTGTTAATAGAGACGCCGTATGATACTTTCGAGGGGTAGTCATACTTGTAGTGACTGACCACGTCCCTGTTGATGGGTTATATAATTCAGCACTTGACAAATAACTATTACCCTGTCCACCAGTAACTAACACTCGTCCGTTTGTTAATACAGATGCTGTATGATAAAATCGAGCATTTGTCATATATCCAGCGGTACTCCATGTTCCCATAGATGGATCATACAACTCAGCACTTGACAAAGAACCACCATTATATCCACCAGTAACTAACACTTTTCCATCTTCTAATACAGATGCTGTATGAAGCTGTCGATTACTGCTCATATTTCTAGTGTTTGTCCACAGTCCTGTTGATGGATCATACAACTCAGCACTTCTCAAAAAGATACTACCACTACCAATTCCACCAGTAACTAACACTTTTCCATTTATTAATACAGACGCTGTGTGAAGACGTCGAGCAAAATTCATATTTCCAGTGACACTCCATCGTCCTGTTGATGGATCATACAACTCAGCGCTTGCCAAAAAAGCACTAACACTATTCTGTCCACCAGCAACTAACACTTTTCCATTTGTTAATACAGATGCTGTATGATAATATCGAGCAGTAGTCATATTTCCAGTATTCGACCATCCTACCGATCAAAATTTATTAGATTCAATTTAGAAAAAAAACTCTCATATTAATTATTGAAATATGCAGTTTTTCATTGAAATCTGTCGAGACATTGTTGAAAAAAAGCAAAACTATTTCTTACATAATTAATACAAACAGTCTCATTTCATGACTCATTTTCCTGACTGAAAGAGTGAACATAAAGAATGAAAATTGTTTATCTATTTATTTGTAAAATGATTCTTTAATGAGGTCGTATAAAATTAGGTAATTACGATTACTCAAAAATAAATTGTAACTAATTCTGCTTCATTTTTCATTTATTCATTATCTCCAAACAAATCTTCCTTTAATTGTCATTCAGTATAATGCTCAATGTGTATTTCTCTGTGTCAGATCAAAGATTCTAGAATATTAACAGCCTGTGAATGTAGGCAAATGAGACAAGGATATAATGACAGAAGTATGAAACTTTAGTTGAAAGAAAAACAGCCGTGCAATTTACATGGATCCTCACTAGTGGTGTACTGTGTGATTGACTTTTTTTTATTATGATCACGATCACGCAGTACACTACTCACTAGTTTATAAAAGTGCACATCTAATTCATAAAAATAAGCTTTTTCTTCTATTTTGTAATACTCATAGTGTGTTTTGAAAGCATACGATAACTCATGAAAATGGAATTGTATATACTATAAAACTAGTTAGATTACACTATGGAAAAGTTGGTCTGACCAAGGTACACTTTTACCAATGAAAAATAAATGACTCATTCTCAACGTTGATACAAGAGAATACAATATGAGAATTGACTCACCGGTAATTGTTGCTGTCGAACTGGGGTTTGTTGTTGTTGTGGCGATTTCTGAAAAAGAAAATCAATGGCAAATAAGTCTGTAAAAAATTTGTGCGACTTTGTATCCAAATTTCAAATAGGAAAGAATTATTTGCCAGTATTTATTGTGATTAATAACACTCGTCTACGCAAAATTTAGTGAATTTTTGTCACTGAAAAATGGGAAAATTGCTTTATAATATATTATACTTATAGTTCGGTATAGACTATGGCTTCAATTAAAACCTAGTTTTTGACGAATTTTTTCTAACCATTGGCCTCATGCAACTGGAAAGACATTTAGAAATGAAGTAGTATCACATATCCAAGAAATCAAGGGGATACCAGAGATGTACAATGATATGCTATATATACCATCGGCATTACTACAGAGTGTTGACTTATTACGTAATAATGATATCTTACACATATCTTGATCTTCTCAAGAAAATGTGATATCTCTGGTAAAAAGGCAGCGTTCCTACTAAAAGATACATCTCTAGCATCCAGATTTGGTAGATATGTGACCGTGTTGTGCAACTTAATTTCTTCATTTCCTATGATTCCTCTCTTCGGTCTCCTTATTATTTTCAGAAAATGTAAGCATTTAAAAGTATCATACTAATAAAAACGAAAAAAAACAATATACTAGAATGTGTTTCGTGATATTAACAAAATTAATATTGGGAACATATCAAATTTTTTTTTCATAAGATATTTTTTAAATATAAATAATAATCTCTGTTAAGCTTAGTAAAATCACTTACTCAGATTTATGCTGTATAAAATAAGTACAATTATAAGTGGAATACATCCTAGAATCATTCCAATAATCGTACACTTAAGACAGAATCTATATTTTTCCTTCCAATATTCCTTCTTTATTTTCTTTGGTTTTTCAATAATCGGCTCTTTTTGATTATTATTAAATGGTTGTATTTCATTATTATTAACCGCCTGTAATTTATCATTACTACTTGATTGAATTTGATTGTTATATACTTGTTGAATTTGATTATTGTTAACCGGTTGGATTTGATTGTTATTCACTGGCTGCATTTGATCATAATTAATTGGTTGTATTTGATTACTATTAACCGGTTGTATTTGATTACTATTAACCGGTTGTATTTGATTATTAATTGGTTGTATTTGATTATTATTAACCGGTTGGATTTGATTATTATTCACTGGCTGCATTTGATTGCTATAAACTTGTTGCATTTGATTATTATTAAATGGTTGTATTGGATTATTAATTGGTTGTATTTGATTATTATTAAATGGTTGTATTGGATTATTAACCGGTTGTATTTGATTGCTATAAACTTGTTGCATTTGATTATTATTAAATGGTTGTATTGGATTATTAACCGGTTGAATTTGATTGTTATTCAGTGGCTGCATTTGATTATAATTAATTGGTTGTATTTGATTATTATTAAATGGTTGTATTTGATTACTATTAACCGGTTGAATTTTATTATTATTCACTGGCTGCATTTGATTGTTATAAACTTGTTGAATTTGATTATTATTAAATGGTTGTATTGGATTATTAATTGGTTGGATTTGATTATTATTAACCGGTTGGATTTGATTGTTATTCACTGGCTGTATTTGATTATAATTAATTGGTTGGATTTGATTACTATTAACTGGTTGTATTGAATTGTTATTAATTGGTTGTATCTTATTATTCACTGGTTGCATTTGATTGTTATAAACTTGTCGTAAAATTGAAACACGAGTCATCTTTGTTTTATTGATAAAGATAAAATAATGCTTCTACTCAAAAAAAGTGTTTGTCTTCAAATGATTCTGCTCGTATGATTTGTGGCAAAATCAAAAAAAAGCATCATATTTAAATATTAATTACATTCGATACTTTTTTTTAACTATATATGTGACGAAAAAAATTGGAATGGTTTCTTTAACTATGGTTTTGTCTGAAATTCTTATAATAAAACGTCTTTTAATAAAGATATAATAATAAATAATGTGTTGAGTATAGTTGAAAATTGATTGAAACTATTGTTCGTTTACACTTTTAGGAGAGAACTCTAAAAAAATAATTGCATCATTTTTAAATATTTGGTTCATATTTGAGTTAGTATAGAGTTAATTTTCTTTTCATCAGTTTGCAATTATTTAGTGTTATTATTCTACAAGTGAGTTATATTTTGAAATAATCAATTGATAAATGAATAATATAGATAAAATATTTATAATTTCGATTGAATGAAAAATAAACAGTATTATTTTTTTCATATATGAGTGTTGGTATTATCTCCACTCACAAAAAATATTTCAGTGCAAAGTCGTAACGTTACATTTGCATCTTAAAAAACAAAAAAAAAGTCGAACTAAAATAATTAAAATTCAGATATTGTATTTATTTTTGCATTCATCATCTAAGAAGACTAACAAACGTGATCTCTTTTCAAAAAAAAAAGTACTGAAAGTATTCCATATAAAAGTATGTCATTATAGTCTATAAATTAGTTCTTCTTTCTTCATTAATACAGAAACTGTTCATTCAAAAATAAAAATAAAACAACGACTCTTTTCATAAATTAATTAAAACAAAGTAATCGATCATTCGATGCCTCTATGTATCAACATTCAGACAGAAATAAATAGATATCGAAAATCTCTCTTTCAATCTGCAAAATGATGCTGCAAATATTTGCTCGAAAACAGGGATGCCAGATCTCCTGAATTAGCCAGGAGTCTCCTGGTTTTGAGATTTTTCTCCTGACTGAAAATCTCCTGATTTCAGGAGCTGATTTTCGATATTTTCTACTCATTTTAATTCTTTTTCCC
>Ga0209935_1005740_pt1 | contig 10324 bp, 13 predicted proteins | sample ThiBio_1000_plan_2_FD_183958 | JGI IMG/M metagenome (GOLD analysis project Ga0209935, IMG submission 183958) | Wastewater bioreactor microbial communities from Cape Town, South Africa - Thiocy_cont_1000_plan (SPAdes) | ecosystem: Engineered > Bioreactor > Thiocyanate-remediating >... | reverse complement strand
TATTATATATAAATCTAATTAAAAATTATTTTTTTCAATTAATTCAATAAACTATATAAGATGTCTGTGATGCAAAACAAAAGGAATTGTTATTTTGAATGAATGCATGCGATAGTCCACTGAATTTTGATCAAAGAAGTATCTGGGAATTAAATAATCGAATGCCAACAATAAGTGAACTAGGAATGTCATCTATTCATGGATCTCAACTCTATCCTCAGTATTTATCGGATACTCGTCAACTGCAACCATATCGACAAGCATGGATACCAGATGAAACTAAATCGCCTAATAATAAAACAACACAAGGGTATATAACTTCGAAAAAATAGAAAAATCGAATTAATTCTTTTTTAAATAGATTTATGCCAAACAAAAGATGTATTCTTGTAACACTTGGTATAGGTCTTCTTATTGGTATTGTTATCTGTGGTGTTCCGTTAGCAGTGATGACTACGTTATATATACAAGAGAGTAAGTTTAATTATGAATACTACATTGCATGAATAGTTTTATTTAGAATCTCAATCACAAACGGCAAGTAACACGGCTAATTCGTCAACTAATGGAAGTAATTTAAGAGTGTTGAATTTTTTAAACTGTATATAATATCTTATTTTTTTTCAGCGAATAGTCAAGTTGTATTACCATCTCAATGTACTTCATATACAACAAACACGGATTATACCCGAAATGTCGGTTTTTCAGGTTGTAATAATTGCTATTGCGATACTTCCTTATCTGCTGGATGGTATCGATTTTCGGGCGCAGCTGGGACTCGCTTGAGTACATTCCCTTCAAATTATGGTACCTGTAGTGTTTATTATCCAGGTTGGTTTAATGGAAGTCTACCGACTATAGTGGGCGCATCAACAAATGGTAATATGTATTTCAATGTCAACGGTTATATATATAACACACTCGCTTCAGCCAACAATATTATGGTTACTAACTGTGGTGACTATTATGTTTTCTTTCTAACAACATTATCTTCCTGCAGTTACCGATACTGTACTACATAAATCGTATTTAACAACTATCAAAAAAAACTTCATGTTTTTATTTTACTTACGCTAATTTATATAATTTAAAGATTATTTTTGCTTGTGAATAACACTAACCCTCATAAATATCACTATATTATTCATTTAATAGAATATATTGTAAAATACAACCTATTTTTTCTTCTCTCTTCATTAATAAAACATTTTCCATTCCTTTTTGTTCTCGAAAGCAAACAAACAAATCGCATATAAATTTGATTGACATAAATAGAAGTCATTCTTATTGACTGTCTACGAATGAAATACAATATTAGTCTATTAGTAATCAAATCAAACATTGGATGGCTATATATGAAACAAATATTAATGACATTCTTCCTTTTATCAACCTTGAAAACTATCCGAAGAATGAGTCCCATTATCGATGAAACCCGAATTCATACGAGATCTTTCATCAACTCTATGATTGATCAGTTTGGTTTTGATCCTTGTCATAGAGTTTTATCAAAAGGAAACATTCCAACACGATCTGTGCTACTAAATAATCTAATAGGTGGAAAACTACCAGATGAAATTCGCATTCTGAATGACCTAGAACGCCATTTAATAGCTATTAGATTGCCTTTCATGAAGATGATCTCATTACCAAAAGGTGGTCAAAAAGGATTTAAAGGACCAGTTGTATTTGTTCCTTCAGAAGTACAAAATACAGTTAACAGTTTACCACGACCACCAAATAAGTCTGCTGTTATCAGATTAAAATTGAAACGTAATTTAAACTATCGAGGATGGTATAAATATCAAATGATATGTCCCGATCGTGCTCATGATGCATTACGAATTCTTCAAAAAATAAATCAAAATTATAATGAAATTGAAATCGATGACGATAACTATGATTATTTTCAATGGGATGAACACTTGATAAATTTTACAAATGCTGATTGTAATGATGGATGGTGATGACGATATTGAACGTGATCCAAGAACAAAATATAATTTCAATTGTATCTGCAGAGAAAAATTGTCCAGCTTCATTACTAAGAGAAAAAGGTTTAGAAGCAAAAGTATTTCCACATTTATTTCCTGATGGAAAAAATACATATGATGATAATACGAGAGACCAAATAAAATAAAATGAAGTACATATATTAATAACAGATTATTTTATTCATATGATAGTTTGGATAAAAAATACTTCTAAATACGGTGAGACTTCGAAAGAACAAGTTGTAAAATGCCTGAAGAAAGAAAAGATCCGATTCTCTATGAAATAATTAATAAAGTACAAAATCATGTAAACGACGTAATAAAAGTCATTGTTAATGAACAATATAAGAGAACTAACGATGACCATGACGATGGTGATGGTAGAAAACAAATAGAAAATGAAATTCAATTAAAATTGAAGATAAAAATGTTATTTTAAATTGAGATCATTTTGATGAAGCACTTAGACATGTTGTATGGACATATGAAGAATATGGATACGCATTGAAAACAATTCTACCTGTGAATACAATTGTGCTTAAACGTTCTCCAAAAGATCAATGGGTAAATAACTATAATAAAAAATGTATTGTTAATTGGGATGCTAACATGAACATACAGTATGTAATAAATGCATATAATGTTCAAAAAAAATAGTGCTCTCTAATAAACAACGATATGAATGTAAAATAAGTGTATATTTACAAGAAGCAATGAAAGATATTCATGATAATCTTGTGAGACACATTCAATTCGAACTTCATGGCGAATAATAAACAATTTAAAACATTAAGTGGCTTTTGGACAAACCTTTCACCTGTGAAAGAAGGCAAAAACAAACACAATTTTGCTGAAGGGCATTTTCAAACTACTGATGAGGAAGAACAAAAAATGTTATTCTACTTCGAGAAACCTTATAAGACAAAGAAAGCCTATGAGAACGCTTTCACTGTATCGGCATAAAAAAACATGTACGGTTTCGCAACTGATTCATTAAGACTCTGAAGATGCTATTCATATTAATTTCTTTCCAGGCAAATATTTGACTTGTTGAAATACAGAAGTCAAAAATCAAACTGTTCATTTTAAACGAAAAAATTCCACGGATGAAGAAGAAGAAGAAATCGATTTAAATGATACTATAGCAAACTGCACTTCTATTATTTCTCAGACATTAACGTTTTATCAAGCAATACGAACACAAACATTTGTTGCTTATAATCTATCGAATTCAATTAAATATACTCCTTACTTTGTCCATACATGTTTAAAATATGGGTTACTCGAATTTCAGCCCGAAAAATATTTTTTTTTATCCCAATATCAAAGCACCCGCACTCTGAATTACATTTCACATCGGGCCGAAAATCCGATCAACAAAATCTTATAAAACACTTTTTGTTTGCTATTTTGCGTATCATTATGCCATCAATTTTTTTTCCATTCATATATTATCTTTAAGGTTAAATAACATCTATTTCAGTTCTAAATATTTCAAGCTTATATACTGAATTAAATAAATTGCAATGTTGTGATTTCAAAAATAAGTTTCATCATTTAATCTCATCATCTGCATGCTCCTGCAGTTAGCCGACTTCTCTACTCGGCTTTTTCTCGATTGAAATTCTAGTTCATTTCTCCGTTCAAATAAAAATAAATATTCTCTGCATCAGTACAATAGAATCAAATCATATAATAAACAAAAGAATATCTATAAAAGTATTAATTAATGAAATTCTTTGTTTCCATCAAAGCTGCAAAGAAAATATGCTCCTATTCGACTCCATTTCGTTTGAAATCCTACATGGTAAATCATCGAAAAAGTAAAATTTGGTGAATATTTTTTCGATAGATTGTCTTTCAAATAGAATAATTATCCGATGTCTTGTGACTTTCAGAACATATGTATTTCTTTTAATAATCCTTTCCGTAGATAATATTTAGAAAAAACAGTATTCTTTTCTGAGAAAAAATTTATTTAATTTATTTTATTATAGTAAACATAAACACCGTTACTAGAATATGTACTGTCTATCTTGTTTGGTTTCCACCCGTCAATAAAATTATTGAATAAAACCATATGAAACAGTGAGAAAAGAAAAACATTCTTACTATGAACGCATTGGACTTTGTATTCTATAAATCTAATTAAAAAAACTATATAAGATGTCTCTGATGTAAAACAAAAGCAATTGTTATATCGAATGAATGCATGACAGTCCAGTAAATTTTGAGCAAAAAAGTGTTTGGGAATTAAATAATCCAATGCCAATGATAAATGAACTAGGCATATCATCTATTCATGGATCTCAACTCTATCCTCAGTATTTATCGGATACTCGTCAGCTGCAACCATATCGACAAGCATGGGTACCAGATGAAACTAAATCGCCTAATGATAAAACGACACAAGGGTATATAACTTTGAAAAAATAGAAAAATCGAATTGATTTTTTTCTTAAATAGATTTACTACGTCAAACAAAAGATGTATTCTTGTAGCACTTGGCGTAGGTCTTCTTATTGGTATTGTTATCTGCGGTGTTCCGTTAGGAGTTATGACTACATTATATATACAAGAGAGTAAGTTTAATTAGGAGCATTACATTGCATGAATAGTCTTATTTAGAATCTCAATCACAAACGGCAAGTACAAGTAATACAGCTAATTCGTCGACTAATGGAAGTAATTTCAGGCTGTTGAATCTTTTGACTGTATATAATATCTTATTTTTTTCAAGTTGTATTACCTTCTCAATGTACTTCATATACAACAAACAACGATTATACACGAAATGTCGCATATATCTATAGCAGTTGTTGCCCATGTGAGAATATATACACTGCTGGATGGTATCGATTTGAGGGCCTAGCTGGAACGCGTTTGAGTACATTCCCTTCAAATACTAATACTTGTAATGCTTATTATCCAGGTTGGTTCAATGGCAGTCTACCGACTACAGTGGGCGCATCAACAAATGGTAATATGTGTTTTAATGTCAATGGTAATATATGTAACACATTCGCTGCAACTAACAATATTATGGTCACTAACTGTGGTGACTATTATGTTTTTCTCTTATCAGCATTTACTAACTGTAATTACCGATACTGTACTACATGAATCAAATTTAACAACTATCGAAAAAAACTTCATGCTTTTATTTTACTTACACGGATTTATAGAATCGAAAGATTATTTTTGTTTGTGAATAACACTAACCCTCATAAATATCACTATATTATTCATTTCATAGAATATATTATGAAATACAATCTATTTTTCTTCTGTCTTCATTAATAAAATATTTTTCCTTTCCTTTTTGTTCTGGAAAGCAAACAAACAAATCTCGCATATAAATTTGATTGATATAAATAGCAGTCATTCTTATTGACTGTCTACAAACGAAATACAATATTAGTCTATTAACGATCAAATTAAACATTGAATGTCAATACGAAACAAGTATTAATGACGTTCTTTCTTTTATCGACCTTGAAAACTATCCAAAGAATGAGCCATTATTTATGAAATCCGAATTCATACGAGATCTTTCATCAACTCTACGTTTAATTTTTCAAGGAATGAAGTAAGATTCATTCATACATGAGATTTTTCTCAGTAGTTAAGGATACAATAGGCAATATAGTGTGTCAGAAATTTCTCTTAAAGCATAATTATATCGGCTGAGAGACACCATGATACTATTATCATTCATGTATTTCAAGTACCGTTTAGTCACATTACAATATTAATGCTAGAGAACTAGTTAAGTTGCGAAAATCGTGCTTTTATGGAAGATTTGTATTCAAACTATGTAACAAAGTTTCGATTAGTTTCTAATCTAGTGGCATATCGACATTTATCGTGTATAGGAGGATTTGTACTAATGTGAATATGCCCGGTGTGTAGCCATTTTTTCAATAACAACTCCTACGAGGAGCTTGAAACTTTCAGAGAAAATAGGTGCAGACCTATGAATGCAATTTTGCTTACAATAGGCAGCTGATAAAACATTTCTTACTGGATCATCCGGTCGAACTGAAAGTTCGCCTAAAAAATAGTATTCAGGAACACACTATTATGAGACATTACTTGACCATTAATGTAATTTTCAGGAGATACCAAAAGTAACGAGATTTTCAAAAAAAGCAAAGCAGAAAGTAGTTACAGAAGGTTTTATTTCAGCAAATGTTCGACGTAGTTACCATGATTATTTACAATGTACCCGATGTCGGTCTTTGCTTTCAGATTTCATGAACAAGATATTTCAAGCAATTGTTAATATAATATTTGTGGTCAATACTGTCGTATCTGCCAACGTGATTCGTCACTAGTTACTACATCACATAGACATTATGTGACACGTTGAGTCATTCACGAGCAGATTTATATGCAGGTAAGAGTCGAGCAAGTAATCGTTGTTTGTAAGTTGAGAGTGTACCAGATGAAGGCATGTCAACCGAACATAAGAAAGACAGGTGAAGCACTAGTAGAATCATGGGTAGCTATACGAAGTGCAAAGGCAATTTGAGCTAGTTTAACATTCCAAGATTTCGAATCATAATGAGCCAACGATGCTAATAATGGTCGAAGAGTATGATTAACTGGTTCCGAGAGATTACTTCGTGGATGATGCAATGGTGTCCTTTGATGTTGAATGCCAAGAAGAGTGTAAAGTTGAACGCCATTGTTGGTAATCACTCGAACGGGAAAATCAAATCGACAGATCACTTCATCGAGAAAGACTTGAACAATGGTAGTGGTTTTCGTATGTTAAAGGGGAAATAGTTCAACCCATTTTGTAAAGTAATCGACGACAACGATAGTAGATTGCATGAGCCCAGTGGGTTTTTGATTAGTTGGTTTGTATTGTTGACATAAAACGCAGACCTGCACATAATTTTCAACATCATGAGCAAGTTGTAAAACGCGAGTACATTCAGAAATTGGAATAACAAGAAGTACACGTTCAGATGATAATGATGACGAAGACTCCATAGATGAACGAGAACGAAAAACACGATGTAAACGAGTTAAACCAAGAAATCGATCGGGATTATCAATCGATGGGATAATTTGATTTTGCAAATAATTGAGTAATGGTAGAAGAGAAGAATCCTTCCATTGAGCAGCTCGAATATCTTTGTATAAATTGAAGTGATCAGCGAACTGAAGATTAGCAATGAAATGAACAGATGACGGAGAATTAATCGATGACAGAGAGATTTGAATGATCACGAAAATAGTCTACTAATAATAAAGAACCAGAATCCGATGAAATACATGATAATGGATCAGTACGAGTGACATCAGGCACATCAGAGGAAATTGATGAGACGAGATAAAGCATCAGGTGGAGCATTGTCACCATCAGGTCGATGTTGAATAGCCCAACGAGCAAAAGGAGTATTAAGATCTTTGGTCGAACGTAATCACTTCAGAGCCTCGTGATCAGTGATAACAGTAAATCGAGTGCCTTCGAGATATGGATAAAAATATGGGTGTCATTTAAGTGGTCAGTAGAATAAATGAAACGGTCAGTAAAAGAGAAAAATAGAAAAACAGTAGAATTATTGAATGGTCAGTAAAGTAATGAATGAGCAGTGAATTATTGAAATGGTCAGTAAATAATTTGATCGGTCTATAATAAAATTGAAACGATCAGTAGATAAATTGAAATGGAGAGTAAAAAAACTGAAATGTGTGCAAAGATGGTCTATTTTTCTTTTTCTTTTTTTCCTTCTCAAGGAACGAATGACATATGATATACATTTTTCTTCGTTCTGTAGCTTTTACATATGTTCACAGTACCCTATGTTTGGAATAATCCTCGTTCTATTCAATGAAAGGTTTTTCCCTAACGCGATGGGATTCTATCACATCCAGGTACTATTCAAAACCTATATAAACCGGCGAATTTTGCTATTATATTATCATCAAATGAGCCAGTTAGTGGATTCACGGATTGAAGTAACACAAGTCGATCAATATGAAAGTGACGACGATATTATTGAAAACAACGATTCAACCAAAGAAGTCAAGAATGCCCATACAAAAAAATGAAAAAATTTTTGGATCAAAGATGGAACATTTGATACTACAAGTGAAGCGGAGGCATTGGTGAAAAATGGATGATCCAAGTATTATACTCATTATACAGAAAAAGGAAAAAGAGTTTATTATTGATGCAAGAAAGCTCGGCGTCGTGGTGTTCAATGTAGTGCCTGTCTCTCTACTTTATCATGCTGACACTGATCAAGTCACAATTTACAAAACTGAAGATGATCATGATCACCATGCAACTGAAATTCATCGTATCAATCGGCAAAAACAAACAAAAATCTCATTTGTATCAACAATGAGTCTTCTAAAGTTTATTATATACCAGCTCGTGATTTAGATTCGATTTCTCAAGTAGATTTGAACCGATATAAGAAACAAAGATTTACCACATTTCACTAGTTCAAAAAGTCGTTTGATATTTTGTGTCTGGAAATGGAAAATGATTCAGATTGGAGAAGATCAAAATGTAATTGTCCGGGATTTCTCAAGAATTATATATGTAAACATGTAATTGGAATGGGGATAAGATTGAAGCATTGAAAGCCTTCAGCTGCGGCAAAAACAGTTCCCATCGGAGAAAAACGAAAACGAGGTCGACCTGCTAAAGCTAAAGCTGCTCTCTTGGTGCATTAAAATTTTCTTCTAATTCTTTCTGTAGGTCACAAAATAATTTCTATTCTACTTAAATAAAGTTTTCACTGGTAACTAATATTTTTTACTGATAAACTAAGTTTTTTACTGACCGAAATTGAATTTGTTACTGACCAATTTTCTTTTTTTTACTGCCAAAAATCAAATTTTTTTACTGCTAGTTTCATCAAATCTACTGACCGTTTCTCAATAATTTACTGCTTTTTTTCAAACTGACCAATTAATATATTTACTGACCATTTCAATATTTTTTTACTGCCAATTCAATTATTTTACTGACCACAAAACATATTCCCTAAAAATATTCACAACCATAAACGATGGCCAAACATTCACGTTCAGTAGCCGTATAATGACGTTTACAAGAGAACAAAGTTCGACTAGCGTAGCCGAATCAGTGTAAAGCTAGCACGACGGAGCTACCACGACGAAACGAAAATTTATAGAAAACCTTTTTCCGAAGTATGCCCGGTGAATAAAATAAAAGTATTACCATTCGATGCAGAATTTATTTTATTCACCGGACATCCTTTTGAAAAAAGGTTTATAGGAATTATCGTTTCCTCGTACTAGCTCCGTCGCGCTAGCTTCACATCGATTTCCAACAGAATGATTATGCGTTGTATTGTGACTTTCAGACTATACGTATTTATTTTAATAATCCTTTCCGTAAATCATATGTAAAAAAATACTATTCTTTCAGCGAAAAAATTTATTCGATTTATTGCATTATAGTAAACATAAACACCGTTACTAAATATGTACTGTCTATTTTGTTTGGTTTCTACTCATCAATGAAATTAAGGAATAAAACGATATAAAACAATTCGAAAAGAAAAACACTCTTACTATCAACGCATTGGACTATACAATCTATAAATCTAATTGAAAATTATTTTTTTAATGAATTCAAAAAACTATATAAGATGTCTGTGATGCCACACAAAAGCAATTGTTATTTTGAATGAATGCGTCCGATACTCCAGTGAATTTGGAGCAAAGAAGTATCTGGGAACTAAATAATCGAATGCCAACAATAAGTGAACAACGCATGTCATCTATTCATGGATCTCAACTCTATCCTCAGTATTTATCGGATACTCGTCAACTCCAACCATATCGACAAGCATGGATACCGGATGAAACTAAATTGCCTAATAATAATACGACACAAGGGTATATAACTTTGAAAAAATAGAAACAATCTAAGTGATTCTTTTTTTAAATAGATTTACGTCAAACAAAAGATGTATTCTTGTAACACTTTGCGTAGGTCTACTTATTGGTATTGTGATATGTGGTGTTCCGTTAGCAGTTATGACTACTTTATATCTACAAGAGAGTAAGTTTAATCATGAATATTAAATTGCATGAATAGTTTTATTTAGAATCTCAATCGCAAACAGGAACTAATGGAAGTAATTTGAGGGTGTTGAATCTTTTTGACTGTATATAATATCTTATTTTTTTCAGCGAATAATCCAGTTGTATTACCTTCTCAATGTAGCTCATATACAACAACCACCGATCCTATCCGAAATGTCGCATCTACCTATGGCAGTTGCACTTGCCCTTGCGATACTTCTTTATCACCTGGATGGTATCGGTTTTCG
>Ga0209935_1005738_pt1 | contig 10327 bp, 10 predicted proteins | sample ThiBio_1000_plan_2_FD_183958 | JGI IMG/M metagenome (GOLD analysis project Ga0209935, IMG submission 183958) | Wastewater bioreactor microbial communities from Cape Town, South Africa - Thiocy_cont_1000_plan (SPAdes) | ecosystem: Engineered > Bioreactor > Thiocyanate-remediating >... | reverse complement strand
CGCACTTGAAGTACCTGAGCAACACACAACACCACCCACTCTCTGGTTCTGTGGTTACTACTACAACAGCAACAGCAACAACAACGCCCACAACCAACACCACCACCCACAACAGCAACACCAACAACAAAATGCTGCAGTCGGATATGACGCGCAGGGTGTTCGAGAGTCGAGCGGATCCCATGCAGATGACATTCGATAGGAAACGGGCCGACAAGAAATTCGAGGCCCTCAAGAGTGCAATGCAGGAGGGTTACATCAACACCGTCACCTCCCTGGTGAAAAATCGATCCCTCGACATCAACTACAAGGACGACAACAATCGCACCGCGGCGCACTACGCGTGCATGTGGGACCAACTCGAGGTCCTTAAGATACTCTGCCGCGAGAATGCGTTCCTCGAGACCAAGGATAAAGAAGGCAATACCCCTCTCCTCACCGCCATCGTGCATGGCCACAACAGCTGCGTCGCCTGTCTTCTTCGCGAAGGCGTGAAGCTTGAAGTGCGCGATAAATCAGGTAAATCTCTCTCTCTCTCTCTCTCTCTCTCTCTCTTTTGCTCACTCTAGCATAGATATGACGCCCTTGCAAGTGGCAGTATATCATAGGCAATTCAAAAGCCTTCAATTGTTGCTGCAGCGAGGTGCAGAGATCGATGCGACATCGAGGGATATGAAAACAGCCCTTCACATCGCAGCGAGTAAAGGATCTTCTAAGTGTTTGGAGGAATTGTTGAAGGAGGGTGCAAAGGTCAACGCGAAGGACCGACGAGGGATGACCCCATTACACTATGCTGCGGAGAACGGCCACAAGTAAGTTTATCTGAGAAAAGAACAAGGAGAAAAGAAAGAAAGAGAAAAGAAAAAGGACAAGAAAGCGAAAGAAAAATAGAAAAGAACGACCAAGAACAAGGAAGAAAACAGAGAAAAGAAAAAAAGAAATAGAGAACGAAAGAGGAAAAAGATAACACTAGCGGAAAGTAGTTTAATTCAATATTCCTATTTAGGGATAGCGTGCGCCTGTTGCTCAAATATGACGCAGACCCACTGATCACGAATGAGGACAGAAAGAGGCCCGAAGATATCACCAAGAGCCGCACCATAGTCGACCTTCTGCGCACAAGACCTCCGGAAATCATCCACGTCGAAAGTAAAGAGAAAGTCAAGCCACCTCCGGTATGTTTCTTTTTCTTTTGTTTTCTTTTATTGTTTATTTTTCTTGTTTTTTTCCTTTTGTTTTTCTTTTTCTCTCTTTTATTTTTCCCGTTCTCATTTTCGCTTTCTTTTTCTTTTTTCCGTTTTCTTTTTTTTCATTCAAGTCACGACGTGAGAAACTTGCAATGAGGATGGTATCCTCTGCACCGATGAAGGATAGAGGCAAGTCGCGAACACTTAATGGACACGGACGTGGAGGGAAAGACTCGGGAGAGGACGGGGGGGATCGCTATCACCAACACCACCACCATCACAGCAAGGACAACCGCCATCACCATCACCACCGTCCCCATCATGCGCGCGATGAACAACAACATCACCACCACCGACAACAAGGGAGACAAGAAGTTGACAGACGAAATAGAAGAAAGAGCGATGGAGCCGCTTTGCATCGACGCGGAGAGGACGATGAGTCCAAGGCCAGAGGCGACACTCCATTGAGAGGAAGCCGTGGAAGCCGTGAGTTTTGCCTCTTAGTGCTGTTGATTGTGTGTGCGAGAGAGAGAGAGAGAGAGAGAGAGAGAGAGAGAGAGAGAGAGAGAAACGAGTGTGAGTTACTAAACCAATGAAGTAGAGACACTGCGAGATGTTTCCAGTACTAAGATGAAGAAGAAGCTGCCTCGAAGACACTCATCTGGAGAACTGCAGAAAGGCATCATAGGAGGAGACGAGAGTTCCGAAGAGGAAATCAAGCGGTTCGCCAACAGAGACCGCTATGGCTTCATGAAACGAAAGAAAAACGAAGTGTAACGTTTCTTCTCTTTTTCTCTCTCCGCTTCCCCCCCCCACCCACATCCTCTCTCCTTTCCTATTTCCTATTTTAGTACTAATTCCATGGTAACGTTTTCCAATTAATAGTGTATCCGCCTTCGAATTTGAGATGAGAGCAAAGGAGAATGAAAGGTCTCTTAAATGGGCCGCGATGCTGGTCGATCCTAATTGGCAGAGTAAGAAAGCCACCAAAAAGGTAACAAACCAAAAAATATATTTTTTTCCGAATTTAATCGTGTGCGTGTGTGTAGCGACGAGAGAGGGTATACAAAGGAATCCCCGATTGTGTGCGAGGTGTTGCATGGAAGCGAATTCTGGATGTGGACACTCTAAAAGGCAACGCAAAAGAGAATCTCTACCAGGTACTCATTTAGCTCAATGTTAGCAATTACAATTATAAATTAAACTCTTCTTCTTACCCCCATTACCAGGAATTGGTCAGTGCAGACGTTAAAGTCGACCCAACCATTCTTGCCGACTTGCACAGGACCTATCCGTATCACGTTTTCTTCGAAAAGAAAAAGGGCTATGGGTATGATGGATTTCCTCTTTTTATTGTTTTCTTAACAAATAAATCATTTCCTTTACAACAGTCAAAGCACGCTATTCAGGATACTCAAGGCCTATACTGTTTACCGACCTGAAGTGGGCTACTGCCAAGGCATGAATTATGTGGTAGGAATGCTGCTAATGTATATGGGCGAAGAGGTAACACACAACACATACAACACAACACACAACACACAACACACAACACACAACACACAACACACAACACGCACAACACAACATACGCAACTCACTTTTCTCAACAATGGCACCTAGGATGCGTTTTGGTCTTTCTTGAAGATCTGCGATGACTATGAAATGGGACAAGTATATAGAGAAGGCTTCCCGGGCCTGCAAAAGGCGAATTACCTCATCACAAGATTGAATGCGCAGCTACTCCCTGCAGTCTACGAGCACTTCGTACGCCTCCCTCTCGCTGACTCTCCACCCCCACCAACAACACCCCTCACACTCACACCCCCTTCTCCCACCTAAAATAGGAAAACTTGAGTATCCCTCCTGATGCCTATACGCCTCAATGGTTCTTTACCATCTTCACATACAATCTGCCCTTCCCTATTGTACTTCGCTTTTGGGATATCTTTCTTCTTGAAGGTCTGTAAAACAACTGTTCCTTTTTATCACCTCATCATCTTCTCCTTTTTAGGCTTCCAAGCGATGATCATATTTGCGTTGTCGTTGTTGAAGTTGTTGGAGGCGGAGTTGGTGTCGATGAGTTTCGAGCTGCTGCTTAGCTCACTCCGATTCGATCCGGAAACGGAAGAATACCCCCTGCACGACTTGGACCCGGAGAAGATATTTAGTACCTACAAATCTTACCTCAAGCATGGCATTGTAAATAGAATGAAACACCTGACTCTCCAATACAAGAACAACAACGGGTGACTTTCCAAGTTACCTCCCCCCTTTGTTTGTTGCACTTGTACTTGGCGAGTCACATTCCATCAATATTATTGGTCCTCTTCGTGAATTACTTCCATTCCATTCGAAGGAAACGTAACGTACATGGAGAGCTGACCAAGCCTTTTGGCAAAAAAGACACGTTTTAGGCTCCCGAAAAAACAAGTTTCAGTTTATGATGCAAGTTTTCTTGAATGCAACAGAAACGAGATTTTCTTGCTTCAGACCTGCTCGAGCCCACAAGCCATTCCCCTTTGCCCATTCTTGAATCTCTGGAGACGAATCTTCGAGGACAGGGAAGAGTCCTTCCAAGGGCAGCCCTTCTCTTCTGCCCATTTCAGAACCTGAAGATTGTAGTAGTAACTTGCCCGGGCGCATACCTCGTCATCCCATCCACCTCCATTCTCAAATGCCCACATCAACTTCTCCAGGCCCCAGGGAATCAAGTGAAAGCAAATCAGTTTGGCATTCCAAGGACATCCATTCTCTCTCAACCACTTCAATCCTTGAAGATTTCCTGCTTTGGCTGCCTCAATACCTGCGGTCTCATTCCAGGGACATCCCATCTCTCTTGCCCACTTCATCACCGTAATTCTCTTTCCCGCCGCAGATGAAATGGTGGACTCATTCCATTTGCAACCTTTCTCCCTCAACCACATCAAGATATCCAATCTGCCATAAAGTGCTGCCATGGCACATGCTCCCTCATCAAAGGGACAATCATGATCCAACAACCATTGAAGGATCTCAAAGTCACCATTCGCCACAGCTTGAATAAATGTGACCTCATCCCATGAACATCCATTCTCTCTTACCCACTTCAACACCTCCAAGTGGCCACCACCAGCAGCACCTTGGCAGGTTCCGTTTCCCCATGGACATCCATTCTCTCTTGCCCACTTCAAGACTTCCAGATGTCCCGCCTTTGCTGCATTCTCACAGGTAAATTCAGTCCATGGACATCCATTCTCTCTTGCCCACTTCAACATCTCAAGATTTCCTTTTGCAGCTGCATTGGCACAAACAAGGTCGTCCCATGGACAACCATTCTCTCTCAACCACTTCAACATCTCAAGATGACCCTCCTCTGCTGCAACTGCACAGGTGTTGTCTGTCCAGGAACATCCTTTTCCCCTCAACCACTTCAACATCTCAAGGTTTCCTCCCTCCACGGCATATTCAGCCATCTGGCTGAGCTCCTGCCAGGGACACCCTTTTTCGATCGCCCACTTCAAGATCTCAAGGTGACCTCCTAATGCTGCACCCATACAAGCGGAGTAGTCCCAACGACAACCATTCTCTCTGGACCATTTCAACACTTCGAAATGTCCCCCACAAGCGGCAGTGAAGCAGGTGTTCATCACCCATGGACAACGGTTCTTTCTCAACCATTTCAACACCTCCAGATGGCCTGCTCCTGCAGCCTCAGAACAGGAATCCCAATCAAAGGGACACCCATTCGCTCTCAACCACTTCAACACCTCAAGATTTCCTGCTTTGGCCGCATGTGAGGAAGTCCTGGAGTTCCATGGAACATCATTCTCCCTCAACCACTTCAACACCTCCAGATGATTGCCTTCAGCAGCGTAAGTACAGGCATACTCACCTCCGCAATAGCCATTCTCTTTGGCCCACTTCAAGAACTCAAGATGACCCCCTCGAGCAGCATACCCGAAGTCATCAGTGGTCATGGAATATCCAAGAGAGATCAACCACTCCATCAATGGAATTGAACCCAGGATTGCCGCTGCGTAACAAACACTTCCCTTGGTCACCCTGCTTGCAACGTTCTTGTTTTGCCAAATGGCCTTTCGCTGCCTCCAGGATGAGCAAACAAAACGAAGAACCAAATCCATCAAATAAGCAAGCTCTCCGGGTCCGGGTTCGACCACCTTGAGGAGGATGAAATCTTGAATCTCGACAGGTAACTTGTGCCATCCACTTGTTCCTTCTTGAGCTTCCATTCTTTGCGGTTGCAGTAAGTTGTTTGGCCACAAACACCTTCGCGGCAATCGAAACAGAATTTGCATTTTCTGTAATTTTTGTTTTGTTTGCTGAACAGCCAGCGGTTTATGTTATTGGCGGGGAGGAATTTCAGGACGCGCACTCACAAATCCGATAGTGGAAGAAACCGCCATCCTCTTTTCATGTTGGATACAAAACGCGACTCATCTTGCTTTCCTTCCTTTTTAGGCTCCAAGTTCCAAGTTGAAACGTCAAGTGCAACAAACAAAGGGTTGTCCTTGTATTGGAGAGTCAGGTGTTTCATTATTTACAATGCCATGCTTGAGGTAAGATTTGTAGGTACTAAATACCGTCTCCTGGTCCAAGTCGTGCAAGGGGTCTTCGGATCAAATCGGAGTGAGCTAAGCAGCAGTTCAAAACTCAGCAACACCAACTCCGCCTCCAATAAATTCGTTTCCATCACCCGTGAGAGAAAGTCACCCAATTGCATTTGGTGAAAATGACATACACGTGTCGCTAAAAACGTTTCAATTTATGATGCAAGTTTTCTTGAATGCAACAGAAACGAGATTTTCTTGCTTCAGACCTGCTAGAACCCACAGGCCATTCCCCTTTGCCCATTTTTGAATCTCTGGAGAAGAATTTGCAAGGACAGGGAATACTCCTTCCAAGGACAGACCTTTCTCTTCTGCCCATTTCAGAACCTGAAGATGATTGTACTCTGCTGCACTTCAATTCTTGAAGGAATCCTTCTTTGGCTGCCTCAATACTTGTGTTCTCATTCCATGGACATTTCATCTCTCTTACCCACTTCATCATCATTCTCTTTTCCATAACTGCAGATATCATGGTGGACTCATTCCATTTGCAACCTTTCTCTCTCCACCACATCAAGATATCCAATCTGCCATATAATGCCGCATTGGCGCATGCTCCCTCATCAAAGGGACAATCATGATCCAACAACCATTGAAGGATCTCAAAGTTATCACTGGCCACAGCTTGAATGAATGTGAATTCATTCTATAAACATCCATTCTCTCTTACCCACTTTAACATTTCAAAGTGGCCACCAACAGCAGTATTTTCATAGGTTCTTTTTCCCCATGGACATTTATAACAGCTCACCTCTCCTCCATACACTTTCTTTTGCCCATTTCACACACAAAATATATTTTAAAGAGTCATTACAGTAAGTCTTTGAAGGGAAAAAGGATTTGAGGGGAGAAATGGAGGGGATGGGGGAGAAGGTGTGGCCTGTTTCAGACATCCATTCTCTTACCCACCTTTGCTGCATTATGACAAGTGAGTTTGCTCCATGGACAACCATTCCCTCTGGCCCACTTCAACATCTCAAGATTTCCTTTTGCAGCTGCATTGGCACAAACAAGGTCATCCCATGGACAACCATTCTCTCTCAACCACTTCAACATCTCAAAATGACCCTCCTCTGCTGCAAATGCACAGGTGCTGTCTGTCCATGGACATCCTTTTCCCCTCAACCACTTCAACATCTCAAGGTTTCCTCCCCGCACAGCGTATTCAGCCATCCTGGTGTTCTCCTGCCAGGGACACCCATTTTCTATTGTCCACTGCAAGATCTCAAGGTGACCTCCTAATGCTGCACCCATACAAGTGTAGGAGTAACCTGGCCAATCATTCTCTCTCAACCACTTCAACACCTCCAACTTCGAAATGTCCCCCAGAAGCTGCGGTGAAGCAACCATTCGCCACTCCTGGACAACGGTTCTCTCTCAACCATTTCAACACCTCCAAATGGTCTGCTCCTGCAGCCTCAGAACAGGAATTCCAACCAAAGGGACACCCATTTGCTCTCAACCACTTCAACACCTCAAGATTTCCTGCTTTGGCAGCATATGAGGAAGTGAAGGAGTTCCATGAACAACCATTCTCGCTCAACCACTTCAACACCTCGAGATGATTGCCTTCAGCAGCGTAAGTACAAGCATCCTTGCCTCCGCAATAGCTATTCTCTTTCGCCCACTTCAAGAACTCAAGATGACCCCCTCGAGCAGCATACCCGAAGTCCTTGGTTGTCATGGAAAACCCGAGAGAGATCAACCACTCCATCAATGGAATTGAACCCAGGCTTGCCGCTGCGTTGCAAACATTTTCCTTGGTCACTGGTTGCAATGTTCTTGTTTTGCTTTTCGCTGTCTCCAGGATGAGCAAACAAAACGAAGAACCAAATCCATCAAATAAGCTAGATCTCCGGGTTGGGGTTCGACTACCTTGAGGAGGATGAAATCTTGAATCTCGACAGGTAACTTGTGCCATCCACTTGTTCCTTCTTGCGCTTCCATCCTTTGCTTGCTGCAAATCGATTTTTGCGCGGAGAATCTCCGAACCCCGAAAGTCAGAAATAATGTGGAAAGTTTTAGTTTACATTGTGACCGGGTGAATAACATTAACCCGTGCTTGTGGGAATGGGGTTCACAACAGTATCTCCCTTCCTCCGACTTCTGGCCCACGGTCACAACTGTTATTTTTTTGCTGGCAAGCTTTTGAATTTTATTGGCGCACGATCAGATAGGAGAGATGGGAGAATCAAAGATGTCATGTTGAGTATGAAAGGTCACCCATGTTTTGAAAAAGTACTGATATCTTTATCAAAGCGTTCAGTTCTAGACATCTAGTCATCTCCTTTTTCCTCTTGCACCAAACCTGCTCGAACCCACAAGCCATTCCCCTTTGCCCATTCTTGAATCTCTGGTGACGACTTTGCAAGGATAGGAAAGAGTCCTTCCATGGACAAACCTTTCTCTTCTGCCCATTTCAGAACCTGAAGATTGTTGTAATCTGCTGCCTGGGCACATACCTCGTCATCCCATCCACCTCCATTCTCAAATGCCCACATCAGATTTTCCAGCTCATAGGGTACCAAATGCAAGCAAATCTGTTTGGCATTCCAAGGACATCCATTCTCTCTCAACCACTTCAATCCTTGAAGGAATCCTTCTTTGGCTGCCTCAATACTTGTGTTCTCATTCCATGGACATCCCATCTCTCTTGCCCACTTCATCAATGCCATTCGCTTACCCACTGCTGCACATGTCATGGTGGACTCATTCCATTTGCAACCTTTCTCCCTCAACCACATCAAGATATCCAATCTGCCATATAATGCCGCATTGGCACATGCTCCCTCATCAAAGGGACAATCATGATCCAACAACCATTGAAGGATCTCAAAGTCACCATTGTACACAGCTTTGCCAAATGTGACCTCATCCCATGAACATCCATTCTCTCTTGCCCACTTCAACACCTCCAAGTGGCCACCAGCGGCAGCACCTTGGCAGGTTTCTTTTCCCCATGGACATCCATTCTCTCTTGCCCACCTCAGGATTTCCAGATGTCCCGCCTTTGCTGCTTTCTCACAGGTGAATTCAGTCCATGGACATCCATTCTCCCTCAACCACTTCAACATCTCAAGGTCTCCGTTCTCTGCTGCAACTTCACATGTTCTGTTTGTCCAGGAACATCCTTTTTCTCTCACCCACTTCAACATCTCAAGGTTTCCGCCCACGGCGGCATCCTCAGCAAGCTCGCTTTCCTCCAAAGGACAACCATTTTCTATTGCCCACTTCAAGATCTCAAAGTGGCCCCGATATGCAGCACCGGTACAAGTGAAGGAGTCCCATGGACAACCATTCTCTCTCAACCACTTCAACACTTCCAAATGCCCTCCTTCGGCGGCCTTGAAGCAAGTGTTTTCCACCCATGCCCAGGGACCACCGTTCTCTCTCAACCACTTCAATACCTCCAACTGACCTCCTCCTGCGGCTTGAGAACAGGAATCCCAATCAAAGGGACACCCATTCTCGCTCAACCACTTCAACACCTCAAGATTGCCTGCTTTGGCGGCACGGGCGGAGGTGTCAGAGTTCCATGGATAGTCATTATCCCTCAACCACTTCAACACTTCCAGATGATTTCCTTCAGCAGCATATGCACAACTATACTCGTCTCCACAACAGCCATTCTCTCTTGCCCACTGCAAGAACTCAAGATGACCCTCTCGGGCAGCCAATGAGCAGTGTTGAGTGGTCATGAAATATCCAAGGGAGATCAACCATTCCATCAATGGAATGGAACCCAGTGTTGCCGCTTCGCAACAAACTATATTCCGCGCTACCTGACCTGTGATCTTCTTGTTTTTCCAAAAGGTTCTTCGTTCCTTCCAGGTTGAACAAACAAAAGGAAGAACCACATCCATCAACCAAGCAACTTGCTCGCTTTCATGTTCCACCACTTTATGGAGGATGAAATCTTGAATCTCGACAGGTAACTTGTGCCATCCACTTGTTTCTTCTTGCAGTTCCATCCTTTGTCTGCTGTGCGGGAAAATAGTTTTTCTCGAATTGCGCTTTTCCTTCTCTCTTCTCCTTTTATTTGCTTTCCTGCCCACAATTGGAAATGAAAAAAAGGGGAGAACCAATTCACTAATTTACCGGGCAGAACCTACCGCGAACTTCCCCCCCCCTTCCCCAACCCCTCTCCGAGATCAAAGCCTCCCATGTATATACCCATTAGTCTCTATTTTCGGAGTGATCAATCGGAAATCAAGCTCTTAGTCTACACTCCTCAACAAAGATCATCCGCGTGTAGATATTCACAAAGCAGAGCCTGTTCTTCCTCATCCAACTGAGGAGGGAACCTGGGCACGACAATTCGCTGATACAATCCTTTAAACCTAAGCCACAAAACACTCATCGCCAAGTTGGTGGAAGGGTGAGTGTCTGAACTTCGATCGATCTCTGTGTGATGATGAGGAGATAAAGAGATAAATCAGAAAATGCTGCTTTTTAGACAATATAACTGTTATAGACTTACGTAGACCACAGAAGGTTCGGCAAGCATGAGTAGGACATATCAAAGGGCAA
>Ga0209935_1005737_pt1 | contig 10331 bp, 6 predicted proteins | sample ThiBio_1000_plan_2_FD_183958 | JGI IMG/M metagenome (GOLD analysis project Ga0209935, IMG submission 183958) | Wastewater bioreactor microbial communities from Cape Town, South Africa - Thiocy_cont_1000_plan (SPAdes) | ecosystem: Engineered > Bioreactor > Thiocyanate-remediating >... | reverse complement strand
CGGCTTCTTGAGCAGCAAGTCGCTCTCGCTCGGCTTCCTCGGCAGCAAGTAGCTCTCGTTCGGCTTCCTCAGCAGCAAGTCGCTCTCGTTCGGCTTCTTCAGCTGCAAGACGAGCTTGTTCGGCTTCCTCGGCAGCAAGTCGAGCATGTTCGGCTTCCTCAGCAGCAAGTCGAGCATGTTCGGCTTCTTCGGCAGCAAGTTTATCTCGCTCGACGTGTTCAGAGCTAACTTGGTCTTGTGAGACGTCTTGCGCTTGCTCGGCTTCCTCGACTTCGCTTCGGCCAAATATCTCCATTTGTAGGCGCTGGATGAAAGCCGACGTGCTCCTCTTGATTTTGAGAGTACGAGGCTTTCGGAGAGCAATGGCTTCAAAGTAGTTTGCTGGGAAGGTTTTTGGTACGCAATCGCCGCCAACAAGGTAGCCGTGCCACCAAGCTTCGGGGCCATGCTGCTCGACGACAACTACTTCGTCTCCAACGTTGAACGCAAGCACGTGCGGTTGCTCAGGTCCCGGTGAGTAGGCGTATTTGGCAACGAGTCGCGAGACCTTGGCGTGCTCTACAATGACCAACGAACGGTGATGGTGGTTGTAAGTGAACGTTCGTAACTAGTAAATATCGATAGGTCATGTTGCGTACTGTCGAGGTTCACGATTGCAGTCGGCGGGATGATTTCTTCTTCAAACATGGCAGTATCGGCGCTCGCTTCAGCGGAGCCGTTTGCACTGGTAGCCGCCGATGCCACTTCGTCATGGTGCTGATCGATTGGCTGTACATCATCGGCTGTCTCGGTGGCACGATGGTGGTGGTGTTGTTGTTGTTCTTGTTGTTGTTCGGGCACGGCTGGTGACGATTCCGCTGCCGGCGACGACGATGATGACAACGCCAGCACCGGCGTGGGCTCGAGTCCCACTGAACCCGTTGCTGGCGTACGTCTCTTGCGGTGGGCACGCGGTGCCTTGGCTCGCTTGCGCTTGGCCCTGCCTAAAAAGTCCGAAGCGACTCGACCGCGAGAATCGGTCAGGTTGGGATCAGCGTTGCAACTGAGGAGCAACTTGGAAATCTTGAGTTGGCTGTAGTAGTAACCAAGCATCAACGGCGTGACGCCACGAGCATCGGATTCGTTGGGGTTGGCGCCTTGGTCGAGCAACCACTGAGCGACGTGCGTGTGTCCAGAAGCACACGCGTAGTGCAGCGCCGTGCGCCCGAGAGCATCGCGAATATGTATGAGCTCGAGACACGCATCGACTTCAATGTCGTCGTCATCATCGTCGTCATCATCATCATCATCATCGTCATCCTCCTGGTCGTTGTCGCCGTCGTCACTGTCGCCCTTTCGGTTGGGAGTACTCTTGGAATCGCCAGTACCAACAACGAGGAGCTTGCATATGTCCAGCAGTCCCAAGTGGGCAGCAAGGTGCAATACAGTGCAACCATCGTTATCAGCCTGCTCGCGCTCAGCACCGTTACTACACAAGTGCTTAACAATGTCGATACTTGCCGAGTGGATTGCATTGAACAGTGGTCCGCGGCCACGCGAATCAGTCAATGACAAGTCCGTATCGGCTTAGAGTCGAAGAGTGCAAATACATTGCGAGAGAGAGAGAGAGAGAGAGAGAGAAAGAATATACGTAGACTGATTAGTATGATGATTTTGGCTTGTTATTTAGTGTCTCGCATACCTTCAAGTAAAGTAATGACAGCTTCATCGTGACCGAGTGAGGCCGCAAGAGCGAGTGGAGTTCGACCAAGTGAGTCTTGAACGTCGGTATGCGACGGGGGACAGCAATCAGCCTCGAGGATCATGTTGATAGCCTTGACGCATGGTCGTGCAGCAGCATAATGGAGTGCCACAGCGCCGTCATTGGCACGAATGTCGAGTACCGACTGTTGGTCCTCGGTGTAGGTCAGCTCGGTCGAGAGCAGGAGTGGTATGAGATCGGCGGCTTGATGATGGCAAGCGACGTGCAGTGGCGTGAGACCGAGATGGTTCTGGGCTCGAATCGAAGCCGAGGTACCGATGAGATCGGATGCGATGCAATCGCGGTCGTACGAAGCAACAGGGTTCACGGGGCGACCGGCTGACGCGGCGACCAAGTGCAGCGGGGTGTTGAGGTGAATATCGGCAGCGTTGCTATCGGCGCCGGCCTGCAAGAGTTGTTGTACGGCCGAGACGCAACCGGCGTCGGTGGCGTAGTGTAGTGGCGTACGACCGAAGCGATCAGTAGTCTCGAGCACCGTTGATAGCACGGACGGCGTGGCGGTCGATCGCAGCAGGCCCAAGATGGCACTCACCATGGGCGCTTGGCGGTGTGCGGCGGCGGTCGACAACGGCGTTCGGCCGTGTCGATCGAGAAGCAACAAGTCGTCAGCGACGATCAGGTGCGAGACGGCATTGAACCATGTGACGTTACCGACGCGCGCCGCGGCATGGAGTGGCGTGCGGCCGTGCTTGTCACGGTGGTGGAGATGTGGAATACCCGAGTCAGCGAGTACACGCACGGTCTGCGCGAGATTGGCACGACTGACCGGAGCCGTGGGGTTGGTGGAGGACGAGGGCTCGGGTACGAGCGTAGCCGCCACGAGATGCATCGGGCTTCGCGAATAGCAGTCGAGCAACAGGCCTTCGCAGTTGGGAGACGCGAGCAGCGACGGCGACAGCAAGAACGACAGCACGGCGGCGTTATGGCGCGCGGCCGCCACGTGTACCGGCGTGATACCGAGGCGATCGGGTATCAGGGCGCTAGCACCGTGTACCGACACGAGGCTCTGAACGTGATCGACCGTCGTGGTCGACGTGATAAAGTGCAACGCCACACGACCGTCTGAGTCAGGCAGGTTGACGTCACAGCCGCTCTGCACCAGCATGTCGATACACTGTGGCATATGGCCGAAGGCGATGGCGTGGTGTAGTGGCGAACGGCCAAATCGATCGGTGCTTACGGTGGCATTGCGAGAGAGCAGGTAGTCGAGGCACGCGAGGCGCTCGTTCTCGTATTCGTCGTCCGGTGGATGCAAGAGCGACGCCGAACGAAGCTGCTCGCCGAACGACACACCGCGCACCGCCCAGTGAAGCACATTGTAGCCGTCGGCATCGATGGCTGCGAGGTTGGCTCGAGCCTCAAGTAGTGCCGTGACGCATGCGGTGCTACCGGCTGCGGCTGCCGCATGTAGTGCCGACCTGCCGAGGTAATCCGTGAGAGCCAGCAACTCTTGCGTCCTATCGGGTTGGCTTTCGGTCGGAGCACGCGTGGTCTTCTTGCGATCGCTCGAGCGTTTGTTATCACCATCACCATCTCGGTCATTGTCGTCGCCGTCGTCGTCGTCGTCTTCTTCTTCTTCTTCTTCTTGCTCGTCGTCAGCTGATGGCGGTTGGAGCAAGAGCTCGGCCACGTGGTCATTCGAGTTGAGGCACGCCAGATGCAAGGGCGTGAGGCCTTGTTGGTCCTGTACGAGTACCGGAGCGTGATTCTCACGCAGTAGTTCGATGCAGTACGGGCTACCTGACATGGCCGCCAGGTGCAAGGGCGTTCGTGATGCTTGGTCGATGACATCGATCGAAGCCTTGGCGAAGAGCAGAATGTCGATTGCGTAGTCCTGCCCTGCCAGAGCCGCCGTGTGCAGTGCAGTTTGGTTGGCGTCGTCGTGTTGATGCACCGAAGCTTGCTTCTGCAACAACAAGTCCATGCACTCGCATTGTCCCGAGGAGGCGGCGTTGTGCAGAGCCGTCGCGCCTTGATAATCGGCCATGCCGACGAAGCCACTCGCATCACCGTCGGCACCCTGGCTCGTATACTTGCGAATGAGTTCGACGGCGACATCAAACTCGCCCGCGTGGCAGGCATAGTGCAACGGCGTGCGGCCTTGCGTGTCTTGTACGTCGACCTTGGCGTCGCTCTCGAGCAACAGCTTGCACACGTCGATCTGCCCGAACTTGCATGCTACATGCAGTGCGCTGGTGCCACGGTCGTCCTTGGCATTCACCAGAACACCCTTGGCGATCAGACCACGCACCACGGGCTCGTAACCACCGCGGCATGCTGCGATCAGACTTTGCACCATATCCTCGCGAATGTGGTCACCGGAGCGACGGCGGCGCTCTTGGTATACACGCTCGCGAGGCTGAGTGGCTTCCGAGTCACGATATTCGCTATCGTCATCGTAGCTGCCGTCGTCGCCATCGGCATCATTGTTGTCGTCGTCGTCGCCATCATCGAATTCGAACGAATCGGCCGAGGCGCGGTCGACCGGTTGCTCGAGTTCGCGTGCTCGATCGCCGGTGGCGAGGTCGGGTCGACCCAGCATTAACTCATCAACACGCTTCTGCCACTCAGCGGACTCGGTGGCGGTGAGTGGTTGCACTTCCACGACCTCGAGGAACGCAAGTGGGTCATCAGAGCCATCAAAACTCGGGCTCGTGGGGCTCGGAATGTCGAGGGTCACATCGGCAGGTCGATCAAGTACGTATGGAGCAAGATCTCGAGAGGTTGGTTCTTCAGCTGCAAGACGAGCTTGCTCGGCGTCCTCCTCGGCAACAAGTCGCTCTGCCTCCTCAAATGCAGAACGGTGATGCTCTGCCTCCTCAGCTGCAAGTCGCTCTCGTTCGGCTTCTTGAGCTGCAAGTCGAGCTCGTTCGGCTTCTTCGGCTGCAAGACGAGCTTGCTCGGCTTCCTCGGCAGCAAGACGTTCTCGTTCGGCTTCTTCGGCTGCAAGACGAGCTTGCTCGGCTTCTTCGGCAGCAAGACGAGCTTGCTCGGCTTCTTCGGCTGCAAGTCGAGCTTGCTCGGCTTCTTCGGCTGCAAGACGAGCTTGCTCGGCTTCTTCGGCTGCAAGTCGAGCTTGCTCGGCTTCTTCGGCTGCAAGACGAGCTTGCTCGGCTTCTTCGGCTGCAAGTCGAGCTCGTTCGGCTTCTTCAGCTGCAAGACGAGCTTGTTCGGCTTCTTCGGCAGCAAGACGCTCTCGTTCGGCTTCCTCAGCAGCAAGTCGAGCATGTTCGGCTTCTTGAGCTGCAAGTCGAGCTCGTTCGGCTTCTTCGGCTGCAAGACGAGCTTGCTCGGCTTCCTCGGCAGCAAGACGTTCTCGTTCGGCTTCTTCGGCTGCAAGACGAGCTTGCTCGGCTTCTTCGGCAGCAAGACGAGCTTGCTCGGCTTCTTCGGCTGCAAGTCGAGCTTGCTCGGCTTCTTCGGCTGCAAGACGAGCTTGCTCGGCTTCTTCGGCTGCAAGTCGAGCTTGTTCGGCTTCTTCGGCTGCAAGTCGAGCTCGTTCGGCTTCTTCAGCTGCAAGACGAGCTTGTTCGGCTTCTTCGGCAGCAAGTCGCTCTCGTTCGGCTTCTTCGGCTGCAAGTCGAGCTTGTTCGGCCTCGTTTGCTGCGACTTGTTCTCGTTCGACCTCCCGAATCGAAGCACGATCTTTGGGTTGTGTAGTTGGGTGTGCGTCAGTCGAGGTCGTTCGCTTTGCTGGTGGAGAGGCTACCGACGACGCCTTACCCGATGCAGATCGGGCTTTTCTTTGCGAGGAGATTGGCGATAGGTCAAAGTCGAGTAGGAACACATCACGGTTGGCCGAGATCGAGCGCGCTCGCTTGGCGGACTTGGCGGCTGTCGCTTGAGGCGCAGGCGATCGGCCACGCGAAAGTGGGGTCTTGGGCGTTGCGGGGGCGCCAAAGATATCGGCAAACATGTCGTCGAACTTGCTCTCGGTACTCTTGGGGCTGGCAGTGGCGGCGGCGGCAGCGGCAGCAGCCTTCTTGTTACGGCTCTGCTTGACTTGCAGCTCAATGTCGGAGAAGAGCTCATCAAGCTCGAGCTTGGCGGTGGATCTCGATGGCGAGGCAAGTCTTGGCTTGGAGTTCGAAGAAGCAGAAGGCGCAGTGGAAGTGGAGGTGGCGGGGCTCTCGATGGCAGTGATGGTAGCAAGAATGTCACGAACCACCTGGTCGACACGCTTGCGCGAACGAGTCGAGGATGCAGGAGCCTTTCGCGCCTGCTTGACCGAGTTGCGAATGAGCTCCTGCTCGGCATCTGGCAAGCGAGAGAGTGCTTCGACAAAGGAGCCAATGGTGCGTAGCTCGGCTCCCGAGACCAAAGCGGCGTCGTCGAAGGTGAACTGCGCCGTGTCGTTGGGGTTCAGCTCGTGTGTGTCGTCGACGATGCTGACCAGGCGTACCGGTACCGAGAACGGTAACGGTGAACCTGCAGGGCATGGTGGGACCATAGTAAAGAACTGTGGCTCGCCGGTCTGTGTGTGTGTGTGTGTGTGTGTGTGTGTGTGTGTGTGTGTTCGTTCGACATAATGAATCAAACGAGCAGCATTCGCATTGAGATAGATTGCAGCGTTTGTCGAATGAATGGCAATGGCATATAGATTAGTGAACGATTCCGATTGGACATGAAAGTATAGATAGTATTCATATCGATCGGTCACAGTACATACCACTGGATGAGGTGGACCAGACTCGATGGGCGACGGTGGCGCATCACCGAAGCGAACCAACATCGATCGCACATCGAAGCCGCTGCCCAACAAGCGAACGCGACATCGGTCGTCATCGCTCGCGGCACCGCCGACATTGGGGCTCACCTCCAACAAACGAACGGGTGCCGCGGAAGCAGAGGCACCTCGACTCGATGACAATCGGCTTCTCGAGGTGCGCATCGTGGTTACTGTGGCTGCGTGTGTTGGTTGGTGCCGACGACAACCACACAACGGACTCTCGCTCGCGGCGCGTAGCGAGTGCCTGCACACACACTCTCACGCGTGTGGGAGTGAGGACGAGATGGGGTACAATCCCAAACCCGAGTGACGATCGAGCCCTCCTCACACACAAGACACAGTAGCGCAAGCTCACTTAGAAAGATAAAAGTGGCGTGTGCGTGTGGCGCAGGAGAGGGCGAAGAAGCGATGAGAAGGAGTGAAGCAGCAGTGGAGGGAGGTACTGAGGGAGAAAGGAGGCGAGCTTCTTCCTCTGTGGCGCCAATCGAACCTTCCTGCTCCTCTGTAGCGCCATCGCGCGCCTCCGCGAGACCTTAATTCTCTCTCGGCCCGTATCCTCCTCTCTGAGGGATCTTGCGGTTACGCGTTGGGGACATCATCACTCGGTGCCCGGGAGCTCGATCGATATCATCAACCCTTGCGAGGACAGGGAGGAGGTGCAGGAGGTGGAGGGAGAGCGAACGGTAGGTTGGTCGTGAACCCCGATGGCGCGAAGGAGTTAGGCTAACGCAGCAACAACAACAACAGCGGAGCTTCTTATGCGCACCACGCTCGCAAGCCACAAGCAGCTCCACACGCGCGCGCTTGAATGCCGCATTAGTTTTGCCATCTAGCAGACGACACCAACGCCAACAACCAACCAACCACCAACACTCGCTCCTCGCTCACTCATCTTGCTCGCCGCTCCTGCTCCTACCTCCTGCTGAGATACCCTCGCTCCCGTTGCGCCGTCGCCCCCTTGTCCAACAGCTTGTCCTCCTTGTCCTCTGCTCTCTCAGCCTCCCTCAGCTACCGGCATTTTCACCAACCAACACCAGAGAGCTCCTCCACGCCCCCAACCAACAGCTCCTCTCTCCCAACCGCACCACCGTCCACCGACCCTCTCGCTCGATCGATTGCTCGCTCGCTCTCCATCGCACCCTCCTCCACATCCATCCATCCATCCCATCTCTCTCCCCCTCCTGCTGGTTGGTCAGTGACCCCGCAACCGCCTCGCTCCAACAACCAACCAACCAACCAACCACACGCCAGGACAACACTCCCGCCAGACCTCCCTGCGTCTCCCCCCTCTCCGAGTCGTGTAAAATAGATTCCGACATGAGGCAGCGCTCCGCCAAGTCGGACGTCGATGTGCCGCCCAACAAGGACGCACCGGTCGCCGCTGCGACATCGACGCCTCCGAGCTCGGGCGGCATGCTGGTCGACGCGCCCGATCGATGGAAGACGTGGTGGATTCGTACCTACACCACCATCGCCATGATCATCGGCTTCGCTGCCATCATCTACGTCGGGTACGCCTCGACTATCTATTGATCCATTGATCGATCAATCGATCGACAATGCTAACCAACCAGCCAACGTCCAACGATGCTATCTCGTATGGACAGCCATCTCGGTCTGGTGATCTTCGTCATCGCTCTCCAGCTCATGGGCTTCAAGGAGATCCTCCAGATCCGCCACAACATCATCAAGATGGAACGCATGGGTCCGACGTTCTATCTGCTCGTCGATCTCTACATGTTCTTCTGCATGGACTACTTTATGATCGGCGTCATCTTGTTCTCGCGCTTCCCGTCGTTCTTCTTGTCGCGACCCTACCTGACGCCGTTGCTCACGCACCATTCGTTGATCTCGTTCCTGTTGATCATCTTCGGTACGTATCAATCGCCGCCATCAATCAATCCATCGATCTCTCGCAGTCTATCAATCAATCTATCTATCTATCTATCAATCTATCTATCTATCTATCTATCTATCTATCTATCTATCTATCTATCTATCTATCTATCTATCTATCCAATCTCGATCTAATGACGTGGCCGATATCCAGGTGTCGTTGGCTTCGTGTTCACGTTGAAGCGTGGCTTCTACAAGACGCAGTTCAAGCAACTCGCATGGACCACGATGGCTCTCGCCGCCATCGCCAACTCGACCCTCCACATCAACAACATCTTCGAAGGCCTCGTGTGGTACGTGATTCACACCGCGCCACCCAATCAGCGAGCGATACACCTGCTAAACGATCACCCTTCGCTCGTGTGCTTGTGTAGGTTCTTACTGCCATGCTGTATCATTGTTTGCAACGACATTACGGCATTCATTTGGGGCTTCTTCTTTGGCCGTACGCCGTTGATCTCCCTGTCGCCCAAGAAGACCTGGGAGGGCTTCATCGGAGCCTTCTTCTCGACCCTCATCTTCGGCTTCCTGGTACGTGAGAGCACACACCAAATATCAAGCAGCGAGTATTATTGCATAGAGTACCACAATTATCAAGTAGTGAGTATTATCGCGCAGAGTACACATCAATTATCAAGCAGCGAGTATTATTGCATAGAGTACCACAATTATCAAGCAGCGAGTATTATTGCATAGAGTACACCAAATATCAAGCAGTGAGTATTATTTCATAGAGCATACCAAATATCAAGTAGTGAGTATTATTTCATAGAGCACACCAAATATCAAGCAGCGAGTATTATTGCATAGAGTACACACCAAATATCAAGCAGCGAGTATTATTGCATAGAGCACCCACCAAATATCAAGCAGCGAGTATTATTGCATAGAGTACCACAAATATCAAGCAGCGAGTATTATTGCATAGAGTACACCAAATATCAAGCAGCGAGTATTATTGCATAGAGTACACACCAATTATCAAGCAGTGAGTATTATCGCATAGAGTACACATCAATTATCAAGCAGCGAGTATTATTGCATAGAGTACACATCAATTATCAAGCAGCGAGTATTATTGCATAGAGTACACCAAATATCAAGCAGCGAGTATTATTGCATAGAGCACCACAAATATCAAGCAGCGAGTATTATCGCATAGAGCACCACAAATATCAAGCAGCGAGTATTATTGCATAGAGCACACCAAATATCAAGCAGCGAGTATTATTGCATAGAGTACACATCAATTATCAAGCAGTGAGTATTATCGCATAGAGTACACATCAATTATCAAGCAGCGAGTATTATTGCATAGAGTACACATCAATTATCAAGCAGCGAGTATTATTGCATAGAGCACACCAAATATCAAGCAGCGAGTATTATCGCATAGAGTACACATCAATTATCAAGCAGCGAGTATTATTGCATAGAGTACCACAAATATCAAGCAGCGAGTATTATTGCATAGAGCACCACAAATATCAAGCAGCGAGTATTATCGCATAGAGTACCACAAATATCAAGCAGCGAGTATTATTGCATAGAGTACACCAAATATCAAGCAGCGAGTATTATTGCATAGAGTACACATCAATTATCAAGCAGCGAGTATTATTGCATAGAGCACCACAAATATCAAGCAGCGAGTATTATTGCATAGAGTACACATCAAATATCAAGCAGCGAGTATTATTGCATAGAGTACCACAAATATCAAGCAGCGAGTATTATCGCATAGAGCACATTCCAAATATCGAGTAGCGAGTATTATTGCATAGAGTACACCAAATATCAAGTAGCGAGTATTATTGCATAGAGTACACATCAAATATCAAGTAGCGAGTATTATTGCATAGAGTACACCAAATATCGAGTAGCGAGTATTATTTCATAGAGTACACATCAAATATCGAGTAGCGAGTATTATTGCACCACAAT
>Ga0209935_1005732_pt1 | contig 10334 bp, 14 predicted proteins | sample ThiBio_1000_plan_2_FD_183958 | JGI IMG/M metagenome (GOLD analysis project Ga0209935, IMG submission 183958) | Wastewater bioreactor microbial communities from Cape Town, South Africa - Thiocy_cont_1000_plan (SPAdes) | ecosystem: Engineered > Bioreactor > Thiocyanate-remediating >... | reverse complement strand
GATGTAGGCCGAGCCACCTTGACCTTGAGTGCCATCTTCGATTGGTACCAGAGCGACTTTGCGACGCTGCAGTTCCCGACGCTCAATGGCGGACAGGTACGCGCACCGACCAAGCAGCCCTCTCGCTACTACCATTATTACTCGCATCGAATCAGTACACGTGAGATCTTTGGCTCGTTCTCATCGATTGTTCGTTATCTTTGTGACCAATTAATCGATCTGGCTTGCCAATTTATCGATGCTCCACCAATTAATCGATTTGGCTCGCCAATTTATCGATAATCGACCAATTAATCGATCTGGCTCGCCAATTAATCGATAATCGACCAATTTATCGGTCTGGCTCGCCAATTTATCGATAATCGACCAATTAATCGATCTGGCTCGCCAATTTATCGATAATCGACCAATTTATCTATCTGGCTTGGATCGTATCCGAGAAGCCGTTTGGCTCGGTGATCGACTTCGTGGCAGCCTTCTCGACGCCGGTCGTGGCCTCCTATCTGCAGTCGAACCAAGTCTCCCTCGGGTACTTCTCGTACGATTGGAATCTCAACTCGTACGCCAACTCGGGCCCGCCCGTCGCGTACACGTAACGTGGCGTACATCCGCCGCCTCGAGCGACAAGACTATCTGCCTATCGCTTGTCATTGCATTGCTGTTGTTTGTGCCTCCCCTTGTGTAATATTGCCCCCTGCTTCGTGTGCGAGCACGCTTCACAATATGTTCGTATCAACCAGATATTTCTTGTGGGTGATCGTGTGAGGCGCCAGTGCTACAGCTCCTCGACTTGGGATGTCTCATCGACTCCAACGTCCTCGATGCCTCCTCGTTCGGTGTCTACACTCTCTGCCTCGTTCGCCTCGCCGATACTCGTATCTCGAGCGCACGATAAGCACACTGGCACGGCTCCGAGGTGGCGTAGCGTTGGCAAGAGCTTGGTATCGGCGCTCGCAAAGCACTGCTTGCACATACTGTGCTTGCACGATCGGCAAAACTCCTGTCCACCGGCAAGAGTCAGGTCACGCATTTGCGCCAGAAGGCAGGCTGGCTGGCTGGCTGTGTGCGTATGTGTACCTTCTTCTCGCGCAACCCAATACGCGTACGACAACTCGCACACCGAGGACGAAGACGCTTGTGCACGCCCTCCTTGCCCGTTGGTAGCATGGCGACCTTGGCCTTCCGTCGATGGCTGCTCAGAGCCTCGGCCGCCTCCTTGTTGCCGAGGCGTAACGCCATGGTCTTGGCCGTAATGGGCCGCATGCCAGGTGGATGGTCGGGAGGCAGAAAGGTGGCTCGCCGCTTGGCGCCGAATGCCAGCAGCACCGTGATGACGCCGGCGAGATTGTACTCGGCCGCGAGGTACAGCGGAAAGAGGTTGTCGGCCGTGCGCAGGTTGGGGTCGCCCTTGTACATGAGCAGCAGGTACATCATGCGCGTCCGATGAGTGACCGGTGTCGGAATGGCTGGCACGTGGCGTTTGCGCGGTAGCGGCCATGTGCCAGCGCTGTTGGGCAGCATCGATTGTGCGATCTCGCTCGGCGGTGGTTCGAAGCTCGTGACATTGAGCATGTGGTCGCGCCAGTAGCATCGATTGTCGTCTCCGACACGAAACTCGAATCGGTGGCGCGGTGGAATGTCGAGCACGTACTCGTCGGCCGGACACTCGGCGTCCGGATTCGACGAGATGACCTGCAGCGCTGCGCTCGACATTCGTGTCGAGGCGCGGCGCTCGATCAGTGCCTGCGATGCAAAGGTCACCGCCGTGTCAGGGCTCGGAGGTGCGTCAATGTATTGGCTCGTCAGGAGATCGAACCACATGGAGCGGCCCTCGTGCGTCACGGGCTCGTAGCGCAGCTTGTGGATCGAACCACGAATACCCGGATGCACGATCTCGACTTGGATAATCTCGTCGTGCCGCCTTCCGAACCAAATGTTGGCCGGGAGATGCACGGCCGTGTTGCTGCCGGGGATCATGAAGTTGGGGTCGGCGCCCTGTTGCAGCAGATACTTGGCGAACGTGTATCGACCGAGCCACACCGCCATCTGCAGCGGACTTTCGACACGAAACTCAGGACAGATGAAGTTGAGAAGCTCGTTGCGAATAATGTCGTACTCGAGCAACAGCTGGAGAAGCTCGAGCGACGGCGCAGCCTCGGTCATGACGCCAAAGTGCAGCACCGTGAATCCGTCGGCTCGATAACGCAAGTCGCTCCGCGCAGCCAGCAGTCGAATCGCATCGAAGCACCCGTACATGACGGCGAAGAATAGTGCAATGTGCTTGAGGTTGTCAGCTGCCATGGCATCGGCTCCCAGGCGCAAGAAGGTATCGACACACTACGATCACAGTGTGAGGTTCCTCTCAGACATTTCGTCAGGTCCTTGTGTGTGTGTGTACGTTGCCACGCACCTGAACTGAAGCAGGTGCCTCATAGCGATCGTGCTGTCGCTCGAAAGCGAGATTGAGCCAGAACACCACGATCGGTGCCGAACCGAACTGTGTGCGAGAGTTGATGTTGGCGCCGAGCTGCACGAGCACCTCGATCGCATCGGCCGAGCCGGCGATGGCAGCGTAGTGCAGAGGCCGATAGCCCTTGTCGTCCTCGGCCTCGAGATCGGCTCCACACTCGACTAGAGCCTCACATAGAGCCTTTGCTATCGTGCCGGTCCATGTGGCAGCGATATGCAACGCACTCGAGTTGAACTCGTCGGTACGATCGCGAGTGGCAGCGTGCGGGTCCTCGGCGAGTAGCTGGCGAGCCTGTCGAGCGAGGGTCATCAGTGTGCATCGCCCTCGAGCATGTAGGTGACTTATTGTGACGCACAAGTTCAACCACAGTCTCGGTAGTTCCATGGATGATGGTGTGAATCAGTGTCGAGTGTGAGGCCTCGGCGAGCACCACGACGTTGGTGCCATGCGATTGAGCTCGCTCGGCATTGGCGACCGTCAAGGGATATCGCATGCGAAACGAGCGTCCCCACAAGATAGGAGCCTCAATCTGAGCATCGTGCACCTTGATCGGATCGATAGTGGTAGGTTCGAGTGGGATTGGACTTGGTGGACGGTCGCTAGTGGTGGTTGTTGTTGTCGTTGTCGCGGTCGCGGTTGGCGGCGTTGTGCTGCGAGGAGCCGGCTCGATCGATGGCGACTCATCGAGCGTCGGCTCCTCGCGAGGAACCAAGGCATCCACAAAGTCCCTCGGAGTCGCATCTGGAAGGCCACTATCTGAGGTCATCGTGGTGGCTGTAGGAGGCTCGACTGTCTCGGTCTCGATGGCAGGCTGCGAGACATCCCGCCGCAGCTCGCGCGGCACATACACCGGCACCAGCGGCACGAAATGCTTCACTGGCTTGGCAACATCGGCCAACATCGGAGCCCAATGTGAACGAAATCGCTGTGCGTCTCCCATGATGATGATGATGATGAAGATGGCAGCGATCGATCGTTCATGCCAATGGTGGGTTCAGGTTCGTGGTGGATTGATAAATATCTCGAACTACTCGAGAGAGAGAGTGTGTGTGCGTTGAAGGGCGAGCAAGCTAAGAACAGTGACCGAGTCTCAGCGCCCAGTCCATTGCATCACTCACCCGCTCGCTCGCGAATCATGCAGGTGGCACGAGCAAACTCGATCAGTATGTGTCTACTGGTGGTGGCTACCAGGTGGATGTCGTCGAGTCGTTGTCGCGTCGTTGGGGAGGGTAGTCGTCGATACATTGGTGGATCGGGTCGGATTCGGTGGCTCGCTTCATCGTCATATCGACGCGAACGTGAGAACGTGCCTCGGAGGTCTCGAGCGCCTGTGTGGGCCTTGGCTCTTTCGACGTCGTTGGTACTCGCCAGAGAAGTGCTCGCTGATGAGGACAAGGTCGATCGACCGTGGTTGCGCGAGATTCGAGCCGTGTTCGAGCGTACATTCACACCGCGCGAGATCGAGGCGAACGAGCTGCCTGACGAGGATGAGCAGACGATCGAAGACCGAGGCTCCCACTCGGTGTATGGCTACGTGCCATTCGCGAGCGGCGAGATACTGCTGACTGATGTGTTGGCACTCGCGCACGACGACGTGTTCTTCGACTTGGGTTCGGGTTGCGGAGCGCTCGTGGCACAGGCGGCGCTTCTGCACGGCGTCACGCGTGCCGTCGGCGTCGAGCTCGCTTCCAAGCGACACGCGTTGGCATGCGAGTGCCTTGACGAGCTGGCATACAACGCGCATGCGACGCAGGCAGGCGGTCCGTCATGGCAGCAGCGAGTGCAGTTGGTCCATGGAGACCTGCTCGAGGCCGATGTCTCGGACGCGACCGCCGTGTGGATCGCGGGCTTGTGCTTTCCGCCACAGCTGATGGAAGCCATCGCACACAAGCTCGAGCACGAGGCGCCACATCTGCGTGTCGTCGCGACGCTACGAGCATTCCCACCCGAGGCATTGCGCTCACTGCACCTGCGTGAGGAGCGCTTCATTCCCATGAGCTGGACCGACGAAGGAGCCAGGGGCACGAGAGTCTTCGTGTACCGCCGTCGCAGCCTCGACGAATGAACCCGGAATGCCGCTGGCTGCTCGGACCGCACACCAGGCGCGCCAGCCATTGCCACAGCCACCGCCGCCACCACACAACCTCACCAACCCTCCCAGCGTATCTATCTCTTTGTGTTTGTGGTGGTGATGATGGGTTCGCTCAGTGGACTCGTTGCACGAGCGATCCTCGAGCACGCTGCGCAGCTCGATGTCGCCATCGCGCAGCTGCCGGATGCCGTGCTGCTCGAGCTGTTCCAGCACTCGAGCAGCGCGTGGCAGCTGCTCGCTCTCGAGTTGGCGCTTTCGAACGCGCTCCGAGACACCCCGGCATCGGTGGCTGACGTGTACCAGCGCTACCACGAGCGACTGCAGCTCGGACACGCGGCCGGTGCCGCTGCTGCCACGTGCACTCCGCGCGAGTGCGTGCTCCAACACATGCTGCACCGATATCTCGCCGGCAGCCTGGCGTCCACCACCGACGCCAAGGACACGGCGGCCTTGTGTGTGCTGCACGTGTACTGTAAGAGGTCGATCGAGCACGCCCACGCTCCCACGGCGCCGTCCATCAAGGGCCTGCCGATCGAGCACGTGAAGCTGAGTCGCCTGATCGATGTCGGTCGCGTGGCGCTGCTCGACGGCGCCATCCTACCACGCCTCGAGTCTCTGGCCCTCGAGGCGCTGCCGGTTGACGACACGCGAGCCGTGCTGCAGCAGGTGAGCAGCCGCGTGCTCATGTGCGCGAGTACGCCATCGACCATGCACACTCTCACCATCAATCGCTGCACGATCGAAGACGACACTCTGTCGCTCCTGCTCGGAGCACTGCTTCACGCCCGACGTCTGCAACGACTGGTGCTCACGTGGACGTCGCTCGAGGACGCGAGCTTGGTGCGCCTTGCGTCGTTCGTGTCGGAGATGGGTGTGGCTCATGGTGGCCCGCTCACGCACGTCGATGTGCGATGGAACTGCGGTAGCCTCGACGGACGCGAGGCCTGCAAGCGTGCCGCCAAGCGCGCACGAGTGCGGCTCCTTGATGTGTGAGGCTCTTGTACAATACAACAATGTAGATAGCTTTATCAACAACCAGCCATTCGACAATGCCAGGCCGGTGCGTTGGAAATCAATCGGCCTTGGGTTTCGTCGAGGAGTACGACGACGGAGATGCTGACGTGGAGGCTGCCGCTGTCGTTGGAGCGCCTGACGTCGGGGCATGCGTCGAGTCGGCAACGGTCGTGGCGGGGTCCGGATGCGGGCGCTCGAGGTACAGCAGCGACGAGATGATGACGACGATGGCGGCAGCCCAGAAGGCCGAGTTGATCGGCTTGTCGAAGAGGAAGTAGGAGCTCGTGTCGGCCAGCAGGATGGCGAAGCTGACGGCGTAGGTCTTGGCGAGGTTCGACGTGGCGCGTATGATGGCCGACACCAGCAGGCCGCCGATGCTCGAGTTGGCGATCGCCAACCAGGTGATGGCGCTGTAGCCACCGAACAAGCCATGCTGCCACACGGCCTCGCCGTCTTGGTACACCATGATGGCGGCGGTGGCTAGCAGCGACCACACTCCCAGCTGCAGGTTGATGAACGGCACCGGCAGCACGCGAGCCGACTTGAGTATGCTCTCCTGGAACACGCCTGCAGCCACCGAGGAGCCGTCAGCCCACGCAATGGAAAGCCAGGAGGCCGATCGACCGCCGAAGAACAGTACGTACCAGCGATGCCCGAGAAGAGCGCCATCAGCAGTGCGGCGCCGACACCGATCACGAGCGGTGACGTCAGTACGCTTGCAAGGTCGTCGAGATCCCACGAGCCTGGTGGTGGTGCTGCTGACGATCGCGCCGCCGCCGCAGCAGCAGCAGTACACTTGGTACAATCAGGTGCTGCATACGGCATCTGAGCGAGGATCACGCCCATGACGAGGTTCAGCAGCGCCAGCACCTGCACGCGAGAGAGACGCGTCCCGAGCACCAGCACCGACAGCAGCGCCGTGAAGAGTGTCTTGAGCTGGTTGAGTATCAGATACACGACCGGATCGAGCCGAGAGACCGCCACCCACGAGAGGTTGTTCTGCATCGCGTAGATGGCAGCTGGAACGGCCGACAGTAGCAGCGTGTGCCATGACAGATGCTCGCGCAAGAACGCAATGTGTGCGAAGCGAGACGGTCGGCGCGCTGCCACTACGGTCGCCGATGCTGGCGCGTCGCTCGAGAGCGGTGTCACCAAGAACCAGATCAACGACAGCAAGAACTTGATGCACTCGACCAAGAAGACCGAGGTCGAGGCGATGAACAGTGCACCATTGGCGTCATGTGTCTCGTGCGAGTGCTTGGCCAGCTTGCCGATGATGGCGCCGGCCGCCGTCTGCATCGTCAAGAGCGCCAACAAGATTCCCTGCAGCAGAGACGACGCATGACTGAACGACAGCGACGACCAATGTGTCACCGATTGTGCGTCCTTGGAGGTCATGACGCAGGGCGATCCAAGCACGAGCCTCGTTGGACGCAGGTAGGGAAGAGAAGAATGATGAGAGCGTCGCTCGACTTCGTGGAACTCGTCGTCGCGCTGGCGTTCACTCACGCATATAACACGCGACGCTCATTTCGCTGACCCTGAGCCAACGCCGACTCTGGACTACAACCGTCACTCGATCTTAACTGCTTGCGCTGGGAGTTGGATTTCGAGACGCTGGATTTTTTGGGGTGACTCAAATCGAGTTATATTCAACAGGTGGTGGAGTGTAATGTGATAGAGGGTGGGTGTACAACAGGTTGCTTACAAGCCGGGATTGCCCGCAACGAGAGCGGGCACCAGTCCGAAGTGCCGCCTTTTGTATTGTCGTCGTCGCAGTTCATTGCACAACTTCAACGATGGCAGTTACGATGGCAGCAATCGAGGGACGGAGTGGGTGTGTTGCTCACTCGTCGGTACCGACCAACTCGAACTTGGGCGCAACGTTGGCGGCAATGTCGGGCGAGGCTCGCTTGGTCAGCGGAGGCGACAGCGGCGCCGCGGCATCGGAGCCCGAGGACTGTTGCTGCTGCGGCCAGACCGAGCTCGGCGGCATGGCGTAGTAGAACATCTGCGGCGCGGCACCCGAGGCCTGCTCGGGCAGCTTTCCAGGCGCAACCGGCATGTACACGACGCCTCCTTGCATCGGCGGGTAGAGCGAAGCGTGCACCGGGATCGGGGCCGGAAGCACCGACGTAAAGTGTTGCTGGTGCTGGTGCTGCTGGTGCGCCTCGCTGGCGTCCGAGGTCGGCACGGCGGAGTACTCGATTCCACCCGAAGTGGTCTTGCGCTTGGCGAAGCAGCCACGCGCCGCCGTCGCAAGCTTGGCCGCCGACTCGCTCACGAGCTGGCGGAAATTGTTCCACGACTCACTCAAGCGCACGGCGTCGACCAGCGAGTTGTTGACCGACACGACATCGACCACGGCCTCAGCCGGGTCGACCCGGATGCGGACCTTCCACTCGGTCGGGCGGCCGTTCTCGACGCCCGTGATGCTGATCGTGTGGTGCACAAAGTGCTTGCCTTGCGTGTGAACCTCGTCGAGCAGAGGCACGCGATCGTAGAGGCCACGCGTCAGTGGCACAGTAATGCACACCGAGCTCACCGGCGCATCGTGCTCCGGCGACGAGACAGTGTCGTCGACCGTGCGGCCGATCGAGACCTGCGTCTCACGGCTGGCGACCGTTACCCAGTTGTCGAAGAAGACCGAGAGGTCGGCGAGGCGCGTCGGCTCCGAGAGAGTGACCACGATCTCGGCGTCGGCGTGGCACAGCATGCCGACTTGGTCGCGAGTAACGCGGCCGCTCAACGGACCGCCGAGGTTGATGGTCTTGCTCTCGGTGAAGCGCGCCATGTTGGCGATGCGGACGTTCTCGATGCGAGTCACGCGAACTTGCTCCCAGCGGGTGGCAAGGGTCGGGACACCGGTGCTCTCATGAACCGGAATCTGCTCAAAGGTCTCGGTGGTGGCAGTGGTCGAGGTCGAGGTTGAGGTTGAGGCCATGGTGGAGGTTGGAAAGTGGGGGTTGGGTGTGGGAGTTGGGGAGGGGTTGGGAGGGGTTGGGAGGGGCTTGGATAGCTGGGCTGATGATCTCAAGGAGCTGGCGAGGTGCCTTATGAACCCCTGCTGGGTGGCTTGGAAGATTCTGTCGGAAAAGTAGATTCACGAAAGAACGAAAGTTCCGTCTTGCTTTTCATCGAGAGCCTCTGTGCTTCCTTAGCTTGTCCACTAAATACCAATAGTAGGCTCAACGGCATCCTTAATGATGTCAAACAAACCAAGTGGGGGCTTGTGCGCGGTGCTGTTCTTTGTTCCTTCATCGATTGGTTCTTGTTGCTCGTTGCTTGCTTGGTCTCTGTCGTGTCTCGTGTCTCGTGTGAGCTTCATATCTCCATCTCTTTGGTTTGAGCAGTTTGGAGCTTGGGGCATCTCTTTGTCGTTGAGAGAGAGAGGGAGCGAGAGAGAGAGAGCCTGAAGTGGAAGAGATGGGAGACGATGCTCTTGATCGTGATGCTCGAATCAAGCTCTCGATTGGCACCAAGGAACCGGGCGATGCTGATGGCCTGTTCAGCTATCCTCATGGCTTGGTGTTCGACCCTCATCGAGGTCTCTTGATTGTCGCCGACACCTCCAATCATCGAGTGCAAGTATTCTCGTGTGATGATGATGGCGGCTCGTTCGTGTCCAAGCTCGGCGGCGAGAAAGGCAACCAACCAGGCCAGTTCAACTATCCAGATAGCCTTGCGATCGACCACGATCATGATCGCATCCTCATCGTTGATACCAACAACCATCGAGTACAATCATGGTCATTGAGCGAGCAATCGTTCTTGTCGTGCATCGGCCAGCAAGGATCAGGAGATCTCGAGTTCGACGATCCTCGAGACATTGCGGTCGACCAGCATCATCATCGCATCGTCATCGCCGATGCTCGCAACAATCGGTTGGTGTTCTTGTCGTCGATTGATCTCTCGTTCTTGTTCTCCATCGGCAAGCATGGATCTCAGCCTGGCGAGTTCCGTTCTCCATCAGCCATTGCGATCGACGATGATCGACATCGAATCATCGTCTGTGATACCGGCAGTCATCGAGTGCAAGTATTGTCGTTGATCGATGGCTCGTTCTTGTTCGAGTTCGGCTCCAAAGGCAATCAGCCATGCCAATTCAATCTTCCTCGAGGAGTGTGCATCGCCAACCAAGGTCGAATCATCGTCGCCGACACCTACAATCGTCGAATGCAATCATTCACTCACGAAGGTCATCACATCTCATCCTTCGATTGTGGCCGTGAGTACCCAAGCGGAGTTGCATTCGACGAGCAACGAGGTCTCATCGCCTTCACGGCGCGCCATCGAGTGCATGTGATTGGAGCCAATCAATGGCTTGCCGGCACCTTCACATGGCGCGTGGATCGTCATCGATATGCTCCATCATCGATCAAGCAAGCCGTCTCGACGATGACGATGATTCGATCGCTGGTCGATGAGTGTTCGGCGATGTCGATGATTCCGAACGAGCTGCTGTTCGAGATCTTCTCGTTCCTTTGAGTCCATCCAGATCACAATGCGCGATGTGGTCAATCTCGAAAGACCACCAACACCACCAACAAGAAGAGCACCATGATGTGACGATACTATCCTGCTCCTGCTCCTGCACCTCCTCTTCTTCTTCTTCTTCTTCTTCTTCTTCTTCATCATCATCATCATCATCATCATCATCATCATCATCATCATCATCATCATCATCATCATCATCATCATCATCATCATCATCATCATCATCATCATCATCATCATCATCATCATCATCATCATCAT
>Ga0209935_1005731_pt1 | contig 10338 bp, 6 predicted proteins | sample ThiBio_1000_plan_2_FD_183958 | JGI IMG/M metagenome (GOLD analysis project Ga0209935, IMG submission 183958) | Wastewater bioreactor microbial communities from Cape Town, South Africa - Thiocy_cont_1000_plan (SPAdes) | ecosystem: Engineered > Bioreactor > Thiocyanate-remediating >... | reverse complement strand
GGTAAACAAATGGATGATTTAAATTCTTTATTAGCTAACATCACGATTCTTCTGGAACGAGCACCGAATATTCACGAATTTAGATAAACAGAGTTTCAAACAGTAATAATAAAGAAAATATTGTCTATATTAGTTCTTGAGTGGATTTGTTGGCGAATTTAGTTGATATTAAGCAATGCACTGAACTGGAAACAGCCTGATCGATTATTTTTCATTCCGAGTGTTAAATTTATTCGTTTGCATGTTTCAGTTTTTTGTGCTACAGAAGTATTGAATTTTTCAATTCTGTCTTTTGTTCCTGCTCCTGATGGTCAACAAATATAAATATCAATATTAACTTGTTGCAATGCTTTTAAATTTTGCAACATTTTATCCCATTGAGGGACACTAAACCAACAGGAGTTTGTCCGCAGCCTTTGACTTTTAAACTGATTAATAAAGGCAAAGAATCTAAAAGTTCTTCAAGTAAACGCACACGCCAATTGTTAAAATCAAGATCAAGAGAACGAACATGATATTGTGGTGTAAGATGTATAGGTACACTATTGCCTACTTTATAACGAACATGATGAGGACAATTACCATGAAAACCATTGGAAACATAAACACATTTTATCGAAGGAAAGATAAGCTTGACTCGCTGTATTGTTTCTGATGAAGATAAATGTGTCTGGTTAGTGTTCGAGAGAATAATTCTTTGTAGAGAAGGATGACAAAATAAAGTTTCAATCATTTTATGACCAGTCGATGTCAATTTCGAACCAGTTAATGATAATGTCAAATTAACTAGCTGAGATAATTTGAAAATCTAAATAAATATAATAATTCCAAAAACTATCTTGAGGCTTTGATATGACTTTATTGAGAGAATAGTTGTCAGACAAAGAGGATATTTGACGATCGAAATACAAATGAAGTTGTTGACGTTGATCGAATATAGATGAATTGATAAATGTATTGAGATTGAGAAACGATTGTTGAATTTCTTTTGTATTCATATATTCGAAAAGTTCAAGAAGTAATTCTCCTGAGAGACTTTCAAATGTAGAATAACAATCTATATCATATTAATTCAAATAATATATTCCGCTGATATTCAAATAAGGAAAAATTAAATTTTACTTTGTTCATGAGTTATTTTCGGTCTTTTCACAGGACGATGATCGATATTTTCTTCCATCAAGCGAGATACAGAAAAGAATAGTAGTTCACAATGTCTTTTATACTTATTTGGTGACCTCGGTCAATAGATAGACATAGACAGGCAGTATCCAATGAAAAACAACGTGTTCCTATCTTTCTTCGTATTGAATAATGATATTCAAAGAGGTAATCGCTGGCACCTAGTACCTAAAAAGTGAATAGGAGAATGACCTTGGAGAAGAATAATTGGTGTAAACACGAGACTTATATTTAGAGGTGCAAGTAATGTATTTGTCAACATTTTCTTTGCAATCTGAAATCTAACTAGTCACATAGTATAATACATGAAAACAAAAATTAACATAAAACCCTCCTCCTTGTGAATCACAATTTATGATGCATTTTATTTCTTAATGTAGAAAATATTTTCGCAGATAATAAAAAAAATGAAAAGTGTTCAGTTAGTTTATTGTATTGGTATATAGTTACGTTGATTGATTTGATTTTGTAAACGTTTATTTTGAATTATAAGAAACGTGACTGCGATTGTCAGAAGTACACCGATAGCAACACCACCAATCGATAGACCGTATGTAAAACTATCATGTTTCACTTCAGGTACTTTTGTTGTTGATTCTGTAATTGTATCTGTGTCTGTATCTTCGGAATATGAAACAGTCAAATTAGTGGTTTGATTTGGTAATGAAATTGAAAAGAATGGTGGTAAAACGATGGATGGTAATTGTCGAATTTCTGGGAAACTATCAAATTTCAAACATACATATAATAGACAGTTTTCATCGATTGCATTCATTACATAAGAACTATAGCCAGTTGGACATTCTTTTTTCTTGCCTTGATATGCAATATTTCCTTGATCACATGAATAGATACCTCCATAATGTGGTAGACCGTCAGTATCTGCAATTCGTTCACTTAAACATACGCGAAGATTGTCGGTTATTGATACTGTTTGAAATTGTTCATTCGGGCAGCCTTTGTAGCCGATTACAGGATTGTTTTTATCGTTTGTAAACGAACCACCATAGACATAACTATTAGATATTTGTAGAAGTCCAGTCGATGCTCGTAATTGACTTGTACGACTATTACAACCGTAGAAATTTATAATACGTTGACCAACTCCAACAAAAATATCATTACAACATCTTCTCGTATAAAATTTACATCGACGACATTCATGTTTAAATATATTTTCATTTTGAATTGTTTGACGTAGAAGATATTTATCAAAATTTATCGGACATTCTTCGATGCCTGTATAGGAATTTTTCAGTCGATATTGATTACATTTTCTAAATTATGTAACGATATTCTTGAAAACAAAATATGCACATGTACGCATGTATTTACTTACTGGCTTATACGACTATCTTCCGTACATGTACGAATAAACCCGCCAAATTGTGAATTTTTTTCTGCAGGTGAGCAAGCGCCATCATCAACATTAGCTAGCCAATTGAATGAAGGTGAAGTTCGATCCATACAACCCTTGTATGAATTCATTTCAACATATGTTTCAATGGCAGCATTCAATTCATCTCGAACATTTTTCAATTCAATTTCAGATAGTTCAGGAATTCTATCCGATTGAATGAATGATGTTATATTTTCTATTGCTCGTCGAATAATTGCAGGCTTGGAATCAATGGATGCCTGCCAACTTTCGATAGCTCCATTCGATAAATCTAATTTTCCGCCTTTAGCTCGAATAACTTTTCGAGTAAATTCTTTCGTTAAATTGTGAATACTAGCATCTGTCGATGTTGAATCATAACTTGCTGATAATTTATATGTTGATAAGAACGAAGCTGATGCTGATGCACGATATTTTTTCGTTTGAAAATTATTTTCATAATAAATCGACTTTTTAATATGATCTTCTTGAACAATGGAACCACCTAGACTCAAACGACTTGTAAAATGTGTACCATACATTTTAATAAATAATTGAGCAGCATATTTAGCCATTGTGCCTTGATCACTAGTTTGATATCTTGATATGTCAATGAGAGTTTTTTTTACTTGTGGATTTAATTTACATGTTGATGTAAGAATAACATCATACATGATGTATTCAATTTGATTTCGAATTGCTATTGTATTTTCTTCGCCTTGTTGTTTCTTTGATGATTGATATTCTTGTGAATATGAACCTTGGACACTCACTTTCCAGAAACTACCACCACCACTAATAAATAAATTTGATGAATAGTCACTCGATCGAGCATCGAACATGTCGATAACAGTTGAATCTAATAGAAATTTATTATGATAAACTGGAAGTATTTCGATACATGATTGATATTGTATTGAACTATTGAAATTTGACACATCAAATATGGGACTCAAATCAAGAAATCGTAGATCATCCCAACCAAAACCAGGATAAATATTTACTAATACCGATTTATCACTATCACCTTCAACACATAGAATACTGAGAGTAAGAAGAAAGAAAATTTTTTTATATAGATTCATCATTTTCTATTTGAAATTTCGTTAAAAATTAACTAACTTATATAGGCAAATATCTGATAAGAATAAAAGATAGCAAAACACAACATTGATAAAGATTTCGGCGAAAATTCAAATTAACAATGCAAACAGTTAAGAAATTTTTCCATTACAAAATGACGTCGAACATCATGATTAAAATAGAAAAAAATCTATTCTAATTCTGGTTATACTTATGATGATGGGAAGAATTCGAACGATTTCATACACTACTATACTAACATTTCCATCGATAAATGCCAATGAAGTCATGTGGTTGACATATACAGGAAACTTTTAAATTTCTTATCGCCGTGTTATTTATTGTCCATCTTGCATTACATTTAGAAAAAGGAAATCAATAAAAAAAAATAATTCGAATTTCACAATTGTTCTTTCACCTTTATATATTCGATGAAACAAGCTTCGTGATAATAATTCACTTTCGAAAATAGATATGACACTTGTACCAAACTCACTTGCGATTGATCGTCTTTGGATTTATTGCATCAGTGGAGTAATTATAGTTATAATTCTTATGATTATGGTTTGTTTTGAGGGTGAGGGTGTAATGTCCACTTTTGGTTGTTTAAGTAGCGTCCAGTTTGGATTTCAGAACTCTTTGAATGATTTTAAATAACACTTATTTTTCAGCATATAATCCTATTGACTAATTCTTCTCAACAGTTTTATCTTAATCTTAACTAAAACAGAACAAAATTTCACTTTATTTTTCTTCGACAGATTTATATACGTGAAAAATAGGTCGTTGGCCTACTTTTTTGTAAATCAAATTTACAGTGTAACATCATCTCAGTTCACATTATAATTCTATATAAATAGAGTTGTGTTTAAAACACAGAAGAGAAAAGAAATATGTTTCTATTATTATCAGTGCATATATGACGCATTGATATACAAATTAAAAGAATATTACTTCGTCGCCTAAGACTCTGGATTTTTTGTCCTCCTTTTTTTAATCCCTAAAATTGCGTTCGAATCATTACGATGGCTTCTTTCTCCAACTATATATTGTCGCACTCATTTTTTTAGTTCTGTATTTAGAAAAACCGAAAAAAAAACAAACTCTGTAATGTTTTCAACACTTATTGGTTTGATTATTTTAAGTATATCTGCGCCGTTGAGCTATGGTCAGTAAGTCAGCAAGAAAAAAAATATGTTTCTTCGATTGATCTGTTTTCAGGTGCCGAACCGAATTGGATTGGTACATATGATATTAGTCCTTTGTGCGATCGACAAGTTTGTTGTTGTCTTACTGAACAAGTGGAAGTAAAACAAGTAGCTCATTTCTTCATGACAATATCTGGTCAATTGGCAGGCCAATGTGATGGAATGTCGACCTTTTTCCTACCTGCTATGAAACCAAGTGGTTTTTCGACGAAATTACCCATTGTTGGCAATGTGAATTTAAGTGAAGATAGTTCAACAATCAATGTTGAATCGCCATTAGGTTCTCAATGTAATGGCAGAGCTATTCGACACTAATTTCATTTATTTTTTCTTTCAATAAAAAAAAGATTGATAAGTGTATTTTTCTTTTTTTAAATCATATAATATAGTGCGAGTGCGAGGAGAAAACGAACAATTAAACTCTGTAAACACCAATGCTAATAATGATGAATTTATACTTCGTTCAGCGTAAGATCAGAGAAATCCATCAACTATATAAAAATTACAGTATTTCGACGTCGTTCATATGGACAAGATATACAAAAACAATTACTTATTCCTAACATATTAGCAGTTCTTAAGTCATCTAACAACTCATTTGAATATTTTTGTAGACATATCAATATCAAAGAAACAACGACGATGAATGACGCTTTTGATCATTCACACAACTCGTCTTTAAAAGTGATGGAAAAATCTCGAAGATACCAGGGTGACTCAAATAAGTGATAATGAGAGTTGCAATTCGTATTCAATATTTATTTTGTCTATTCAAAAATTTGATTAACATATTTTTAATAATTTCCTCAACTGTAAGGAGGGTCATATGAAAAAAAAGTATTAAGGTGAAGTACGTAGTGATTGCAGCAATGAAATTCTTTATGTTTGTCGTGGTTACGTCAATGGCAGTTTAGCTCCAGGAAAGTTTCTTTCAGGCTCCGGTGCTTTGCTGCCATATGGTGGTAAAGAACACTACGTTAGTTCTTGTGAAATTCTTGTATGGACTCCTGGTCGTTAGCAATATACAAATACTTTTTTTTCTTCGCTCCTTCATGTATTTCTTGTGCTTAATTTGACATCGACAAAAAATAGCTAGCTTTGTCAACTATTTGCTATCTGTTTAACTAGAAGATTTTCCAAAGACGAAATTATAATACAACAGTGACAAAATAGCCTCTACAGGAGGGTGAGAGTGTTGAGGGTGGGGGTGAATCGATTTCTACTCTTATGACTCAACATTAATCTTCGTTTGCGTTTCATAAGACTGCACGTGTAAAAACGTGCTGAATCGACTAAAACCAAGCATTTAATAGATAAAAACAGTTTTATTGCCGAAAATGAATACAAATTTTAATCATTTAGTACAAAAAGCTTGTCAGCGCGATCGGTTCCGGACTAAAAAATGTGAAACACGAACTAGCTAGTTAAGTTTTTGCAATGCAAGAGAAATTTAATTCAGTATAAGGATATTTTATTTATTTAAATATGTCAAATATTGAAAGATTTATTTTATTTCGTATCTGAAACAAAAAAAGAAATATGATCTCAGCAAACATCTTTGTTGGGATAAAATCACAAAAACCCATTAACTTTTGTGGGTTTCTTCACATGAGATATAATTCAGAAGAAAAGAAAAGAAAACTTTATTCAGCCATATTTCGTATTGTCATCTGCTTGAAATGAAATAGAGCGATCTCGGACAGTCGACGATCGGGGTGATCTCGATCGTATATTCTTTCCAAGATCTTCAATGATTTCTGTTTATATTCAATGGCTTTTAAAAAATCACCTTTTTTCGCATACACTACGGCAATGTTAGAAAAGGTTGTTGTAAATATTGGATGATTTTCTGGATAGAAACGCTGTTTGATATGGAGAGATAAATTTAAATAATACAATGCTTGTTCGGTATCTTCTAACAATTCGTAAGCCCTTCCTAAATTAGTATAAATCGAGCCTAGTATTGTTTCATTAGGAGCTGTACATTTGTATAAATGATCGATAGCCATTTGAAAATGTTCTATGCCTTTTTTAGGAATATTCATTTCATTGTACACTACACCAATATTACAGTATATTTGTGCAACTGCTGTACTTGCCTCTGGGGAATATTGTTTTCTTATTTTCAAAGATTTTTGATAATAGTCCATGGCTAAATCGTAGTTTTGTTTCTTACGATAAATTATGCCGATGCTGCAATACAGCGTGGCGAGACTATCTTTGCCAATATCATTTAAATTTTTCAATACTTGTTCTGCCTTTTTAAAATGATAAAATGCGTTGTCATACTTGCATACAGAACTGTATCTGTTTCCAATGCTTAAATGTATCTCACCCATTGATAAACAATCATTCAATTTTGTTTTTTCATAAATATTAAGAGCCATTTTGTAATACTCCATTGATTTATCATTTTGTCCTAACTCCCCATAGATATAGCCTAAAGATTTGTATACAAATACTACGTTAGATTCATCTTTTATAGTAGAATTTTTCGCCAAATGAAGAGCATGTAGACATTTCTTCAAAGCATCATCAAAGTGACCAAGTTCTGCATGAAGTCTTGCTAAATTTGTCAGAGTACAAATAAATCCGCCAATGTTGACTTCTGGATATTGCTCATGAATCTCCAATGCTTTACTGTAAAATTCTAATGCTTTATCAATATGTCCTTCACGTTGATAGATTGTTGCAATGTTCTGATACATATAAATGCACATCGGATGCATACTATTATTTGATATACGCAAATGGTTAATAGCCTGCTGATAACAATGTAATGCACGCCTGTAGTTTCCTTGTCCGTGATGGCATATGCCGAGTCGGTTATAAACCTCAGCACGTTGAGTAATGTCTTCTTCAAGGAGCATCAAAAAATACTTCTCAGCTTTGTCAAAAAATTCCATATCAATAAGTAGCGCGGCTAATTCCAAAAGTGGATGATTACGTCGGCCATATTCTTGAAGACGTTCGAAATAGACATTCGGTTCAATATTTGTATCGTCTATTGATATGAGTTGTATTTGCCAAACATTATTATCAATTTTCTCAATAGCTTTCACTATGAATGTCATGCCCATGGATAATAAAACCTCGTCTTCATCTGAAAATTGACTTATTTTTGAAATGTCAGCCAATGGCTTATGCAAATTATGAACATCAATTGTAATTTCAAACAACACAGATTCGAAAAATGGTCGATCAGACCCATTACCAGCATATATAAGTGCGGTATCTTTGCTTCTTGTTGTAGATAAAAATGGTTTCAAGGAAATAATATCATCTATATTCATTTTCAGATTTTCTAATTCACTAGCTGCAATGTGTTGACCACGATAAACTCTCAGCAAGTTCGGAGCTATCAGTTTGAACTCGTTGTGCAAATCATTTAATTGATTATAAAGATCTGTTATAAAAAATCGAAATTTGAATATAATATCGATATCATCGGTTTGTAGTGCTTTATTTATCAGTTTACACAGAAAACTGTCTCGAGTATACCACCGGACAGCTAATTGAGAGTGATATGTTTTTTCGAATTCATCGATTTTCTTAAGCTCTTTTTCATCATTCGAATATTGTAATTTGCATTCATTCAATATATCTTCTCTTGAACTGTTATCTTGTGGTAATCTTTGTAAAGTATTAAGGAGCATTTGACTCCATCGAAATGATACATGCTCTGTTTTCAACGTTTTCACCGAGGTTGTTTTCTCTGTTCTCAATGAAAATAATGTCGATGGCATAAGGCGTGATCGCATAGTAATTATATCGTCTTCCAAAGATTCGAATAGCTTGTCATTTATTCGATGAATTCCACCACGCACAACTGGAAAACTATTTAACCACGTTAATTCATTGGGATTAATATCAATATCATCTTCTACCGTGCAAACATAAATGGATAATAATTGTGAAATATCATAAATGATTGGCAATAGACGTTTAGCTTCAGTCAACAGTAATATTAGAAAGACCTTTTCATATTGCAGAGATGTAATAAAATCGAAGCATTCGTCAGCATTTTCGAACCGTTTGAAATATGCGATATTGGTATCGATGTTTAGTATAAGTTGTATATCTTGGTTTTCCGTCAGTGTAGTTCTTGAGCCGAGAAAAATAACGAAAAGATCATGGGAATTGGAAGGCGTTGATACAATGTCAAAATCTTCTTCCACAGGATACAATTCTACGGTACGAATACACACCTTTGTATCTTCATCGAAGATATTGGGCAAATCAATTACGCGTATAGAAGGATTTTTCTTTGGATGAAAATTATTAGACATCGCAGAAAACTTGACGTAAAGTAAAATAACGATCTATCATATTTTATGTGATGCAAAAAAAACGGCGAACAACATTCTTCTAATATATATTACGACACACGAGTTCTTAACATACGAAATTTATCAGCACTTGAGAGATAAGCTTTTATGCGAAAAAGAGCTTTCAAAGCTGTCATATTTCGAATGTTGAAGTTCGATGGCAAACATCCATAAATCAGTATTCTTTTTTTCTTCGTATTAAAGACATATAATTAAACTTCGAAACTCTTGAAAAAGCTTGTCAGTGCGATCCGTTCCGGATTGAAAAATATAAAACACGAACTAGCTATTAAAGTTTTTGCAATGCAAGAGAAATTTAGTTCAGTATAAGGATATTTTATTTATTTAAATAAGTCAATTTTTTCTGAAAAAAAGGAACATCAGCGACGTTATCGAATGAAAGAAGCCAATACACAGCAGTCAATTCGACGAAATATACGGAAGTTATATTACTTTTCGCAATTTTATGTTTTTGAAATAGAGATTTTCATATAGGAAGATAGAATAAATGAGAATTAACATTTTATACGAGCTATTTACGTAATAGTATGTCGAATTTCAGTTCATGTTCTTGTGGTTCTCGAGAAAATGAGAATTTATTGAACAGCAGTGATGATTTACATCCAATGCCTCCAACATACAAGCAATTCTTTCTGTCTGGAAAATTCCAACAAACGAAAAAAAAACCTAATTAATACGATATCTAACCTGATTATTGGCAGAATATATAATTTTAGAATGATCAAGTTCTTAGTTAATCTATGTCCTCAGGTGAAATATTTTGCAATCGATTATGAATCGAGCATTTCTGCATGGTGAAATCGTTCAATTTGTTATTTCAAGACTTTCTTATATGTACTATTTAAAACCGAAGATGACCTTTTTTGTTAATATTTTTCTTTTACATTAATTAATTCAACAATTTCATTTCTATTAGATTGGACATTTGAATCTAGTAAATCCGAACGAAATCGCAATCGATGAATCAAAGATTATTTTTTGATTTTTCTCTTTCATTGTTTACTCTTCAGGCAGACAATCCGTTAATCATACGCAGGCATCAGTAAGAAAAACAATTGCGAGAAAAATGCATTAAAGGCGTGATAAGTATGTGATTGTTTATTTATTGAATATGTTTCATTCGAAAGAAAAAGTAAAA
>Ga0209935_1005727_pt1 | contig 10345 bp, 9 predicted proteins | sample ThiBio_1000_plan_2_FD_183958 | JGI IMG/M metagenome (GOLD analysis project Ga0209935, IMG submission 183958) | Wastewater bioreactor microbial communities from Cape Town, South Africa - Thiocy_cont_1000_plan (SPAdes) | ecosystem: Engineered > Bioreactor > Thiocyanate-remediating >... | reverse complement strand
TGTTGTGCCTTCTTCTTGGCCTTGAAGCCCGTGGATGCCTTCGAGTTGGCGGTCTTCTGGCGCTTGTTGGGTTGCTTGGAGTTCTTACCCGAGCTCGGTGCCTTGCGTTTGAGTGCCTACACAGATACACACACACATATGCGCATAAACCATCATATTCACTGGGTTACTTGATCGATTTGTTGAACTAGTGTGCAGTGCGTGGGTGATTGGAGTGCGTGCGCGAGAGTATATGCAAGGGGTTTGAAGAGTCGGTACCATCAGGGAGAGCGAGACACCAAACAGTGACTCAGACAGCCAGACACGTGAGCAGGAGCGAGAGAGAGGTGCAAGCAGCAGCGGGCGAACAGCAAACAACAACAACGCGCAGACACGAGCACAAGACCGCGGTACAAGGCTCTCTAGTGGACCACCTTGCCGGCGCCCCTGACTGCCCGACCTCTAACTACTATGGTGGGGGTGTGCCGCGTCTGTGCCTGTGTGGGCGATCATGGTGTGTTGAGCAGCAGTCCTTTGAATCGGGTGTAACTCTGGGAGCGCCTCATGGTAAGTGGCACAGCAGAGGCAGAGACGGAGACTGTGGGTCCGGTAATTACACACTGCACTTCATTGGATTCGAGGGAGATTATGGCACGTTCGGTATGTAGGATTTGGAGATCAATGATGCGGAGAGTATAGGAAGGCGTTCGATAGGCCGATAGAGGTGAGTGAGTGACTCAGTAGGAGAGGGGGAGAGAGGAGCGCGTAGCCTTCCGGTAGCGTTGCATTGGTTGGAGTCGTGTGGTACTCGATGATAGGCGACGCTCGAAACTCACTCAAAGTCGCCACCGAGGTCCGCGGCAAACTCGCGCATACGACGCTCATGCTCGGCGATGCGACTTGCGAGATCGCGCTTGATGCACGAGTGGAAGAAGTAGTCGAGAGTATCGAGCTCCTCGGCCGTGAGCTCGGGCTTGGAGTGCGAGAGCTTGGTCTCGGCCCACGTGTACATGGCGCCCTAAATGACCAGTGTAAGTAACCACGAATGACGTCCATATACACATCCATCGATACGAGGTCCTATCCAAGGTCCGAAGAGCTCGAGCTCCACTGGATGGATCTATTGGACTCGCACGAGACAGGTCGAGCTCACTCGGTCGGAACGTACGAGTTGCGTAACGACCTCCTGCAAGCACTCGTCATGAGTACAAAAGTACTCGCAGTAGGCGTGCATATCTCCCTCCTTGATGCAGCGTTGCTTGCACTTTTCGAGCTTGGGCGTGTAGTGCGGATCAAAGGCCTGTCCACATAAGATCGAGAGTGAGTACATGGCCTTGTACTGCGCACACGCCAGGCGCACGAACGCAGTGGGAACTCGCGTACGTTGCGAGGATCAAAGACCGGATCCATTGCGTAGACTCGGCCTCCTCGCGACGGCGGCGGCAGCTCGGGATCTCGCACCCACGACGACGAGTACGCGAGGTTCTCCTCGACCTCGACCTCGGGCGCCTCGTCGTGCTCCTCCTCGACGACCTGCTGCTCGACGATCACTTCGAAGTCTTCTTGCGCCAGTACACTCACAGTGACGGTAGCGAGGAGCAGAAACACGGCCAACAGGACCAGTGAGAGGATCGATCGAGAGCCAGCCATCAGGGCAAAATGGGGGAGAGAGAGAGGAAGGGAAGGGAGTGACCCGGATCAGAGAGGGAGAGGACACGTGTCAAGTGGCTGGCGGGACAGGCACAGAGAGAGAGAGAGAGAGAGAGAGAGAGAGCTGCTCACACACACACAGAGAGGCATAGAGGTACACGGGGCACTCAGTTTCAGTGCCTCGTCAGCAGTGCGCGATCCTCTCTGGTTGGCGGTAATTTGTTCGCGTTTGCCCAGCAGTAGGATTTTCCTGCTTCTTACCGTGGGTGCTGTGAAGTATCGAGATGAGACACGGCCAGGACGACTGTGCTTGTCTTCATGGTGGGAGGAATAAGGCAGTCGGTAGTAGAAGTAGCGAGTAGATAGAAGAGGGGCGAACCGGTACAACCACCACTGGTTGTAAATATCCCACTCGAGAAATATCTGAACCTGGAGGACCTGGAGCGAGACGCTCTCATACCGCCGCTCGTATCAGGGTACGTAGTGGTGTGGCAGAGGCAAGCCTCACACAAATTGAGGCGATTGTTCTCGTGTTTGCATTGCTGATAGAGCCCAGTCGGTCATTTGGACGATAGAGATTCGTAGGTGCGGGGTGAGGGGGACTGAGATGCCACGTGGCAGCAGCAGCACACGCTCGTCAGTTGCTCGTTGCCTCCCGCCCCATCACCTCTCGCTCCTCTCCGAACCATGGCTCGTGCTCTTTGGCTCGCGTTGGCTGTCGTTTGTGTCGTGCTATTCACGGTGACGACGAGCGTCTCAGCCAAGCATCCATGCGATTATTGCAAGTTTTGTGAGTTCTGCGAGTACGTGCTTGCCAAGCGACGCACGCTGGCTCGCTCGCACGCACGATACGATTACCTGAGCTAATGCCCACGATCATCGAGCAGCTTGTGTAGCGAGAAGTGCCCCTGCACCGACAACTCGTTGTGCAAGTTCTGCAACTATTGCACCTTCTGCCCGGCGTGCTCGTTGTGCTCAGCGGCATGCGAGGAGGACAGTCTGATTCGCGCGTCGCTCACATGGTTCGACAGCTGGAAGAGCAGGGCGCTCAGCGTCCTCGGCGTCGAGGACATTGAGATCCCGGACCTCGAGCAGGTGGACCAAGAGCTCGAGAAGGACAACATCGAGCAACGTCTGCGCGGAACGCGCATCAAGTTGCTCGTGAGCGAGCTCGAGAAGCTCGAGGTGGAGGCTGTGTTTGCCATCTGGCGTTTGCTCGCGGGCGAGACTACGTGGGCCGACTACACGACCAAGGACGTGTACGAGCTCGTGAAGCCGCTGGTCGAGAAGCTGAACGCCATGTCGGCCGAGGAGCGCGAAGCCACGTGGCATCGATTGTACAAACGACGACCTGAGCTGTGGCGCGAGGCTGAGGAGCACAACCACGAGTGCCAAGCCGCTGGACTGGCGTCGCTTCCGGTCGACACCAGCAGTAGCAACAACAACAACAACAACGACGATGGCGATTCGAACGCCTCACAAGGCAAACACGACGAGCTCTAACTCACTCTCACACATTGGTGTGTGGCGTGAGCCAGACTCAGAGTGCCACACATCGATTCGCGTACAATAGTTGCTTGCTGCATCACTAAACTATCATCAGTATCCTATCTATCTCTGGAGAGTCCCTTCCTTGTTGTTTATGCTTGCTGTATATTGATGCCAACTGAACTAAAAAGCACGCAAGACACACACACACACACACACACACACACACACACACACACACACACCAGACAGACCAATATCGTATATAAACGCAAGACTGATATCACGGTCGATGATGCTCGGTCTCCAATCGGCATCGAAGGAGAAGTTCGCTTCTTGCTGGCCCTCTTCCAAGATCGGGGATCGTTGTGGCCATCGTGTTTGCATGTTATTGTGGTTGACCAACAAGAATGATACCTTCACGCTATTTGAGAGGCTCGAGATGCGAGAAGATCTCGAACAAGAGCTCGTTCGGAATCATCGACATCGCCGAAGAATCATCGACCAGCGATCGAATCATCGTCATCGTCGACACTGCTTGTTTCATCCATGATGGTGCATATCGATGACGATCTGGACGCCATGTGAACGTGTCGGCAAGCCATTGATTGGCTCCAATCACATGAACTCGATTGCCTGCCGAGAAGGCGATGAGACCTCGATGCTCGTCGAATGCAACATCCGATGGCCTCTCGGTGCCGCAATCGAAGGACGAGATGTGATGGCCTTCGTGAGTGAATGATTGCAATCGACGGTTGCTGTAATCAGCGACGATGATTCGGCCTTGATTGGCGATGCACAATCCTTGAGGATACACCAGCTGGCCGGCGAGCTTGCCTTTGGAGCCGAACTCGAACAAGAACGAGCCATCGATCGACGACAATACTTGCACTCGATGATTGTGGGTATCAGTGACGATGATTCGATGTCGATCATCATCGATCGCAATGCTTGATGGATAGAAGAGATCGCCTGTCTTCTTGCCTGCCTTGCCGACAGAGAACAAGAACGAGAGATCGATCGACGACAAGAACACCAATCGATCGTTGTTGGTATCGACGATGATGATGCGACGATGATGCTTGTCGATCGCAATGCCTCGAGGATCGTTGAACTCGAGATCTCCTCGGCCTCTCTTGCCGACACACGACAAGAGCGATTGCTTGCTCAGAGACCATGATTGTACTCGACCAATTCCGCTATCAGTGACGAGGATGCGATCATGATCGCGATCGATCGCAAGGCCATCAGGAAAGTTGAACTGGCCTGGCTGGCCTCCTTTCTTGCCGAACTTGGACACGAACGAGCCGCCATCATCATCATCACACGAGAGTACTTGCACTCGATTGTTGTTTTTGTCAGCTACGAACAAGAGGCCTCGATGATGGTCGAACGCCAAGCCAAAAGGCATATCGAACAGGCCATCAGCATCGCCGGGCTGCTTGGTGCCGATCGAGAGCTTGATTCGAGCATCTCGATCAAGAGCATCGTCTCCCATCTCTTCCACTTCAGTCTCTCACACTCACTCGCGCACAACGACACGGGATCGTGCACCCAATCTGAAAGCAAGACGTAATCGAGGGAGAGGGTCGAGCTGACGACGCGCAACGCGGGCGACGAAGGAACAAACGGAACAGCAACCACGAGGCCGCCCTCACACATCCGTCCATGTCCTGTTGCTTCGTTGCGCTGCGGAGATACAAGCTGCTGGTCTCGTGCATCGATTGGAATATCATCTTTCTATCTCTCTTTGTCGTTGTGAGAGAGTGTGAGAGATTGAAGTGGAAGAGATGGGAGACGATGCTCTTGATCGTGATGCTCGAATCAAGCTCTCGATCGGCACCAAGCAACATGGCCATGCCGATGGCCTGTTCCACTATCCAATAGGCTTGGTGTTCGACCATCATCGAAGTCTCTTGCTCGTTGTCGACAGCTGGAATCATCGAGTGCAAGTACTCTCGTGTGATGATGGTGATGGTGGTGGCGGCTCGTTCGTGTCCAAGTTCGGCAAGAAAGGAGACCAACCAGGCCAGCTCGTGAATCCTTATGGCATTGCGATCGATCGCGATCATGATCGCATCCTCGTCACTGATTACGATAATCACCGAGTACAATCATGGTCATTGAGCGACCAATCGTTCTTGTCGTGTGTCGGCCATCATGGATCAGGAGATCTCGAGTTCTACGCTCCTCAAGGCATTGCGATCGACAAGCATCATCGTCGCATCGTCATCGTCGATAGATTCAACCATCGATTGGTGTTCTTGTCGTCGATCGATCTCTCGTTCTTGTTCTGCATTGGCAGCAAACTTGGATCTCGACCTGGCGAGTTCTACTGTCCATCAAGCATTGCGATCGATGATGATCGACATCGAATCATCGTCTCTGATACCCTCAACTATCGAGTGCAAGTACTGTCGTCGATCGATGGCTCGTTCTTGTTCGAGTTCGGCTCCAAAGGCGATCAACCATGCCAGTTCAAGAGTCCTCGAGGAGTGTGCATCGATAATCAAGGCCGAATCATCGTCGCCGATTCCAACAACGATCGATTGCAATCATTCACTCACGAAGGCCATCACATCTCGTCCTTCGATTGCGGCATCGAGAGGCCATCGGATGTTGCGTTCGACGAGCATCGAGGTCTCATCGCCTTCTCGGCAGGCAATCGAGTGCATGTGATTGGAGCCAATCAATGGCTTGCCGACACGTTCGTTTGGCGTCCAGATCGTCATCGATATGCACCATCATGGATGAAGCAAGCAGTGTCGACGATGACGATGATTCGATCGCTGGTCGATGAGTGTTCGGCGATGTCGATGATTCCGAACGAGATCTTGTTCGAGATCTTCTCGTTTCTTTGAGGCTCGAGCCAGAGCTCGTATGATTCCTCTTGCTGAACGTCAATTCGAGACCACAACGATCACGCCATCGCCACGAGGTGCATCTCGAAGAAGCAAGTGCGTGATGATGTGACGAGACAGCATCTGTCCCTCCTCGTCGTCGTCATTCTCATCAGCCAGCACACTCACACTCACACACGATCACCAATTCTCTTGATATCACCCATATTGGACGATGTCATCAATCCAACACCAATCAAATACATCATCGTCATCATCATCAAGAAGAGGCTCGTGTGAGTGAGGGATTGGTTAGTTGGGGGAGGGAGGTGCTGTTCTTTGTTCCTTCATCGATTGGTTCTTGTTGCTTCTTGTTGCTCGTTGCTTGCTTGCTTGCTTGCTTGGTGTCTCTCTCGTGTCTCGTGTGTGAGAGCTTCATATCTTCATCTCTTTGGCTTGAGCAGTTTGTAGTTTGGATCATCTCTTTGTCGTTATGAGAGATTCTGAAGATGGAAGAGATGGAAGACGATGCTCTTGATAGTGATCCTCGAATCAAGCTCTCGATCGGCACCAAGCAACAAGGCCGTGCTGATGGCAAGTTCGGCTTTCCTCGAGGCTTGGTGTTCGACCATCATCGAGGTCTCTTGCTCGTCGTCGATTGCTGGAATCATCGAGTGCAAGTATTCTCGTGTGATGATGATGATGGCGGCGGCTCGTTCGTGTCCAAGCTCGGCAAGAAAGGCTCCCAACCAGGCCAGTTCCAGTATCCTATCGGCATTGCTATCGATCACGGTCATGATCGCATCCTCATCGTTGATGGCAGCAATGATCGAGTACAATCATGGTCTCTGAGCGACAGATCGTTCTTGTCGTGCATCGGCCATCATGGATCAGGAGATCTCGAGTTCAAGTGTCCTCAAAGCATTGCGATCGACAAGCATCATCATCGCATCATCATCACTGATACCAACAACCATCGATTGGTGTTCTTGTCGTCGATCGATCTCTCGTTCTTGTTCTCTGTCGGCGGCTACAACCGAGAGTCTCAACCTGGCAAGTTCTGCAATCCGTCGGGCATTGCGATCGATGACGATCGACATCGAATCATCGTCTCCGATACCAAGAATCATCGAGTGCAAGTATTGTCGTCGATCGATGGCTCGTTCTTGTTCGAGTTCGGCTCTCGAGGCGATCAACCATGCCAGCTCAACAATCCTCAAGGATTGTGCATCGCCAATCATGGCCGAATCATCGTCGCTGACCACAACAACCATCGATTGCAATCATTCACTCACGAAGGCCATCACATCTCGACATTCGATTGCGGCATCGCCGAGCCATATGCAGTTGCGTTCGACGAGCATCGAGGTCTCGTCGCCTTCTCGGCAGGCAATCGAGTGCATGTGATTGGAGCCAATCAATGGCTTGCCGACACGTTCACATGGCGTCCAGATCGTCATCGATATGCACCATCATGGCTCAAGCAAGCAGTGTCGACGATGACGATGATTCGATCGCTGGTCGATGAGTGCTCGGCGATGTCGATGATTCCGAACGAGCTCTTGTTCGAGATCTTCTCGTTCCTTTGATCGGTATCATCGTATGATGAAGCACATCTCGATCTCAAGCTCTCTCACCAACCAACCAATCAATAATAAACTCGCATACATGCATGGATCAATGGGCAATCGATAGCTCCTTCTTCTTGTTCTTGCTTCTTTGATAATGTGATTGGTGCGAGGGAGGTGCTGTTCTTTGCTTCGTTGCTTGGTGTCTCTCGTGTCTCGTGTGTGTGAGAGCTTCATATCTTCATCTCTTGGGTTGAGCAGGTTGGAGTTTGAAACATCTCTTCGTTGTTGTGGCGCGATTGGATTGGAAGAGATGGATGACGATGCTCTTGATCGAGATGCTCGAATCAAGCTCTCGATCGGCACCAAGCAACCACGCAATGCTGATGGCCTGTTCCATTTCCCTCGTGGCTTGGCGTTCGACCATCATCGAGGTCTCTTGCTCGTCACTGACACCCAAAACAATCGAGTGCAAGTATTCTCGTGCGACGATGGCTCGTTCGTGTCCAAGTTCGGCGAGGACGGCCACCAACCAGGCCAGTTCAAGTATCCTTATGGCATTGCGATCGATCACGATCATGATCGCATCCTCGTCAGTGATGCGGGCAACAATCGAGTGCAATCATGGTCTCTGAGCGACCAATCGCTCTTGTCGTGCATCGGCCATCATGGATCAGGAGATCTTGAGTTCAACTGTCCTCGAGGCATTGCGATCGACAAGCATCATCATCGCATCATCATCGTCGATACCAACAACAATCGATTGGTGTTCTTGTCGTCGATCGATCTCTCGTTCTTGTTCTCTGTCGGCCAACTTGGCTCTCACCCTGGCGAGTTCTTCTATCCGTCAAACGTTGTGATCGATGATGATCGACATCGAATCATCGTCTCTGATTCGCTCAACAATCGAGTGCAAGTGCTGTCGTCGATCGATGGCTCGTTCTTGTTCGAGTTCGGCGAGGAATGCCAGCTCAACAATCCTCTTGGATTGTGCATCGCCAACCAAGGCCGAATCATCGTCGCCGACCAGGGCAACAATCAGCTGCAATCGTTCACTCACGAAGGCCATCACATCTCGACAAACGATTGCGGCATCGCCGAGCCATGGGCCGTTGCATTCGACGAGAATCGAGGTCTCATCGGCTTCTCGGCAGGCAATCGAGTGCATGTGATTGGAGCCAATCAATGGCTTGCCGACACGTTCACATGGCGTCCAGATCGTCATCGATATGCACCATCATGGATGAAGCAAGCAGTGTCGACGATGACGATGATTCGATCGCTGGTCGATGATTCTTCGGCGATGTCGATGATTCCGAACGAGATCTTGTTCGAGATCTTCTCGTTTCTTTGAGGCTCGAGCCAGAGCTCGTATGATTCCTCTTGCTGAACGTCAATTCGAGACCACAACGATCACGCTATCGCCACGAGGTGCATCTCGAAGAAGCAAGTGCGTGATGATGTGACGAGACAGCATCTGTCCCTCCTCGTCGTCGTCATTCTCATCAGCCAGCACACTCACACACGATCACCAATTCTCTTGAGATCGCTCATATTGGACGATGTCATCAATCCAACACCAATCAAATACATCATCGTCATCATCAAGAAGAAGAGGCTCGTGAGAGTGAGGGAGTGGTTGGTTGAGGGAGGGAGGTGCTGTTCTTTGATCCTTCATCGATTGGTTCTTGTTGCTTCTTGTTGCTCGTTGCTTGGTGTCTCTCTCGTGTCTCTCGTGCGTGAGTGTGAGAGCTTCATATCTTCATCTCTTTGGGTTGAGTAGCTTGGAGCTTGGAGCATCTCTTTGTCGTTTTGTGTGAGAGACTGAAGTGGAAGATGGGAGACGATGCTCTTGATCGTGATGCTCGAATCAAGCTCTCGATCGGCACCAAGCAAGAAGGCCATGCCGATGGCCTGTTCCATTTCCCTCGTGGCTTGGTGTTCGACCATCATCGAGGTCTCTTGCTCGTCACTGACACCCACAACAATCGAGTGAAGGTATTCTCGTGTGATGATGATGATGGCTCGTTCGTGTCCAAGTTCGGCGAGGAAGGCCACCAACCACGCCAGTTCAAGTTTCCGTATGGCCTTGCGATCGATCACGATCATGATCGCATCCTCGTCAGTGATAGAGCCAATGATCGGGTGCAATCATGGTCTCTGAGCGATCAATCGTTCTTGTCGTGCATCGGCCATCGCGGTCATCGTGGATCAGGAGATCTCGAGTTCAACTGTCCTCGAGGCATTGCGATCGACAAGCATCATCATCGCATCATCATCGTCGACTCCCACAATCATCGATTGGTGTTCTTGTCGTCGATCGATCTCTCGTTCTTGTTCTCTGTCGGCCAACTTGGCTCTCAACCTGGCGAGTTCTGCTATCCGTCAAACGTTGCGATCGATGATGATCGACATCGAATCATCGTCTCTGATTCGCTCAACAATCGAGTGCAAGTGCTGTCGTCGATCGATGGCTCGTTCTTGTTCGAGTTCGGCGAGGATGGCGATCGACCATGCCAGCTCAACAATCCTCTTGGATTGTGCATCGCCAATCATGGCCGAATCATCGTTGCCGACCAGGCCAACAATCGATTGCAATCATTCACTCACGAAGGCCATCACATCTCGTCGTTCGATTGCGGCATCGCCGAGCCATGGGCCGTTGCATTCGACGAGCATCGAGGTCTCATCGGCTTCTCGGCAGGCAATCGAGTGCATGTGATTGGAGCCAATCAATGGCTTGCCGACACGTTCACATGGCGTCCAGATCGTCATCGATATGCACCATCATGGATGAAGCAAGCAGTGTCGACGATGACG
>Ga0209935_1005726_pt1 | contig 10347 bp, 8 predicted proteins | sample ThiBio_1000_plan_2_FD_183958 | JGI IMG/M metagenome (GOLD analysis project Ga0209935, IMG submission 183958) | Wastewater bioreactor microbial communities from Cape Town, South Africa - Thiocy_cont_1000_plan (SPAdes) | ecosystem: Engineered > Bioreactor > Thiocyanate-remediating >... | reverse complement strand
GACATTCATCGCGGTCTCTTGCTCGTCGTTGATAGCAACAACCATCGGGTGCAAGTATTCTCGTGTGATGACGGATGCTCGTTCGTGTACAAGCTCGGCGAGGGAGGTCTCGAACCAGGCCAGCTCCGGCGGCCGGACGGCATCGCGATCGATCACGATCACATCCTCATCAGCGATACCGGCAATGATCGAGTACAGCTATGGTCATTGAGCAACCAATCACTCTTGTCGTGCGCTGGTCATCTTGGAGCGCGAGGCTCCGCGTTCAACACGCCATATGGCATTGCGATCGACAAGCATCATCATCGCATCATCATCGCCGATTCATGCAACCATCGATTGGTGTTCTTGTCGTCGATCGATCTCTCGTTCTTGTTCTCTATTGGCGGCAACCGAGGATCGAAGCCTGGACCGCAGCCTGGCGAGTTCCTATTTCCAATGGGAATCTCGATCGATGAGGATCGACATCGAATCATCGTCGCCGATACCTACAACCATCGAGTACAAGTACTGTCGTTGATCGATGGCTCGTTCTTGTTCGAGTTCGGCTCTCTCGGCGATCAACCAGGCCAGTTCAAGTACCCTCAAGGATTGTGCATCGCCAATCAAGGTCGAATCATCGTCGCCGACCGCCACAACTATCGGCTGCAATCATTCACTCACGAAGGCCATCACATCTCATCGTTCGATTGTCACGATGAGAATCCGTCGGGAGTTGCATTCGACGAGCATCGAGGTCTCATCGCCTTCTCGGCAGGCGATCGAGTGCATGTGATTGGAGCCAATCAATGGCTTCCAGACACGTTCGCCTGGCGTCCAGATCGTCATCGATATGCTCCATCATGGATGAAGCAAGCAGTCTTGACGATGACGATGATTCGATCGATGGTCGATGAGTGTTCGGCGATGTCGCTGATTCCGAACGAGCTCTTGTTCGAGATCTTCTCGTTCCTTTGATCATCACGCTCATGCTGAATCTCTCGATATCATGATGATCGTCTCGAACGATCTCACTCACTCACACACATATTCAGTCAGGCCACAATATGCATGCGTTGCGGGTACAATCTCTTCCAATTTTCCAACCAACCCACCATTCGATTGAGCGCGAGAGGCCTCTCCCTCTCGTGTTAGGAGCTGTTCTTTGTTCCTTCGTCGTCGTCGCTCGTGTGCTGCGAAGCTCTCCTTCTCATCTCACATCTCTTATCGCGCCTCGTGTGTGTGTGAGCCACCTCTTGGCCCGTCGTTGGACGAGATGCGATACGATGTTCTTGATCGTGATGCTCGAATCAAGCTCTCGATTGGTTCCAAGCAACGAGGCAATGCTGATGGTCTATTCGATAGCCCGTATGGTTTGGCGTTCGACCATCATCGAGGCTTCTTGCTCGTCGCTGACAACACCAACGATAGAGTCCAAGTGCTTTCATGTAATGATGATGGTAATGGTGACTCGTTCGTGTCCAAGTTCGGCGAGGAAGGCAGCCAACCAGGCCAATTCCACTATCCAGAGAGTATCGCGATCGATTACGATCATGATCGTATCCTCGTCAGCGATACCGGCAATGATCGAGTACAATCATGGTCATTGAGCGACCAATCGTTCTTGTCGTGCGTCGGCCAGTTTGGATCAGGGGATCTCGAGTTCAACTGCCCTCAAGGCATTGCGATCGACAAGCATCATCATCGCATCATCATCGCCGATACCTTCAACAATCGATTGGTGTTCTTGTCGTTGATCGATCTCTCGTTCTTGTTCGAGATCGGCAAGCAAGGGCCGCAACCTGGACAGTTCCACTATCCAACGGGCATTGCGATCGATGATGATCGACATCGAATCATCGTCTCTGATAGCGGCAATCATCGAGTGCAAGTACTGTCGTTGATAGATCTCTCGTTCTTGTTCGAGTTCGGCTCCAAAGGCGATCAACCAGGCCAGCTCAGCAATCCCCATGGAGTGTGCATCGATAACCAAGGCCGAATCATCGTCGCCGACTTCTACAACAATCGATTGCAAGCATTCAATCACGAAGGCCATCACATCTCGTCGTTCGATTGTGGTCGCGACAGGCCATATGGAATTGCGTTCGACGAGCATCGAGGTCTCATCGCCTTCTCGGCAGATAATCGAGTGCATGTAGTTGGAGCCAATCAATGGCTTGCCGACACGTTCACCTGGCGTCCAGGTTTCCATCGATATGCTCCATCATCGGTGAAGCAAGCGGTCTCGACGATGACGATGATTCGATCGATGGTCGATGATTGTTCGGCGATGTCGATGATTCCGAACGAGCTCTTGTTCGAGATCTTCTCCTTCCTTTGATGATCCTCTCTCTCCCCTTGTTGATATCGTCAGTCAAGGTCTTGGTCCATGCCATCACAAAGCAAGGAATGGAAATAACACGACGTGCAATTTGAAGGTTGATCATGCCGAGAACAAGAGCTGGAGGCTCGTATGTATGAGAGATAGGCAGGTTGGTTGAGCGAGAGACGGTGCTGTTCATTCCCTCGCTCGTCGTCTCGTTGCTGCATCATCGTCGCATCGCCTCTCCTCTTCAGTGTGGAGTGATCAAGTCGTCTGTGTGTGAGAGATGGGAGACGATCCTCATGATCGTGATGCTCGAATCAAGGTCACGATTGGCACCAAGAAAGCAGGCATTGCTGATGGCAGGTTCTTCTGGCCTCAAGGCTTGGCGTTCGACCATCATCGAGGTCTCTTGCTCGTCGTGGATACTGATAACCATCGAGCGCAAGTATTCTCATGCGATGATGGCTCGTTCGTGTCCAAGTTCGGCGAGAAAGGCAACCAACCAGGCCGATTCCACTGTCCAGAGAGTGTCGCTATCGATCACGACGATGATCGAATCCTCATCGCTGATACCGCCAATAGTCGATTACAATCATGGTCATTGAGCGACCAATCGCCCTTGTTGTGCATCGGCCGTCAAGGATCAGGAGACCTCGAGTTCGAGTATCCTCGAGGCATTGCGATCGACAAGCATCATCATCGCATCATCATCGCCGATACCAACAACCATCGATTGGTGTTCTTGTCGTCGATCGATCTCTCGTTCTTGTTCTCGGTCGGCGGCACGCGAGGATCTCAGCCAGGCGAGTTCAACTGCCCATCGAGCATTGCGATCGATGATGATCGACATCGAATCATCGTCTCTGATAGCAGCAATTGTCGAGTGCAAGTGCTGTCGTCGATCGATGGCTCGTTCTTGTTCGAGTTCGGCTCCAAAGGCGATCAACCAGGCCAGTTCAAGTACCCTCAAGGATTGTGCATCGCCAATCAAGGCCGAATCATCGTCACCGACTTCAACAACTATCGATTGCAAGCATTCACTCACGAAGGCCATCACATCTCATCGTTCGATTGTGGCATCAAGGACCCTTCGGGAGTGGCATTCGACGAGCATCGAGGTCTCATCGCCTTCTCGGCAGGCCATCGAGTGCGTGTGATTGGAGCCAATCAATGGCTTGCCGACACGTTCACATGGCGACCAGATCTCCATCGATATGCTCCATCATCGATGAAGCAAGCGGTATCGACGATGACGATGATTCGATCGCTGGTCGATGAGTGTTCGGCGATGTCGATGATTCCGAACGAGCTGCTGTTCGAGATCTTCTCGTTCCTCTGAGCAAGTGAACAGATCCATGTCCAACAAAGCCCAAGTGTCGTTATCGGCCGATCAGTTGGCGCAAGAGAAGCCGCAACGCACCGCTTCGAGTGAAGTTGGCTTTATCGCAATAAACAACGAGTGTCTCACTCTGAGTCACAACAAGAGAGGGATGGAGGGAAAGAGCTCGATGAGATGTTGGACATGTGAGCCACAGCTTGATATATATGCTGCTGCCTGCTGGCTCGGCACAACTGCCTCCGAGCCGCTCAGCGAATCGTGCAGCTCACTGGTGCTTCGATCTCCGATGACGACGAAGGAGTTTGGAGTCGGGGAGAGAGACGCAACGAGCGTACCCGTGACCGCAGGCACTCGCGTGCGACCTGGGTGGTGTGTTCGTCGAATCTGCCCCGAAGTCGCCGGACTCTGGCAACATAAAGCCTGAGCTGTTCCACTCACGCGTCGCTTCAGGCCAAATACAACCTGCTCGTCATCTCCTCCTTGCGCTCGGCTTGCTGTGCCTCTATTTATCCTTATCCTTATTGAATTCGGCGCTCTTGGTAGCCTTGTCTCGTTGCTCATCTAGCTACGCTGGCGAGGAATCAACACTCGGTCGACGCCTGCATGGCGCTTGTAGACGTTACCGAAACACGCTCCAGCTGCCCCGGCGTGTCACAGTTACAGTACACGCCGCTCCGACCGCCGTGGCCCGCTGCCGATCGTCGACGCGAGCCTAACCCGCCGCTGGTGTTGCCCACCTTCCATTCAGACCACATGAACTTGTTGTTGCAGCTGTTACTCGTATCTGAGCACACCAAATAAACCATGTGCCGGTCGTCAGTCTATCAGCTCCAGCACAAGAGTTCCCGCCAAAATCGCACACTCGCACGCTCACGAAAGGAATGCACGCAATGTGCTCGATCATCATTCCTCTCATCGTCCTCTCACTGATTCAACAGCGGATATCTGCTTGATGATGGACGAGATAATCTCCATCACAAGCAATGATGTCAAGTACCCACACCAACAGTTCCAATCACGCCATCTATTGACAAGATTCTGACTGACCCTGTTGATGCGATCAGAAGGAGTTTTCCACTCCGAGCTCTCCGGTTCGATCAAAGCATCGAATCAACTCGTCGAGAGAGGGCCGACGAGATGGATCACATGAAACTGCTCTTCTAAGCATCGATGCTTGTTCCGATCCGAGTCGATCAGGCGAGATCTGAGCAATGTCATCATCGCCATATTGGACCGTTCTGGTTGCTCGAGAAGTGACGCTGCCTGGATACTCCAACACTGGATGACAGCCATTCACGATCTCGAATCCAAGCACTCCAAGCTCGAACACTGCTTGTCGAGAGTAATCCAGCTCGACTTCTTGTCGTCGATTGGCCCCCATTGCCGATTCAAGAGCTGAATGAAGCTCTGGTGCAATGTGCTGAGGGTTACCCCATTGAGGGCCGAGAACTCCTCCTGTGTCGCTGACCAGGACAGTCGATCTCCTTTGCTCATTCAATCGACAGCTCATACCAAAGTCGATCAACACGCATCGAATGACCTCGATCTCGTTCGTTGATGAGTTGACTCGAGTCTCGACCATGATGTTGTCGGTCTTGAGGTCTCGATGAACCAATCGATGACGATCAAGGTGTTGAAGACCCGATCCCACTTGGGACATGATTGTCGCCACCAATTTATCAGGAACAATGGATGGTGGTGTAAAACTATCGCCCAGCAATCGACTGAGACTCCTCTCCACGAACTCCAACACGAAAAATTGAGTCTTTCGGTTGGTTTGAGTGCCGTCCTGATGTACCTTGATGGCCCTTTCGCGAGCAAGCTGGGGGAGAAGTTGTCTGATGTTGTCGTGAATCTCGTCGACGAACTCGCACATGAATCGAATGATGTTCGGATGAGATGGAAGCTTCACGAGCTCGATGAACTCGTTGATGTATGCGTTCCGAGCTTGATTCGTGTCGAGCTCAAAGTTGAAGCATACTTTGAGAGCGTACGGCTTCGCGGGCCACGGGAAGCCCGGTGTTGAGCAAGTCACGAGAGCAACCATGCCAATGTCTCCTGATCCGAGCACTCGCGACACTTGGAACTCGTCTGCTCGTCGACACGCAGCAGACATGAAGCGCTGCTCGTAGATCTCGTCCCATGCCCGCTTCAATGCTTGTTTCATACGGGCCTGATCAGAAAGGGCTGTCGTTTCATCCGTTGATTGAGCATCACGTGGTGTCAGACTTGGTACGGAGGTGCAAAGAAGGGGAGAGATACCTTGAGCTGCGCTGGCCTCGGCAGCGCGAACGCTCGCTTCAAGCGAACGACAATTGAGGCAGGGATGACCAGAAAATTGTTCCACACGGTGGTCCTCGACGTCCCATTGCTCTGTGTTATCGATCGAATGTAAGTGAGTCGAACCAGTGGGGGTACTGGCAAGAAAGAGCGAGCAGCAATACCATGCGGACTTTGGGGGTTCAAGCACGGTTCAAGTGCTGGTGCTATGGGTTCACGTATTGACTCAAGGATCTCTCGAAGATACACATCAGATAGAACCTTCTGTTTGTTCAGCACGGCGAGCTCATATTGAATGGCAAGTCGTTCTACGTGCAACGGGAACGTGTTACCAGTTTGAAACAGTGGTGATGCACAACAGCTGAGGACACCGTACGGCGAGGCTCCTGGGCACAAGCTTGTCTCAGTAGTTCCATCCCGCCGCGATGATCGTCCGCAGCGACAAGGAGGAGCCCACGTTCCGCCATGAACTCCGGGCCAAGCGGCAGAGTACAGCGTGCTCGGCAGTGCTCGATATCTGCCAAGGCACATCGGAGGTGCTGTTGTCGCCTATCGTTGGCGCAGAGCAGAGCCACGTATCGACGCGCTCTGGCGCCGTACAACCATTGACGCGTATCATTGGTCACTGAACGCGCCCACTCTGAGAGCCTGTAGGCTTGTTCCAACGCCAGTCTAGCCTGCTGTGCGCCCGAAGGCATACGGGCGTAGACCATGCCGACGCCAAGCGGGCCCAAGGCATGGTTGGGATCGATATCGGCGATCTCATTGGCTCTTTCCAGCGCATGATCCAGGTCATTCTGGTGGAGCAGCGCTAAAAACCGCAACCACAGCTCGTTGATTTGGTGTGTGTTGCTTGACGAGACGTTCATTTGGAGGGAGGCGAAGGGTTAATGGGAGTGGTGCGTTCGACCACGCGCGTACTTGTCTGCGGAGCGCACACTGCGAGACGAGCGCACCCTCCGAGAGACGAGCGCACCCTCCGAGAGACGAGCGCATCCTCCGTTCTGCGCCGCCATAAACCGCAGCATTGCCGCTTGATCACCATTCTTTCTCGCCCTCGCCATGCATGCTTCTCCTCTCGTAAAGCTGTCGCGCGGCCAGCGTGTCCTCATGGCTTCAACGCGTGCGCTCGCAGATTTACCTCCAGCGCAAGTATTCGGCATCACTCTCGGCGGCCCCGCTGGAGTGGGGAAGAGCACCTTGGGCCGCGCGCTTACCGACCTGTTTGGCACGCCTACCTGCTTTGCTATCGACAACACGATAGAGCACACCACCGAGGGAATCGACCACTCCCCTGCTCTTTCGGTCGCAGGGTTTGAGTCTAAGGCAGTGGTTTTCGACACCGAAGGCCAAGGACTGAGTGCGGTCGAGCAAGACATTCGCATTTTGCAGTTAGTACCACTGCTCTCGCGTGTTCACGTTCAGGTGTTGCACCAGAACCTGACTCAGGCTGACCTCGACCGCCTTCAAGTTCTCGGACAAGAGATATTTCACCTTCGACTCAGACTGCATCAGGGGGAGGCTCCAGATGTTGCTCTGATTTTAGTTCTCCGCACTGACCGCCGACTGGTCGTCAATCGAAACGGCCAGCGAGTGAATGCCACCATTGACGAGGTGTTGGCGGAACGAATCCCCCACGACCACCCGCTCAGAACGATGTTCTCCTGCATTCGCGGGCTTTTGTTGCCCAACTTCCCGGGCCCAAATCTCGAAGATGCGAGTTTTGATGCTCGCAGCCTTCCGGACTACTGGCATGTCGTCGAGCACCTGGGAGAAATGCTCCGCGACGAGTGGGGTCGATCCGGAGGTCTCCTCAACGGCCGTGAGATCGCCCTCTCGATCGACGAGGCAGTTCGCCAACTCAACAACAACGAGGCTTTGCGCGTACCCTCGATCCGAGAACAACTCATTCTCGCTCGAGCAAGGCCAATCGTCGATCGCGCGATTGCAACTTTGAGGGAGCGATTCGCCCCTTTCGTGAGAGATCCATTTTTGGTCCCCGATCTCGCGCACCAGGTGGCCATAATTCGAGACCAAACTCTTCAGGAGCTTCACGCAGAGCTTGCCCCTTACAGGGCTGACAGGGACATTGCGCAGCGGCTTGATTTGGTGGCTGCCGAGCTGTCGGGCGTTGCACACGACGCCCTTCATGACGTCGAGGGCGCTCAATCGTTTCAGACATCTGAAGTTGAACGACTCTTCCGCCTTTCTCTCGCGGAGCTTACCTCAGCAAAGTCAAGTATCATCACAGCGTTGACGGGAGTTCCCAATGAGGTTTCGTCGTTGTACGGTCCTCGTGCAGCCGAGGTTTTGGATCAGTTTGACCGGAGAAACGAACATTTTACTTCCCCAGCCAAAGGATCCGCGCGACAGGAGCTTCTTTTGATGATGCAATCTGCCTGGAGGGATCTTCATGCCGCCAACGAGATGAAGCACTTCCAAGCGGTCGATGCGATGAGACGCACTGAGGGAAACCATATTTCCGTCTGGGTGCCCGGGCCAGGTGATCTTGGGTACGGGAATGGAGACCACAGTGGCTGTGTCAATATCGAGGCCGGTGCAGAGCATGTTTTTCGAGACCTGGACAACGTACTCTCAATCTCAGCGAAACTCTCGGCAGGAATCAACCCCGGAATAGTGTCCTTTATTCCAGCATTTGACAGCTATTCGCTGTCTCGTGGACCGGGGACTCAACAACTGTATTCGAAGAAATCGGAAGGACCAAAGTGGTGGAAAGTGGAGGCAACATATAATGCCAGCAATCGAGTAATAACCGTGGGGGCGATGCCAACCGAACATGACGAAAGTGTTCAACGGCGTGTCACTTACCATAGTTCCGAATCAGCTATTTGGCAACCCGCAAGCTGCCAGCTATGTCATCCCTCCCTGTCCTTACTGAGCCGTTCTCTCTCTCTCTCTCTCTCTCTCTCTCTCTCTCTCCTTCCTTCCTCGTCATCTTCATTGTAACTAGCGTCAATCATAGTACTATCGTCGTCGTCGTCAGTTGCAACGGGCAAACCCATTTACGCTGGTTGTCGCGAGAGCAATCAGCTGCTCCGGCTTGTCACAGTTACAGTACACGCCGCTCCGACCGCCGTGGCCCGCTGCCGATCGTCGACGCGAGCCTAACGCGCCGCTGGTGTTGCCCACCTTCCATTCAGACCACATGAACTTGTTGTTGCAGCTGTTACTCGTATCTGAGCACACCAAATAAACCATGTGCCGGTCGTCAGTCTATCAGCTCCAGCACAAGAGTTCCCGCCAAAATCGCACTCGCACGCTCACGAAAGGAATGCACGCAATGTGTGTGCTCGACCGTCATTCCTCTCATCGTCCTCTCACTGATTCAACAGCGGATATCTGCTTGATGATGGACGAGATAATCTCCATCACAAGCAGTGATGATATCGTAGATCCCGAGACGCAGTCTGCTAACGAGCAGAAGCGAGCTCGGTTGGCTGCACGACTTGCGCGACGCACAGCTGCTGTGTCGAGCGACAGCACGAGCTCCACTGCCTCATCGTTGCTCGAGAGCTTCCACACTCCATTCAAGACTCTCGTGGCTGGTACGTCAAGTGAGAGTCGTACTCTTGCTCAATCACACTCACTTTCTCTCGCTCTCTCAGAGGTCGAAAGGCTGATAGCAAATGGCCAGCAACCGAGCGAGTTCGATGATGCCCAAGCACGAACGAGCGAGTTGCAAGAGCTCCTCGCGCTCCATGCAGCAGCGCTACCGCCGTATGATCTCCGAACCTGCCAACAAGTGCGTCATGCTGTGCATAATAACTATCAGGTCAAGTCGTGGTTAACCAAGTTGACCCTCACGTGAGGCAGACCGTGAGCTCGTTGAAGGAGCGCATCGCATCTCAACGTGCTCTCAAGCAACCTCGATCCAAGTTCTCGTTCTCTCGATTGCCAACGACCGCCAACCCACCAACAACAACGCTACCGATACCGAGCGCAATCACTACGACAACAAGAGATTCAGCTCCAACACAATCAAGTTTGAGTAGCGAGCTGCTTGCTCTCTTGCAAGCTCCAGCGTCAAGCGGAAGTTCGAGTAGTAGCACCAACAGCACCAACTCGATCGCCGAGCTGCACGACATTGAGATTCGCGTACACGAACGATCAGCATCGACTTCGATCACACTTCGATTGGACGATCCAACGCGCTACGAGCCCGAGTTGCGATCGCGTCTCGATCAGCTCGATTCAACCATGTCGCGGTATCGAGTGGACGCGACTCGCGACTTTACCATCACCAAGTGTATCGATTGTCGAGTGGTTCTATGTGGACCTACGTCAGCGCTACGGATCGATAGTCTCCAACGATGCACGATCGTTGCGACTCAAGTGAATGGCAGTGTATTGATTCGTAATTGCTCCGATTGTATCTTTGTGATTGGTACTCGGCAGGTATGGG
>Ga0209935_1005724_pt1 | contig 10349 bp, 10 predicted proteins | sample ThiBio_1000_plan_2_FD_183958 | JGI IMG/M metagenome (GOLD analysis project Ga0209935, IMG submission 183958) | Wastewater bioreactor microbial communities from Cape Town, South Africa - Thiocy_cont_1000_plan (SPAdes) | ecosystem: Engineered > Bioreactor > Thiocyanate-remediating >... | reverse complement strand
GGAAAGGCAGCTGGGGAGGAAGAGAAACCGAAAGCAGGTGGGGCCACCTACTCCGATATTTTTGTGTTGTTTGTGGTTGTGTTGATTATTGCGTTTGTTGGAGGGAGGATATTTGATATGATTTGAAGAGAGAAAGCAAGGAAAGGGGAAACATACTATACATATAAATACATTTCGTTAATCCGTTCAGTTTTTCTTTGTTTTAACTCCCCTCCTCTACAAATCTAGAAGATGAAGCTAAGAAGCCAGAAGAACCACAGAAGCTGACTAAGAATCAAAGACGCAAAGAACAACGTAAGAAGAAAAAAGAAAGCCTTCAGGCTAAGGAGAAAGAGGCACCTCCTGAAGAAGCTGCAGCAGAAGCAGAACCAAAAGATCTCAAAGCAGAATTGAGTACTTTAAGCGTGCGGGAGTTGCGGGCTTTGCTTGAGAAGCACAAGATAGATGCCACAGGCGCCATTGAGAAAGAAGACCTTGTAGAACTTGCAAGGAAAAATAACCTCTGAAGGACTCGCCTTGGACCTGATATCACTTCAGTCTTTCCTCAAATATCTATCTTCTAGTCCTTTCGGCAATTCTGCGAAACTGTTTATCGCAAGAAGGAAGTTGGCCGGCTAGCAGCGCTCCCCAACCCCCATCATGGACAAAATACTTGCGAGCATCAGCCAATCACAGGGCACAGTGATCGCAGTGGTCATTGTTGTGGTCCTCGTCTTGCTGTACATTATCTTCTTCCGCAACTTTACTCCTGCCAATTTGAACTGGATACGGAATCCAGTGGTTGATATCGTGAAGCGGAGGGCAGAGAAAGCACAACGAAAGAATGAAAGAGCAGCCAGGAGAGAGGCAAGGGCTAAAAGAAAAGCAAGCGACGATTCGAGCAAAAAACAAGCGGATTCCAAAGTCACAAAAAAGGATTAAAAGTTATGTTGGCTAGGACTCAGTTGGAAAGGGAGAGAAGAGGAGAGGGATAGCATCTGTAGAAATAATTACAATGGTTATTACATAAAATAGAAAATATTTGACACATCCAAGCCGGACTGAAATCCGGAGGCCAGAACAATGCACGCGGATTTGTATAACTGATAAAGCTGCAGATTGCGTGAGCCCTTGTACGCTGAGGAGTGCCCCATTGCTGTAACATATACATGCCACTTGTCTTCTCCTACTACAAACATGCGTGGCCCGATCATGCCAAGCTTGTACACCTACAGTTTTCAATTCCTCTAATTCGCATCATTTGAAAAGGAAGGGAATGCAGGAGGGGCAGAATGTAGTAGCGCTTGACGAGGTTACTACCAACGGGGGAGAGAGGAAAGGGCTTACGCTACGCTATTCCCCTAGCGGCCCCGTGCCTTTGGATATCGTCAGTTCAGACGATGAATTGCCGAGCGAAAGCCAAGAGCCGCGCGAAGAAGTGGGAGAAGAAAAGAATAACAAGAAGGCCAAAGGCAAGAAAGAGAAGAAGAAGAAAGAAAAGAAGAAAAAGAAAAAGAGGAACAAGAAAAAAAGGGGCAACTCGGGCGACGTAGAGGGCGGAAGCGATACAACGGATGACGAGGCGCCAGATGAAAAGAGCATCCCCGTCACCAGCAAGTTTGTACTGCGCACTTGGGAAGAAACCCCGTTCTATTTGCGGGGCAACAAGTTCATCCGAACTGGTTATCGAGTGAATTTTAGCTTGCTACTCTGTTGCACTAGCATGTGTCGCATACACAACGAGACGTGGAACATCTGGACGCACCTTCTCGGCTTCGTTTCGTTTGTGATCCTTTCTGCGCTCACATTCGGGCTTTGGTTACATCTACCAGCTACGCCGAAGTTCGATGACTACATCATATTTGCGGTGTTCTTGGTTTGTGCGATGGGCCAAATGCTTTTTTCGGCACTCTTTCATCAATTTTGTTGTCGATCCTCGGGCGTGTATCGCTGGGGTGCAAGGTTAGATTACTCAGGTATGAGAACGTAATCAATTTTGCAAAATCGATTTTTTATCTGTGGTGCATTTTTAGGGATTAACTTAATGATTGTTGGAAGCTTTTATCCGCCATTGTAAGGACTCCTTTCTGAATATCTCAGTTATCTCTAACGTTCTCCAACACCTCGCAGATACTATTCATTTTATTGCGATGATATTGCCAAGTGGGTGTATATTGGGCTCATCACCTCTCTGGGGATCGTTGGGTTGACCATCTCCTATGTACCTATTTTCGCATCAGCCAAATGTATCTGGGTGCGAACAGGTAACATATAACATATAAAGCAGAAACAATAATAACAACAACATAACCAATCGTCCTCATTTCACTCTTCACTAACACGCACAATATATCTACAGGTTTCTTTATTGGGTTCGGATTGAGTGCGGTAGCTCCCGCCATTCACATGCTGGCCGAACTCGGGATATGGTATAGCTTCCTTCTTGGATGGAAAGAGGCCATCATGGGGGCGTTGTATATAGGCGGGGCTGTAATCTATTCTTCTAAGGTTCCTGAACGATGGTATAAACCAGCTTGCTCAATCCTTGTGCATTCGAGAAGTATTTATTTACTCTGTGTAGGTTTCCTGGTAAATTCGATAACTCCATTCTTGCAAGCCATCCCCTATGGCACATCATCGTTGTCTTTGCAGGTGCGTCCTTTCCTTCATTGCTTGTTGTCGATACTCATTTCTTCCGCACAGGATGGATGCAAATGTATGCTTGCTTTTGGTCCTACCAGTACAGGATGGAGCATCCTTGTTAAGTTTTGTAAGATTGTTTGTAAAAAAGGTATTTATTATTAAGCTTCTTCTTGTATAAAACTCCTCCCTGTAAAAATTATGCCCCTTCTGGCCAAATGTGAGACTTGTCGCCCCCTCCTCAGCGAAAGGCTGCTTAGAAAATGTTGAGAAAGCAGCGAAAGAAAAGATACAGCGAGAGAGTGACAGAGTGTATCTGACATGGAAGAACGAAACCCAACAGAAGGGAAAACCTACGAGGTCCGCAGCGAAGAGGGCATCATGTTTGGAGGCGTGAGCGTGCGGCGGTACCCTGTTCCACAAGACGAAGAGGATTACCACTACGTGAAGAGCTTCCCGCCGCAAGGGCACGATGAAGAAATTATTCAATTCTTTAAAGGATACGGATTTGTGGTAGTGCGCGATGTTTTATCGCAACCTGAATGTCGAATGACATTTTCAATTATTTGGAGACAGATGTAAGTTAATTCTTTGCGAAATCACAATTAATCGGAACCAAAGAATCGCGGATTTGATAGGAACGACATAACAACCTGGAATTCGTGGCCCAGAAATGGAATGGAAAAGGTATTATGCTCAATGCTATCACAAGCTAATCAATGTACGTAGCACGGTATGCCTACGCGCGAATCCGTTTTTACCCAACCGGCGCTGAGCAATAGGCAGAACCCCAACGTATTTCACGTGTTTTCTCTGTTGTTGGGCAACAAACTGATGGTTAGCCATGGTAATTGGTTAATGCCGGAATGAGGTTAGTCACTCACACCTTCTCAGATCGCTACGGTATTCTGCGGCCAACAAAGAACATCAATTATGGAGGGCGCTTGGTAAATTCATCGCATGATAAGGCAAGACAAGCTAATAATCAAATAGGTTGATAAACCAGAGTGGAAAACAGCTGGCGGCTTGCACTTGGATATGAACCCTTGGGGTTATCGACGTGATCACAACAAAGCGGCGGAAACTCTCGCTGGATTAGAATATGGACCACGACATATGAACCATTTCATCTTCGAGAACAATCAGGTACCTACTACATGCAACTCGCAAAGGGGTCATTATCCTCACACGCAACACTTCTAGGTTCACGCGAGCGCGCAAGGTGGCCTTCACTTGCAAGCAGTATTGAACTTGGAAGATAACTATGAGGAGGACGGAGGATTCGCCTGTGTACCAGGTTTTGTACATCACTTTGCCGAATGGTATGCGTCCTGACATGCGCGGTTAATCACGACTAATCTCGCTTCTTGCTACAAAGGACGGAAGCAAACGAGGGGTCGACATGGCAAGCTACAGCGGAGGAACGAAATAGTTTACCTTTCCAAAACGGCGAGTCGATATATCAGCTCGCAACAAGGATAACTTTGAGGGCGGGTAGCATTGTCATATGGTAAGACTATTTCTTCTTCCCATTTCAGGTTTACTTACGTTATTGTATAGGGACCAGCGGACTCCGCATGGCGGCTTTCCAAATAATAGCAGCCGCATGCGATGCGCACAGTTTCTCAGGATGTTCAGTACCGAAGATCCGCCTCTACACCCCTCTCGAAAAGCAGCGCGGGCAGCTACGGTAAGAAGTATGGTGAAAGCGGCCAGGTTTGAGCCACACTTGACGCCACTGGGTCGAACTCTCTTTGGCCTTGATGAGGAGAGCAGTGGGCAAGCCAATGTGAGGAACCCTGCTGGCGGGGGCAGAGGGAGAGGGAGAGGCTCAAGCAATGGAAAGCGAGGCCAGCGGAACAAACGGTTGTAGTAGCTACATGATGTAAAATATAAGATACACAAGGTAACCTTGCGCGTCCTTCCACCAAATTTTTTTTTCCCCACTTTCTTGGAAGCGCAGTTGCCTGCATTCTCTTCGCCAGTACGCTTATTCCTTACGTTGGTGGAAGAAGGAGGATGCATGTCTCGGAGCTAGTACTACCAAGTGAAGCTACACCGGATATTCTTCCTCCACTTCATCCTGAAAGGCGAGTGAAGACAGCTGACCAATGGACCGAACTGCTTATCAAGGAAAATGAACACCTGAGTAAGCTACTGTTCTTTCTCCTACAGTTTCTTAGCCCGCTGCTAGTATGCGCGATTCATGATGATCTCCTAGACGAACGCTGCGCCAGCACAGAGGCAACAGCAAAACTAAAGCTAAATTTGACTCGACTCTCCGTCATTTTTGCTATGTACTTTGAACCTTACCTCGTCTTCGCACAAAAGGTATGATGTTAGCCTCATTCGGCAGGTCGATAACAGAACACCAAGGAAACGGTAACTGAACCAGAGACGGATAGCTATCCACCAAGTTCAGAAGAATCGCAGGACAACAAGCACGCACAAAAAGGAATCGCTGACTTCGAGGAAGATGAAGTGACAGAGTCTGCGCCGTCCAATTGTCGATATCAGCGATGGACGGCAGATGAGATAGACAGGCTGCGAGAGGGCGTGAGGTTGTACGGAAACGGTTAGTTCAGGGTAATCAGGTGGCGACATCTAGCTAATCACCATCAGATATGAAGCTCATAGCCAAGCATGTTAGGACCCGCAATGTCCGCCAGGTAACGACCAAGTGGGCTAGGGAAAGAGAAAGGATGCACAATACGAACTAAAGGAATCACTGCAACGCGAGTTTTTACAAACCTCTCTTGTTATTCAAATGACAAATTTACAGCTTATTTCAAGCACCCACAAGGAAGTTCCGTGTGTACGTGTACGAACCGTGCAAGATTAAACCGATAACAAAGAACCAAATGGAAACTAAAATAAGAATTGTACGGTGAGTTTAATTCGCATTAAAATATCAAACGTACTTAGCACAGTTTTTTCCCAAATGGGAACTGGCAGTACTCCAATCAACAGCAGCGCCTGATAAAATCGGCGCCCAAGAAAGTGGTCCTCCCACGCAGTGGGCTTCGTACCCACAGTGTCCCACTCCCCCTTGTTTGTCCTCGAGCTCATCTGCATCCTGTTCTTCTCTCGGAGTTGCAACACAACGCACGTTGCGTTTCGAAGAAAATAGATATTCGTGGCATTAAACTTTCGCGTCTCTCGTGCATATTGACCTTGCTGAAGACTACGTCACTCTAACCGAAGAGATCCTCGAGCTTACCCAACAACTGTCACGTCTACTAAAGGTAGTGGAAACGAACGGGGGCAGCACTGCGCCCTAAGAAGTGCTAGTGTTTATTTCGAGGAACGGAAATATGTTACCGTTGGTGGCGATGCAACGAGAGAAAGACGGACAAGCCATGAGCGCAATAACAGGTTTCCTTGTTCATTTGGTATTATAATCAGTGCTTACGAACTACTGTTAGGACAATAATATGCAATGGAGGTTGTTACATCTATACCAAATCAACCCGCGCAAGTGACCGATGTACTGAACGTTGGTGAGTCGCCTTCTTCGGGCTCTGGATTGGATCCCCAAAAGGATTGTTGCCTTGCCACATGCGGCCACGTATGTCCACTATGCCGTCCCATCGTTCAGCAACTACTCTTTCTATGTCAAAATTGCATGGCCAAGCATGCACCACATCCGGTACGAGGCAACAACATCAAAAAATTCGCGTTGCTTAAATCAATTCGCCTCAGGATCTGATCGGATGCATTCGTAATTTGCTTCCTGTGGTAGCTGAGAACGACGTGAAGAAATTTAACATCTATTTGGAGAAAGAATCAGTCGAGTGGGTAAAAGAATTTGTGATGTACATGACAAGTACCTTCGGCAGCACTCTATTTTTGAAACAACTTATGGAACACAGAGAAGCACTAAAGTAAGAAATCATACCCTTTTATAAGTCATTTACTAAATTCTATCACAAAGACGCAAAGCAATCGAAGGGGAGATAGTCTTATGCCTAGCAGCAGGCGCAGGCAAGCTCGATACCGTGTCGTTTTTGTTGAGCATGGGAACAAATCCCAACCAATGTACCTCGCGACCCAATGGTACGTTACTCTCCTAACCGATCAAAATTCAGATTAATGTTTGATTTTTTCAAGGCGATGCCAAAAACTCAGCCGTGAAAAAGGGATATACACCACTACACTATGCCTCTCATAATGGCCATGCGGGATGTGTGACCCTTCTACTTGAATATGGTTCGTCCTCACCTGCTTTCTCAAATAACAGCATACGTTTTGACCATATCATGTCTATAGGAGCCGATGTAAATATTAAGGATCAAGACGGCCAAACACCCTTGCACGCAGCCGCACATAGCGGCAAACAGGAGGTGTTGCTGTTGTTGTTGGAGCATATGAGAACAACAAACGCAGAGAAGAAACTAGAAGGAGCCAAGGATACCAAAGAGCAAAAGGACATAGCGGAGAAGAGCAAAGAGGAACAGGACAACCCAACTCTACCTGAAGGGGATCAAGGGGGATCCATTGTAAATGTTGAAGAAAAGGAAACAGAAGACAGCGAGGCTCCTAAGCAATCACAATCTAACATAGATACACGGTACACATTCTTCTCTTCCCTCTCACTACACTTGTTTTCTTAGAACACATATTTATAACAAAATATTTTTTGAAGTGATCGGTGGGGAGACACAGCATTGCATAAAGCAGTTGTAAATGGCCACTTGCATTGCGCTGTCGCGTTGATTACGTATGGAGCAGCTCTGAACACTCAAAATCTAGGCGGAGGTTACCTCCCGTCTACTCTCCTTCCCCACTAAACAAATCTCTCTCTCTCTCTCTCTTTCTTTCTCTCTCCTTCTCTATTCTCAATTTCTCTCGCAGATACTCCGTTCAGGAAAGCTGTATATCATGGCCACACAGAATGTGCAAGGATGCTAATGGACAAAGGAGCAGAATACAACACCGCCTCAGAAAAGAATATCAGTCCACTCCATCTCGGTGTATTTAAGGGCCACTACGACTGCGCGGCTCTCCTGATCGAAAAGGGAGCTGATGTAAATTTCAAGGACGAATCCGATATGACGCCGCTATTTTTCGCAGCTGTGAATGGACATTCGCGTTGTATCGCTTTACTCCTCCACCACGGTATTGTTTAGCATCTTTTAGCCTAAAATAGGCTTTTTAAGGCTAACACTATTTTTAACAGGGGCTTTGGTCAATTGTAAAGATAGCGAGGGAAAGACACCATTGCACACGTCAGCAAGGAAAGGCTACACAGCTTGTACAATGTTGTTGCTCCATCATGGCGCCGATGTCAACTGCAAGGATGACGTGGGGTGGACACCACTACACGAAGCTACAAGCGAAGGCAACGCCATCGGGGTGCAAATGTTGTTGGATAGCAATTCTGTCATCGACTGTCGAGACAAAGACGGTATTTTTATCTTTTCATACTTTCTATTTTAAGCAACTACTAATTTTTTACCTTTTTGATGGTAGGTTGCACTCCGCTGCACCTCGCTGCACGCTGTGGTGACACAGAGTGTCTGAAATTGTTAATTGAACATAATGGTACCAATACTCTAATTATTTCCAAGAAGCCCTAATCCCCCCCCCCCAACAAAAAACAGCTTCAGAGGAAGTAAGAAGACAACGTGTAAACTATGCCGACAACAGCCATTGGACTCCCATTCATGAAGGTATGGGACACTTTTCCTATTTCCTTATTAACTAACCCTTTTCTTCCTCTCTCAGCTGCAAATGAAGGAAATGATGACTGTGTCGAACTGCTATTGGGATATGGTAATTCCGCGAATTCATAAATTTTTGACGCTGAGTTCATTTTCCTCTAATTTTAGGGGCAGATGTGAATAGTGCTGATATGGATGGCAACACTCCGCTTCACAAGAGCGCAGATAATGGAGCGATCAAGTGTTGTTCTCTGCTGATACAAAAAGGGGCGATTATGAGCGTGAAAAACAATCTGGGGTTCACTCCCTACGACCTGGCTTCCATCAGCGAGAGTTACGATTGCATCGAGTTCCTATTGAACGTCAAAAAGGAGATGCTGAAAAAGGAAGAAGATGAATTGGAACGAATCGCGATGGAGAAGCAAGAGGAGTTGTTGAAGGAAGAAGAAGAGGAGAGGAGGGTGCAAGCCGAGAGGAGGAAAGTCAAGTTGAGGCGAGAAAAAGAACGCAAGGTGAAGAAGAGAGTCGCACGACAACTTCTATTCCAAAAGGAAAAGGAACGAGAAGAGGAACGAGAAAAGGAACGAGAAAAGGAAAAAGAGAAAGAACGCGAAAAGGAACGAGAAAAAGAAAAACAAAAGGAAAAGGAAAAAGAGAAAATGAAAGAAAAGGAACGAGAAAAGAACAACAATAACGAAAACAAACAACAAAGAAAGAAGAATGGGGATTCGCCTGTCAATCGAAAGAATCGCAAGTCTCGAGATAAAGAGCGCCGATCCATGGCCGCACCCAAAGAAAACGGGAATACCGAGCCAGTGACTGAAGACTTCGTCGACTACGTTGATCCCTTATATGATGACAGACTACAAGAAGGTGCCCCTTCCCTCTCTTCCTTCATTCTACAAAAAAAATGAATTCTAAGAAAATAATAATAGCAGAAGAAGATCAGATGCTTGAATTGAATGACAATGGCATGGAAAGGATGATACTTCGGTTTCAATTGGATGCGGCCCAGCAGTCCATCATCGATATGGAAAAGGAACTCGACAGCCAAAAACTACTCAACACAAAACTGCAGCAGACAGTGAAGGAGAAGGACAAGGAACTCAAGCAAGTCAAGGGGTCTATGCCATCTTCATCGCAACAACAACTACAACAACAGCAACAACACATGCAAAAGCTGGAAAAGAAGGTGGAGGAGCTGGAGAGCAAGCTAGTGCAGCTAGAGGGTGTCACTAAGGGGCTACATGATAGTCTCCTATGCAGACTCTGCCTCACTCGCCAGCGGAACGTCCTCCTGTTGCCTTGTATGCATCTCCTCTATTGTCGAGATTGCCTCGAAAGCCATGATGAGAAGGTACCTATATCTTCATGCCTCGCTTTCACTCACAAATTTGCTCCCCCCCAACAAAGGACCAGGCCAGACTATGCCCATCCTGTTCAGTTCTAGTTCGAGGTCAGCTGGAGTGCGTCCTTTAAATAAACATCCTATTTAACCCCAGCAGCTTTGTAATCATGCCTCAATGCCTCTTCCCTCCCCACTCTTCATTGCGCAGCTACAATGAATGAATTTACAGTATATTTTTGCCTTTAAACACTCCACATGACAATGGAGACTCTCTTGTCTCTAGGCAATGAGGTCCCACACTCTAACCGATCTTTGAACGACTCATAATTAGCCATGGTATCTACAACCACATCAGCGTCTTTCGGTTGAATGCCGTGCACCCAGTCTAATGTTATATATGATTGGTGGTCATTAGGATTCAAAGATTAAAGAAGAGGATCAACTACAAACCTGTGAAGGATTCTCCTGATAATATCAACAAACTCCCTGGTTCAAGAAGGATATGGATGTAGTCTTCAGGTTTGGGTATGGGCTCACTGGGATCAACCGAGGCACCATAGACTTCCGTACCCAAGATAGGCCAGGGATTTGCTTTTTTGTACAATTCCATAGTAGTATATGAGTGCAGAGAGATGATAGCAGCATGGGACCCAACGCCATCTTTATGAAACTGCACAATTTGGGTGTCAGATCGAAAAATATAAGGGATTAAATACGAA
>Ga0209935_1005723_pt1 | contig 10350 bp, 13 predicted proteins | sample ThiBio_1000_plan_2_FD_183958 | JGI IMG/M metagenome (GOLD analysis project Ga0209935, IMG submission 183958) | Wastewater bioreactor microbial communities from Cape Town, South Africa - Thiocy_cont_1000_plan (SPAdes) | ecosystem: Engineered > Bioreactor > Thiocyanate-remediating >... | reverse complement strand
ATCAATCTAGTGTCGAATATCGTTTACAAGAATTAACAAAGTAATTTATTTTATTTTCTTAATTCAGAGAATTACTTCTTGTTTTTATTAGACGACTTAATTTATTAGAAACAAAACTAATCGAAGATGTATCAACTGTCTTATCGATTTTACAACGACAATTTCCGGGCAATAATCCATCTGTCTCGTCTAGTTCTACCGAAACATCAAAAACTAATCTTTAAAACTCTGTGATAAGTCAAAAATAAATGTTCGTTGACGTTTCTAATCTCCGTCCTTGTGTTACCTTGTTTTCGTCTGTCGACCGATCGCAGTATATAAATATATCTATTTTGTTTTGTTCTGTGTATTAAATAAAAGTCTCCATACAAATAGAATCATCGATTGTACGAAAAAAATGATAAATATCTCCGACAGATGTCGATCGTCAATAGAGATTTTTACGAGGAAATTTTGTCAACATTCAAATGATCACATTAAGTAAATCTTTCGATGAAATTAAATATATAAAACAATACGTGCAGACATGCTTTATCAGAATACTACCTGACTTTCTTGTGTCATGCCTCAAGGGAAGGGGGGAAAGAGTGAACAAAAAAAATAGATCAACACAAACTATAGTCGGTAATTGTCGCATAAAAAATGGCAATGAACAGCGTTCAATTTTCGGTTTTTGTTCTTCTAACTATTCCTCAGTTAGTAGATAGTATAGGTATGCAATTTAATTTCTCAATTCGGGAAATTGTTTAATAGAATATTTCTATTTTCTTCTCTTTAGGATTATCCTACAGTCAGTCAAACGTATCAGCTTGTGCAAAATGGAATGTTGATGCGACTACACTTTTCAATGGAGTTTCTCAGCTCATTTTCCCATATTTTCTATTTATTGATCGAAATAACACTATTTATATGTTTTCGTATCCAGGACAAGTTTTCGTTTGGCATAACGAAAGTTCTAATCCCACTCAAATAATCATCAATAGTATTGACGGCCTATTCGGATTTTTTGTTTCAACAACAGGTGATATCTATGTAGGCAATGAAAAGACATTCACAGTGCAAAAATGGGTGACAACGACGAATACCTTGGAAACTGTTACACGTTTTGATGGTGTGATCTTTGGTATTTTTATTGCTCTCAATGATGTATTATATTGTTCACTACTTAATACACATCAAATTGTGACAAAGTCGCTTCATAATAATTCATTCTTAGTAGAAGTTGTTGCTGGAATTGGTATTTCGGGATCAGAATCACATCAATTAAACAAACCTATGGGAATCTTTGTTACTGAAAATTTCGATTTATACGTAGCTGATTCCCAAAATCATCGTCTTCAACTGTTTCATTCAGGTGACACTATCGGAACAACAATTGTTCAAGCATCGGACACTAATCCTGCTCTCAGTGAACCGAGAAGTGTCGTATTAGACGCGAATAATCATATTTATATTCAAGATGGTAATATTGGTTCAATATTTCGATCAGGATCTACTGGTTTTCAATGTATAGTAGCTTGTACTGGATCGAGTGGTATATTATCTGATCAATTAAAAACGCCTCATAGTATAGCGTTAGATGTGTACGGTAATATATTTGTTGTAGACATGGGTGCCATGCGCGTGCAGAAATTTTCAATACTAAAAAACACATGTGGTAAGAATAAGCTACTATCATAACATACGTACATATATACTGTTTTTAGATTCTCCAAGTGATACGACAAAAAAGACAACATCTACAACAACAACAACCACAGGTTTATTTAGAATAATTTGAATCTAAATAATCATTGTTTTCACGCAGATACTCCAATACTAACTAACTCAACATATAAATTGACTATAACAAAAAATAATCCGATATACGTCGAAAATGGCGAGCCACTAGAGTATTACTATCATACTGCACAGATGCATGTATCTCAAGACGGCTCTTACATTTTTTTCATCGATAGTACCGCAGATGCGTTTATCAGTATTTATAAGAAATATTTCGATCCGAATGATCTTTCAGTAAATTCAATTCGACGTTCTTATGTAGATAATACTAATTATCAACTGAAATTTACCACTAACCTTCAAGTTAATCAGACATACACTTTACTAGCATCAACAACTTCATCAGAAATAGCATCTTCAATTTCAATATTTTCAATCGGACCATCATTTATCATTTTCAATCAAACAAGTAAATATATTACTCATAATGAGTAAATAAAAGTTGTATTTTTTTCGCAATACATAGGTACTGAAAATTTAATCCAAACAGTCTATTCATCAGTATTGACTACAAATAATTGTAAATGTAGTCGAAAGCCATGTGAGTCAAACTATTATTGTAATATTATAAAAGTTCAGGTGCATGAATCTGGTGAATATACTATTTTTATCAATGGTACTACAAATATGTATGGATATGCTTACGAAAATAATTACCTTTTATTTGATCTCACGAAAAATTCACTTATAAAATCTATAGATCCTTACGCGAATCCATTTAGATTTACAATTCATCGTTATAAGAATAGTACATTTATATTGATAATAACAACTGTAGTGGAGGGTATGCAAGGTAATTTTTCAGTATTTATCAATGGACCAACTTCTGTTGATATTAAACGCATAGGTATGTTTATTCGAAATAGATTTTTCGCCAGACTTTATTTAATTCAATTTTCTTAAGATGTTTGTCAGTCAACTATACAGTCAAATTATTCATGGCCGATACATAACAGTCCTTCAAAATATCACTTTATTAAATACAGAACTTCAAGCCAACCTTATGAAATCGTTCAAATAAACACAACAAAATCAGGCTATTATTTACTTTCTCTCTATTTCGATTCTGAACAAATTACCTTGCTGCCGCATTTGTACGAACACCATGTCAATCTTGAGGACCCCAACTTTTACCTGGAGGATTCTGATTGGACTATGTGCTTTTATAGACCGTATCGATTCGTTACTTACTTACACTTTAACATTACATATATACTATTGATAGTATATCAGAAATACGAGCCAAATACAAACGAATTTTCTTTACTAACTGTTGTCGGACCAGATAGCACGAGCATGAAGCATATAGGTATGTTTGAAACAATAAATTATCTTGTTTAACGAGTACTAAATACTATTTTTAGTTGAATATAATTTTCCAGAAGTCTTTAAGTCAGTGCATATACCAGAGCCTAGTCGAATTGGACATCGACATGGACCTAAACAATGTGGCTGGTTTCATAATTCTTATGAGATCACGCAGATAAATATAGATAAATCGGGTAATTATACTATAGCATGTCTTGTAAGATTAAGAACTGGCCCTTCCACTCACGAGGGTGAATGTAATATATATGAAGAAAATTTCAATACATTTAATGGAGTAAAAACGAAATTTTTCGATTTCATGACGACTTGCAATACTGTGTGTTCGATACAAACTACTAACTTACAAGTCAACAGAACATATCTACTTGTCATAAATAACTTCAAACATGACCCAAACTACAGCTATCCAATAGTAGTATCTGGTCCCAGTAACATGACTTTCTCTCGCATCAGTGAGTATCGAATACATCATTATAAATCTATTATATATTTTCTTGTTTTAATCTCAACGATAACTAGATCTTCAAAAATCATATTCATCAATATTAACAAAAGATACTCCTATGTATCCACGAGTATGTCACGCTGGACAGTATCATTATGAAACTATTCAAATCAATCTTCAACAGAACGGTCTCTATACTTTCGATACTAATAGTACTACTATCGAACTTTTTGGATATATTTATGAATATGATTTCGATCCATTATATCCGAACCGAAATTTAATCGCACAAAGTTCTTTGGATTGTTCGGAATATAGATTTATTATGGGAATATCTCTACAAGCTGATAGAACATATATTTTAGTGATAACAACTTTAGAACCGAATATTCAAGGATCTTTTCTAATTTCTATTATTGGTCCATACAATATCACTCTCACTAAAATCAGTTAGTAAACTTTATTGATTTTCTCTCTTTCAATTGAAATTTTCTTCAGATAAAAAACATGACACTTGTGTGCTCGGTGATCAATGTAACATCAATAAGAAAACTATTGGTCTAACTATAAATGATATTTTACAAAATCAAATTCAATCGCATATACCATTGAAAAATCAATCATCTTTAGTAATAACAAGTATTGCTTTGACGATGATTATGTTTTTATGTGGTTTTATTAACGGTATCTTTTCTTTAATGACTTTTCAAAATCAAGAATCACGAAAAGTCGGTTGTGGAATGTATCTATTTGCATCATCGATTACAACTCTATTAACAAGTACAATGTTTACAGTTAAATTTTGGTTTGTTGTTCTTATTTAACTCTATTCAACTGTTAACTTAGCAATACATCGAGCAGATTGTTTATTCATCGGTCCATTTCTAAAATTATGTTTATATCTCGATGGTTGGCTAAATACTTGTGTTGCTATTGAACGCACAATAAATGTATTTAAAGGAGTAGGATTTAATAAAGAACGGAGCAAACGCGTAGCTCGTTGGGTGATTACCATTTTACCTATTCTAATTTTTGTAACGATTATTCATGAACCAGTGAATTATTCATGGATTTCTTATGATATTCCGAAATATAAATTCGTGATGAATAATTCAATTGAACATGATAAGACGCAGAATGGATCGTTTATATATACGACCGAATATCGAGTATTGTGTATCATTCGATATTCTCGTTCTGTTCAGACTTATAATACATTTGTGTTGTTTTTTCATCTTGTTGCACCATTCGTTGCAAATCTTCTTTCAGCTTTGTATATTATTTTCGGTACTGCTGGACAACGATCGGTAGCTCAAAGTAAGCTAAATTACCGACAATATGTTTTAAAACAAATGCAAGAACATCGACAATTATTGATTAGTCCTATTATTTTGCTTGTGTTGGCTTTACCACGTATAATTATTTCTTTAATATCGGAATGTGTCGATCCTTCAAGTAATCCTTGGCTATATTTAATTGGCTATTTTATTTCATTCATGCCACCTATGCTTACATTCATCGTATTTGTTCTACCTTCTAAACTATACAGAAAGATCTTCGTACAAGCAATGATGAAATTTCGAAGATAGAACATATTGACATTTATGAAAAATTCGAATATTTGATTGATTTAAAAACGAACAAAACAAAGTTTTTTCTTGTTTCTTCTTTTTTTTGAAGTCAATTGATCTATTTTCATGCTCGCTTTATTCGTTATCTCAACTGCTTATAATTAATATAGAAATAATAAAAATCAAGGTTCAATTAGACGCTCGGATATTTTTTTAGATAATGAACGACCAAGCTTCTGAAAGTTCGACAGCTAATTCTGGAGGTAGAAAAAAAAGTTGTTGATTAATAATTTTGAATTTGATTTGAACTATTTTTAGGACTTTTTTGTATTAGTGCGAATATTAAAAGCAATTCGATCTTCGTTATAATCACTGGAATTTTCACATAGATGATCAGTTTGTTCGATAGCTAATCGATTAGTTTTATTTTCAATCATAAGTTTAGTTATACTTAGGGTATACCAAAGGTTCGTGACACAATGTTTAAAATTTTAGAGAACGGAAAATATTGAATATTTTATTGTGGAAACCTATAGTATCACGTCCAAGAAGGTAACAACCGTCTGTGATTCAATGATTCCTTTTGAGTTATTTAGTGATTCGAATCGGTTGTTTCCCCGCTGGTATTTAGTCACTTAAGTTGCTTACTGATAAGTTGATAGTTGCGGTTCAGTCTAAATGAAAAATGAAACTGATAATATCTCTAGACAGTGAAGCACTGTGAATATGCTCTACATTTATTTTTGAATATAAAGTTGTTGCTGTTTTTTTTATTATTGAAAAGTGTTGCTCTGGCAAATCAATATTTCTATCGACTCGCATGCTTTCGTCATTGCAACATGTATTTCATCGAAAAATTTTATTTACCTCTTGGTAAGTTGTAATAAGCAATTTATCTCGACGATGTTTACAGAACGCCATCTCTCATGTCTGTACACATCGCTTTCTTGTAAGAATGAAACGAGATAGATTAGAAATAGAGACAAATGAAATATCGTGCGCTCGCTATCGTCGAGGAAAGTTGCTTATTACAACTTACCAAGAGGTAAAAAAAATTTTACGATCAAATACATGTTGCAATGACGAAAGCGTGCGAGTCGATAGAAATATTGATTTGCCAGAGCAACATTCTTTTCAATAATGATGAAAGAAAAATAACTAATAGAGACATAATATATGTGTTCCTGAGCAAGTGGATAACAACCGTTTGTGATTCGAATCACTTATTCCCCCCCTGATGAAACCAGAATACGGAAACGAAAAAACATACTCTATTTCATTTTATTAAATGCTCAAAACAATCACCGTTATTTTCGATATAAAGTTCAATCCTTTCTAATAGTTTATCGAAAGTTTTTTTTAAACTCGTTCATTGGAATGCGCTTCATTATGGTGGAGACCTTATAGATTATTAAAGATGAGACGTGTTACTATGCATTATATAATAATAAAATATTGAATATTTCCTCTTTTTTTAATTTTCAAAATTGGGCCACGAACTTCTGGCATATGATACCTTGTGGACAAGGTAGACCTGATTTTACAACTGGTATACTAAATAAAGCATTTTGTGAAGCAATACGAAGATCAGTACTCATGGCTAAAGCTAAACCACCGCCTAGACAATAACCATGAATTTCACTAATGATTGGTAATGGAAATTGTCGAAGTTTTTGACAGAGATTGAGTAATATTTTAAGATAATTGCACGAAGAGTTTTATAATTTTTAAGACAATCATGTAACAGATTTGAAAAGCCAATACACATTTAATTTGAAATTACATTTCGTTTTTCTGGATTATTTATCGACAATATTGAAAAGAAAGAGACCAGATGCATATTTCCTCTTTATTCTAAAAGAACAATAACAAATTTTATTTCGAAGGTATTTTGGAATTTAATCGTCAATAGAGATTTTCAGGAGAAAATTTTGTCAACATTCAAATGATCACATTAAGTAAATCTTTCGATGAAATTAAATATGGAAAGCAGTACGTGTATACGTGTTCTGTCAGAATACTACCTGACTTTCTTGTGTCATGCCTCAAAGGACGAATAAAAAGAATGAACAAAAAAAACTAGATCAACACAAACTATAGTCGGTAATTGTCGCATAAAAGTGGTAATGAACAACGTTCAATTTTCGGTTTTTGTTCTTCTAACTATTCCTCAGTTAGTAGATAGTATAGGTATGCCACTTAATTTCTCAATCCGAGAAATTGTTTAACAGAACAGTTTTATTTTCTTCTCGTTAGGATTATCCTACAATCAGCCGAACATATCAGCATGTGCAAAATGGAATGTTGATGCGACTACACTTTTCGATGGAGTTTCTCAGTTCGTTTACCCCTATTTTCTATTTATCGATCGAAATAACACAATCTATATGCTTTCGTATCAAGCAGAAGTTTTCGTATGGCATAACGAAACTTCTAATCCAACTAGAACAATCATTAATAGAATTGACGTCCTACATGGACTTTTTGTTTCATCAACAGGTGATATCTATATAAGCCATGGAAAGACATCCACAGTGCAAAAATGGGTGACAACGACGAATACCTTGGAAACTGTTGCACGTTTTCGTGGTGTGATCAATGGCATTTTTATTGCTCTCAATGATGTATTATATTGTTCACTATCTACAAATCAAATTGTGACAAAATCGCTTGATAATAATTCCTTCTTAGTAGAAGTTGTTGCTGGAATTGGTATTTCGGGATCAGAATTACATCAACTAAACAGACCTATGGGAATCTTTGTTACTGAAAATTTTGATTTATACGTAGCTGATTCCCAAAATCATCGTCTTCAACTGTTTCATTCAGGTGACACTATCGGAACAACAATTGTTCAAGCATCGGACACTAATCCTGCTCTCACTGAACCGAAAAGTGTCGTATTAGACGCGAATAATCATATTTATATTCAAGATGGTAATATTGGTTCAATATTTCGATCAGGATCTAGTGGTTTTCAATGTATAGTAGCTTGTACTGGATCGAGTGGTATATTACCTGATCAATTAACAACGCCTCATAGTATAGCGTTAGATGTGTACGGTAATATATTTGTTGTAGACATGGGTGCCTTGCGCGTGCAGAAATTTTCAATAGTAAAAAATACATGTGGTAAGAATAAGCTACTATCATAACATACGTACATATATACTGTTTTTAGATTCTCCAACCGATACGACGAAAAAGACAACATTTATAACAACAACAACCACAGGTTTGTTCAGAATGATTTTAATGTAAATAATCATTCTTTTTAATTACATAGATTCTCCAATACTTACTAACTCAACATATAAACTGACTATAACAAGAAATAGTCCGATATATCTCGAAAATGGCCAGCTACCAGAGTATCACTATCATACTGCACATATGCATGTGTCTCGAGAAGGTTCTTATACTTTTTTCATCGATAGTACCGTAGATGCTTTTATCAGCATTTATAAGAAATATTTCGATCCGAATGATCTTTCGATAAACTCAATTCGACGTTCTTATGTAGATAATACTAATTATCAACTGAAATTTACTACTAATCTTCAAATGAATGAAACATACACTTTACGAGCATCAACAACTTCATCAGAAGTAGCATCTTCAATTTCAATATTTTCAATCGGACCATCGTTTATCGTTTTCAATCAAACAAGTAAATATATTACTCATGATAAGTAAATAAATGCTGTATTTCTTTCTCATTTTATAGGTACTGAAAATTTGATTGAAACAGTCTATTCATCAGTGTTGACTATAAATAGTTGTAAATGTAGTCGAGAGCCATGTGACTCAAACTATTATTGTAATATTATAGAAGTTCAGGTGCATGAATCTGGTATATATACTATTTTTATCAATGGTACTACTAATATGTTTGGATATGCTTACGAAAATAATTACACTTTATTTGATCTCACGAAAAATTCACTTATAAAACCTATCCAACCTTGTGAAGATCGATTTAAATTTACTATTTATCGTTATAAGAATAGTACATTTATATTGATAATAACAACTGTAGTGGAGGGTATGCAAGGTAATTTTTCAGTATTTATCAATGGATCAACTTCTGTTGATATTAAACACATAGGTATGTCTATTTTGAATAGATTTTTCACCGGACTTTATTTAATTAAATTTTCTTTAGATGATTGTGAGTCAGCTATAGAGTCAAATTATTCATGGGCGATGAATATTAGTGCTCCAACATATCATTTTTCTAAATACAAGCTTTCAAGCCAATCTTATGAAATCGTTCAAATAAATATAACTAAATCAGGCTATTATTTATTTTCTATTTATTTGGATATTGAGCAAATTAAGTTGGTGTCTCATTTGTATGAACACTATGTCAATCTTAATGACCCCAATTCGTCCATATCGGATTACAATCGGTTCAGGTGCACTCTTAAGCTGGAACGATTCGTTACTTACTTATATTCTAACATTACATACTTATTGTTGACGATATATGGACAGAATCGTCCGGATTTGAAGGAATTTCCTTTAATGACTGTTAGCGGACCAGATAGCATCAGTATCAAACATATAGGTATATGTGAAATAATATATTCTCTTCTTTGACGACTATTGAATACTCTTTTTAGTAGAATATAATTTTCCAAAAGTCTTTCAGTCAGTGCATATACCAGAGCCAAGTCGAATTGGGCATCGATATGGACCTAAACAATGTGGCTGGTTTCATAATTATTATGAGATCACGCAGATAAATATAGATAAATCGGGCAATTATACTGTAGCATGTCTTGTAGGATTTGAACATCACGGTTCCTCTATCAGTGGTGAATGTAATATATATGAAGAAAATTACAATACATTTAATGGAGTAAAAACGAAATTTTTCGATCTGTCGGGAGTGTTATCCTTTTCTCTGTGTTCGATACAAACTACTACCTTACAAGTCAACAGAACATATCTACTTGTCATAAATATCCCCGAAGAAAAGCGAAAAGATACCTATTCAATAGTAGTATCTGGTCCCAGTAACATGACTTTCTCTCGCATCCGTGAGTATCCAATACATCATTATAAATCTATTATATATTTTCTTGTTTTACTCTCAACGATAACTAGATCTTCAAAAATCATATTCATCAATATTAACAAAAGATACTCCTATGTATCCACGAGTATGTCACGCTGGACAGTATCATTATGAAACTATTCAAATCAATCTTCAACAGA
>Ga0209935_1005720_pt1 | contig 10355 bp, 6 predicted proteins | sample ThiBio_1000_plan_2_FD_183958 | JGI IMG/M metagenome (GOLD analysis project Ga0209935, IMG submission 183958) | Wastewater bioreactor microbial communities from Cape Town, South Africa - Thiocy_cont_1000_plan (SPAdes) | ecosystem: Engineered > Bioreactor > Thiocyanate-remediating >... | reverse complement strand
TCGAGCTCGTTGTCTGGTCCGTCGATCACGCCGTCGCCTCCGACAGGAATCGTGTCTCCGGCGATGGCCGCCGCGTTGCCCGACTCGATGAGGTCCGACACGCCGTCGTTGTCCGAGTCGAGGTCGTACATGTCGGGGATCTTGTCGCCGTCGGTGTCGACGATGAAATGGCCCAGTGCTGATCCATGACCGATGCTCGAGCCGTACATCGAGTCGTTCGAGTCGATCGATGCCGGAATGCCGTCCTTGTCTGAGTCGGTCGACAGATTGTCGAGCACTCCGTTCGAGTCGCTGTCGAGACTCGCGAGAGGCAGCACGATGCCGCTCTCTCGCAGATCGAGCACGCCGTCGTTGTCCGAGTCGAGATCTCGGAAGTCCGGCACTCCGTCGCCGTCTCGATCGATGGCCGATGTGTTGGGCTGCTGGCTCGGCTTGGCGTTCAGTGGTCGAGTCGTGAGACCTGGACTGCCGAACGCTGCAGGGTTCGAGTCGCTCAGGTCGATGATGCCGTCGTGATCAGCATCACTCATCGACGGACCAAGCACCGAGTTGGCGTCGCTGTCGAGAGCCTGCCAATCAGCAAGCAGCATGCCTCGATTCTCGATCAAGTCGGGAACGCCGTCCGAGTCCGAGTCGAGATCGAGGAAGTCGGGTCGTGAGTCCGAGTCGGTGTCCGGTCGTCCGACGATCGCCGAGTTCGTGAGGTCGCTGCCTTTCGGAGACTGCACTCGAACATCGTATCCGAGAACATCGAACGGTCCATCGAGCACGGCGTTGGCGTCGACATCGAGAGTCGCGAGAGTGTAGTGGCTGTTGTCCCATGTCGATGTGGCTCCGTTGGCGAGGAAGGTCGTGGCCATGCCCTCGATCACATCGGGAATGCCGTCGTTGTCCGAGTCGAGATCGAGGAAGTTCGGAACGCCGTCGCCGTCAGTGTCGTAGGCCGAGCAGCAGCCGTTGACGATGGTGCCGCATCCAGCGTTCGCGGGGTTCTTGTAGTTCGGCACGAGAGATCCCGGCAGGTACTGGCCCCCATCGAGAAGTCCTGGATTCTCGTCCGAGTTCAATATGCCGTCATTGTCGCAATCAATGTCGTAGAAGTCAGGAACGCTGTCGCCGTCAGTGTCGACGACAGGAGGGAAGCTCAAGCCGCCGAACACTCCTGGCTCGAGATCGATCGTGTAAGATCCAGGTGTCGGAGTCGTGTCGATGATGCCGTCGTAGTCGTTGTCGGTCGTGCCGTCGACGATGCCATTGTTGTTGGTGTCGTACTTGGAGACGTCTCGACCTGATCGCAAGAGGTCGGAGAGACCGTTCGCAGGAGCAAGAGAGTAAAGCTGCAGCATGTCGGGAATGCCGTCGTTGTTCGAGTCTCGAGGAGTGTGTTCGGTGGCTGATCCATACGAGTTGATCGATCCATCTGCTGCATTCTTGATGCCATCGAGCTCGTTGTCTGGTCCGTCGATCACGCCGTCGCCTCCGACAGGAATCGTGTCTCCGGCGATGGCCGCCGCGTTGCCCGATGTAACGAGTGTAATGTGGCCAGCAAGTACCCCGCTATCCCCCGTTTTCTATATCTGTATAAGCCGCAAGGCCGTACCTATAAAACAGCTGGCCTACCTCGCTGGAGGCAGTCCTCTCCTCTCCCCTCTACAGTACCACAGCCTCGTCTCGCCTTGTACTCGGGATCCCGACTCTAGGTAGTGAGATAAACTCCTAGATATTACACGACTCGATGAGGTCCGACACGCCATCGTTGTCCGAGTCGAGGTCGTACATGTCGGGAATGCTGTCACCATCGGTATCGCCAAGCTCTCTCCTGGCTCCCGATACAGCAAGGTTCTTGAACACGGTTCCAAACACCGAGTCGTTCGAGTCGACACCTGATGGAATGCCGTCCTTGTCTGCATCGGTCATTCCTGCCTTCTCGGCATCAATGACTCCGAATGGAGCAACAGTATCGTAGGTGCTCGACACAAGTGCTCCTGCGGTGGTTTGCAAGGCACACTCTTGAGTGTCGAACACTCCATCGTTGTCCGAATCGAGATCTCGAAAGTCCGGAACACCGTCCTTGTCTCGATCGAGGCCGCTTCCTTGGATCGAAGCGCTCGGATCGGCGAACGAGAGCTTCGTGGCGATTCCAGCACTGCCGTACGCGTTGGGAGTCTTGTCGACAATGTCCTCGAAGCCATCCTGATCGGCATCAGGTCCCGTGTCGACCACATGATTGAAGTCCGAGTCGATGGCAGCCCACTGCACCAAGCTCAGACCCCGACTCTCCCACATGTCTGGAACACCATCGGCATCCGAGTCGAGATCGAGAAAATCTCGAGCACCGTCCGAGTCGGTGTCGGGATAGTTGGGAGAGCCAAAAAACATCGAGTTGGGAGTGCCGCTGTTGGCAGGCGATTGTACTCGAGAGTCGAGGCCGTTGGTACTGAACGGACCATCGAGCATTCCGTTAGCGTCCGAGTCGAGGCTCGCCACTCCAGCAGCGCCACCGAGGAACGATGTCGAGAGTCCTTCGATCTCATCGGGAATCGTGTCGGCATCGGAATCGAGATCGAGGAAGTTGGCCACTCCATCTTGGTCGAGGTCATAGTTGTTGCACCAACCGAACCTGCCGACTCCACCACAAGATGGATTGCTCGGATCGGCGGCGTTGATGATACCGTCGCCGTTGGCATCTCCGATCGGATCGAGCAAACCAGGAGCCTCGATCGTGTTGAGGATGCCGTCGTTGTCGCAGTCAATGTCGTACACATCAGGAACGCCATCGCCATCCGAGTCGGTGGTGGGATTGACGATCACTGTGGCACTGGCACATCGAATTCCGAGACCAGTGGGATTGAGGCTCGCAGGAGGGAGAGCAGGATTGTCGCACACTTGCACCGCGAAGCTCGCAGTGGCAGGGTGGACATTGGAGGGCGTGAAGGTGATGAGATTGTTCGAGTACGTGATCGATCCGGTCGAGATGCTCGATGCTCCAGAGAGAGTGCTCCAGTCGATCGGGAAGGTACCGGCCGTAAAGTATGGTGTGGCGTCGACGGTGATGTACTTGAGGCGAGCGGGCGAGATCGTGATTAGCGATCCCGATGGAGCCACGACGGCGGCGACAAAGGTCACGGTGGCCATGCCGGAAGACGGCACAAACCCGCCGCCACACACGGTGTACGCCAAGGTCTCGTAGCCCTTGAACGAGTTCACACCGTAGTTGCACGGCGGGGTGTAGCTGATACCGTACGAGGGCGTCGATGTGACGGTGGCCGTTCCTCCCGACACACTTCCAGCGTTGATCGTGAGGGTCGAGGGATTCACCGTCACATCGTTGGTCAAGACGTCTAGAAAGATTGGCGTCAGGCAGCTCACTGGAGTGGCGTAGACGTAGTGGTCGTCTTTGGCTTGAGCCGGAGGCACGAGCGTGCATGGGTACACCATCGAGGGATCGAATGGGAACCTGCGGCAACACACCACGATTCAAGAGAGCGCAGGCGGTGAGTGGAGTTGGACTTTTGGAAGTTGCGCGTGCACGACGTACGTCTCACCCGAGTCAGCCAAGCCCCACAAGCAACCGAAAGGATCTTGTGTGATTTGGTAAAAGTAGTTGGCACTTCCGGTTGGGAAGGTCAATGTTCCGCAGCTGGCTTGCGTGGCCCAATCGTAACAAAGGACCCCGGAGAACAGAAAACGGTCAAAGTACATCTTGGTGCCAATGTAGTACGGCGTTGCGAGGAGGTTGAGTTGGCCGGGTCCTTGACTCTTGACGATCGGTGGCACCATCAACGCGAGAGTTGCAGTATCTGTGATCTCGATACCGACAGGCGTTCCCGAGGCGGCGTTGATCGACACGCAGTCGTACCGTGTCGGATCAACGTAGTCGATGGTGCACATGGCGACTGGAATTCCGCCGAGTATCGGGTAGTACATGTTGTACACATTGGCGATACTCGAACGTGTGGGATACACAGGTCCACCGGCAAACGCTCCTCCGCACTTGTAGTTGTTGGCGGCATTGGAAAAGTCCCAGCACAGCAGCGCGAGTCCTTGGGGAGTGGAAGGAACATTACCAAAGAAGCTGTAGAGCTGGTTACCGATCGTGATCAAGAGGGGGGCATCATTCACCACGAGAGTCAAAGGAATGACGTTCTGAGGCGAGTTGATGGTGCCGCACGAAGACAGCACTCCAGTGGCCGGATTTGCTTGGAAGCAGTACATCGTGCCGTCGGGACCGAGGGTGACGAACGAGTTGCTCTGGCCCGGGATCGGTTGGAGGCCACCGGAAACCCCGGAAAGCGGGCAGGTCGAAAGCGTCGAACCGAGAGCCAGCCAGCCGGCATCTGCTGGGCCGGCCGTGGCAGTCGAGGTGCAGAACTGGTTGAGCTGCGTGTCGAAGCACATGATGCCCCAGGTGCAGCCAAGGGAGCCGTCGGTGGCAGGGTAGGCGACGACCGTGGTGTACATCCAGCGACTGCTGAACATGGTCTGGCCGCCGTACTGCGCGGGAGTGCCAACATACTGGAAGCCCGAAAGAGCAGGAACATCCGTCCGCGCATCAAGGTGCGCGCAGAAGGTACCAGTGTACACGTCGAGGCACACGATCGTAGCTGCCGTGTGGTGGTACGAGAGGTAGACCTTGCCTGGCTGCGACGAGAACAATGCCATGAAACCATCGCCACTGATGCTCGAGCTGGGCAACGTGCATGTGGCATGGGTCTCGTGGGCATCTCGACTCTGGCGCGAAGAGTTCGACGCCAGCGAAGCAGTCGCGAGATCCAGTCGGCTCGCAGGGCGCGTGGTCGATGTCACGCGCACGCTTGCGCTGGTCTGTGTCAGCACGATCAGTTAGATCGCGTTCAAATACCAAGTACCGACTCTACTACCTTCCAGCAAGCGAACCCGAACCCGAACCCACTCCACGCGCTGCGCAAAGCACGCGACTACAATAGATTACTTGAAGGTGTGGCAAGCATCGCACGTACCAAGGAGGTAGGGATCGAGAGATCGGCGTTACAGCTTGAGATTACCACGAGCAGAACGAAGCCAACCATGACGGCCGTCATCGGGGCGCACATCTTGCGGGGATAACAAACAGGGGAAAGTGCAGTGGGTGCTTCAAGCCAGCCTCCAATTGGCGTGTGGTCGAGCCCAGCCACTGGCACGACGAATCGAAGGAGCTGCGTGGATGGGGGAGCGGCAAGGAAGGCACTGCCACGCCCTGCAGCGCTGCGTTTGAGCCCTCAGCCGTGCAGCAGCTCCGAAGGCGCTGCTGCATGTTGCCGTGGGCGACGCTTGCAGCGGCAATTCTTCCGGGCCTCACCTGAAGCTTGCAGTATCTCTCTCGAGATACTTGCACTTGAGACGTGGCATGCGAGACAGAGAGACCCAAACACCTCCGCCAGCTGTTCCAACTCGAGCGAGCTTCTCAGCTATCGTGGTTGGAGCAGCGGAGCAACAACACTGCGACTTGGAGAGAGAGAGAGTCGAGGAATTTCGCCGAGGAATTTCGCCGAGGAATTGCCGAGAGGGAGATCGATATCTTCTCGATGTCGTGTTCGTGTTCGTGTTCGTTCTCGATCGCAAATGCTCTCGATACGACGCAGAGGGTTTTCGCCTCCGCTTCATCGGCTTCTTGCAGTTAATACTTCTCTCTCTCCAGCTCCTCTTGCTGAGTGTGCGTACGCCGTCCGCGAGCATGTGCTTGCTCACAGCTCGCATCACGAGGCTCTTGAACATCCTGCTTCATGGCTTGTGTGGTCCACGGGAGATATACATACTTTTATTAATGTACTGTATTTCGAGTGAAATTTGAATCGTCAACAGTAATGGACAACAGCATACATTCATTAGCCATCAATGAGTGCGTAGGTGGGGAGTATGTTTCGTCATTCATCATCGTACACGAGTAAACCACTTCCCCATAACACAACACTGCCATCATCGAGTGCACTGAGAGTCTGGTTGGTAATCTCTCGTTGTTGTAGTTCAGCGCTGAAGAATCGCTTGCTTGCTTGCATGCATGGTATGCTGGCGGCTACTTTGGTGGCCGCCGCTACACGTTATTGGTAAAGAGATGGGCAGTGGCTTCATGGAGCGCCGGGTGCGCAAACGTGAAGCCGGTGTCAGGAAGGCGCTCCGACCGAATGTGCGCTCCTTCGAGTAGCAGCGGGGCTCGTTCGCCGTAAGCCAAACGGACCACGAACGACGGCACAAAGAAGAACGATGGCCGCCACAGTGCTACAGTAAAGGAGGTCGATCGAGTGTAAGTGATGACTCGTGGCGCGAGCGACTGAGTGAGACGTACCAGAAGCCAGTGCGGCAGTAAACTGAGCATTGTCCGCAATCTCAGGCGCCACCAAGTTGAATGTGCCGCGAATATCCTCGCTCTTGATCGCCAGCTCGACGAACGAGGTCCAGTCGTCAATGTGTATCCAAGGAAAGAGTTGCCGTCCGCTGCCGAGCGTACCACCGAGACCCAGCTGGAATGCCAACTTGACGTGCGTCAGCATGCGGCCCTTCGACGAGAGTACTTGAGGTATTCGAACGATTACGAGTCGGGTGGCCGGTCTTACCATGGAACTCCTGCTCGGCATCGAGCAGGAGCAGGAGCAGGAGCAGGAGCAGGCCGAGGAAGCCGAAGAGGTAGTTGTAGTGGTAGAGCTGGAGATGGAATGGTCGAGCGAGTTATACGTGTCCTCCCAGCTGCGACACAGGCTCATCGCAAAGTTTGGCAGTTGACTCTCGGGCGGTATGGGCGAGCTCTCGCTCCATTCAATGTAGTTGGGCTCCGGCGTCGTGGGATAGATGCTAGTGGATGAGATTCCGATAAAGACCCGTGGCGGATCTGGTGAGGCCCTGATGCTCGCGACCAACAACTGCGAGAGTTTCACGCGACTATCATGCAGCTCCTGCTTGCGCTGCTCGGTCCATGCGTGCTCGATGATGTTAGCGCCACTGGTGGGACCAGAAGTGAGCGGTTGGATCACAATCCTCTGTCGCACCACCCCACGAGACGGGCTTGAGAGGTGGTGTACCTGAGCTGCACGATGGCGTCGCAAGGTGGCAGGCCGTTGTGCTCGATAGAGGCCCACGTGATGATCGAGTCATCGTGCGCACTGGGCGAGCGGGATATCACACGCACCGAGTGGCCGGCCTTCTCGAGTCTTGCACGCAGTGCCTGACCAAGGAATCCTGTTCCTCCACCGATGAGAACCCGCAGCGGGGCGGATGATGCTGCCATGTCTCAACCAAACAGCGAGCGAGGAGGCTCACCGCAGGGGTAGGAGAAGAGACTGGCCCATGGCGCGGGGCAGGGGTGTTTTGTTCTGCGCTGCATAAAAGGACGGCCACCGAGCCCTACCAAGAATCGGGAGCAGGGGCGGCAAGGAAGGCACTGCCACGTCCTGCAGCGCTGCGTTTGAGCCCTCAGCCGTGCAGCAGCTCCGAAGGCGCTGCTGCATGTTGCCGTGGGCGACGCTTGCAGCGGCAATTCTTCCGGGCCTCACCTGAAGCTTGCAGTATCTCTCTCGAGATACTTGCACTTGAGACGTGGCATGCGAGACAGAGAGACCCAAACACCTCCGCCAGCTGTTCCAACTCGAGCGAGCTTCTCAGCTATCGTGGTTGGAGCAGCGGAGCAACAACACTGCGACTTGGAGAGAGAGAGAGTCGAGGAATTTCGCCGAGGAATTTCGCCGAGGAATTGCCGAGAGGGAGATCGATATCTTCTCGATGTCGTGTTCGTGTTCGTGTTCGTGTTCGAATGCTCTCGATCCGACGCAGAGCACCTGCACCACCTGAAGGAAGAGGGCAGGCTGTAGCGAAAGGCACACACCACGGCGTTACTGGAAGTTGCCATGGGAGCCACATTACATACATGGTTATTCGCCGAGAGCTCCGCGCGCTCCACTGCTGTGGTCTGAGAGAGAGCGCGCCAGAGCAGTAGGAGGGGGTTGTCGCCTCCGCTCAGTTGGCCACGTATGAGGCATCGCCAGCCCGCGCGCCCCTGTATCTTCTTCTCTGCCTCTCTCCGAACGCACTCTCGTCGTACCGGGCACCTTGCGAGATGGCACGCGTTGTGGTCCTCCCCAGAGGCATTGGGAGCACTCTACTCGTGGTAGTTGTGATCTCGTGGTGGAGCTTGCTCGGTGTGGCTTTTGGTGATTCGTGTGTGCCCATGCCTGCCTCTCTCGCGTCTCAGTGCCAAGTGTATGTGCACATCTGCCTCTCATCCGCCTCCCAACCACAGCGCGCTCTCTGTCTGTCTGTCTGCCAGTCTGTCAGTCTCTGTCGTGTGACAACCCTGACTCATGGTCGATCATCGAGCAGAGTGATTGGCGTAGGCACGCCAGTGTTGGTTCCTGACGGTCTCACGATCAACGACCTCGACAACGCAGCGGCAGCTGATGTGGGCGTGTTCTTGGTGGGTCTCTGGTCGACGCAGTGCACAGATGCGGGCGTGGCGTTCGTGTGCGCTCAGTACTTTCACTCTTGTGCGCCTGTCGCGCTTCCCGACGGCTCGTCTGGTGCGTGGTACTCTTGGTTTGTGGTTGCGCGCGCTGAGTTTGTGCATTCCTGGTGCGCTCGACTTTCCTCACATGCCACGACGACGGCGGTGCATGTGATCGATGCTTGATGGTCGCAGTGTCTCTCCCGACGTCGACTTGCAAGGCTCAGTGCATCGAGTTCGTGGCAGCGTGCGGCTCGATGCTGACCGCTATCGGAGCCACAAAGCCCGACTGCGCCAACGCACTCAACCAAGCAGGCCTTGAAGAGTTCCCCTACGATGCATCGATCATCGTTCTCGCTCCAGGTCTTGAGGTTCGTTTTCGAGCGAGGAGGCGATGCTCGGCGATGTTCTGCGATGCGCCGCGGCGCGGTGCAATGTCGGTGTTGCGCGTGGCCCGAGACGGAGGCTTTGCTCGGTGCTGCTGCCTCTTCGGTGTTTCGGTGTTTCGCGCGCTCTCTCTTTCCCTCAGTCGAGTGTTGTTGGAGATGTTTGACATGTCGATCTCGAGTAATGTCGATTCAAGTCGAGCTGATGAGCCATGCTTGGTTTGGAATGACGTGAGACAGGTAAGAGTGTCATGCACAGTGTATCGAGTGGACGATGCGATGTTGCAACAAGTTCCTCGAGCGAGCTGCCAGGCAGTCGATGCGTCGTCCTTTCCTTTGTCTCAGTGCCAAGCGGTCGTGAACTATCCAGTTTACGTTCCCGATGGCTCGACCATCTCGGACCTTGATCAAACTGGTTCGCTCTCTCTCTCTCTCTTTCGCACACAATCAACCAATCAATCTGATTGATCAATGTCGGTGTCATCGAGGATTCGATTGATTGACACCTCTCCTCAAACTCACAAAACCTCTCACACACGCAGCATCTCAGTTGGTCGGATTGTCGTTGCTCGGACTGGTTGGATCTCAATGCACGAGCTCGTTGATGCCACTTGCTTGCAGCTTGGTGTTCAGACCTTGTTTCTTCTTCCCTGTCGCTCCTGGACTGCAAGGTTCGAACTCGCTCTTTCTCTCCTCTCTTTGAGATATATTCAGATTCTCGATACGATCGACACTGACTCGGTTGAATTGGAACGGATTGGAATTGGACAGTGTTGTTGGCGCAGCCTCCATGCCAACAATCGTGTCTCAACCTTGCCGACACGTGTGCATCCGAGAGCCTCGTGTGGGAGCTTCTTCCTCCGTCCATCACATCGTGTGACACCATCGATCCTTCGACTGGACTTCCTCAATATCCTCAAACTGTACGTCTCTCAATCGATCAGTCCCTCTCATTTCAAATCGATCTCTGACATTCAACCATCATCGACGATGATTGTGGACGATGATCAGGGATTGTCGATCAGTCTCTCGTCATCGATCACAGTCGAAGTGCCTTGCAACCAAGATGCCTTGGTGATCACTCAGCCGTTCGAAGCGATTCCAAGAGGAACGTGCGAGAAGCTCGAGTCGCCGACCACGTATTCGCAATGCTCTAGAGCCATCAACTGGAATCGAGTGTTCGTTCCCGAGGGAAGCAGCCAACAGCAGCTCGATCAATCGGCTCTCAATCAGACATTCCAGCTATTGTATTTGGAGGTCGATGAGCAATGCAGTGCGGCGGCTCTCCAGTTCGTGTGCGGCGGCACGTTTCTCGGTTGCGAGACTGTTCGATACGACGACCTCCAGACCAACGGTGTGCATGAGACACTCACTCACTATATCTCACTCACTCACTCACTCACTCACTCACTCACTCACTCACTCACTCACTCACGATATCTCACTCACTCACTCACTCACTCACTCACTCACTCACTCACTCACTCACTCACTCACTCACTCACTCACTCACTCACTCACTC
>Ga0209935_1005718_pt1 | contig 10360 bp, 8 predicted proteins | sample ThiBio_1000_plan_2_FD_183958 | JGI IMG/M metagenome (GOLD analysis project Ga0209935, IMG submission 183958) | Wastewater bioreactor microbial communities from Cape Town, South Africa - Thiocy_cont_1000_plan (SPAdes) | ecosystem: Engineered > Bioreactor > Thiocyanate-remediating >... | reverse complement strand
GATAAGATACCCAACAGAAAGGTGCTTCTTGATCATATCTTTGTAAGTGCCAAACTCGAAAAGTTTGTCACGCACGCTAGTATCGGTCATGATATCATTGCAAAGTACGCTGCTCAACTTGAATGTCATACCGATACTGAGCCTTATATGCGTCAATGTCGTCTAAGTGATCATCGTCCTGTCTTTATGGACTTTTTGTGATTCATTCACTACTCTATCACCTCTATCATCATTAGTTAGTTATCATTCAGTTAGAGCTTTTATTCTCATTGTCATCAATCAATCAATCAATCAATCAATCAATCAATCAATCAAATCAATCAAATGCAATGAATTCAATCAAATCTAGTTCAAAGGAACTCGAACAAGAGCAACACCAAGCATAGAATCTCGAGAAACAATACTAGCAAGTTGCTCTTCACTCCAACCTTCAGTTCCTTCAGGTCGCATCGGAAGCACCATGAAGCGATGATCGGCAGTACTATCATGTACAACGATCTTGGTATCTCGTGGTAACTCGAGTCCAAACTCTTGCAATACCTATTCATCAGTGAGTTTGTTAGTATTCTAACGTATCAATCTATGTATCGATCTGTTGAAGCGATTACATACCCGACGAGGTTGACGAATAGCAAGAGCTCGATAAGCACGGCTCTTGTACCATGCAGGTGCCAATCCGAGTACCGAGGTCGGATAGCAACTGCACAACGTACACACGATCAAGTGATGTTCGTGAGGCTCGTTGGCAAAGCACGTCAATACCGTCGGAGCGTTGGGGTTCGAGGTCACGATGCCGAGCTCGGCACACGCACTCGCCGTGTCAGCGAGAAGGCGCTCACGGAATGCCGCATCGACCCAGGCGCGAGCGACAGCTCGTGCACCATCGAGCTTGAGATTCATCATGTCGAGAGCCTCGACGGCAGCACGAAGATCATCGGCCGTCACGATGCCCTTGTGTTCGAGTACACGAAACACGGCCTTGGCATAGAGCTCACCTTGTTGAGGTTCTCCTTCGAGTTCGACAGCTCGTTGTTCAACAACGATACGTTGTTCATGTACATGTGGTTCTCCACCATCATGACTATGTTCGTGACCATGCTCGTGGTCGTGGTCGTGATCATGATCATGGTCGTGGTGATGCTCGTGACCATGCTCGTGCTCGTGATCGTGATCGTGATCATGGTGATGCTCGTGATCATGATCACTAACAACACAACCACGACCCGAGAGTGATGATCGAATTGAAGCAGCCCAAGCCTCTTGAGCATCAAGATCCTCTCGAGAGGCCGCGAGCAACCAACTCTGATAGATATCAGCTTCGACCATATCTCCCAAGACCACGGACTCGGTCGTCACGTAATCATGAGGCCATACGTGTGCTTGTACGAATCGTACACGATACAACGGCTGTCGTAACGCGTGACCCGACTCGGGCTGCACGTATCGAAACGCAAGCATCGACGGGTCTTCGAACACACCCGCCAACGCCACGATCTCACCCACGAGTCCATGCAAGTAACCGGGCGTTCGTAGATGAGGTCGTCTCCATGGCGTGCGTGTGGCATGCTCCTGTCGCACGCGAACCAGATCACCGACCGCGAACGAGACGCTCTCGTCGGGTTGCGGTACATTGATGCCGAGCTCACGATCCAGCTCGTGTTGCAACACCACACCTCGCTCGAGCAAGATGTCGGCGATCGCAACGATCCACGACTCATAGTAGGTCCAATTGCGATAGTTACGATCGCCTTGCGCCTCGCGAAAGCGTCGCAACTCGTCGGTCGTCACGAGCTTGCGTCGCGCCAAGAGAGCCAACAACGCATGCACCTGTCGCTCCCACAAGTGCGTGGTCTTGGCTGGACTCGAGAGGCCCATCTCGGCGAGGTCCTCCTCTAACCTCCCACCGAGATCATGAATTCCAAGACTCGATGAGGTTGTTGGTGTAGCCATACTATCTACCGTCAATGAGAGAGAGAGAGTCAGGCTTTGGTTTGGTGTGCGTGCGAGAGGGCTGCGATGAGAATGTTCCTTGATGAAATGCCTCAAGCAAACTAACGATAAGCCCAGTGCCTGGTCCACCTCCGGAATAATCAAGTGGTTGGTCATATTCAACGCCTAACCCAAATCCTTGGTCGCAGTTGCTTGCTAGCTTCGTTGCGATATGGCTGAAACTGTACGTCCGCCTGCATGGTTAGCGGAGGACGTCCTCGAGAAGGCTCGAGAGTACGTCTCGGCTTCCTTTGACGATAAGGACGACGGTGAAGGACCGAGCTTCAACATCGAGTTGGATGCGCTCGGATTCGTGATCACCGTGCGCACCGAGAGTATCTCCATAACCGACACTCTGGGAGGGTACTGGGTGGTATGGGAGCCCTCTGATGCATCGGAGGTCACAAAGCGCTCCATTGAAGGCCAGCAACTCAAGCGAGAGCCCATCGCGATGAGCGCCCGAGAGTTTGTTCCAACTCTGCTGGCGGACCCCGAAGCTCGCAAGCAACAGGTTCAAGACAAGCTTGTCATGTACGTCGATGGCTCTGTGTTCTGGAGATTGTTTAGATGTCTAGAGACTGTGCTGACTCCTCGATCTGCCTGTAGTCCGATTGCAAGTGTAGTGTTCTATGCAAATGACTTTGAGAAGAGGAAGAAGCCTGGCGCCGGAGTGCTCCGGGTCCCAAGTGCCGACTTGGGGGCGCTGGCGGAGATGATGGCACTACCTGAGAGTGCGCAACAGCAAATGTTGCAGATATTGCGGTACAGCACACTCTCCGCCGAGCATCATAATGGTATGGTGCTCACCGCTACTCATCCACAGACATAACCCATGGGACGCCCAAGCCAAATATATCTTATCGCAACTGGTTCAGCGCAACGCTCTCGACCGCTCACGTCCGCTGTACCAATGCTTCGTGCGCTTTCCTGAGATCTACTTCCGCCGTGAGTCGATTGCTTGCAAGCTACTCGCCTTGCCGAGCCATCAGTCCGAGAGCATCATCAGCGAGCTCACTTCCTCAGAGAAGTCAACGTCGCTCGAGCTGCTCCTGGCGTTCTTGCATCGAGATCTGAAGAGCCCAGTCGTCTACGGTGCAGCCAACAGCGCAGCCCACACGGAGCTGAAGGCTACCGTGATGCACCCGCTGCCTGCCTTTGAGGCTCCGTTCTCAATCACCATCTTTGAGACGGATAGGACGCACGACGCAGTTGCCAACCGATTCGCCAAGAACGTCTACGCCTGGTTGGATATTCTGCAACGCGAAGGTACGCAGGGTCGTCCTTGCCGCGCAAACCTGCTCGCTGACCGGGACCTCAGTTTGGCAGCGTGAGGATCGCCTACTGTTCCTGAATGGCGGCAGGAATCACGGGATCGACATTGCCGGATTGTTTAACAACAAGGGCTCACCCGATCGCGAGGACACTCCGGAATGGGTGGATGCGGTCCGCGACTCACTCTCCGCCAACCTCGATCCTCGCTTCGAGATCACTTCGTCGGCGATCGTGGTACCACAGGACAAGACCGCTTGGTTCTTGGTGAGCTGGAATCTGAACCCGAACGCGGTCGCTGACGCCCAACGTGCTGTGGTGTCCTGCTGCCGGCGTTGCAAATTCGACGTGAGTGTGTCCGAACCGATTGTCGTTCACCCTCGTTCTCAGTCATCTGCGAGTTGATCAAACGATTTAGTTGATGCGATATAACATGGATGGATACGATACTCGTAACAAGTAACGAGAGATAAATAGATAGAAAAGAAGTAATAGTAGGCTGATTGATAGACCTCATCAAGAAGCCAACTATTGAAAGATAAACTCGATCAATCAATCATACGAATTGATCGATACATACGGTACAAATAGTAGCATAATGATAATCAAACTCAATTTCTTGAGAGAAACGAGAGAAACGATAGATAAATGATATGAATAGAAAGTAATAAAGAGTATACAGCATACAAATAACAATCAATATGAGACTGCTGAGTAGCGCAATGATTGTGAACGATTACCATTGGGTAGTCGTTTGCAAGGCTGATTCGCACTTGAGCGAAATCACGAATGCCGATAGCTCGCACATCAATTCAGGAGGCAACGACGATAGTACTCCAGTCGTATCGAAGGTTCGAGCGGTCCACAGTTCGAGAATATTACGTCGCATACTTAACGGGAATCGTTGGTGGGTTTGAGGACTCCATTCACGCCGCAAGAGCACGCTCTCTGGCTGAAGCAATGCATCAATCTCCTGGAGCTGGCCGTAGTCCAAATGGTTACTCTGGTTGTATAGCAACAAGGCAGTGTTAGATCGATCAATCAATCACTCACTCTCTCTGGTACGTACCGATAATCCCAAACGCAACAGCGCAATGTTTTCGCGGAGAGCAGCAATCAACGTATTACAACCAGCCGCTGAGATACGGCATTGCTACACAACAGGACGCCATAATCAATATAAACATACACACACAAGCAAAGGAGCTCGATATGACAGTCGTACACGTAGATTGATGGATTGAAGGCAGTTGTTTCGTCGAAGCATGACACTGATCGCACCAGCGCCAGCATCACCGATGGCATTGTTACCGATATTCAATGCCTCCAGCGTGTGGTTTTGCTCCAGAGCAGCAGCTAATGCAACTGTTCCTTCCGATTGACATTGCGTATGCTACATCCGTACGAACTCAGGTGAGCCATCGACAAACCAAATGGTATTGAGAGTACATCGTTTACATACCACAAGACTCAAGAAAGTTAGACCTGAGTGCTTGCGTAATACTGAAGCAAGAGACACAACTCCCTGATCTTCCAGTGGGCAGTTCTACATACACACACGAGTTGCACAGCACCAATCAATACAGTTGCGCTCCAAACAGCATGCGCATTGCGTTGGTGAGATCACGTACATCCAACATCAAGCTCTTGAGCGAGTGGCAGTACTCCAAACCGCGCGCCAATCCTCGGCAACCTTCGGCACCGAATGTATCATGCTGATCGAGACGTTTCAATCAATCAATCAAGCAAACAGGCAAACAAACACCATCAACGAGCAGAACCAAGGTTGATAGCGAGTTGTCGTCGTCGTGGGTAGAGAGATATTAGCCATGGATGTGCATCTAGCACAACTGGCATATGCTCACTCACTCATTCATATCCACACAACCACACCAACGACGTGGTGGTGGCACACGAGAACGTACAGTAATATGAAGGTCCTCAATGTGCCTGCTGGTCGATAGGTACGCTCCAATCTCCATGGCACCTCGATCACCGAGTTGGTTGTGGGTCAAGCTAATGCTGCTCAGGCGATCGCAGGCTCGCAGACCGGCAAAGAGAATCTTGGCATCGTCGCTCGTGAGACCGGCATGCTACTCGTGCTGCTCGTTAGTCGGGGGAGCTCGTTTGGATTCGAGAGGGGCATTGCACGTACTGCTAACGTGAGTGTCACCAACGACGGGCATTGCTTGATGATTTGGACCAGGCTATCGGTACCGACGCCCGAGAAGAGTGGCGATTCCTACGCATCGATCGCACAGTGCGAGAGGAGTGCGAGCCTTCACGATCAGCACCAGGAGGCATCCCTCGTATCTCATTCCCTCCGAAAATATACCGTGCATTCGATCTTGGTGAGACTGCTCTTGCCCGCGAGCAATGGTACCAGCTCTGCAGCTCGAGTGGGTGGTATGGCCGTGCCACACTGTGTCCACCAAAGTCAAGATCTCGTGCCACCAACCAGGCACGCAAGATCTCTCTCTCTCTCTCTCTCTCGTGTGGCAGATCGACGAACCATAAAGTGAAGATGCGAGTAGGCCGTGTTGCCGGCAAGCAAGCCACTCGCGATCGCAATCACATCGACATCACCACGTGGTGATTGCTAGACGCACTCACCCACACACACACACATAGGAAGGAAGGGGATATGAACATCACGCGCGCACGTGCGTCATGATGATCGATCGAGCAGTCGATCAGATCGATCAAGTCACCTCCCTCCCGTACCACTCGAATCAACTGCAAGCTTGGACACTCGATCAGACTATCCAATAGCCGTCGAATATTCTCGACCGTGAATTCGGGATGCTACTCTCACACACACATACAAGCAACGAGAACATGGATATATCTCAAGTGAGATGGATGGTCGTCTGCCAGAGATTCGATTCGATTCGAGTCGATCGTGTGTGCGAGTGTGCGTACGAAGCCCCAACCCGAGTTGAAGTCGAGCCTCACGATCGAGGTGTTGCTCTTGAGTGCCTCGATGTACTCTTCCAATAGTGCAGGAATGAAGCCCTCCTATACAAACCACAAGGTTGCTAGAGGCGTGAGCAGGAGACTCTACGCTGCTTGCAGATACAATGGTTGTGGGTTGGATATGCTGGCTCGACTCGCGCGCGTACGGATAGTGCAAGCTCTCGCTTCGATGGATCGGAGCGTAGTCGTTCGATGAGTCGACGTTGCTCGGCCATATGGTGCTCGTAGCTGAGTTGACGTTCGCGTCGTGCATCGCCATCTGGATCGGGTTCTATTCGAAGGAAGGTGGGAGGCTCTGTCGATGTGTTGGCACCCATCCTAGTGCGCGAGATTGCGAGTGATGCTGCTCGCGTGCTGCCACTAGGGAGACTGCTTTTACTTTACTCGGGAATAACGGGAGAGATTCCGGGGGGACTTGAAGGAGTGTAGGGTTGGGTAGACGAATGGGACGGAGGTCTATCCGGACGAGTGGTGATGGAGGGTTGGTTGGGTGTGGTGTGGTGTGCTGGTGAGCGAGGCAAGAGAGGATTGAGTGAGTGTGAGTGCTGTAGAACCATCGATCTCTCGCTCGCACTGTTCATTCCTCTCTTGCCTCGCTCACTTGCACACCTGCTCCCCCTCCCACACATAAACCTCGGGTTCGTGTGTCTGCGGTGTGTCTGCGAGTGTCTGTGAGTATCTGCGTTAGAGAAAGACTTTGATCGATTGATCTACTTCTCGATCGAGATACCCAAGCAGAAGGCGTCTTCTTCTCTCACTCTTTCTCGCTGGGATATCAACACAAACTCGCACGCGTGAGGAGCGAGTGAGAGGGTCTGAACGAGACGAACGAGCAGTCAGTCTATCATGGCGCAACAACTGCTGTATGCTGCGATATCGCGACGATCTCCAATCATCACTCGATCGATCGTTAGTGCCGTTCGATCACGATCGATACCGATACTCGAGCATCGAGCTTCGTGTACGACTCGAACGACACGATACTTTACCTCGACCACTACGGTTCAGCCACCGATTCAATCGTTGTACGACCATGAACAAGTCGAGCGCAAGTGGAAGGCTCGATGGGCAGCCGAGACAGCAGCATCAGCATCAGCAGCACCGCCACCATCGACACCACGAACTGGCGAGAAGAACTACGTGCTCTCCATGTTCCCGTATCCATCAGGCAAGTTGCATATGGGCCATGTACGCGTGTACACAATCTCCGATACCATTGCTCGAATGCAACGAATGCGTGAGGCTCAGCGAACGATCGACCATGGTGCCTCAACCACGACCACGAGCTCCTCGGTGCTTCATCCAATGGGCTGGGATGCATTCGGTCTTCCTGCCGAGAACGCTGCCGTGGCGCACAAGGTCGATCCAGCCTCATGGACACGCGACAACATTGCGACCATGAAGCAGCAGCTCTTGATGCTCTCGACCTCGTTCGATTGGAACGCCGAGCTCACGACGTGTCAGCCCGAATACTACAAGTGGACGCAATGGTTGTTCTTGCGACTCTTGCAAGCTGGCTTTGCGTATCGCAACACGGCTCTCGTGAATTGGGATCCAGTCGACAAGACGGTCCTCGCCAATGAGCAAGTAAGTCAATCTACATCAATCATCTGGCAGATCAATCAATCAATCAATACCTAATGATGCATCTGATGATGAATAGGTACTTGCTGATGGTACTTCATGGCGTTCAGGAGCCAAGGTCGAACAACGATTCTTGAAGCAATGGTTCTTTCGAATCACCAAGTATGCTGGTGTACGTCTAGACTACCTGCCCATTCATTCATTCATCGATTCATCATGATGAACCAATCACCTGATAAATCAAATGATTAATAGGAACTTCTTGATGGATTGGATACATTACAATCAGGATGGCCAGCACAAGTGATTCATATGCAACGATCTTGGATTGGACGATCAGAAGGAGCTACTATTGAATTTCGAGTCGTAACCAATGTATGTCACCAACCCTAAATCAATAATCAATCCTAATCACTCACTGATACTAATTCATAATAACAATAGAACGCAACAACAACAACATTATCGATACCAGTATTTACAACGAAACCAGAGACATTGTTTGGAGTATCATTTGTTGGAGTATCATCGCAACATCCAATCCTCGAGCAATTGAATCTCTCGAATGAGCTTCGTGTAGCGATCAAGAAACTACGTGATGATAGTGCGCTCGAAGCTCGAGCAGTACATCATCATACGACCAAGGATGGTGTGGCACTCAATGTCTCGGTCCAACATCCAATCACCAAGGAGTTGTTGCCATTGTATGTGTGCGGCTACGTCGTACACGACTATGGCTGTGCTGCCGTGATGGGTGTTCCTGCGCATGATGAGCGCGATGCACTCTTTGCTCAACAACACGCTATCCCGTGCAAGCCGGTCGTACTGGTCGACAACGATACTGTGATGGCCAACTCGGACTTTGCATCGGGAATGCCTGTCGAACAAGGTGCCAAGGCCATCGTGCAACGACTCAAGCAAGAGCATGTCGGCGACTCGACCGTCAGCTACAAGATTCGCGATTGGCTCGTATCGCGTCAACGCTACTGGGGTGCACCGATCCCAGTCGTCTATTGTCAATCGTCGGCGTGCTCGCATCCCGATGAACCGATCGCCGTGCCTGAGAGCCAACTGCCCGTACAGTTGCCACCGATTCCGTCCGAGTTGTGGCACTCGACGACCAGCACCTCGGCCTTCCCGACCTTGGCTGACTTCCCCGACTGGGTCAACACCACGTGTCCCAAGTGCGGTGGTCCAGCACGTCGTGAGACCGACACGATGGATACCTTTGTCGATAGTTCGTGGTACTTTTTGCGGTACCCCGATGCTCGTAACGATACGAAGCCGTTCGACAAGCAACTCGTCAATCGCATGATGCCGGTCGATATTTACATTGGCGGCATCGAGCATGCCGTGTTGCATCTGCTGTACTCGCGCTTCATTACGCGCTTCTTGCATCATCACGAGAAGCTGCTCGATCATCCTGAGCCATTCACGCGTCTCTTGACGCAAGGCATGGTACAAGCCGCCACGTACCGTGATCCAATCACCAAGGCCGCTCTGCGACCTGAACAACTCGAGGAACGTGATGGTCAGATGTACATTGTCGGTGCACCGACTGATCGTCGACCGCTACTCTCCTACGAGAAGATGTCCAAGTCCAAGTTCAACGGCATCGATCCGGTCGATATCGTCGACAAGTACGGCGCCGACACGACGCGCCTCTTCATTCTCTTCAAGGCACCACCTGAAAAGGTGCTGCTCTGGGACAATGCTGGTATCCTCGGTCAACGACGCTGGCTCAATCGACTCTGGGGCCTTGCTGCTGGCTTTGTAGCCAAGCACTCCTCAAGTTCATTCAGTTCCAAGATGCTTCACGATCACGAAACTCTCACTATCAACGACAAGAAGTTACTCGCTACAACATTCGAAACTATCTCGTTGGTAACTGATGATATTGCTTTACGTCATAGTTTTAATACGGTATGAGTGAGTAAGTGAGTGAGTGAGATTGAAAGAGATTGTGAGATTGATATACTAACAATGATAAATGAGTAGGCAGTATCATGGCTAATGAAGCTATCGAATATGCAACACGAAATGTATGATAGCGTATCGCCACACGTATTCTATCATTCGTTGCGAACTCTCTCGCTCTTGTTGGCTCCAATGGCACCACATATTGCTGCCGAGATGTGGCATATACTCTTTGGTCTTCAAGCCAATGGAGATCGAGGTACCTCGTGGTCTGGCAGCGTACCGAGCGAGCATGTGTTTGCACAACCGTGGCCAGTATCTCCACTGTCGGCTACCGACCTCGAGGCCTGGCACGGTGACGACAAGTTCGACGTCACGGTTTGCATCAACGGCAAGAAGGCCGGTACGATGGCAGTGCGTGCAAGCGATTGGCGTCATTGCCAAGATGCCGAGAACGTCGATCTCTCTTCGACGGCACTCGAGCTTGTACGCCAAGCGGCATCGACATCGTTGCGAGCACGTCTCGAAGGCATCGGTAGCGACACCGCTGTCCAGAAGGTCATTGTTGTACCAGCCAACAAGTTGATCAACATTATTGCACCAGCTGCTGCCAAGAGCAAGAGCA
>Ga0209935_1005715_pt1 | contig 10366 bp, 3 predicted proteins | sample ThiBio_1000_plan_2_FD_183958 | JGI IMG/M metagenome (GOLD analysis project Ga0209935, IMG submission 183958) | Wastewater bioreactor microbial communities from Cape Town, South Africa - Thiocy_cont_1000_plan (SPAdes) | ecosystem: Engineered > Bioreactor > Thiocyanate-remediating >... | reverse complement strand
CTCGACTTTGCTGGCAGGCGGCTGGTTGCACAATCCATCCTGCCGCTCAATACCGGAATCGACGATGCTAACGAACACTCCAGGGTGACCGACAACACTCTATTGACCTCGTCGTCCTCGACTGACACTACTGCTGCTGTTGCTGCTGGCGGCAACATTCGCAAAGTGAGTTCGTTGGTGTACGGAAGTGCCGATGCTGCGAAACATGTATCGGACTCGTTGCGCCAACTCGATCGAGACGTCTACGCTGGCCTCGTCAAAGTCTGCAAGCAGCTCAATCTCCGTAAGCACCTTGTCGGCACCAACAATACTGATGAATCGCAACGAAAGAGGCTGCTATTCTGTGCTGATTTTGAGATCCATCAAGTACCGTCTCTCTCTCTACTCTACTCTACTCTCCTCTCGCTCTCTCTCAATCAATCTTCTCTTCCTCTTTCATTGGTTAGATCGATACTCATATGCGTATCGGCTGAAATACACACACACACTAGGGTTACGATGGCAAGTACTACTGTATCGATACTGCTCGGTTGTTCCCTCCTGCACCATTACCAAGGCGAACAAGGTAATCATATATCTCTCTCTCTTTCTTTCTTTCTCGTTTACGTACTCACTCTTGTGCTGGTCGAGTGCAGGAAAGGCAAACGACAAGGTGAATACCTTTGTTGCTTATTACGTCCCGAATGCGTCAAAGCCAGCCGACGCGCATTGAGCTCCGATGCCTTTAGTCGCTTCCAACACTGGGATCCGCATGATGAGCAGATGAAAGAGGATGTGCGTGATGCGACTCGCAGCATGGTCGGCACCGTGATCACACAATTGGCGCACGACTTGAATTCCGGCAAGGTAGCCGTGATCGATGGGCGCGCGCTCATCGCTGACGAGATGCATCGGCGCGGAATCAACGTGCGCTATCTCGGCAAGCTGCGGTCGCTGGTCGAGCGCGAGAATCAGCACATTCAAGATCTGATACTACTCGAGATGATTAGCCGCGTGGCAAAGAATCGACTTCGCAAGAAGATGCGCAAGGCCTCGGAAGATGGCCAGTCGTTCTCACTCTCGCGCCTCAAGGCCGTCATCGTGTGCTACTTTAACCACCTGCTCGGCTGCGATCCGACCGACGCGAGCTACGAGCGTGAGTGGGTGCGCTTGCGAGAGGCGCTCGTCGCCAAGTTCGACTTTTGGAAGCCGTGCGAGAAGGACGGCTACGACGGCAACGACTTTTACACGGCTCACTCGCTCGAGTGGCACTCGCTTACGCCCGAGGAGCTCGCCGCGCCGGCAAGCCACTTGCGCCAAAGCATCAAGCTGCTGCCGCTCTTTGAGCGTCTGCAACAGAGCACCGGCATTCAGTTCCGCACCGCGGCGCGCGAGCGTCTCATCGTCGCCGAACAGCAGGCACACGAGTGGACCGAGCAATCGCTCCTGGCGTACGCCATGCAAATGCGCCACGAAGCCGACTATCCGCACGAACACCGCGCCACGCCATTCGACTGTCCCGAACCGCTGGCTCTCGCCGACATTGAACGTGTCGGCGTCAAGATCAAGTGCTTCAACTTTGACGCCATCATCTGTCGCGTCGTCACGCAGTGGGCGCAGAGTGAGATGGCCGACGTCGTGCGGAACCAAAACCTCGACATGCTCTCCTTGATCGCGAACCTCACGCTCTCGTCCATGTCGTCGTCTCGCGAGTTCGCACCCTTGTTCCCGTTCATTCCTTCTTCGATCTTGTCGTCGTCGTCCTCCTCCTCGACGTCGTCGTCCTCTCCTTCATCTTCAAGCTATTTCACTACCTCGGCCCCGGCATCCAGCAGTTTGTTGTCACGCTTGTATGCAACGATGCAGCACGACCGTGTGCCGACCGGATCGAGAGGCACACAAGGTAGATCTCGATCGACAGCCAACACAACACCGCCATCGAGTGCAGCCGCTACCGAATCAGCGACACTCGACGCCGAGACCGAGACCGAGACCGAATGGCTACTGCAGTTTCAAATGTTGTGTCACCAGAAGCTTCGTGAGATCCTGGGCCCGACACACAATCGCACTCGAGAGTTGAACCGTGACATTATCGAGACATTGACTCGACTGGGCTACCATTCACAAGCGGACCAGTACGTAGAGTATTGGTGGGACTCGTTTCTTCCTACTGCATCTCCGGCAACGGCAACGGCATCAACAGCGTCGTCATCGTCGTCATCATCGTCATCCTCGTCGTCAACGTCAAGCTCGAAAAGTTACAGCGGTCTTTCGCCTTCGTCATCTTCGTCATTTTCGAGCCGTTCGGGTATCGGCGTCGAACAACTCAAAGCCATCCTGGGAGGTGGCGCTCGAAACCAGGCAGCGACTGACTTGAGCAAACTCTTGACTCGGCTCTTTGCGAGCGGTGAGTATGTGCAATGCCTCAACGGCCTCATGACGATCGGTGAGCTATTCGAAGCCAAGAGCCGACCACAGATCGCTCGGCTGTATTATCATGCGGTGTTACGCTTCTCGCGTCTCATGTTCAAGCGCCATCCTTTGATCGGCAAGGTCTGCTACAAGCTTGGCTGTTTGAGTGACTGGCCACTCGCGGAGCCGGTATCGATTCTCCAACAATCGGGCAGTGTGACTTTAGACTCATCGACCTCGACTGCAACATCCTCATCCTCATCCTCATCCTCATCCTCATCTTCTCCTTCTATCCAATTTACAAGTGGCTGGAAGCATACTGGCATACATCCAAGAGATGGCATCGAGCAGCAACAAGACCGAGCGCATGTCAGCGCACAGACTTTGTTCTTCCAAGCGTGTGAAAGATCGAATCGAGCTCGTGTGTTGTGGTTCGAACTGGCACTCACAGAGTATCGAGCGGTGTTCATTCGCTCGAATGACATTATTCAGCTCCTACTGGCACTCACACAATCGTACGCCTCGTTCGACAAGACCACTGCCGGCACCTACCTTCGACGTGCATACGAGATTGCATTCGCTCGCGAGACCGGCGTTCGCATTCGGCAAGACAAGATGAGCACCGGCCTTCGCTTGATGGTGTTGCTCGAGTACACGGCCTTCTCGCTCAACCACCACAACGACGCTCTAATGGCCCTGTACTATGCTACCAAGGCGTTGCGCTTGCTCGCCAAAGCTGTCACCGCCATTGCCAACGCCTCCAACGTCGCGTCTCCCACCAGCTCCTCCTCCACGCCTACCACCAACACCGCCAACACCACCTCGAGATCATCGGCTCGTACACCACGGAGTGCCGTCGAGAGCCACTACCACTTTGACACCGATCGCCACCTCGACTTGATGGAGGCCGAGCTCTATGGCCTACTGAGCGAGATCTACGAGATGCGCGGAATGCAGGAACTGGCCATCATCTTCCTCGCTCGAAGCATCTCGCTCTTGGATACGATTCTGCCGCCTTGTAGCGAGGGCGTCATTCGACCCAGCATACGGTTGATGAGGCTTATACTACTAAGCTATCACCACAACATATCCTTATCGATACCCAAGCTTCCTCAGTTATCGGGTGGAAGCAGTGGAGGCAGTGGCGGTGGCGGTGGGCTGAAACCGGTGCCAGATTGGAGCGAGGATCAGACATCATTGCTTGAGATACTCTCGAGCATCTCGGCGGTCGGCATCTCCTCACCATCACTATCGCCCTCGACTCCGAATGCTGCCTCAGCGGCACTGGCATCTGCCATCGAGTACGAGCTTGAGGAGATACTCGCCATCATTTCTCGCCTCGATGACCTCGACCTCAAGTGCACTCATGCCGTCGCGCGCGACGGTCGCATCGATTCCGAGCTGCTCGAAGGCAGCTTCTCGACCTTGATCCAGAGCATCGTGGCTCTCACTCCGTCGGCCACCTCTGTGGCACCAGTCTCGTCCTTGTCGTCGTCATCGTCGTCATCACTCTTGTCGTCGTCCTCCTCACTCAAAAACGGCATACCGGCGGCAGTGACGGCGCCACATCACTGGGTGGCACTCGCGGCATTGGCTCGTGTGACTGAAGGCATCCGTGTTGCAGTACGACAGCGCAAGCTCGACGAAGGATCGACGGCATCGGTGCAACGTCTCAACGAGCCGATCGAGTACATGAGCGAGAAGAGTCGCGCATACGAGGCCGAGTCGATCGCAGCCAACTTTCGCTACTGGCACAGCATGCGCAACAGCAACACCAACGCCAGCAGCTCGAGCTCTCCCGCCGGTTCGATGGATCTGCAGACGAGCAGCAGCATCACGAACACGACCAGCACTTCGTCGATGAGCCGCCTTTCGATCGTGCATGCCAAGCGCCCTCGTGCGCAACGTTCGAGCGAATCACTCGGCATCGCGGGCTCGTCGCTCACGTCACTGCTCTCGGGATCGAGCCCGGCGGTCGGAATTCATCCGGTCGTCGGTGAGCTACGCTCAATCTCGATACTACTTGAGCGAATCGCGCGATTGCGCTTGAGTTTGTATCGCCGCTCCACCAGCGCACCGATAGACCGTACGACAGGATCCGGTACTGGTGAGCCAGCAGCAGCCGGCACTAGTGCCTCTTCCTCGTCGTCCACCTCGATCGACCATCTGGCATCGCGGTTCTATAGCCGCTACAACTTTGTGGCGGTGCTGCTGTTGCTGTCGCAACTGTACCAGACGCAAGCAGGCTCGCACTATTGCGATGCGTCGTTGTTGCTTCACCGCTACATTGAGGAGACCACCGACTGGGAATCCGAGCGGCAATGGCGAGTACAGCGCAAGCAATCGATGATCAGTGGCCAATCGGACGCGCTGGTGTGCGCACAACAGAACCTCGCGCAGCTCGCTCTGCTGCTCGGCAAGTCGGGCCTCTCGTTCGACGACAACTACTCGTGCATCATTCCGATCGACAACGAGTTCAGCCTCCATCTGGGCTACGTCCTATCGACCAAGAAACTCTTCGTCTACAGCCAGGTGCTGAGTCGACTACCGCGCTTGCCCGAGCAGCGCCTCAAGCTCTACACCAAGTTGCTCAAGGGCTCGATGCTCGGTGGCCAGATGGCCGGCGGTGGCGTCGGCATCTCGCTCACCGACGACCTGGTGCTGATGCACTGCACGATCGACATGCACAATGCCTCGACCTTTGCGCTGCGCTTGTTAGTGCCGACCTTTATCGAGACGGTGCGCAAGTGGCGCCAGCGGGCGCTCGCGTGCGTTGCCACCAACGCACTCGAACGCTTCCTCTTCAACACCGAGGACTATGGCAACCTGGCCAAGTTCTTGCAACGATGCCTCGACGCCTCGCTGAACAACGTGGAACTCGGCGGTGAGCAGTGCTACGTGCTCCTCGAGAACTGCATGGGCGGGCCGGTGGCTCGAATGCCCGATCTCTGCGAGTTACTCGCCGAGATGGGCTGTCACGTTGACACGACGGCACGAGTCGTGGCTTATCCGCGCGACCCGGAGCTGTTACTTGCGGCGCAGAGCCGGCTGCAGGCTGGTATGGCCAAGTTCGGCTCGGGTACGTCGTTCGATCAGAGCGCCATTCTACTCGAGACCGAACTTGCCTCGGTCGTCATCTCCGATGAGCCTTTGTTGGCATTGCAACGGCAAGAACAGCAACAACAAGAACGGCAGCAGAAGCAACAACAACAACAACAACATACCAAGAGGTCCAAGAACGCTGCGACTACCGACGCGGCGACAGCCTCCCCCACTCCCAACAGAGCGATCGTCATCGACCTTACAACACCTCCGACGACGCCTTCAGCACCAATCGAGCTGATCGATATCGACTCACCGCTCCTAGCACCACCCGGAACCCCTGTCGAGGAACGCCGCCGCCGTGTCTCGCTCTACCATCAAGTACATGCTCTCGATCCGACGCAAAGCCGGTCGCACGTCATCGAACTTCTCGAGGAAGCCGGCTGGGACGATGAGGTACCGGCTGCTCTGCAACTGGAGCGCAACGTCAATACGAGCGACACTGCTGCCGCCGCAGCGGCTCCTGCTCCGAGCGATCAAGTACCACCGCCAGCGAGCGCGTTGGTCGATTCGGACTTGGTAGAGCAGTGGATGGCTGTGACGCAGGTCACCGATGTGCAGACTGCCATCGAGTTCCTCACTCGTGCAGAGAGCAACCTTGAGGTACTGTACCTGAGGGCTAGTCGGGCCGATGAATGCGGCTCCTCGTACCAGCAAGTCGCGCTCACCGTGTTTGTGACTGCTGCCATAGAACGCCATCTTGAACTACTTGGATAATGGAATGTCCCAAGCCTCGAGCAGTGCAAATGCATCAGAGCCTCCCGAGCCGCAGGCGCCTGAGCCGGAGGCACATGCAAACGAGGCGCTGGTGCTCTATCGTGACTACATTGAGTTCTTCAACAACTTTACCCAGGTGCACGATGACGAACTGGCGCTCCTGTATCTGCGCAACGCCGAATTCGAGGTCGAGGTATGAGAGACAGCACCAGATAGCTAGCTTCTCGTCATTTGAGCTCGATGTGATGTGAGAGGGTCGCTCACTCTTGCTCTCTGTCTGATACACAGACAGCAGTGCAAACCTACTTTGAGCATATTGCTGAGGGCTCCGTCCTTCGCCCGGATAGAGAGAGCGAACGAATGCGTGGCACAGAAGCGACACTCAGCCACGATGACGCAGTCGGCGGCTCCTCCGATGAGAACGAGTATGATGAGGATTCGATCGACAGCGTGAGACTGAACCAGCTGCGCAAGGCAAGGCGCGAGCGACAGCGCCGAGCCAGCAGGAGTACGGGCTTCGGCGTCGAAGACCTGCGTGACATCATCTCGGACTGCTGGGCCGATGAGGCCTTGAGCGCGCTCGCCGATCGTGTCGGCTTGGTTCTCGACCACGCGATCCACAAGTTGATCAGGCAGGGCAGCGCCGTGGCGATGGCGTCTCCGTCGGCGAGCAAGCAAAGCGACCGGCATGCGCATGACCTGGCGCGTACCAACGCGCAGCAGAACGTCAAGAACTTTGGCAAGGCGGCCGGTATGCAGCTCGAGCTCGACGAGGTCAACACGTGCGTCGTGGCGGCGTGCAAGCTCTTCACGCTGCATATCACGTATGAGGTGTCGGCCAAGCGCCTCTACCTCTACGCGCCGGTGGCCGAGTGCCTGCCGTCGGCGGCCGACGCCAGCACGCGGCTCGTGGTGTTTCAGTTGATGCTCGAGGGCAGCCTCCTCGGCGGTCAGGTGGCCGGCGGCGGCATCGGCATCTCGACCGACGGCGACGGCCTGGTGCTGATGCACGCGACGATCGACATGCACAACTCGTCGAGCCACGCTCTCAAGAACTTTGTGCCGCCCTTCCTCGAGACGGCTCTCGAGTGGCTCGAGAAGATTGAGAGCGCCGCCGCCATGCCGGCCTTCTTCGAGCAGCTAACGTCATTCCGCTGCACGCAAGCCGGCGCTGCGACGCTCGTGCGCCTGCGATCGCTCATGTTGCAGATGCAAGAGCACGCAGCGGCTCACCGCCACTCTGGCGTGTGGCTCGAGTATCCTTCGTGGCACACCGAGGAGAATAAGGCCCTCGTGTTGCATGCGCTCAACACGCTGCAACTGCCACTGACGCTGAGCCCTTGCGGAACACGGCTCTTTACTCGCTCGGGCATGTTGACTCACGACGAACTGCGTGTCGTTCTCACAATCATTCCCAACCTCGATGGACGTACGTGTGGTCGGTGGTGGACGGAGGAGACGAACGGAGAGATGGAGAGGAGAGGGGGACAACGCTAATAGATACCTGCTGCTGGCCATACAGCAACGATGGTCGATGCAACGACCTACAAGTCCGAGAGCTCGCATCGCAAGGCACTCATCACCAGCGCCGACAAGCTGCAGAGCCAAGGCGATGGTGGATCCAGCCTACACGCACCAGCGCCTGCATCGAACGCTGCCGCTGCACTCTCGAGGTCTTCCAGCAACAAGGTGTTCGTGATCGAGCCCGCTGCATCGGCGTCTCTCCCGAGTGCCGTTCAGGACTTTGTCAAGATCAACGCCGAGAAAGGTACGCACTCGCGCACCTCCGAGTGGCAAAGTGAGGCAGCTACCTGAATACGAAGCGAGACTGCTCATGGTGTGTTCTTGAATGTGTCTGCAGCACGCAATGGATTGCAGCTGCTGTACGAGATACTGCTCGAGCATCTCGAGCGCCTTGACGACCAGATAGAGTCGACGTCGCAAGGCGTGTTTCCGACCACCGATCGCAGCATCTTCATCCACATGCACGAGATCGAGGGCCTCATGGCCGACTCGGGCGTCGTGGGCGCCGTTCCGTTGTTGCGGCTCTTCGGCTTCATTCCGTTGGCGTCGCAGCGGCTGCAACACTCGCGAGGCCGCATGAGCTCGTCAGGAATTCGGCTCTCGGACGAGTCGTGCTTGATGCTCCCCGAGAGCTCCGAGGTGCAGCTGCGCAATGGGCTGCGCGTACTTCTCGAGCATCTGCAGCAGCTGCCTGAATACGAAGGCGAGGCTGCGCAGCAGCCGCCAGTGAGCCCGCGTGAGCGCTTGATTGCTTCATCGTTGTCGTCCTCGACCGATACGATCGACGAGCAGTACGCCACGATGTCTGAGTCTGGCGAGATTCTGGGCGATCCTCGCAGTGATATGGCAAACGCTGCGACGACGACGACAACAACAACAACAAGAGCTGAGAGCTCCACCGATTGGGGCGACTCGTGGCGCTGTCACCACTGCCATCGGTCTATCGAGCGGCTCGCGTTCCTGTGTGCCAACTGCCCGCCACTCTACGTGCTGTGCGCCACATGCGAGCGCGCCTTCGTGGCATCGATCGAACACTCGTCGCGCTTCCTGCGCACTGCCACGATGGGACTCGATGCACCGCGCCATGATGCGCAACACACGTTCATCAAACTGCGCCGTCCGCTTCCTGACAATGTGCTGCAGCGCTGGACGCCGCTCGAGAACCTGTACGAACGCGAGCTGAAGGAGTGGTTCGTCGAGGAGGTCGCGCGCTTCTCGGCCGTGAGGGACCATCGGCTTCGATGCCAGGGCTGCTACGAGACCATCAAGGTGCACCACCGCCACACCTTGGCGCGTCTCGACTCGGCAGCCGAGGAGGCCGCAGCCGGCATCCGCTACGTGTGCATCAACTGCTGTGTCGGTGGCGTGGGCTTCAATCTGTGTGCCGCATGCGAGCACGCTCAGGTGCATAGTCCTACGCACCTGCTGCTCAAGATCGTCGTGCCGCTGCCGCTACCGTTCTACATGCATCGTTGGCAACGACCACCGTGTTTCCCGCTGCTGGACCTGCTAGCACGCCCGGTGGCGGTTGAGGCCGAGGTCGAGCGCGCGGACAACGACGCCATCATTGCGATGGCCGAGAGACCCGAGCTCCTCGTTGCAATGTTCAACGAGATGCCGATCGAGGCGCTGTGGCACACGTGGCAGCTGCTGCTCGAGCAGCAATCCGACACGTTGCTATCGGAGGCCACGGTGCCCCTGGTGCAGAATCTCTCGTTCGTCGTGTGTCTGAAGGTGCTGGCGGGTGGTACCGGCGAGCAGCAACTGCACGAGAGTGAGGCGCTCGCCACCAATTGGCAGTTGCTCTCGCTCTCTCTCGACGACCCGGTGATCGGCGACGTGGTGGCTCAATCGCTGTGTCGTGCAGTGCAGCTATTGATCTCGATTGGAGACGTCGCTATCGTTTGTACGACACCGAGTCATACGGCATTGCTCGAGCGGTTGGTGGCCTTTACGCAAGTTCCTGCCGCCGAGGCGGGCGGAGGAGACTCGACGACCGCCACGCTCGCTCTCGAGACTATCCACAGCCTGACACAGTCCTCGTCGCAGGACGTCGGAGAGCTGTTGCTTGCCAAGGGTCTCTTCGACACGGTTGCGCTCCATCTCACGAGCACCGACTCTCGCAATCGATGTACTGCGTGGGCCATTGCCAACAACATTGCTTCGTTCCATTCCGAGGCGATCGCGTGTGCGCTGCTCTCGAGTACCGTGCCGCCGCCATCGTCTTTGGCACACAGTATTGCGTCCGAGTCGCCGACGCGCACCATCTTTGATGCGATCATGCTTGCGCTGGCTGACGAGACGAACGGCTCGGTCATTGCGTATGCAGCCAGCGTGCTGAGTCAAGTCATGCGAAACTGCTGCCTCTCGGACCTTGTGCTTCGTAGTGGCTGTTCGAACTCTTGTGTCACTGTGTTTCGAATGCTCGAACAGCACCAAGCCGATATCGTGCGGCTACTCCAGAAGCGATACTTGCTACAGTCACCATGGGTCACTTGCTCAGCTGCTCTGACTCTTGCTCGATTTGGTACGCGCGCATATGCCTCCACTCCTGCTAGCGAGCATACTCGTTCGTTGGTTTGTTGGTCGGTTTGCTGGTTGGTTGGTTGGTTGGTTGGTTGGTTGGTTGGTT
>Ga0209935_1005714_pt1 | contig 10368 bp, 11 predicted proteins | sample ThiBio_1000_plan_2_FD_183958 | JGI IMG/M metagenome (GOLD analysis project Ga0209935, IMG submission 183958) | Wastewater bioreactor microbial communities from Cape Town, South Africa - Thiocy_cont_1000_plan (SPAdes) | ecosystem: Engineered > Bioreactor > Thiocyanate-remediating >... | reverse complement strand
ATTGGTGTTGGTCGATCCTTGAGAGTTGGTGAACAATGCTCGATATTGATATTGATCCATCGATGGCATGGTCGATGGAGTGGTGTACGATGTCGATGTCGCTCCCATGATGTTGTTCCATGTCGATCCTCCATCGGTGCTCAGTTGCCATTGTACTGACGATGATGGATTCGCGATTGATGATGCTGTGAACGTTGCACTCGATGGTACACCGACCGTCTGAGACATTGGTTGGATCGAGATGATTGGAGCGTATTGCACTGTCAATATCGCAGCATTGGTGTTGGTCGATCCTTGAGAGTTGGTGAACAATGCTCGATATTGATATTGATCCATCGATGACATGGTCGATGGAGTGGTGTACGATGTCGATGTCGCTCCCATGATGTTGTTCCATGTCGATCCTCCATCGGTGCTCAGTTGCCATTGTACTGACGCTGATGGATTGGCGATTGACGATGCTGTGAATGTTGCACTCGATGGTACACCGACCGTCTGAGACATTGGTTGGATCGAGATGATTGGAGCGTATTGCACTGTCAATATCGCGGTATTGGTGTTGGTCGATCCTTGAGAGTTGGTGAATGTTGCTCGATATTGATATTGATCCATCGATGGCATGGTCGATGGAGTGGTGTACGATGTCGACGTCGCTCCTGGTATCGGATTCCATGTCGATCCTCCATCGGTGCTCAGTTGCCATTGTACTGAGGCTGATGGATTGGCGATCGATGATGCTGTGAATGTTGCTGTCGATGGCACACTCACTGTCTGAGACATTGGTGCACTCGAGATGATTGGAGCGTATTGCACTGTCAATGCGACTGCATTCGATGGGATCGAGCCGACAATGTTCGTGAACACTGCTCGATATTGATATTGATCCATCGATGATGTGGTCGATGGAGTGGTGTACGATGTCGATGTGGCTCCCATGATGTTGTTCCATGTCGATCCTCCATCGGTGCTCAGTTGCCATTGAACGATCGGTGCTGGATTGCCGATCGTCGCTGACGCTGAGAACGATGCGCTCGATCCTGCACTGACCGTGATCGATGATGGCTGGCTCGTGATCGATGGAGCGTATTGCACTGTCAATACGACTGCATTCGATGTTGCTGAGTTGACGACATTGGTGAACACTGCTCGATATTGGTATTGGTCCATCGATGATGTGGTCGATGGAGTGGTGTACGATGTCGATGTCGCTCCCATGATGTTGTTCCATGTCGATCCTCCATTGATGCTCAGTTGCCATTGTACTGATGCTGATGGATTGGCTGTTGACGATGCTGTGAACGTTGCACTCGATGCAACACCCACTGTCTGAGACATTGGTTGGATCGAGATGATTGGAGCGTATTGCACTGTCAATATCGCGGTATTGGTGTTGGTCGATCCTTGAGAGTTGGTGAACAATGCTCGATATTGATATTGATCCATCGATGACATGGTTGATGGAGTGGTGTACGATGTCGATGTGGCTCCCATGATGTTGTTCCATGACGATCCTCCATCGGTGCTCAGTTGCCATTGTACTGACGATGATGGATTGGCGATTGATGATGCTGTGAATGTTGCACTCGATGGTACACTCACTGTCTGAGACATTGGTTGGATCGAGATGATTGGAGCGTATTGCACTGTCAGTATCGCAGCATCGGTGGTGGTCGATCCTTGAGAGTTGGTGAACGTTACTCGATATTGATATTGATCCATCGATGATGTGGTCGATGGAGTGGTGTACGATGTCGATGTGGCTCCCATGATGTTGTTCCATGACGATCCTCCATCGGTGCTCAGTTGCCATTGTACTGAGGCTGATGGATTGGCGATTGATGATGCTGTGAATGTTGCACTCGATGGCACACTCACTGTCTGGGATATTGGTGCACTCGAGATGATTGGAGCGTATTGCACTGTCAATATCGCGGTATTGGTGTTGGTCGATCCTTGAGAGTTGGTGAACAATGCTCGATATTGATATTGATCCATCGATGGTGTGGTCGATGGAGTGGTGTACGATGTCGATGTCGCTCCCATGATGTTGTTCCATGTCGATCCTCCATTGATGCTCAGTTGCCATTGTACTGACGATGATGGATTGGCGATCGATGATGCTGTGAATGTTGCACTCGATGGCACACTCACTGTCTGAGACATTGGTTGGATCGAGATGATTGGAGCATATTGCACTGTCAATATCGCGGCATTGGTGTTGGTCGATCCTTGGGAGTTGGTGAATATTGCTCGATATTGGTATTGATCCATCGATGGCATGGTCGATGGAGTGGTGTACGATGTCGATGTCGCTCCCATGATGTTGTTCCATGTCGATCCTCCATCGGTGCTCAGTTGCCATTGTACTGACGATGATGGATCGGCGATTGATGATGCTGTGAATGTTGCACTCGATGCAACACCTACTGTCTGAGACATTGGTTGAGTGGCGATGATTGGAGCATATTGCACTGTCAATATCGCGATATTGGTGTTGGTCGATCCTTGAGAGTTGGTGAACAATGCTCGATATTGATATTGATCCATCGATGGCATGGTCGATGGAGTGGTGTACGATGTCGATGTCGCTCCCATGATGTTGTTCCATGTCGATCCTCCATTGATGCTCAGTTGCCATTGTACTGACGATGATGGATTGGCCATTGATGATGCTGTGAACGTTGCACTCGATGGCACAGCAACCGTCTGAGACATTGGTTGAGTGGCGATGATTGGAGCGTAGTGCACTGTCAATATCGCAGCATTGGTGTTGGTCGATCCAACAATGTTCGTGAACGATGCTCGATATTGATATTGATCCATCGATGATGTGGTCGATGGAGTGGTGTACGATGTCGATGTGGCTCCCATGATGTTGTTCCATGTCGATCCTCCATCAGTGCTCAGTTGCCATTGAACTGTGTCTGATGGATTGGTTGTTGAAGCCGAGAACGTTGCTGTCGATGGCACAGCAGCTGTCTGAGCCATCGGCTGGCTCGAGATGGTTGGAGCAGTTAGACTCAACGTTGCCGCCTGGGTTATCGTGGCTCCTTGAGTATTGGTGAACATTGCTCGATATTCGGTTGTTGAAGCTGCCGTGGCTGTCAATGTAGTTGTTGTCGCTCCCATGATGTCGACCCATGTAGTTCCTCCATCGGTGCTGAGTTGCCATTGTACTGACGCTGATGGATTGGCATCTGCTGCCGCAGTGAACGTTGCTGTCGATCCACTCTGAGACATTGGTTGAATGGTGATGATTGGAGCATATTGCACTGTCAATATCGCGGTATTGGTGTTGGTCAATGAGATAGCGTTCGTGAACACTGCTCGATATTGATATTGATCCATCGATGATGTGGTCGATGGAGTGGTGTACGATGTCGATGTGGCTCCCATGATGTTGTTCCATGTCGATCCTCCATTGATGCTCAGTTGCCATTGTACTGAGGCTGATGGATTGGCGATTGATGATGCTGTGAATGTTGCTGCCGATGCAACACCTACTGTCTGAGACATTGGTTGGATCGAGATGATTGGAGCATATTGCACTGTCAATATCGCAGCATTGGTGTTGGTCGATCCTTGAGAGTTGGTGAACAATGCTCGATATTGATATTGATCCATCGATGATGTTGTCGGCGGAGTGGTGTACGATGTCGATGTCGCTCCCATGATGTTGTTCCATGTCGATCCTCCATTGATGCTCAGTTGCCATTGTACTGACGATGATGGATCGGCGATCGATGATGCTGCGAATGTTGCTGTCACTCCAGCACTCACTGTCTGAGACATTGGTTGGATCGAGATGATTGGAGCATATTGCACTGTCAATATCGCAGCATTGGTGTTGGTCGATCCAACAATGTTCGTGAACGATGCTCGATATTGATATTGATCCATCGATGATGTGGTCGATGGAGTGGTGTACGATGTCGATGTGGCTCCCATGATGTTGTTCCATGTCGATCCTCCATCAGTGCTCAGTTGCCATTGAACTGTGTCTGATGGATTGGTTGTTGAAGCCGAGAACGTTGCTGTCGATGGCACAGCAGCTGTCTGAGCCATCGGCTGGCTCGAGATGGTTGGAGCAGTTAGACTCAACGTTGCCGCCTGGGTTATCGTGGCTCCTTGAGTATTGGTGAACATTGCTCGATATTCGGTTGTTGAAGCTGCCGTGGCTGTCAATGTAGTTGTTGTCGCTCCCATGATGTCGACCCATGTAGTTCCTCCATCGGTGCTCAGTTGCCATTGTACTGACGCTGATGGATTGGCATCTGCTGCGGCAGTGAATGTTGCTGTCGATCCGCTCTGAGACATTGGTTGAATGGTGATGATTGGAGCATATTGCACTGTCAATATCGCTGAATTCGTGTTGGTCGATCCTTGAGAGTTGGTGAACACTGCTCGATATTGATATTGATTCATCGATGACATGGTCGATGGAGTGATGTACGATGTCGATGTGGCTCCCATGATGTTGTTCCATGTCGATCCTCCATCGGTGCTGAGTTGCCATTGTACTGACGATGATGGATTGGCCGTTGCTGATGCTGAGAATGTTGCTGTCGATGGCACACTCACTGTGTGGGACGTTGGTTGGATCGAGATGATTGGAGCGTATTGCACTGTCAATATCGCAGCATTGGTGTTGGCCGAGCCTTGAGAGTTGGTGAATATTGCTCGATATTGATATTGATCCATCGATGATGTGGTCGATGGAGTGGTGTACGATGTCGATGTGGCTCCCATGATGTTGTTCCATGACGATCCTCCATCGGTGCTCAGCTGCCATTGTACTGCCGATGATGGATTGGCGATCGCTGATGCTGTGAACGTTGCTGTCGATGGCACACTCACTGTCTGAGACATTGGTTGGCTCGAGATGATTGGAGCGTATTGCACCGTCAAGGTTGCAGCATTCGAAGGGATCGAGCCGACGCTGACCGAGAACATTGCACGATACTTGGTGCCATCGATTCCAGGCGTCGCAGTGATGGTAAAGGTGGTGGTGGTTGCGCCAACAATGTCATTCCATGTCATACCGCCATCGCTCGAGCTCTGCCATTGCACAGTTGGAGAAGTGGGAGATGCGATTGCACTCGAAGTGAAGGTAGCTTGCATGCCGCTGAGGACCGTTATATCGGTGGGTTGTAGGGTAACGGTTGGGAGCTGCTGCACGTAGAGCGTCGCCGCTTGAGTAGCCATGCTGCCGACGGGATTCGTGAAGATAGCCTTATACATCCAACCGTTCATCGAGAGCATGGTTGAAACAGTGGTGTAGGTCGTATGAATGCCTGCTGCGTCGAGCACCCAGGTGATTCCACCGTCGCTGGAGTACTGCCATTGTACGGTGGGAGGCAGGTTTGAGGCGGAGGAAGCGAGGGCGTGAAAGCTCGCTGGCGTGCCAACAGCAACAGTGGTGTTGGAAGGTTGCACGGCGATCGAGGGACTGACGCCCACACCGGCGGCGCGAATGACGCCATTTCCAGTGTCCACGATGAACATGTTTGCCTTGGAGTCGACGCACACTGCGTTCGGGCCGGAAAACGAGGCCATCAGCGGGTCTCCTCCATCGCCACTGTAGCCGCTGTTGCCTGCAGCAAGGGGCAAGTTAACACCGACGTTCGCAAGCGTAGCTACTGTGATACTATCGAGCGCGCCAGCTTGCAGCGACGCACCATTTCCAGCCTTTGGCACGGGCATGCCTGGCCCCACAATGGAGACTTGGTTGACGATGGTGGCGTAGACGTTCGAGGACGAGTCGATCCACAATCCCGTGGCACCCGGCTGTGAGGTCAGCAATGAAACCACACCAGAGCTCAGATCGATGGTGCGGATGTGGCCACTCGCCGAGTCCAGCACGGTCATGGTGTTGTCGTTGGGGTCGAACTTGATGTCTGTGGGTTGGTTGAAGGTTGCAGCAGTGGCAAGCCCGCCGTCTCCAGTGCTAGTGCACTGTCCATGGGTTCCTGCGACGGTCGCGATGACGCCAAGGGTGTTCACCCGGCGAATGACGCAATTCTGAATGCACGATCCCAAGCAGCAATCGAGTGAATTCCTTTGCTAGCAGACTCACCCTCGCGCTCGCGGTCCTGGAATCAGAGGTGGGTACGCACGTTAGTGTCAGCGATCCAGAGGTTGCCTGCAGCATCGATAGCAAGCCCGGAGGGTGTGTTTAGTGTGGCCTGTGACGCGGCCGAACCGTCTCCCGAGTACCCAGCTGTGCCGGGAGTCCCAGCGAAGAGAGACACGATGTTCGTGCTAGCATCGACCTTGCGGACGGTGTGGTACTGAAGCATAGCGGAGCGGCGTGGCATTCGTCAGTCTCATCCGCATCGCGAGGCGTGAACATGCAAGGAGATGGAGTAGCTAGCTGATCGAACGAACCGTGGTGTCGGCAAGGTACAGATTGCCAGTTGAATCGTAGACCAACGCGCGGACCGCACCAAAGCGTGCGATCGTGGCACTGGTGCCGTCGCCGCTGTAGGTCGCGAAGCCGCAGCCACCAGCGATGGTCGTGATGTACTGCGTCGGAGGATCGATCGAGCGCACGCATCCGTCGGTCGTGTCGGCGACCACCAAGTTGCCACTCGGATCGAACGTACACTGGAGCGGCTGTCGGAGACGCGCCATTGTCGCAGGAACGCCGCTTGCAGTGATCGACGAGGCGCCGCCAGCGTAGGTCGAAGTAAACGGGCCCGAGCCCAAGCACGAAGCCACGTGTACCAACGCTGCCATCATCACCACCAAGACGACAATGTAGGCGTCGCTCGAACGAGACATGATGGAAGCTCGCGCTAGGTGGCACGACGCTCCGCCAGCGCAAGAGAACACGATTAAACAGAGGAGGAGCAACAGGAGACGAGGAGAGGAGTATGGTGGCGCGAAACGCCAAAGGCGAGATCTACGGCACGACCGACTAAGAGCGAGTAATACAGAAGAAGAACCAGAGCGAGATATGGCACGAGATATGGCACGAGATAGGGAGCGAGATAGGGAGCGAGAGAGGGAGCGCGAGATAGGGAGCGAGAGAAAGAGAGAATGGGCGCTCAATCGGTTGAGAGTGGCTTGATAGGCGGGCGCGCGCGGAGAAAATGACATCGATGAGTGCGCGGCATAGCGCACACGGGAGCTCTGTAGCGCAATATTGCAGTACCACTCTACAACGTACCCCGTTGGCACTCTTCCCGCTCGTCTGCTTGACTCGCCACTCTTCGTTTGCTCGCGTTCCTCTCGCTTGCCTCGCGCTCTCTCGTGAATGCGCGATAGCGTGAAGGTGATTTAGTTCGTGGGCCCCATTGTACCAAATGGCTACCATGCTACAACGGTTGATCGATAACCGGCCGGATGAACCGGGGAGCGAGGTGGCAGTGCAGTTGAAGGTGTGGTGTTTGGTGTTGTTGCTGATGACGATCGTCGACGCGATGGTGTTCTTGCCGCTGCCGTACCTGTGGTTGCGCGTACGTGCCACCGAGCCGTGCTCGCTCACTACGCGCAGCCATCATCTCACATTGTGTGGCTCTTTCGATGAACAGCTCTACATCCTGTTCGTGACGCTCTTCAGTCTTTTGCTCGTACGTTGCAGCGTTCGTTCGTAGCGCCTGCTCGCTCGCGTACTAAACAAGCTTCGATTCTTTAGCAAGTAATTGGGTTCCTCGGTGCGCATCATCGCAACTCCTGGCTGCTCCTCAGTGTACGATATCACAACATGTTGTTGTTGTTGTTGGTGGTGGTGGGATCTCGCTGACGTACGTGCCCTCCAGTACTGTGGCGTAGCTTCGCTCGTGCTGCCTACCGCGGTGATAACACTCGGTGGCTTGATCTATTCAATGACGTACGCGTACCCTGCATCCAGCATCGAGCCATCTGACTCGTCGCATATCTCACTCACTCACTCACTCTCTTTCCATGGATAGTGTCTACCATTCCACCTCGCAGATCGTGTCAGCCGCTGCATCGATGGTGGTTATGGTGCTAATGAGCGGCATCTTTGTTGTTGTCGTCGCTTCCTTGCTCCAGGAGCCGCGCGACGTACCGAAAGTAAGCCAACTCTAACTTGTGTTGACCCGCTCTCTCTCTCCCTTGCGTGACTACAGACTCGAGCAATCTTTCTTGCTTGGGCGCTGCGACGCGTCGTGGTATCAGATCAGTCGTTCGAGACCATTAAGGAGATATTGTATTCGTAGCGGTTCCCAGGGCCGTGTGCCAGCTTGTTGATATATCGAGAGAGCGTGTGTGGTTGTGAATACTCGATTGCCTGGCGGAGCGCCTGCACGATCCACGCGGAGATGCAACGACATGCAGTGGCTCTTTGAGCGGCTATGGCGAATGAATGAATGTATGTGTGTGTATTGTAGTGATTGGTTTCGACGATGGCGCTTGTATGTGGGCAGGAATATTGTATCATCAAGGAGTCGAGGGTCACTGGTGCAACATTGCGCGCAGGAACTCAAAGTAATCAGTCGGTAGGTATTCGGTCAACTCCTCGCGTGTGAGCCATGCAAAGTCGTCGACTTGCGAGCGTTGGAAGCGTGGTTCTCCTGATCGAATACGCGCCGAGAAGAAGAAGAACTGTGCACAGCATTGAGAGAGTGAGAGTTAGTCAGTGAGAGTTAGTGAGTGGGGCTGCGAGTCAATGGTGTTTGGGTCGTTCTCGCCCGTACAGTGGGAGGCTTGGCAGACGAAGATGCAGGGAAGGCGTAGTGGCCTGTCGGCATGTTCGAGTTAAAGTAGATATCAGGAGTCTTTCCGATTGCGCCACGCAGGCTTCGATGTGCGGTCTATGACAACCCCACCGAGAGTAACGTCAGAGAGAGAGAGAGCAAGCGATGATAATGACCATCAACGGGTACATGACGCTTGCTCGCTTCGCAAGGCGCCAGAGCGTACCTTTCGAAGCGACTCTCCCTCGACCCAGTCGCCATAAGGGAACTGCCACACGGGCATACCGTCGCTGTCGATCTTTGCGTCGGAGCCCGAGAAACCCGGTCGCTTGACGAGCAAGTACAATCGCGACGCGAGGGCGCGTTGCAGCGTTCGTCGATCGTTGGTTCGATCAGCGGGTGTGGTGCGCGAGCCCAGCAGCACGCGATCTCCCGGATCGAGGCGGTGGTAGCGCAGCGCATGGCGATGGGCATCTCGCGCCACCTGCTCATCTCGAGCTGCCGAGAGCCGAGCCGCCTGCTCACTGGCGACCATTTCGTCTTCGTCGAGGAACGTGCCAGTGGTGCCGCGAGCCTGTGCCGCCTCGGCCTTGGCGTCGGCCTTCTTGGCCTTCTTGAGCTCCTTCTTGCTCGATTGCTCTCGGATGATGCGGTCGACGTCGGCCAACGTTCGTTGCATACGAGCCTCCTCTTGACGCTTCTCGAACGCATAGTTCTCGAAGCGAATCTGCCACTCGGGGAGCGGTGGCAACACGGTCGGTAGCCGACACAGCACCGCGGCGCCTTTGAGTTGATACGGCAGATTCTCTCGCGTCGAAGCTTCGAAGCCTATATATTCGATCGATCGATCGAATCAATATCAGCACATCGAATCCAATCGAATCCAATCCTCAGTCGCATCTCGTTGAACTACACTACAACGCACCAGTAGTACTGAAGGTTCGCGTAGATTCAGCAGCAGCAGCAGTCGAGTTCGAGATGGAGTTCGTGGTCGTGTTGGTGCTCGTCGCAGCAGCGATCTTGGTTGTCGACGATCGTGGAGCACCACGAAGCCACAAGGCTACGCACGGTATTGAACGGCGCATCGTATTCTTTCTCTTGTCTGTCTACCTCTCGCTACCTCTATCTCTTCCTATCGATCTCGATATCTCGATCTCGTGATCTCGTGCGTGGGCGAGTGAGCGACGAAACAACGAAACAACGAAACAACGAAACAACGAAACAACGAAACAGCGAAACAGCGAAACAGCGAAACAGCGAAACAGCGAAACAACGAACGACAGCGACATTCCTCTCTTGCCTTCGTAGTCGATGCGTCGGTTGGAGCTCCTCTTGTGCTCGCGAGAAGATCTCGAAGCTCCTTCCTTGTGATCACCGTGGGTGATTACTCGATATCTCGTGGTCTGGGATGAATCAAGTATTGAGCCATGTTCGAAAGGAGAACCTTATTGCAGCGATGGCGATCGCCAACATTGCCAAGACCTCGTATGGGCCACACGGGCGCGACAAGATGATCATCTACGAGCGACCTAGCGGCAGCGGCAGCTCCCACTCGAGCACGACCTCCCTGGGCACCGCTCACTCGAGAGAGATTGTTTGCACCAACGACGGTCACAAGTTCATGCAGGCTCTGGGCATCGAGCATCCGATCGGGAGAGCGCTGGTGCAACTGAGCATGGCACAGGACGTTGGCGCTGGCGATGGC
>Ga0209935_1005713_pt1 | contig 10368 bp, 12 predicted proteins | sample ThiBio_1000_plan_2_FD_183958 | JGI IMG/M metagenome (GOLD analysis project Ga0209935, IMG submission 183958) | Wastewater bioreactor microbial communities from Cape Town, South Africa - Thiocy_cont_1000_plan (SPAdes) | ecosystem: Engineered > Bioreactor > Thiocyanate-remediating >... | reverse complement strand
GAACGACGAGTGCTCGAGCGATCGAATCATCGTGATAGTGAGCACCGCCTGTTTGATGACCTGCGGAGCTTGTGGATGAGTGGCGATCGACCATTGATACAACGAATCTCCCGTCGCTGATATACGAGTAACAAGAACATGTGCGTGTGTGTGAGTACTCCAGCCAGCCAGGCAGATTGATCGGGCGTTCACACATGGAACGTACGTCGCACTTCAATCAAGCGTTGAATACGCGGCGAGCAAGTCACATCTGATGGTAGCTCGCCATGCTACATTGTTCGATGGAGCCAATGGAGCCGAGTTAGTTGATTTGGTTGGTGACACAACGGCCACGATGGGGGCAATGGTACCTCGTTCGACAAGAAGCGCGAACCACCAAAGTCGATCAGCAAGCACAGCAGGCCCGTGTACGCATGCTTGGCAGCGAGGTGAACGGCAGAGCCTCCTGGCCCGTGAGCGTAGGCGTTGGGATCGGCCGCGGCTTCGAGTAGTATTCGTGTCATCGGCAGGCTGCCAAGCTCGACGGCACGATAGAGCGGCTGTGCCAAGGCATCATCGTAGACATTGACATCGGCACGACGATCGAGCAGCGCCCTGATGATTCCAAGCGAGCGCGATCGGAGCGCCAAGTGCAGCATCGTGGTGCCGAGCGCTCGTTCGTTGGGGTCGGCGTTGTTGTCCAGTAGTTGGATCACCAGGGCCTCGTTGTCGGCCTGTACCGCGAGGGCCAGTGCTCCCTCGGTGTCATCGAGCACGGCACCGCGTCGAAACATCGACACGACCAAGGCCGAGTACTGCATTCGTCGAGCATATCGGATCACGGGCTCGGACTCGCCGTTCGGCAGGTGGATCAGCTGGTTGGGATCGATGCCATTGAAGTGCTCTATCATGTACAAGGCGATCTGATCGAGGCCCAGCCGCAAGGCGTAGGCGAACGGCGTGTTGCCCGAGCGATCGACGGTCTTCATGTCTTCCGAGTCGTACATGTAGGGCGCGAGCGAGGCGACATCCTGCTTGCGAATGGCGCGATGAGGCGGAGGCAGCGTCTCCTCGGGCTCGTCGTCGATCGGAGGGAGATCGGCAGAGGGAGTTTGACCCATGGCGCGAGGTGGAGGCTAGGCACGAGCGAGATCAAGGTGCGGAGCGGACGTGGTGGATGAGCGTATGGATGGAGGCAGCGAGGGAATGAACGAATAGTGTGGCTGGATGGTCGACCCTGGTGGGTGCATTCGAGGAACAGTGATCGAGAGGTACTGCGCGTGTCGATGAATGGGGTCGGTGCCGGACCTTTGGGATATTGGGATATTATGAGAGAGCTGGGGTTGAGATGGGGTTGAGATGAGGGGTTGCGTTGAATTAGCGGAGGGTCCGGAAGAAGGTCCTTCCGGAGTGCACCCGACCGACCAAGGGCAGCAGCAGCACTCGGAAGAAGAACAGCAGCCACAACAGAAGCAGCAGCAGCGGCGGCGATACTCTAACCGACCACTCGCTCACCACGCTCATTCCACACGCACCACAACCACACAACCACACAACCATCTCTCTCCATCGCTGCGCCATCGCTTCGATAGCATCATCTTCTCTATCATCGTACTGTTACTCACTCAACACACGCTCTCTCGCGCGTTTGGTTCTCTTGCTCGCACAGTACAACGAGGTGAGAGTGAATCTTGGTAGTCGTTAGTTAGTTAGTACCTACGTCAGCAACTAATATCTAGCGCATCAGTATCTCTCTCTCTCTCTCTCTCTCTCTCTCTCTCGATATCAACAAAGAACCCAACACCCACACCCACCCACCCACCGATAGATAGTTGTGTCGATGGACGAGCCCTTGAGTTGGCAAGAGCTCTTGATCGCAGTGTTCAGTTGCGGTCTCGTGGTGCTGTACCATATCTACCTCTTAATCGAGCTCAAGTACGCACCACACCGATGCTCACTCGGCATGCACTTTGCTGAGAGGTACACGACTCTCGCTCTCTCTCTATCATCGACTTGCTTACGTGATGAGCTCGAATCTAACTCATCGATTGATGTATAGACGGCGTTGGGCGCTCAAGTGCTTGGCCGTGCGCAAGAACGAGATCCTCGGCGTGCAGAGTCTGCGCAACTCCATGTTCGCATGTACGCTCATCGCATCGTCGGTACTCACGGTCGGCTTCTCGCTACTACAAACCATCATGGGTTACGTACGTCAATGTCTCAACATCCACTGAGCTCCCTTCCAATCCGATCTGATTGCTTGCTTGCTTGTTTGTTATCTTTCTCTCTCGTTAGCGAATGGAAGGAAGACTCAGTGAGCATCAGTATGGCATCGGCATCGCGGTCGTGGGATTGATGTTCCTCTCGTTCGTGTCATTGAGTCTCGCGATTCGTGACTCGAACTGTGCATCGTACGTCGTGTGCGCTCATCCATGGCCCGATGAAACTGGGTATGTCGCTACCATAATGGCTCGCTCGCTCGCTCGCTTGCTCGATGATTGCCTCGTTCGTTCGTTCGCCTTAGCTTGTCTGGCGTACTCAACGACTCGCTGACTTGAATAGCTTAACTCCCAGCCGTCTCAACCTGGCGTTGCTCGGTCCTGACATTTGCCATCAGAGTCTTGAAGAAAGACTCCAAGAGCGTACGTGAGAGCGCTGCTGTTCTTACGAGCATCTCCGATATCTCAACGCGAACTCACGGCTCCTCAACGTTTGAATGGTCTCGCAGTGATCGTCATCATCGATCGATTCACGGTCCATTGGTTCATTGGATTCCGGGCCTTCTTGCTGGCGATCCCGCTGGGCTTTTGGTTGCTCGGCCAGTGGTGGTTCCTCTCGGCGTCGGTCGTGCTCGTAGCGACGCTCTACAACGTCGATCACAGCTATGCTGCATGGGGCTTGTAAGCGTACTGTACTCAGTATGCCAGCTCGACATTATGTTCGCCCTGCCGAGAGAGCATCGAGTTGTTATTCCAGCAAGCTTGCATCAAGTGCATATCAAGCATTCGATCGACGCACGCTATCATCAGCAACAACAGCCATTGAGAATCTCATATCGTTCAGAGTTCCATCCAATCCGCAGACCATCACCCTCACCATCATGTTGTCACGCAGCACTACACCATCATGATCATGTATCGAGCAGTTGGTTGCGGTGTTATTCGTAGATACACTTACTGTACAAATATCATAATACAATCGCTACTCTCATCTTGATCGATTCATTCGTTTCGTTGCTCGCTGTTGCACGCAGCGCTCTCTCTCTCTCTCTCTCTCTCTCTCTCTCGGCTTCCATGGCCGCTGCTGCTCGTATCTTCAACAAACTCACCAAGAAAGACACTAGCAATAGCAGCAGTGGTGTTCATCATGGCAGTACGAGTCAGCCAGCCGTATCGATCGCGGCAGCGTCAGGCAAGCGTACGAGCTCGCCATCGCCCGCCATCCGACGCACGAGCTCGAGCTCGCTCGTAACCAACTCCTCCGCCACACTCGCGACCGACGACACGAGTAAGCTCGATGATATTCATGAGACTCGACTGTGTCTCGGTATCAAGTCGTTCTATGCTCGAACGGCGCTCGCTGCATCGGCACACACGATCGCCGACGAGTCGACCATGCACTTTGATCGAGTATCGCTGCGACCTCCGACCTTTGCGATCGTCACGAACTTTGAGCTGCTCAAGAACCTACGACACGAGAATCTCACTCGATACATTGATATCATCACTGGCAAGCATGGTACATATCGTGTCGTAGTTGTTGTCGCCGTCATCGAGGTCTATATGTCCTGATCGAATCAATCAATCACACACAGGCAAGATGTATCTCGTGAGCGAGCACTACATGCATAATATCTGGCTCGAGTACTCGGCTGGACCCACGAAGGCTCCTCGTTCTGTACCATACAATCAACAAGCCTCTACTGCTACAACTCCTGCTCTTGCTGCCACTACTCCTCCAACGATCGCCCGAACATCGTCATCTCCCGCAACGACACCAACGACATCCAAGTTGCTCATTGATCTGGGCTCGATCGACACTCAACAACACGAAGCTCCACCGACTGCTACTGATCAAGATCCAACGCTCGTCGATGAACCAATCTCACACGAACAAGCGATCGCGACACATTGGGAGACCTGTCTACGTCGTCATCTGTTCCAGATCGCATTGGCATTGGCGACACTCGCGCGCAACGAAGTCGTTCATCGCAATCTCCATCCCGAAGCTTGTCTGCTCGATACCAAGGCAAGTCAAATGCTCTACGACCTCGTGACAAATCTTTGATCGAGATCGACATTGATTGGCCATCGCACACACACATACTCATCAATTCTCGTGCCCGTATAGAACGACATCAAGCTCGCAGACTATGGAATGTACTATGCCACACGACATGGAGCCGAGGTCGACTTTCCAATTGGAACGCCGAACTACATGGCACCAGAGACGATTGCCAGTGCGGCACATGGTATCATCTGTGGCTCCAAGGTATGGAAGCGCATCTGTGGCCATCAAATCGATGGGGGTCTTGCAGCTCACACACATGGTGCACGGTAGGTCGATGTATGGGCCTTCGGCTTGATCATATTCGAGCTCGTGAATGGTAAGCCGTGGGTCGAAGGCAACGACCTCACAGCATCGCAAGTACTGCAGAAGCTGCTTTGGCTGTGCGGCCACGAAGGAACCGATAACGAGATGTCGAATGGATCCGTGGTGGACCAGCACTCGCAGCAACAATCGAGTATCGCTGACATGGCGGACGAGCTCTCGCGCGAGCCATTGGGCACGGAGCAAGCATCTCCAACAAGCTCCGAATCGAGCTCCAGTTCCAACGCAACCACTACTGCAGGTTGCACGATCGACGAGTCCGATGACGAGATGCCTCCCGAGCTCCAAGAGCGCCAACGCTCGCGACTCGAGCAACTCTTCCAGCAACACCATTCCAACTGGCAGTGCATCTCCTCTGGACTCAAGGAGCTCGTCAAGGCATGCCTGCAAGTGTCACCAGCCAATCGGTTGGATCCCGAGCAACTGCTACAGCACGAGTACTTTGCTGACCTCTATGCCAAGCATATGCGTCGAACCGAGTGGGTCATCAAGCCCTTCCTTCGGTCTGAACGCCTGAGTGACGATCTCGACTCTTGGCGCACTCGTGTTGCTGGTGCTGAGAGCCCCACCAATGGCTCTCCTGCGCCGCAGACATCCTCCTCTTCCTCGCCAACGTCAACCGCACCACCAGTGACCGAATCCTCGAGTATGCATTCCTCCCCCAACTGCTCAGCAAGTAACTACTCACAGCAGCCCTGTTTGATGAGTAGCAACATCAAACAACGTGCCAGATGATCCATTGGAACAGCACTCACCCGAGGAGCTCTTTCATCTCTGGAAGCTGGCTGGTGGCGATCTCGAGCGGCACGTGATCCAACAGCTTGGCATTCCGCCTGCCATCAATCGATTCCCGCGAATCGCTCAAGTCAATCGTGTCAATCCGCATCAGTACGTGCTGACCTCGACGAAGGAGCATGTTCTCGTCTGCCTCGTGCGTCTGACCTCTTGTCGATACAGACCGTTCCGCAACGTGGCCGATCCGTCGCTCCTGTACGATAGCCGTATCGTACCAGTGTGCTTGACCGCGCTGCGCCGACGTGTTCGGGCATCGACACACAAGACACGACCCAAGCACTTCTTTTCGGCCGAGCTGCCACCGCTCGCCATACGAGAGAAGGACCTCGACTACCAGCGTCATCGTATCCTCGTCTTTCGGCGGCTGCTGCGAGAGTATCCGGCCTCCCAGCGCCTCATCATGCAAGAGGCCAAGATCGACATTCCGCCACTCCTGCGCAGTGAGATCTGGGCCGTGGTGCTGGGAGTCGGCAACGACGCCGAGGAACAATACGCCAGCATCGACAAGGAGAGCGAAGGTCCGTCGGACCACCAGATCGACCTCGACATTCCACGCTGCCATCAGTACAACCCGCTGCTGTCGTCGCCCGAAGGTCACCGCAAGATGCGGCGCATACTCAAAGCATGGGTGGCGCACAACACCGACATGCTGTACTGGCAAGGCCTCGACTCGCTGCTGGCGCCGTTCTTGACGCTATCGTTCAACGACGAGGCGCGAGCGTATTGTTGCCTGCAGGAGACAGTCTCCAAGTACCTGCGCAACTTTTTCCGTCGCGGCAATGGCATGTATCTGCAAGCGTACTTGCTCGTGTTTCGACAGCTGGTCGCATATCATGAGCCGGTGCTCGCGTGGCACTTGTTCAAGATTGGCTTCCATCCCGAACTCTATGCTATCTCATGGTTCCTTACACTATTCACTCGTACGTTCACGTTAGCGAGAGAGGGGATTGCGCTCAACCTGTAGATACTGACTATGAGCCAACTCAGACATTCTACATCTCGAAAAGATCTACCATCTGTGGGATACGCTACTCCTACAACCCGACACACTTCCGTTATTTATCGGCGCCGCTATCATGCAGCAGCTCAAGGAGCACTTTCTACCGCTCGACTTCAACTCGGCCATCCTGTTCTTCTCGAATCTGCCCGTGATCGACATTGACCGTGCGATTGCCGACTCGCTCGTGCTGTTTGGCAAGACGCCACTCAGTATCCTGATCGCCAAGTACCGCCGAGGCGACAAGGAGCCGCCGGACGACAGCGAGTACAAACCATCGGCAGCCGAAGAGGCGCTACCACTCGGACGGCTCAAGCAAGAGGTGGCGCCGCGCATCACGGTCTCCAACTTGCAGAGTTTCCAGAAGGAGCCGGTCGTGATCATCGACATTCGAGACCCGCACGAGTTTGCTGAGCTCCACTACCCAGGATCGATCAATCTCAATCTCAAGGCAACGACTTTGAACCATCTGCAGCAGTATCGAGGCAAGCACATTGTCATCGTGGCCAACCGTGGCGATAGTGGAGCATGGAAGGTACGATTGCGTCACAAGCTACGGTACCGAGCGGATTCTCGCTGATTCAAGCGAGCTTCTTTCTTCTGCTTGTTGGTAGATTGCCAACAAGCTGGTCGAGGCGAAGTTCCCATACGTCAGCGTTCTGAACGGTGGTATTGCGGCAGTACGCGAGCAGCTCGAGAAGCAAGCAGCCAACAATACGGCAGCGACGCCCGAGCACGAGTGATAGTATACATCCACGCACATCCATCCACGCACATCCACGCACACCATACGAATGTACTTGTACAATTCCACAAGATTGTCGTACCGCGCATCTCGAGCGGGTGTAGATTACCCGGCAGCCATTCGGCTAACTCTCGATATCAGGCGAAGTCCTCAATCATGATGATACGCACGAAACGCACACGGCGACACTATCACCTGTCGGTTGAATTCCAGCCCGCGTGCGACCGCAGTCGATTGGAAGAGTCGAGGTTTCTTGGATTCGATGTGGTGTGGGATTCGCGGTGAGTCAGAGCGAGCGTTAGATAAGATGAGTGAGTGAGTGACTCATCTCGTCAGTCTCTCGCTCGCCCTCTGCCGCTCACCTTCTCTCTCATCTGTTGCTGTTCTCTCTCCCCTTCCGCTGTTGATAGCACACTTCATCATCGCACCTACCATCGTACTCTCCAGTACAACCATGCAACGAGAGCCTAGATTCCTAGGCGTTCCATCCAAGACTGGTATCGAACGTTTCAGTCTACGCGACTGGCAAACCATTCGATCGTTCGTTGAGGGTGGATCATGGATGAACACCGAGCCAGTACTCGAGTCCGATCGACTCGATCCGCTGCTCGCAGAGAACCTACCTTACGGCCACTTTATGCTTGGGTTCGACTTTCATTTGACCGAGAATGGACCCAAGCTGATCGAGATCAACACCAACGCTGGAGGTCTCGCGACCGTGTTCGAGATCGCTACCTGCTCGCGTGATCGTATCGAGCTCGCGTCACGCTTCGTCGATGCTCTGCTTCGAGAGTACCGCGCCTTCGAGCTCAAGACCTCGCGTACCAGATGCTCCTTGTCTTCATCACCGAACAATTGCTCGTCGATGGCGGATGGCAGTGTCGTCGGGGTCGGCAATCATCTTCCGACGGTCGTGATCGTCGACGACAACGTCATCAAGCAGAAGATGTATCCCGAGATGCTCGAGTTTGCGCGTATACTCGACGCTGCCAACATACGCACCTACGTCGCGTCACCCGAGGATCTCGTACTGCGAGACGATGCCATGTATCTCGTTCGATCGACGACCGATGGCGAGGCGCCTGAGCAGATACGCGTCGACTTCTTGTACAACCGCATCACGGACTTTCGACTCGAGGAAGCATCGCACCAGCATCTACGCGAGGCCGCCATCAAGGGGCTCGTGTGTCTCTCGCCACATCCTGCAGCCTACGTTCGATACGCCGATAAGCGCAATCTGCTACGCATCGCTGATCCCATCGTGCCGACGTCACTCTTGTACGGCGAGCGTGCTGCTGATCATTGGGTAAAGACCAAGAAGCAGTGGGTCTTCAAGCCATCGGTCGGTATGTCGTTGTTCGTGAACCATTCGCATCAACCACACCACCATCGAGATCAGAACCGATTACTAACGATGGAATGAATGAATGAATGTATGGTATGGTGCACGCAACAGGCAATGGTTCTCGAGGAGTGTATCGCGGCGACAAGCTCAGTGTGACGCGATTGCGCGAGCTACCATCCGACACGATCGCACAAGAGTGGGCGCCACCGAGCGTCAGTAGTGACGGCACCAAGTACGACATTCGAGTGTTTACGTGCGGTACCGAGATACTCGGTCTCGCATCGCGACACTTTTCGGGCCAAGTGATGGAGATGTCGTCCGAGAAGAGCGGCTTCAAGGTCGCACTGCCCGAGGGCTTCTGCTGCTTCTCACTGCTCATGTCGTCGTCGTCGTGTGACACGCACGAACATGCATCGAGCAACAACGAACGTTGCGAATGTGGTCCGTCGGAAGCGACCGCTGCCGCCGCATCGGCGAGCGCAGCCGCGTGCTCGGCACCGACCTCGTGCGCAGCATCATCGGGATCGAGTCCAAGCTCGTGTGGCGCTTCACTCGTGTACGCCTCGACCAGCCAAGGTCACCGATGCCACCACGATTGATTTGTAGATAGAGTTCACCTGAGTACAGTAGATTGATTAGATGTAGAGCGGAACGCGCCATCGCGATCATCGAATCGATTCGACGACGATCGCGCGTTCCTTGTGTGTTGTAGTTGTAGCTCGTTCACTGTTCGTTCTGTATGTATATCAACATGAGATTGCTTGACTCAAACGCCTATGCTGCAGTGCTTCAACCAATCATGCTCGATCGATTGATTGACAGTAGATAGATTGGTAGTTATTGAGATGTGGCGCAGGTGATACTCACAGCATCACCGATAGCAATGTCGCCCTCGCCAACCACACTCACAAACACGCCTCGCTCACCGGCCTGCGACGGGACCTCGCCGGAACAGCTGAGTCGCTGACCAAGTACACAATCGACCGACCCGATCTTCACGGGCGTGCCGACGGGCAGCGAATGGAGCGAGAGGCCCTCGATGACGATGTTCTCTTTCGTGGCGCCAGGCTCGAGTTGGTGCTTGGCGAGCAGCTCGAGCTCGCATACCAGCGCCTCACGACCAGGCTTACCAAAGTTCTTGTCGTTCGTGACGCCTCCTGGCGCGAGATGCAGCGATTGTGCCGAGGTCGTGGAGCCACCAGCAGGCGAGAAGAACAAATGCCGGATCATTGAGAGAGTGAGCGAGAGTGGTGTGGTGTTGGTGTTGCAGGGCGAATGAACGAATGGTGCAGTTTGCTTGAGTCTTTCGGTTCTCTCGTTCAATCAATGCAGCGCATCAGGTTCGTGATGGCTGTGGTAGTTCCAGGTCTACCAGATATCCCGTAGACCTTGACAATCCAATCCCCTAATCCCCAATCCCCAATCCTAACCTCCTAATCCCCAATCCAAACCCCCAATCCCCCAAACCCCCAATCCCAATCCAATCCCCCAATCCCCAATCCAAACCCCCAATCCCCCAAACCCCCAATCTCCAATCCCAATCCCAATCCCCAACCTCCAATCCCCAATCCAATCCCAATCCCCAATCTCCAATCCCCAATCCCCAATCCAATCCAATCCAATCCAATCCAACAACGCACCAGAACCATCGGAACCTTCCTTGCGCATTCGCCTCGAAGATTCCACACCACTTTTCCGAGCCCGATGGAGAAAAAGCGACATCGCGAAAATCCGAAGACGCGAAAGTGCGAGACCACCAAGAGGAGGAAGAGGAAGAATAACAAGCGGCCGCAGAGCGAGAGGCCTCTGTTGCTCTTTCTCTTTCGCTCGTCGCCGTCGCAGCCATGCAGCAGCGCCGCACCTCGACCCCGCTGCTCGTGCTGGCGCTCTTTGCGA
>Ga0209935_1005711_pt1 | contig 10376 bp, 11 predicted proteins | sample ThiBio_1000_plan_2_FD_183958 | JGI IMG/M metagenome (GOLD analysis project Ga0209935, IMG submission 183958) | Wastewater bioreactor microbial communities from Cape Town, South Africa - Thiocy_cont_1000_plan (SPAdes) | ecosystem: Engineered > Bioreactor > Thiocyanate-remediating >... | reverse complement strand
GAAGCCATGAAGAGACGAAAAGAGCTCTTGGAGGCCTGGCGCGCGGAGAGAAGGAAGGAAAATGAGGATAAGGAAAAGCAGGAACAAGAGATTGAGGAACAAAATGCGCAACGGAAACAATGGAGCTTAGAAGACGATGATGACGAGGAAGAGGCATCCACTAAGGTAAAATTTAATTCCCTCCCCAACTCAATAGTGGCTCACACGACAAAACGAAACGAAAAAATCGCCACTTCAACACCATTTACGCCGCTTTTAACACTTTAGGGCACAATCTTTAAAATCGGCGTATCTCGTAAGCTAGGCACCAGTTCGTTACTTCCTTTTACATTTTACTTTCAACAAGCGATACAAAACGAAATTACAAATAGCGAAAATTTCCATTATATGATTCACAACAACCCAAATCAAAAAACAGGTGGCCTCAGAAGGTGCAGCTCCTCAGCTCGCTGAACAGCCAGAACAAGCACCGGAAGAACCTGAAATCGATCCCTTGGACATGTATATGGTGGATGTGCAGAAGGATCTTGCTAAACTTGTAGGCACTACCACAGTATCTACCGTGGCCACCTCCAAGACCAGCAAGGTAGTGAGGGCCGAAGGAGTAGCGGTAAGTGCAAAGATCCCCCCTTTCCTATTAGAACAGATACTAAATAATCTTCGTTCTTCCAGGTTCCAGGTCCTACTGCCTCCGGACATCATACTAAGAATACCATCAGATCTAAGTTGGGTGATCGATTTTACGCAGAAGATGAGGATGAAGATTGGGCCGAAGAAGACGAATCCGATGACCCTCTCGCGTATGTTAACAACTTTCGTTCTCATTTTCGCTCTCGCGCTCACTCGGTGCCATCGTATCTTCATAGGTTGGCACAAAAGAAGAAGACCAGGGCCATCCCGACGGTCGATCATTCGACTGTCGAATACGAGGCCTTCGAGAAAAACTTTTATATCGAAGTGCCCGAGATTAAGAAGATGACAAAGGAGGAAGTCAAGACTTACCGGAAGGAATACCTGGAGGACGTCAAAGTGCGCGGCAAAGGTTGCCCCAAGCCGATCAAGGAATTCTCCCAGTGCGGTCTGTCCTCTAAAATGTATGCAGTGCTTAAACATCACGGCTACAAGAAACCAACTCCTATCCAAGCTCAGGCTATTCCGGCAATCATGAGCGGCAGAGATATCATTGGTATGTACCTTTATTTCTTTTTATTTTCCTCAACATATACGGATCCTAACTCACCATATCTTCAGGTTGCGCCAAAACTGGGTCTGGTAAGACACTCGCATTCTTGTTGCCTATGTTACGTCATGTTATGGCACAATCTCGTGTCGTAGCAGGCGAGGGCCCAATTGGTTTGGTGATGGCACCGACACGAGAACTCGCTATGCAAATCTACAGCGACTACAAAAAATTCTCGAAGACAGTTGGCTTTACGGTATGTGATTTATCCTTCCTTTTTTGCGTGTGGACAGATATTCACAATTATTTCACAATAGGTGGCCTGTGTGTATGGTGGTTCTGTTGTAGCTGACCAAATCGCCAAATTGAAGAGAGGAGCAGATATTGTTGTCTGTACTCCTGGTCGTATGATCGACATCTTATGCACCAACAATGGTCATATCCTTTACAACTCTAATTCTTATTTATTTATTATTTTTATTTGGAATCACATATTTCCTCCTTCACTCTCCCACGTATATGCAACATGAAAAGAGTGACCTTTGTTGTGTTGGATGAAGCTGACAGGATGTTCGATATGGGCTTCGAGCCCCAAATCATGCGAATCATCGAAAACATTCGCCCGTCCCGACAGACTGTGATGTTTTCTGCGACGTTCCCCCGCAGCGTCGAAAGCGCTGCCCGCAGGATCCTTAAGAAACCGTTGGAGCTTGTTGTGGGAGCGAGAAGTGTGGTGTGTGGTGATGTCGAGCAGCACATCGAAGTCCGCACCGAAGACTCTAAGCTGCCCCGCCTGTTGGAGCTGCTCGAGGTCTGGGAGGACAAAGGCAGCATCCTCGTATTCGTGGTCTCCCAGGACTCCGTAGATGAGTTGTTTGTAGAGCTGTTGAAGAAGGGACACCCTTGCCTCGCCCTTCATGGTGGCCACGTAAGTATATCTCTTCTCCCTCTTCCCGCCCCCCCCAAAAATGAAACTACAACAGGCCTCTAACACTCTCTCTTTCACATATGTATAGGATCAAGCAGACAGAGACCACACCATTTCGGAGTTCAAAAAGGGCGCCAAGACGATCCTCATCGCCACATCCTTGATGGCACGTGGCCTGGATGTGCCCGAGTTGAACCTGGTTGTAAACTTTGACTGCCCGAATCACATGGAGGACTATGTACATAGAGTGGGTCGAACGGGGCGAGCAGGGCGCAAGGGTTGGGCCTATACCTTCATCACACCCGAGGAAGACAAATACGCCCCCGATTTGGTCAAGGCTCTCAAGGCCTCCAATGCCGAGATACCCTCCGAATTGAATAACATGGCCGATGGTACTTATCTCTCTCTCTCTCTCTCACACATACAAAGAACATATCTAACCCATTGTTTATATAATAGCTTTCAAGGCCAAGAAGACAGCAGGATTAGCACAGGACCATGGAAGTGGATTCGGAGGCAAAGGGCATACCTTCACGGAGACTGAGTCGATGAAGAAGAAGAATTCGATCAAACAGCAAAAGAAAGCCCTCGGCATCGGAGATGATGAGGATGAGTCCGAAGAGGAGGAAGAAGGCAGCGAACCTGAAGAGGAAGAACCGGGAGTCATCAGGAAGGTGGGAGGTGCCACAGCTGAGGCGGCTGCGGCTACTACTACCACCACCCAGACCATCGGAGGAGTCCCCGTCAAGCTGCCACCGGGAGTCCAGCTGCCGGGTCTCGCAAAGACTGTGCAGGAACAGGCGGCCCAGCAGGTCACTCAGCCCACAACTCCGAATCTCCAATTCGCGCAACAGGAAGCCGCAAGAAAGGCTGCCATCCTCGCCCAGATGATATCTGCGAGGAAGAACCTGGTGTCGGCCTCCAAGACAGGCGTACAAGAACGCTACGAGTCCGAGTTGGAAATCAACGATTACCCACAACAGGCCAGATGGAAGGTCACCCACAAGGATGCGCTCACCCAAATCACTGAGATGACTGGTTCGTATTTTGTTTTCCCCCCCCCTCCTCTCCCTCCTCCTTTTAAAAAGCGTTACTGCAACAACAGATAACTAACACTAGCCTATCTCTCCACTTTTGTAGGTGCGGCCATAACCACGCGAGGTACCTTCGTGAAGCCTGGAGCCAATCCGCCCGCCGGGGAGAGGAAGCTCTACTTATTTATCGAGGGCCCGACAGAATCATCAGTCAAACAGGCCCGCACTGAGATCAAGCGCATCCTGGAAGAAGCATCGCTCATGACTAACCCACAATTCGACCCGATGGCCTCCCGCAGGTATGGCTTCGATTTTTAGAGCAAATTGAAACGCCGCACACGTAACTGTTGTGGGTGAACTGAATAGGCCAGTATAAATAAAGGTCTGTCAGACATTAAAATATGGATTTGTTTTTGCTGACTGGCTGGGTGGTCTCTGTAGAATTCAGGACCAACTAAGTACCTATTGCGCCTGATTCGTTCGATACTTGGTTACCTCAAATAAATCTATGCGGTGTTTTGGAACGTAACAAAAAGAAAAATTTACAGTTTGGCAAGGAAAAAAAAAACAAACCGAAAACGTTTAAAATTTGGCACATGGAGGGACTTGAACCCTCAACCTCAAGCATCGGAAACTTGCGCTCTTCCATTGAGCTACATGTGCGTAACACCCGTTATTTCGGGTTCATAAAAAATAATGCGCAAACAAAACCGGGCGAACACGACCCAAAAAACTTGTTGTTTTCTCATTCATCATCATTGCTGTAGCGAAAACCAGTTTTGCGTGTGTATCACATTACTAACAATTTTGTAGCACACCATTTATTCAATTGTTTCGTGTGGAGGGCTCACAGTTTTTTGAGCCCAAATACAGCTCTTTCTCATCAAGGATTATGGAAGGATTCAAAAGATAGTCGCGGATGACCGGGACCTCATTGAACAGGAATGGTCGAGACTGAAACTGTGTGATGGTCCACAGACTCTTGCCGATGAGGCTCATCTTTGAGAAGTTGATCCATTCTTCGCCTTCCGGTCCTTTCGGGGCAGGAATCGTATCAGCATTCTCTTCGAGGAAAGTGAGGTCCTGCAAGAGGATGCCTTGGATGGGGATGATGGGCGGGGCATGGTTCTCGATGGCCGCTCGGTAGTTTTTGTAGTTGAGATATGGCGCGAGCAAGACTCCCAACTCGGCCAACTTGGATTGGTATCTCTGAGGTACTCCTTTCCAGGCTGCCCTAAGTCGCGTTATACTCGCGAGGTTCAAGGCTGTGTATATCTCCATCACGGAATTAAAATTGCCCATAGAGAGGCAGTGCTATTGTTTTCCTGTAAGAAAAAGTATATTTTAAAAAAAGGAAATATTTACCTCTGCCACTTCTATGAAGCGTTGAATGACAGTCGTTCGCTGTTTCGGGTTGGGGGTTAGGATGATCTCGGTAGCCACCCAATAGGAAACCTAAAAGAGGAGGTTAAATACTGCTACGCAGATGGTATCTTGGGTACGCACCTGATTAAATCTTTGAATCCATCGCACTACGTTGGGCGCTTTGCCCTTCTCGGGCTTTTCCCAGGCCTTATGAAGATATTCCTGCCTAGGAGTCCTCCGAAAGAAGTTTTCTTCTATTAAAGTCATTTGTCGTGCCACCTTAAAACAAAGAAGATGAGATAATTTTTCAACTAGGAATAAAATAAAATTACCTCCAGAGGATGCAAGTTGAGGAACGCAATCTCTTGACCGGGAAACGGGACATAAGACTTGGGAGCTCCGGGCACTACTTGTATGGTATTCATTTGTCTATCTGCTTTGTTCTTCGCTCGTGCCTAGAAAAAAAATCTTAAATATCTCTCGAACTCGGAGTCAGCGATAAAAATAGATTGAGTATACCCGTGTAATTTTTAATAGCGCCACCTATTACGGAATACGCCGTTAGGAAGGCAGGCCAAAGAAAGCGAAGAGGAACACTAGGTACCTGTCTGCGAGCATCTGCCCCCATTGCCTCCATCTTCTTTTCAAAATCCTCTAATTCTTTGTATAGTGCTGGATTCGACCCAAAGTCGTACCAGAAGGCATTCACCCACTGTGTGAGGGCATTGAGTAACCTGTGGGTGTGAATATATGATGAGAATACAAAGCGATGAATTAAGAGTGATAAAGAAACTTTACCGTAATCGAATCTCGGGTGCGGTATTCGGTTCAAAAAACCTATGTAAAAAAGAGGATTTAATTTCCTGTGCGGGATCCTAAAAGAGGGTTACCTCTTTTTCAGTTGCTGCAAGATGAAAATAGGTTCCGAGAAGTAGAAATAGCTGCCCATGAAATATTGCATATATGCCGTATCTAATGGTAGGTTAATTTGAAGAAATTGAAGAGAAGAAGGGAAGAAGGAAGAAGAAAGAAGGGATAGTAATACCAATTTGGCCTCTATCAGAAGCCAGGGCATATATGAGTCCTTCCACAGTGCCCGCAGTGACGTGACTCTCCCCAAATTCATCCGCTTCGTATCGCACCTGCGACTCCAACGATCCCATTTCGGCAGGTTTGGTATCTACACCCTCTTTGTCATCGTCTTCTTGTGGATTCGCCTTCTTCTTTCTCGTTTCATCGGTTGCAGTGCCTCCCTCTTCAACTCCCTCGCCTTTCGTTTTCGATTCCTTCTTTTTCTTTTTTCGTTCTTTATGTTTTTTCTCGTCTACTTCGACTGTTTCTATGCCGTCGTCTCGATTTGTTCGCGGCACCCTAGCACTCCGCAAGCTACATTTTTTGAGACAAAAAAATTACCAAAGGAAAAGAAAACGAAGAAAGAAAAAGAAAAGGGAAAGGAAAGAGAAGGAGGAGGGGAGGGGGGAAGTACGTTGGGGGATAAAAGACTAAGCCACCAGTTGTGTTCAGAGAAGAATGTGAGACGTGAAGTCTTTTGATCCCTTCAACTTCGATCGTGGCGATCTTTTTAGCGGCTCCCTCGAGAACCGATTGCTGGCTTCCTTCTCCCCCTTCTTGTGATTTCGGAGATAACGACATTCGTCCGGAGACTTCGGTGAGGCCATGCCGATGATGGTGACGAGAGGGAAGGGGTAGCTCAGGGGTCGACATGCCCATCGGGTGCCTTGACGAAAACGAAATCTTGTCCTTTGAAGCAGAATTCCTGAGGGCCCCATTCGATTCCGACAAGAACAGGGGTACCACTGTGGGCTTCTTTGAGCTTTTCTTGTCTCCTGTTTTCTTCCCCTTTTTTTTCTCGCCTTCCGCTTCGCGTTCCTTTTTTCGTTCCTCGCGTTCGATAGTGTCCTTGAATGATGATGGCGAGGTTGAAGACCGAAGAGAAGAAAGGGCGCTGTCCTTATCCTTCTTCTTTCTTTTCTTCTTCAGGTTATCGCTGTTTGCTCTACGCGGCGACTTCCGCTCTTCCCCAAGAGCAGTCTCTACAACACCCTCACCACCACCCGGCTCACCAGGGACCTCCAAAGGAGAACTCCGCAATGTAGAGGTTTTCTTTTTGGTCTTGAGGCTACTCGCCCTCTTCTCCTTGACTTCCTTCTTGTCCTTTTTCTTCTTCTTTGGCTTCGTTGGCGTTCCCGTGGCTTTTGACTCGGCTTCGCTTTCAGCAATCCGGGCCTGTAGGTGGAGCAACACCAAAGGCACATCATCTCCACTCAGATTTACAATTTGATCGCCTTCACCCTCCCCGACTTTCTTTTCCTCCCTTTCTTCGTTCTGTTGCGGTTTCTTCTGTTGAGCCTCCTGTTCTTGTTTGATCTCGTACAACGGTAAGGCCCCGAAGGAAGCCGATACCATGTGCTCGTAGGATGTAAGCGTGTACGAGTAATCCTTAGTTTTGTAGACCTGTTCTACCGAATAATCCCACGAGTTCATGAAGGGCTCGCTGTTGACTCTCCGCAATTGCACGTAAACAACGTCTTCCTCCGGCAGATCTTTATCAATGATCTCTTCCTCTTCCACTTCTTCTTCTTTCGTAATTCCCTTTGAACGTGCGTTTAGGAGAGCAAACCGGCGCGTAGCCCACCCCATCCCAGGTTGATTGATTGTATTTTGAGTTGCACCGTCCGTTTGTTGCGTATCCGCGCCGATATCTTGGCGTATCTGCGGATCATCCCAGTCTTCATCCATAAGTACCTCATCCCCTCCATCTAGATAGTCCAACTCGCCCTCCAAAAAATCATCCGCACTCCGCCCAGCGATTTCACTTGTCGTCGATTCCGAAGACGCCCCATTTAATTCGTCTGTGAAGTTGTCTTCCTTCTCCTTGTTAGCTTTTTCTAGGTCCTTCTCTATCTCCTTTTCCCTTCCCCCTTCCTCTCCCAAAACGAAAAGCTTCTTCCTCGCTATCGCACGCCCGATTGCCGCCCGTCTGGCAATCCCATCCCCCCTGTTGTTCACGTAGACAACCTTGGGCGAGAACTCTTCGTTTGTAGTAACGGTGTTGCGTCTCGCCCTCATCCTTATTATTATCCTAGACCTTCCACGAAGCGAGCAAACAGCCTGTTTGTGCGTGGGTTAGATATCCTTTGTATTGCTGCCCACAAAATTGCTTTTCTTGTAATTAAGTGAATGCTGCCCCTCCGTGTGAGGTTTACAACTTTGAATGCAAGAAGCAGTTACAGAGTCTAACGCCTGCCCGGCGTGGGCTACACTTGTTGTTTAGCTTCTTCTTGATGACACAAAGATGACGAGAAGGTGCATTCAACAAGGTTGTAGTGCCGCTATTACTTCTAGGAAACACCGCTGAGTTGTAATGACAAATCAACCGCCCCTCAGAACAGGAGAGTACCGCTATTACCCGTGCACTTGCAGTCCCGGTTGCGAGGTGTTGAAGATGACGAAGGTGCCGCCCCCTCTCACATTCCCTCAGCAGCTTCTTTGTGGAGGAATAGCAGGTATGTTGTAGTTTGCGTCGATTTGTAACGCTTAGGCTTAGACATTACACAGGAATTACCGAGATCTTGGTGATGTATCCTCTTGATGTGGTGAAAACACAATGGCAGTTGAACACTGGAAAACAACGCCAATCTGTATTTTCTACGCTAGCAGCCACAGTCAAAGAAAGAGGGTACAATCAATGGTGTGTGTTCAATGACTCATGCAAAAATAATCAATAGCTTTGGTATTTACAGAGGCATCATCCCTCCAATCCTCGTTGAGGCACCGAAGAGAGCCATAAAATTTGCATCAAACGAGACGTATCAGCCCCTCTTTACGAACAAGAAAACCGGGAAGATAAGCCAATTGGGTTCAATCGGTGCGGGTAAGTAATCTCAATCTCAATTCATTTGAGTGAATGAACCACATCAGGTGTGGGAGCAGGTATAACTGAGGCATTCGTGGTGGTACCCTTCGAGTTAGTAAAGATCCGACTGCAAGCAAAAGAAAATGTACTGCAATCTCTTCAAAAAATCTCTCTACTTATACCAATCTCAGCTGGGCAAATACGCAAACACATGGGACGCTGTCTTGAAAATAGCTAAGAGTGAGGGGCCTCTTGCTTTTTGCAAAGGATTAGAATCCACACTATGGCGTCACGCTGCATGGTATGCTTGCCTTATCCTTGCAATCCCTAATCTCGCTCTACATAGGAATGGTGGCTACTTTGGTCTCATCTTCTACTTGAAGGGCCTCTTTCCCAAAGCTGATGTAAGTGACAACTACCCTTTGAGGATACTTTAGCGTGTTTAAGGCTCATGCTTTGAATATTCAGACTGAAGGGAAAGCCCTCTTCTACAATTTCGTATCTGGGGCCATAGCGGGCACCTTCGGTACAATGCTCAACACACCACCCGACGTGGTGAAGACTCGCATTCAGCAACAGGACGCAATTCTCCAACCTGGCCAACCGCGCAAGTATTCATGGGCTATTCCTTCGATGATGCTTGTAGCAAAAGAAGAAGGGTACTTACGCCCTCCTTTCACCTTTTCCCCAAATAATAACAACTCCAAACAGTATGGCAGCTCTTTACAAAGGATTCGTTCCCAAAGTTCTTCGGCTTGGTCCTGGCGGAGGCATCCTACTTGTTGTGTTCGACTACCTCAGCAAGAAGATGAGGGCATACAACGCACGAAATGTAAAAGAATAAAACAAACGCGTTTTATGTTTCACTTCTCGGAAAGCTCTAGCGAAGAAGCCGACCTGCCACGCGTGCACACCAACACTCCCTGAGAGCTTGTGGTGGTGCATGAAAAGACGACGTATCAAGTGACTAATGATGGGGCTGGAGAGTTCATCTTCAACAGCCCCGCCCACGCACAGTCATAGTGGCCCCTCTTTGCTCATACGAACTCGATCGTTTCTGTCAAATGGAGCAATAATCGGCACCGGAATGGTATAACTTGCAATCCTTCTTCTCTCACGTCTAACCACGCACCTTTAGATCGTTGTTTTCATGTATTTGTCATTTTGTATTGTGATCGTGGGTCCGTGGCTCTGGTTTACTACAACCCTCGGCTTGTGTAACTTCATTGCTATTTCCGCGTTGGTGTTCCTTGTAATGTATAATCAGTGGAAAACGTTTCTTATTGATCCTGGCTCAATTCCTCCTGGATGGGTAATTTGAAGCGAGCGATTTGGGGATAATTCTAATATTTTATCTCGCAGACCCCAGCTGTTTCTGTGGAAATGCTTGAGGAGGCTCGCGTTCGCAAGGAGATAAACAGGAGAGATTTTCGGCTACAGGCAAGGTATTGTGACAAATGCCAAGCCTTTAAACCACCACGATGTCATCACTGCCGCGTCTGCAACAGGTAATTCTTGACTTCGAAATTCGTCATAATGATTAACAATTCTTTGCAACTATTAGATGCGTTTTAAAGATGGATCATCATTGTAAGCAAAATTGTGCAGTTCTGCTGATTCGTACTAATGATAATGATAATTTAGGTCCTTGGTTAAGTGCATGTGTGGGCTATTCTAATCAGAAGTACTACTTGCTGTTCCTGATCTACAGCTTTATCACAGACATAATACTCATCGCTATTTATTCTTTTTGGATCTTCGATGCCTTGGTATGTGTTCAGTTCCTAGTTTGTAAGGATTAACGACTGGATTATTTATTTGTCAGGTGGGAGGAGACGAAGCGGCCACCGAGATTAACGGCAGCCTTGTATTTAAGACAGTCCTGGCTTCTATCAACTTGGTGCTTCAAGTTGTGGCCTTGGTACTGATATTTATTTTGTTATCGAAGCAGCTATCCCTAGTGTCGCATAACGTGAGCACTATAGAGGTTAG
>Ga0209935_1005710_pt1 | contig 10379 bp, 17 predicted proteins | sample ThiBio_1000_plan_2_FD_183958 | JGI IMG/M metagenome (GOLD analysis project Ga0209935, IMG submission 183958) | Wastewater bioreactor microbial communities from Cape Town, South Africa - Thiocy_cont_1000_plan (SPAdes) | ecosystem: Engineered > Bioreactor > Thiocyanate-remediating >... | reverse complement strand
AAGAGTTCGTCAAAGTCCGATGCAGCCAGCACCTCGGATTCGTGGATCTTGAACAAGGCCAACGCGAAGCGAAACAGTGCCTTGTTTCCCTCGAGGAACAGTGCATCAAAGAAGCGAAGTGTGGCCTACGAGTGCAGCGAGCCTCGAGTAATGAGTACAAGAGCAGAAGAACGAGGTGATTGCGGTGACACTCGTACGGCTAGCGGCAGCTCGTTGACAAAGAGACTCATGAACCACGTTGTGACGATCGAACCGAGCGGAAAGCCGACCGTCTCGATGTGTCGATAGATGTGTGGCAGCTTAATAGCGAGCAGCTCGCTCATGACTGCTTGATCGACGCGGGCGCCAATCATGTTGCCTCGTGTGTAGTACTGTGGCGGGAGAATGTGTTCGATCGTGCGCTTCAACAGCCTACCAATGGCACCGTCATCACGATGGTTGAGCATATGAAGCACCTCCGATCGTGTCAGAGAGCTGTTCGGCCGCACATCCGCACAACAGCGCGCAATCGCAACGACACCGCGTACCAGAAGGCGTCCTCCTCGCCGAGATACAACAAGAACGTCGCCGCGATAAAGTTCATCGATTGACAATAGCCAATGTCGGCGTTGACCCATGCGTACGAGAGCAGCACGCGTCGAAGCTCCTCGATACCCTCCTCGGACTCGAGGTTCTTGTCCTTGAAGGTGCGATGCACGTCCTTGTCGATCTGCTTCGAGCTGTCGCTCACGGGCGCCTGCGTCGCAGCCGAGAGTATATCGGCGTACGCGAGCTCGTGCGGATGCTCGGCGCCCGAGAGTATCATCCACACCTGTGCACGCACACAGCACACACGCACACACACGTTATCGATCATGTGTCTCGCTCGAGGCATGTGGCGTGGAGGGCGCGAACCTTGCCGCGCAGATCGGGCGGAATGCCACAGCGGCGCACGAGATGCTTGAGAGTGCGCGAACGCTCGATGCGCGAGAGGTCGTTCTCGATGAGGTTCATGTACCAAGTCCACGTGGGCTTCTCCTGCATGTCTCCCGGAGGCGGATCGCGCACCTTGTCGTTGTAGTTGCGCTTCATGCGGCGGCGCAGCTTGGGCTCGATCTCGGCGAACGCCGTGTTGAAGCGCTCGCCGATGCTCGACGAGTTGAAGGCCGACACGAAGCCGATCATCGACGAGGTGCCAGCTTCATAGAGAGTGGACGCACTGCGAGCGAGAGGAGGTGGGGGAGGTGGTGGTGGGTGTGGCGGTGCTCTACTCATCGTGCTTGTGGTTGTGGTATCTGCTTGATCGAGAGAGCGAGAGAGAGAGAGAGAGAGAGAGAGAGAGATGGCTGAGGAACGAATGGTGTGCGAGTGGTTTTGAGTGAACGCACCTCGAGGAGAGCAGCGGCTCAAGAAGCTACGTCTACTTTCGTTTTTCCCTTTTCGATTATCTCGTTCGTTCCTCGCACCAGCACACACACCTGCTGATCGATCAAGCAAGCAATCGATATCTGCATACCGAGCTCACTTGCAGGCCTCCAGTGTACCCACGTAGCGTCGTCTAGAGCAAGAACGATCATGTTGTCATCTGATAGTGATGCGAGCGACGACGATGACGTCAACTCGATCAAGATCAACGAGAACTACGCCGCCAGGTTCGAGCACAACAAGCGTCGCGAGGAGCTGCATCGACGTACGTGCTCCACATCTGCTCGAATCGAATCGAATCGAATCTCATCGGAGAATCGATCCACGCTTGCGTTTTGTAGTCAAGGATAAGTATGGAGATGCTGCTTCGGATGACGATGACGATGAGTCGGTCGAGGAGGACGACGATGCCGTGCTCATGACCAAGCCGATCGAGGATCGCTTCTTGACGCTGCTGCCGCTGCTGCGCAAGCGCCACGAGAGCGTCTACCAAGCCAAGACGCCCTTCTTCCCGTGTACGTGTTGTTGTCACTCACTCGAAAGTGCAATCGTTCTGGATGCCATTATCGATACTCACGATACCGACCAACGTTGTTGTCTCGCGTGTGTGCGCAGCATACAAGGAGACTCGCGAGCTCGCGAACCTCGAGGTAACGCTATCGACTCGATCTGGCTGTGTTCGATATGATCTCCAACTCCAACTCGTATCATTCTGACGATGGTGATGACGGCGATGATAGAGCGACGAGAGTGAGCGAGAGGAGGAGGACAACAGCGATGGTGAACCACGTATGCGTGTCGCGTCGGTCAAGAAGAAGCCCGTCACGCTCAAGGACCTCGAGCGCCAGATGATACTCGAGAAGGCCTACAAGACCGAGGTCGACGATGATGGTGACAGCGATGCCGACATCAAGAGCAAGCAGCTCACGCACGTCGAGGAGCAAGAGCAGCTGCGCAAGCAGTTCATCGAAGCCGCACGCCAGGTGAGCGACGACGACGGCGAAGGCGACGACGAGCTCTTCTCGGTCAAGCACAAGACGCCCGAGCAGCGGCAGCAAGAGGAGCAGTCGCTGCCCAAAGTTCGCTTGCCCAAGGTCGTACGTATCGCATCTGATCCCGATCAGTCGCTCGCCTGCCTCGTCGGCCATCGAGCCACTCCATCTTAATCCATCTTGTTCTCTCTCGTTCGCTCGTTCTGGCGCAAGGCAGAAAGGCGAGGCATCGAGGATCTTGCAGGAGTTCTGGACCAAGGAAGCTGAGGACGAGAACGAAGAGTTCCTGCGTCGCTACATCATCAACGAAGGCTGGGTCGACAAGGACAAGGGCGGGCCGACGTTCGATCCGCTCGATATCGACCAGGACGAGGAGACGCTCGAGCAGCAAGAGCAGTACGAGCGCCAGTACAACTTTCGCTTCGAGGAGGAGTACGTCCGCAGCGTGCACGCATAGCAGCTTGCCTGCTTGCTCACGTGCGATCGCGCGCTCTTCTTGCAGAGGAGCCGACAAGGTCATTACGTACCCTCGCGACGTCGATTCAGTGCGTCGCAAGTCCGACACTCGCAAGCAGCAGCGCGAGCGCAAGAAGGAGCGCGAGGAGCAGCTCAAGCGCGAGAAGCAGGAGGAGCTCAAGCGCCTCAAGAATCTCAAGAAGCTCGAGATCGCCGAGCGCTTGGAGCAGATCCGCAAAGCCGCTGGCACCGAACGTACGCATGTCTCGGCATCTTTGCATCTCCGTGTGGCATCAGTGCTGATCTTGTCGACAGGCGTACCGGACTTTGACATTGAGGAGATTGAGGGCGAGTGGGATCCCGACAAGTGGGACGCCAAGATGCATTCCATCTTCCAGGACGAGCAAGATGACACCAGTGACGCTCAGCAGCAACCCGAGCACGAGCCGGTACGTGTCTCGCGATTTCCGCACTGATCCTTCCTTCCTTGCTTGCTTGTGCAACTCACTGAGTAGCGTGGTCACTTGGCAGGAGGCCGACGACGAGGACGAGCAGGCATTTGACGAGGAGAAGCCGACTTGGGACGACGACATTGACATTAGCGACATTGTTCCGCCTGCGGCTGTGGAGGAGAAGAGCGACGACGATGATGATGATGAAACTGGATTGTCTGCCAAGCAGCGTAAGAAGAAGCGCCGAGCCAAAGCCTTCGCCGAGAAGCACCGAGCCTTGACCACGAAGCAACAAGGTACCGCCGAAGAAGGCTCAAGCCACGTCGAGCCAAAGGAGCTCTCGAAGGAGGAGATCGACAAGATCTTGGAGGAGTACTACCAGCTCGATTACGAAGACATGGTCCGTCGCTCTCGCGTTGTGCCATGTTATATGCGACGGCACCTGACACGCGGCGTGCTCTCAGATTGGCGATACGCCCGTACGCTTCCCGTACAAGAAGGTGAAGCCCAACTCGTTCCGTCTGTCGGTGGCTGACATTCTCAGTGCCGAGGATCGCGAGCTCAACCAATACCTGTCTCTCAAGAAGTTAGCCACGTACGTCGTCATCGGTGTCATCATCATCATCATCATCCGTGGCAGCGTTTCTATATTGAGACGAGCGCGCGAGCGTAGGTACCGTGCAAAGGATGCCAAGCCCCGTACCAAGTGGGAGTGGATCGCCAAGCGAGGCGATCTTGTCAGGGAGGCCAAGAAGCGCCAGCGCGAGGAATCCGAGCACAAGCAGCCCAATAAGCGAGCCAAGCATGCGGAGCAACCTACTCTTCTCGAAGATGATGCTGAGCCCGATGCTGTTGTCGATGACGAAGACAAGAAGAACAAGAAGGACAAGAAGAAGAAGCAGAAGAAGCAGAAGCACCAGCAAGCTGACGACGCGGAAGTCGAGCCTGACGAGGAGCACCACGAGACCAACGACGGTGATGACGAGGAGGATGCCGATGCCAACACGATGCGCAAGAGCAAGAAGCACAAGAAGCACAAGAAGCACCAGCACCACTCTGAATCCGAGCCCGACGACAACGAGACGATGCAAGAGGAACCCGAAGCAGCTGAGGAGGACGAGGCCGAGCAGCAGCACCAATACCGCAAGAAGAAGAGCAAGAAGAGCAAGGTCGTGCACTCTGACGATGGCAACAACGATGGCGATGATGATGCTGCCGCAAGCAAGAGCAAACACAAGCGCCACTCGGAGAGCTAGCGCCGTATTCAATACACTCCAATATCTTTACGCCAGCATACCGAGATTGTGAGATGAGATCGATGAGATCGATCTCCAGTTCTTCCGAGGCTGTTGTTCCGTTGCTCGCTGCTTCTCGTGTCTCTCTCTCTCTCTCTCTGTGCCACACATCGCACTCGTCTACCAATGGATATGGCGGACAATGAGCGCAGTGTGATCGACCAGTATCTCGGTAGTACGGGGCCCTTTCCAGGCTACTCGCTGGCACGCTCGACCAATCGTTGCATGAAGGAGATCGAGTTCATCGAGAACCTCGCGCACCCGAGCGCGCTGGCATGGTCGCCTTGGGGCCAGCTGGCTCTCGTGTTCGAGAGCGCCATCCACATTCTGGTACCGCGATACACGTGTGTGAGAGTGGCTCGCTGCGTACGGCAGCAGCTCATTGTACTGCTCGATTGCACGATCGCTAGAACGTCGAGAATCCTCGCTCGCGGCTCGACTACATTGCGCTGCCGACTGCTCCGCGTACGTCGTGGTTGCGAGCCACACTATGCCCTCGTCGTTCGTCGTCGCTGATCGCTGCAGAGCCACAGCGATCATGGAAGCGAACGCCGCCGGTACCAAGAAGCGCGCCGTGTCGAACACATTCCCGCCGACACCGAGTGCCACACAAGCAACTGCGTTCCGCACGGCCGCCTGGTCGCAATGCTGGTTCGATCACAGGTGCGTGCGTGTGTGCGTGTGTGCGTGCATGCGTGCGTGCGAGTTCGAGCTCTAACCTTCCAGACGACACAACGGCAGACGGCCGTACTTGGCTGTGTGTACGAATGCCATGGCGATCGAGCTCTATGCACAGAATCTCTCGACGCCCATGAGCTTGGAGTGGGAGAAGGTCGCGTCGCTACCGCTGGAGCCCGAGGACTTGACACTCGGTACGACGAGCGAATACGATGGCATCGCTCACTCACCGACAGCCACACATACGCGCGCTTGCGTTCGAATCTCTCGCATACTGATGCTGCACGACACCAGACCTCCACTGGTCACAGCCACTGCGATTACGACGCTCGAACGGCGAGAGCGCCGGCTCGTGTAGCTTGCTGGCCGTGAGTGGCAAGCACGAGCGACTCAAGTTGTGGCAGTTCGACAGCGACTCGTGCTCGAGCTCTGCCATACGGCTCGTACTCGATCATCGATGTCACGATACGTGGATCAGTCTCGTACGATTCTACTATCATGGCGACGAGAGTGCGGTACCGAGCACGAGTGCCACGCTTGCGACAGCGAGCGTCAACGGATCGATCAAGGTCTGGAGGCTCGAATCGATCGGCAGTGTCGAGCAGCCGGCGTACCAGCTAGTGCTCGTACGCCAGCTATCGGAGCCCGATTATCAGCCGGTAACGGCGCTGTGTTGGCATGGAGTACGCCACTTGCATCCGATGAGGGAGCTTGCGCTCTCGACGAGATATCATAAGCTGACAAGCGTGAGGAGGAGTAGAGCAATCGAATCGCCGTCGGCAAGGGAGCTGAGTTGGTATTGTATTCGTTCGATCAGGACGACGCGGTGGCCGAGAGCACCAAGGCCATGCACGAGAACATGATCAATGGTATGGTGCAAGGCCAACCACAATGTAACATGGTACAAAATGCGTGCATTCGTTGATATGTGGGTTTGTAGCAATTGTGGCTTGCTGCCATTCGACCCTTGCCACCGGCTCACTCGATGGCACCGTTCGGCTATGGGATATTGCAACACGTATTCCGACGAGATGCATCACGATTGCTCCTTACGAAGACTCGGCCATGATGACGAGTGGCCCCAGCAGTAGCAGTGCTGGCGGCAGTGGCGGCGGCGGCGGCGGCAGTGGTGGTGGTGGCGGAATCGGCAGCACGATCGAGACTGGTGCCAACAACAACAACAGCAACAACAGCAGCAGCAATAGCAACAACAGCAACAACAGCAGCAGCAACAGCACTAGTGGTGGCGGATCGAAGGCATCTCTTCTGGGCAAACTGCCATCGGTGCTGGACGATCGGCAATCGTTGATCGACGAGATGATCGTCGAGACGAGCATCGCTCATGCACCCGATAGTACGACGTCGGAAGCGCATAGCTCCAAGCGAGGCGAAGCCCAGCGTACGTGGCCGATCTTTGGCCTGAGCGCATCGCCGAATGGACTGCTACTGGCTGCCATCGCAAAGTACGAACCCACGCTCTCGGCATTCTATGCGCATGTAATTGATTGGTTGATTGATTGATTGATTGATTGATTGATTGATTGATTGATTGATTCGCTTGATATGCACACGCCATCGACAACAGAACGACCATACCACTGGATGGCACGATGCTAGAGCGACTGCGACCAAAGTCGGTGCTTCGGTTGGTTCCGGTGTTGGCGCCCATGGGTGAGGAGCAACACGCGGCCATGTTCATGAAGCTACAACACGAGCGCATCAACAACCATCGGTGGGACTTGGTGACGCACATACTCAGTAGCGCAAGCCAGTGCGAGAGCACGGTCAATGGCTTGTACTCGCGATTGTCGCCATCGTTCATGTGCGTGAGCAGTGCTGCTGCATCCTATGCCGCCTGGAGATTAACTCACCCACTCACCCACGCATCCATATGTGCTTCTTTTGTGTTGGTGATGCGCACCAGTGTCGCAACGAGCTCTCGGTCGGCAGCGGCCGAGCTGGGCCTGGCGCAAGCGCTCCTAGTACTACATGCAAAGGTTCGCAACAGTTGTTGTGGCACAGGTGTGAAGGAAGCAGCACAGCATGGTTAATGGTGGTGGTGGTGGTGTGGGCTAGCTACTGCAAGAGACACAAGCAACCGCTTCGGGAGACGATGAATCAGCAGCGGCTCGCATCAAGCGCCTTGCGAAGCGCGTTCATCGGCTTGCTGCGTTTGTTCGGCTGCGGCAAAACTATCAGGCACTCAGCCGGCTGCTCCAAGCCAGGGCCGCAGAGACTGCTGCTGCTGCTGCTGCTGGTGGTGGTGGTAGTGGCGGCGGCGTGGTGCAGTCACAGCGCGGCAGACTGGTGCTGCAGCTCGTGATCGAGGCATCGCTCAAGCTCTTGCAGCGCCTGGAAGCACGTGACCAAGCACCGATCCATGAGGCGCTCTTGAGTCGCATGCATCAGTGTCTGTTGCGTGCGAACGCCGAACAGTGGAATCTCGAGCAACTGCAACGAGTGCGTGCGATACAGCAAAGCTTTGCGAGCGAAGGCGAGGCACCGCCGCCGCTGGAGGCCATTTCGTTTGGCGAGACGTGTCCATACTGTGGAGAAGGTACTGTTGTTGTTGTTGTTGCTGCAGAGTATCTCGCGCGCTCCACTCTCAATCGATCGGCAGGCGAGGAGTGACGTCTGACAGACAAGTATCGCGGTGGTGTTGGACAGCGCTACGATTCGAGGAGCTGGAACACGCTACATGCAGCAGTGGCCATGTCTCAGGTAAGTAAGGTCGAGAGAGGGGACGATGTGGTGCGGTGTGCTGCAACTCAACGTATCAGTATACTGATGAACGAACGGTTGCGGCAGGTCGGTGCGTCGAGACGTACGTGGTTCAGGAGAGCAGCAGCGGGTGGTGGAATTGCCCCGGTTGCAAGAGCAAGCGCGTGCCGTTGGCAGTACTGGAGCGCGAGTTTGCTGCTACGACGTGGGCACTCGAGCAAAGTCCGCTCGGTTGCTCGTGGTGTCGGTTGTGTCACGCTCCGATGCAGAGTAAGTGAGAGAAGCTTGTTGCGCAATGACAGCGTACAATACAACAACGGCAGAGACGACCTGACAAACACAGAGATTGATTGAGATGAGAGACATGCCGTTCGTGGGAGTTCTGCGCTGTTGAGCTCGCTCGCCCGGAATAGTAATACGGGCACAGCAGACTACGCGAGTTCTCCATGGCTGTTGCGCTCCTCTTACACTGCTCAGCAGCACTAAGCGCTTGCGGGGCTACACTAGATCAGATCAGTTGCTGCTTGCTCGCCATCTTCATCATCTCGTCGTCGTCGTCTCCGGTCTGGGTGTTGCAAGGCGACCCTCGGTGTGAGAGCGCGCACGTCCGTCTTCGTACGCCAATAGATATTCGCTCGAATCCTCGATCGCTCATCGACTCTCCCTTGGCGCTCTTACGCCGCGGCGGTGCTCGCAATCTTACTTGCCTCTCGACTCGACTCGACTCGATTCGATTCGATCTCGGCCATGATGACCGTCACCAACCACCCTGGACAAGCGATAGATCTCTCACACGAGAGCTTCCAAACCCGCCTCCCACGACTCGAGCACGCGGGAGGCCCGCCAGCCCCTGCTCCTCCTGCTCCTTGGCCTGGTCGTCGGCCATCGCTATCATCGCCGCCGCCGCCGCAGCCTCCGCACTTTGCGTGGCTGAGTTCTCGTTCTCCTCCTCCACCACCACTATGCCGCCCGCCATCTCCCAGCCCAGCGCCGCAAGCGGACGGCCACAGCTCGGAACGGCGATCTTCGGCGGAGTGGACGGTGTATACTCGGCAGTCATTCCAGCACCAGCATCTCCAGTACCAGCAGCAACAGCCGCAGCCGCCGCCGCTGCAGCCGCCGCTGTACACGCCAAACACGTTCGATCTCGCACCTCCAGAGCGGAGCTCCTCGTGGCCCTCCTCTCCGTCGTCTTCGGCGGCGGCCTCGCTGTCGCTCCCTGCGAGCCCCGAGTACCGCCCGGTGTCGAAGGCGGTACCAGGCTCCAAGTTGCCACCGGACATGCAGCGCTGTATGTCGTACTTTCGAGTTCCGACGACGAAACGAGCCACATCTGCTGCAGCGAAGAAGAGCAGCAGCAGCTCCGCCTCGAGGAGAAAGAGCAAGAGCTCCTCGTCTTCGTCCTCGACGAGCTCACCGGACGAACGCCGCGGCAGGAGCTCACAACCATCGATTCCGAGCATCGTGTCGCCCAGCTCGACGCGTAGCAAGATGGATATTTCGCGCTTCGTTGATTTGGTGCGCGGCGAGTGTGATGGCTCGACCGCGCCTCCGGAGGCGGGACCGACCTGCTCAGTCGCGTATCGTTACCATTCGTAGTTCGATCCCGCCAACTCTCTCTCTCTCTCTCTCTCTCTCTCTCTCTCTCTCTCTCTCTCTCGATTGGTGGTTGTTGTGTGTTGTAGAATAGGTCGGTTTGCTTTTGTATGTGTATCTCAGTGAGTCGTCTCGCTGCTTGTTGGGTGTTGTTGCTTGTTGCTTATTTCTGCAATTAGCCAAACCAACAAGGCTCCATTTATTCCGTTTACCTCTTTGGTGTACTGTGGCATGTGAGAGGAGCACGAGAGGTGGCCGAGCCGCTGCAACTGCAACGCTGCAAGAGCGGCGAATGGAACACTCGAGATCATGCTGCACGACGGACGGAAACTCTCATTGCAGCCATAAGCATGACCATGACCGTGTGTCCCTTCCACCAAGACGGGAGCAGCGCCACTCCCGCCGCTCACGTCTGCAAGCCATACGGTGGTGGTGGTCACGCTGCACCACCAACCCTAGCGTAGCAACCACAACTTCTAGTCCGGCAATTGCCATGCGCCAGCTCGCGTGCGGGCTTGAAGAGGGAAGGCCGCTCGGGAGCCGCGCCTCCGAACTTACACCTGGCACGCTGCAGGCCTAGACACACACACACACGCACACACCGGTGGAGAGCTGGCGGGTTCACCTGCACGAGAGACGATGGCGTCGACGTCCATCTCCAGGCGCGCCGGCGTGGGTGCGGGCTTCCGGAGGGCAGCCGGCCCGTTATGGCAGTGAGCGCGCCGAAAACTGCCGGCACGTTCGTTGTGGTGGTAGCGCGGACGAAGCCCTCATCGCTTGCCCGC
>Ga0209935_1005707_pt1 | contig 10383 bp, 13 predicted proteins | sample ThiBio_1000_plan_2_FD_183958 | JGI IMG/M metagenome (GOLD analysis project Ga0209935, IMG submission 183958) | Wastewater bioreactor microbial communities from Cape Town, South Africa - Thiocy_cont_1000_plan (SPAdes) | ecosystem: Engineered > Bioreactor > Thiocyanate-remediating >... | reverse complement strand
GGGGTCGAGCACGCCGGATTTGAGGGTGACGGTCACGCGGGCCTTGATCATGCGGAGATATTCTCGCTTGCTGCTTGTGTGTCCTTCGAGGCTCGCACCTCAGGATGAGGACCGTTTGCGCCTCTCAACCGTGAAGTTCAATGCTCCAGCCAGTCCCCTCGTGGTCTGGCCAAGGACGCAGCCTTCCTCATCCTGAGATGCGAGCCCGAAGGGCGAGCCTCGAAAGACGCAATCGAAGCTCAGTGCGGCTTGCCGCGGCCGTTCGGCGATGAGGAGACCAGAACCGGGCCCGTAGGGCGCGGCGGCTCGTTCTCGTTCATGATGCCGAGCCGGCGCGCCACTTCCTGATAGGCCTCGACCAGCCCGCCCATGTCGCGGCGGAAGCGGTCCTTGTCGAGCTTGTCCTGCGTGGCGACGTCCCACAGGCGGCAGGAATCCGGCGAAATCTCGTCGGCGACGACGATGCGCATCATGTCGCCCTCGTAGAGCCGGCCGCATTCGATCTTGAAATCGACCAGCTGGATGCCGACGCCGAGGAAAAGGCCCGACAGGAAGTCGTTGACGCGGATGGCCAGCGCCATGACGTCGTCGATCTCCTGCGGCGAGGCCCAGCCGAAGGCGGTGATGTGCTCTTCCGACACCATCGGATCGTCGAGCTGGTCGGCCTTGTAGTAGAATTCGATGATCGAGCGCGGCAGCACCGTGCCTTCCTCGATGCCGAGCCGCTTGGCGAGCGAACCGGCGGCGATGTTGCGGACCACGACCTCGAGCGGGATGATCTCGACTTCCTTGATCAACTGCTCGCGCATGTTCAGACGGCGGATGAAATGGGTCGGGATGCCCATCCGGTTCAGGTGGTTGAAGATGTGTTCTGAGATGCGGTTGTTGAGCACGCCTTTGCCGTCGACGATCTCGTGCTTTTTCTTGTTGAAGGCGGTGGCGTCGTCCTTGAAGAACTGCACCAGCGTTCCCGGCTCCGGACCCTCATAGAGAATCTTGGCCTTGCCTTCGTAGATGCGGCGGCGTCGGTTCATGGAGCGCTTCTCTGGGTTCGCGGCCGGGTCGATCGCACCGGCGGAAAGACGGCGCGGCAGCGGCCGTAGTTGCGGCTAATGAATGCCGGTCTCTATCGCAATAGCGGCGCTGGCTCAATCGCCAATCGGCCTAATCAACCGATTTGGGCTCCGTAAGATCCAAATGCCCCATGGAAGAGTGCGGCATCTTGACCCTATGGCGTCATTTTGGTTTCTGCGGCAAACGCCCATATAGGGGCGGCAAGTCGTTTCCGGTGCAGAGGGACCATCATGGCCAGCATGGATGATCGCGAGAAGGGCTTCGAGCGGAAGTTCGCGTTCGATGAGGAACTGCGCTTCAAGGCGACGGCGCGCCGCAACAAGCTCTTCGGACTGTGGGTCGCGGAGAAGCTCGGCAAGAGCGGCGCCGACGCCGAGGCCTATGCCAAGGCGGTCGTCATCGCCGATCTGGCGGAGGCTGGCGACCAGGACATCATCCGCAAGGTGCAGAAGGATCTCGACGGCGCCGGCATCTCGCTATCCGATGGTGAACTGAAGTTGCGCCTGATCGATCTGATGGCCGAGGCCCTGCGGCAGATCGAGACGTCGCGCGCCTGACCGCCGCGCCGCCTGTCGTTTATCGTCAGGCTTTTTGTTGGGCCACGGTCTTCCGGCGCATGCGTCCATCTGATTGAATGCCGCGGCATTCGATCAGGGACGGTATTCATGACACTTGCTCAGCGCCTCCGGGCCGGCGAAACCCTTTTCACGGCATGGTCGGGCGTTCCCGACTCCATGACCATCGAGACCGTGGCGCGTACCGGTTTCGAGGTGGTGACGCTCGACATGCAGCACGGCGCGCACCACGAGGACAGCGTCGCGCGCGGCATCCTGCCCATCCTGCAAGCGGAGAAGCACGCCGTGGTGCGCATTCCCGTGGGCCGCTTCGACATGGCGAGCCGCGCGCTCGATTTCGGCGCCGAGGCTATCATCGCGCCGATGATCAATTCGGCCGATGACGCCCGCTCTTTCGCCGCGGCGATGAAATATCCGCCGCTCGGCGAACGTTCCTGGGGCCCGACCTTCGGGCTGCCGAGACGCCAGAAAGCGCCCGACCTGAGTGCATGGCTGAAGAATTCCAACACGGACACGATCTCGTTCGCCATGATCGAGACCCGCCATGCGCTCGATGCGCTGGACGACATCCTGGAGGTGCCGGGGATCGACGCGATCTTCGTCGGACCCGGCGATTTCTCCATCGCGTGGACGAATGGCGGCCAGATCAACACCACGCTCGAGGACATGATGCCGGCGATCGAGCGCATCGGCAGACGCGCGCTTGATGCGGGCAAGCTGACGGCCATCTTCGCCGTCGATCCGGCCATTTCGGGACGCTATGTCGATATGGGCTATCGCCTGATCGCGCTCGGCAACGAAGCCGCCTACATGTCGCTTGGCGCCAGCGACCTGATCGGCCGCGCGCGTGCCTCGATGAAGAAATAGGCGGGGCGACCGCTACAGCCGCGACAGGAAATTGGCGAATGCCATGGAGCCTTCCGGCCATGGTCCGTAGCCGGCAGCATCGTCCAGATGGCCGGCCTCGCCCGCGTCGATGAAGAGCGATCCCCAGGCGGCGGCGATGTCCTCGGCGGTTTCGAACGCGCAGAAAGGATCGTTGCGGCTGGCGATGGTGATCGACGGAAAGGGCAGGGGGTCGCGCGGATAGGGCCCGAAAGTTTGCAGGTGCCGGGGACGGACGGCGCTGTTGGCCACGTCCGGCGGCGCGACGAAGAAGGCGCCGGCCACGGGCTTTTCGAATTCCCTGAGCCCTTGCACGGCAGTCGCGACGCCGAGCGAATGCGCGATGATGACGACCGGCTTCTCCGCTGCGTTGACGGCTTCCGCGAGCGTCCGCGTCCAGTCCTCGCGCACCGGCTTCGTCCATTCCGCCTGCACTACCCGGCGCCCGGTTGAAAGCTGCTTGCGCCAGCGGCTCATCCAGTGTTCGGGGCCTGAATCCTTCAAGCCGGAGACGAACAGGATATCGGTGTCCTTGACCTTCATGGCGCGCATGTAGGCCGCCTTCGCGATTGGCGCAACGGCCCGTTTGGCGGCAACGATGAACGGCTTGTTCGCTATCCCGCGGCTTGCAAGCGGACCCGGCCCGCACGATTTTCGTGGAAAGCCGGATTGGCCGGCGTTCTTTGGAGATTCCAGTGGTGGAAACGGTTCTGGACAAGCCGCCCTTCGCCGCGACGGCGCCGGTCAGCGTGGCGCGCGTCGGGCTCAAGGCGCGCGATGCGGATGCGCTCGCGCGTTACTACAGCGAGGTCGTCGGCCTCGCCGAGATCGCCCGCGCGCCGGGCCGCATCACGCTCGGCGCCGGCGGAAGACCGCTGCTCGAACTCGAAGCGACGCCGAGTGCCAGGCCGGACGACCCTCGCGGCGCCGGCCTCTTCCATACCGCGTTCCTGCTGCCGAGCCGCGCCGATCTGTCGCGGTGGGTGCGCCACGCCATCGCGAACCGGATCCCGATCGACGGCGCGTCGGACCATTTCGTCAGCGAGGCGATCTACCTTACCGATCCTGAGGGCAACGGCATCGAGATCTATGCCGACCGCCCCCACGAGAAATGGAAATGGAACGGCTCGGCGGTCGACATGGGCACGGTACGGCTGGAAGGGCGCGCCGGAAAACAGCATCGTCGGTCACGTCCACCTGCGCGTCGGCAAGCCGGCCGAGGCCGAACGCTGGTGGCGCGAGAAGCTCGGCTTCGACGCGGTCGCGCATTACGGCGACGCGGCAGTGTTCCTCTCAACCGGCGGCTATCATCACCATATCGGCGCCAATTCCTGGCACAGTGCCGGCGCCGGCCGCCGCGATCCGGATCGGGCCGGCCTGGCTTGGGTGGAGTTGATGTCGAAGCGCGGCGAGGGCGACAAGACGCTCACCGACCCTTGGGGTACGGAAGTGAGGGTGGTGCCGGAAAAGGCCTAGTCGCCCGGCCTCTTCGGTGACGGAACGTGACCCCGGCCAGCCAGCAATCCCTCGACCGAAATATCCTCGTCTATCTCGGGCCAGTGAATACCTTCGCCACGGCCTATAAATCGCCAATTGCTGCGTTGGGAGGTCGTGGCATCGCGTAGGCGAGGATACCATTGAACCGGCACTGAAAGTTCACGTCCATCCTCGAGCGTAACCTGGAGCATTGTGTCCGAAACATGGACATCCACCGCAACGGGATCAACCGCGAGTGCCAAAATGGTCATTCCAAGCCTCCAGAAAGACATCTCTATATTGCATGACGAACGATCTGAGGACGGTCAACTCATGTGCGCGAAAGCGTCTTGATGTGGCGAGTTCCAACGGATCAAGCCAATATTTGGCGAGCTTCTCGCCGTATTCAACATGAATGTGGGGCGGTTCGCCGTTTTCCCGGCTGTAGAAGAAAAAGCGATAGCCGTCTATGGCAAGGACTGTCGGCATCGCTCCCTCGATTGAAATGCCTAACCAAACACCCGCTTGAAGATCGTATCGATGTGCTTCGTATGATAGCCGAGGTCGAACTTGTCGCGGATTTCCTTTTCCGACAGCGCGGCGCGCACTTCCTTGTCGGCGAGCAGTTCCTCAAGGAAATCCTTGCCTTGTTCCCACACCTTCATGGCGTTCCGCTGCACCAGATGGTAGGCGTCTTCCCGCGAGAGGCCCGCCTGCGTCAGCGCCAGCAGCACGCGCTGCGAATGCACCAGCCCGCGAAACCTGTTCAAATTGGCAAGCATGTTTTCGGGATAGACGACGAGCTTCTCGACCAAGCCGGTCAGCCGCGCCAGCGCGAAATCGAGCGTTATCGTCGCGTCCGGCCCGATCATGCGCTCGACCGAGGAATGCGAGATGTCGCGTTCGTGCCAGAGCGCCACGTCCTCCATCGCCGGCAGCGCGTAGGAGCGCACCATGCGCGAAAGGCCGGTCAGGTTCTCGCTCAAGACCGGGTTGCGCTTGTGCGGCATCGCCGAGGAGCCCTTCTGGCCGGGGGAAAAGTATTCCTCCGCCTCCAGCACCTCGGTGCGCTGCAGGTGGCGGATTTCCGTCGCCAGCCGCTCGACCGAGGAGGCGATGACGCCGAGCGTGGCGAAGAACATGGCGTGGCGGTCGCGCGGGATCACCTGGGTGGAGACGGGCTCCGGCTTCAGGCCGAGCTTCCTGGCCACATGCTCTTCGACATAGGGGTCGATATTGGCGAAGGTGCCGACGGCGCCGGAAATGGCGCACACCGCGATCTCCTCACGCGCCCTGACCAGCCGCTCCCGGCCGCGGGAGAACTCGGCATAGGCCTGCGCGAGCTTCACCCCGAAGGTCGTCGGCTCGGCGTGGATGCCGTGGCTGCGGCCGATGGTGATCGTGTCCTTGTGCTCGAAGGCGCGTTTCTTCAGCGCCGCCAGCAGCGCGTCGAGATCGGCAAGCAGGATGTCGCTCGCGTGGGTGAGTTGCACCGAGAGGCAGGTGTCCAGCACGTCGGACGAGGTCATGCCCTGGTGGATGAAGCGCGCGTCGGGCCCGACGAATTCGGCCAGATGCGTCAGGAAGGCGATGACGTCGTGCTTGGTCTCGCGCTCGATCTCGTCGATGCGGGCGACGTCGAACTTCGCCTTGCCGCCCTTTTCCCGGATCGTTCTCGCCGCTTCCTTCGGGATGATGCCGAGTTCGGCGAGCGCGTCGCAGGCATGCGCCTCGATCTCGAACCAGATGCGGAACCGGGTTTCGGGCGACCAGACGGCGACCATCTCCGGTCGCGAATAGCGGGGAATCATGACGGGCGGCCTTTTCGGCTGGCTGCTTGACGTGGCCTGCTACCAGAAATGGAGCGGCCGCTCAACGGCTGGACCAGACGGGCAGCTTGTCTCCGGCCGAAGGTGTCGCCGCGTAAACGCCGCGTGCGATGGCGCGCGCCATGGTGGCGCTGGCGGCCGCATACAGATCGATGGCGGCAACCGGGTCGGGCACGATGCCGCTCCCACCCGTCGCCAAAGCGAAGACGAGGTCGCCGTCGAACGGCGTATGGCTCGGCCACATGGCCCGGGCAAAGCCGTCATGCGAGGCGATGGCCAGCCGCTTGGCGGCCGCCTTGGTCAGCACCGCGTCGGTGGCGATGACGGCTATCGTCGTGTTCTCGATCGCGCTCGAGGGGCGGCGCTTGAGGGAGATGTCCTGCGTGTCGGCCGGCAGCGGCTGGGGCAGGCCCAGCCCCCCGAACTCCCCTTCGATTTCAAAAGGAGCGGCCCAGAAATGGCGGCTCTTCCCGATCGTGACCGAGCCGACCCCGTTGACGGCCGCCAGGGCGCCGATCGTGATGCCGTTGGCAAGCACCGTGGAGGCGGACCCCAGGCCGCCCTTGAGACCGGCGACGGTCGCGCCGGTTCCCGCTCCGACGCTCCCGAGCGAAAAGTCCGCCGCGGCATTCTTCGCCGCCTCGTAGCCAAGCTCGCGATAGGGGGAATAAAGCCCCCAGTCCTTGTCGCCGCCGTTGATGAGGTCGAACAGAATGGCCGTGGGCACCAGCGGCACGATATTGCCGAAGGCCTCGAACCCTATCCCGCGTTCGCGCAGGGCCGCCTGAACACCGGATGCCGCATCGAGCCCGAAGGCCGAGCCGCCCGAAAGGGTGATGGCGTGGATGCCTTCCACCAGGTTGTGCGCCTCCAGCAGGTCGGTTTCCCTCGTCCCGGGCGCACCGCCAAGCACCTGAACGCCAGCCACGGTCGGCTTGTCGCACAGCACAGTGGTAACGCCCGATTTGATCTTCCCGTCGTCGGCGTTGCCGACGAGGAGCCCGACAACGTCGGTGATGAGGTTTCTCGGTCCGGCCCGGAATGTCATTGCTCAGTGCGCTTCCACGAATGCGTTTCCATCCCATTCGTAGAGACGGTAGGGATTGCCGACCATATCGCCCTTGTCGTCGAAGCGGACAAGGCCGATGGCGGTCGCGAATTTAGTATTCTCGATATGGCTCTTGAAGCTCTGCGAGGGGTCTTCCGGCATAAGCGAGGCCGCCGCGATCTGCAGTGCTGCGTAACCGGGCAGGACATAGCCTTCCGGCACGACATCGGCCGCCTTCAACTGGGACAGCGCGATGAGGTCGTTCGTATCCGACCAGTCCGGCAGCCCGATCATCAGCGTACCGCTGGCCAGGGGTACGTCGCCCGGCGCGGCTCTCAGCGCCTCGCCGCCGGCAATCGTCAGCTTCAGCCCGAGCTTCGCCGCGTCTCGCCCGATGATGGCGATATCGGAGCGGTCGCCGCCGACGAAGACATATTCCGCGCCGGCCTTCTTCAGGCGGCCGACCAGGCCGATCTGGTTGTCCATCTGCGGACGGTAATTGTCCGTGAAGACCGGCTTCAGCCCGGCCTGCTCGGCGGCTAGGCGGAAATTCTCGGAAAGGTCGCGTCCGTAGATGGTGCCGTCGTCGATGATGGCGAAGAGCTTGTCGGCCCATCTTTTCGTCAGGATGTCGCCGACCGCCTTCGCTTCCTCGTCGTCGCGCGGCGCCAGCCGATAGACGGGCCAGCCGGTCTTGTAGCGCTTGTCGGTCAGGCTGTTGGCGCGCACGCCCGGCGTGATGACGGGGATGCGGGCTTCCTTCAGGATCGGCAGGGCCGCCTCGATCGCCTCCGTGCACAGGAAGCCGACCACCGCGCCGACCTTGGCGTCCACGAATTGCCGCGCCGCCCTGGAACCACCATCCGCGGTGCAGGCACTGTCGGCGGTCTCCAGCGTCACCGTCGCGCCCGCATAGTTCGCCGCCGCGGTCTCGACGCCTTCCCGGAGCTGTTCCCCGAGCGCGTGGGAAGGGCCGCTCAAGGGGGCGGCGAGTCCGATCGATATCCCGGCCGCCGCCGCCGTCGAGGCGATCGCGCCGAGCGAGCAGGCCGCGAGAAGAGCCAAGGCTGTTGGACGGATCGGCAAATTGCTTTCTCGGGCTGGGAACTTGCGCCTGTGTGCTGAGCACTTTCTCTAGATCGGCCTCGCGCGGCTGGCAACTCGCGGACGATCCCGCGATACCGATGCGTTACGCAGATCTCGCGTTGGAGCAGATGTCGCGTTGGACAAGCCGCAACTTCGATGGCGAAATGCCGTGGTTCGGACCCGCATCCCGATTTTGCCTTAATTTCTAGAGACGACAGGAATCGCGGAGCGGATTTTTCCCGCTCCGGCCAGATAGGGGGATATTCCGATGAAGACCAGGACAGTGGCGGCGCTCGTCGCCGCCTCGCTTGCCGCAGCCTGCACGACGACCGATCCTTACACGGGGCAGCCGAAGCTGTCGAACACGGCCGGCGGAGCGCTTCTGGGCGCAGCGGCGGGTGCCGGCGTCGGCCTTCTCGCCGGCGGCAACGACCGGCGCAACGCGCTCATCGGCGCCGGCATCGGCGCGCTCGCGGGCGGCGCGGTCGGCTCCTACATGGACAACCAGGAGGCGCAGCTCCGCGCCCAGTTGCAGGGCACCGGCGTCTCGGTGACGCGCGAGGGCAACCGCATCATCCTCAACATGCCTTCCAACGTCACCTTCCCGACCGACCAGGATTCGGTGCTGCCGGCCTTCTACCCGACGCTGAACGCGGTGGCGCTGGTGATGAACAAGTACAACCGGACCTTGGTCGACGTGAACGGTCACACCGATTCGACCGGCGGCGACCAGTACAATCTCGACCTGTCGCGGCGGCGCGCGGCGTCGGTCGCGAGCTATCTCGAGGCGCAGGGCGTCGACGGCCGCCGCTTCGCCGTCAACGGCTTCGGCAAGAGCGATCCCATCGCCTCCAACGCCACCGAGGCCGGCCGCGCCCAGAACCGCCGCGTCGAGATCTACCTGACGCCGATCACGTGAGGCGTCACCGACTTTTCTTCTCCCCGCGAATGTGAGAGGTGGTCGGCGCAATTGACCGGCGAGGGGTCGTCTCAGGTCAAAATCTCACAGCGCCCCGGCGATCCGCGCGGCCAGCCGCGCATTGTTCTCGACCAGCGCGATGTTGGTGGCGAGGCTCCTGCCGGCGGTGAGTTCGAGTATCTTCGAAAGCAGGTAGGGCGTCACGGCCTTGCCGCCGATGCCCTCGGCCTCCGCCACCTCCTGCGCAGCGGCGATATGGCCGGCCATCTCCTCCGCCGGGATCTCGTCCGCCTCCGGGACCGGATTGGCGACCAGCATCCCGCCGGCAATGCCGAGTGCAGCCCTCGTGCGGAAGAAGCCGGCGATCGCCTGCGGGCGGTCGAGCCTGAGCGGCGCGGCATAGGGAGAACTGCGCGACCAGAAGGCCGGCATCACGTCCGAGCCATAGGCCACTACCGGCACGCCGCGCGTCTCCAGCACTTCCAGGGTTTTCCCCACGTCGAGGATGGCCTTCGGCCCGGCCGAGACCACGATGACCGGCGTGCGCGCCAGTTCGTCGAGATCGGCGGAAATGTCGAAGCTTTTTTCCGCGCCCTTGTGGACGCCGCCGATGCCGCCGGTCGCGAAGACGGAGATGCCGGCCAGCGCCGCCGCGATCATGGTGGCGGCCACGGTGGTGCCGCCGGTCCGTTTCTCCGAGATGGCGAAGGCGAGGTCGGCACGGGAGAGCTTCATCGCGTTTTCCGTGCGGGCGAGCGCCTCGCGCTCTATGTCCGAAAGGCCGATCTTCAACCGGCCGCCGATCACCGCGATCGTCGCCGGCGTCGCTCCCTCCTCGCGGATGATCCGCTCGACCGCCGCCGCCATGTCCCGGTTCTCGGGATAGGGCATGCCATGCGTGATGATCGTGCTTTCAAGCGCCACGACCGGCGCGCCGGCGCCGAGCGCCCTGGCTACCGCCGGGTCGATGTCGGTGAAGGGGCGTGCGCTTTCGGGGATCATTTCGTTTTCCACTCCGGGGCGGAGGCTCATCCCACATCCCGTGCCTGAGGCACAAGGGCCAGTGCCTCGGCAAAGGCCCGACCGTCATAGGCGGAGATGACGCTGTCCGTCTCTATGGTGAGCAGGGCGGCGGCAAGTCCCTCGCGGACCGCTTCGCGCAACCCGCTTCCGTGCAGCAGCGCCGCCACGGTCGCTCCGGCGAGCGCATCGCCGGCGCCGGTCGAATCGGCCGTGCGGCGCGGGGAGGGCGGGTCGATGGCAAAGGCTCCGGCCGCATCGAAGGCCACGACGCTGTCCTTGCCCGCGCTTATCACGCCGGAAGCGAGGCCCGAGGCTGCGAGCGTCCGCGCCAGTCCCTCCGGATCGTCATCCGCTCTGCCGCCCGAAAGCGCCGCCGCCTCGCGCCGGTTCATGAACAGGCAGGCGATACGGGAGAGGATCGGCTTGAGGCGCACCGCCTTGGCGGGCGAAACGGCGACGGCGAAAAGA
>Ga0209935_1005706_pt1 | contig 10385 bp, 4 predicted proteins | sample ThiBio_1000_plan_2_FD_183958 | JGI IMG/M metagenome (GOLD analysis project Ga0209935, IMG submission 183958) | Wastewater bioreactor microbial communities from Cape Town, South Africa - Thiocy_cont_1000_plan (SPAdes) | ecosystem: Engineered > Bioreactor > Thiocyanate-remediating >... | reverse complement strand
AAGGATGCTTTGCGTGAAAGTGCTCAATCATTGGGTGATGCCGTCACTCGATGAGTGAGTACTAGTGAGTGAGTGCACGAGTGCGTACAAGAGGCTGGAATTGTGAATGAAAGACAATCTATTACATTGGACTGAGTTGGAAACTTGAAAGGCGCATATTCTCGGATACGAAACGATCACAAGAAGTGGAATATGACGAACAACAGCTCGTTGGGCAGTGCCGAGATCGCCGGGAGAGGCTCCAAGCTGCGGATCATGGTCGTTGTGTGTACGACTTGCTTGATTTCTTCGGGAGCATACTGGTGCAGTGACGGCTGCCACACGAACAAGTGTCGAGGAATGGCGTGCCTCAATGTCCACTCGCGAGCAATGGCATCGAATGCAGGTCTGTCGGTGAGGTACAGGTGGTTGCTATTGATTTCTTGGTCCTTGGGAGTGAAGAGTCGCTCTCGGAGAAGCGCAATGACTGCCGTCCATTGGTGAGTAGCGGACGACGAGGAGCAGCAGGAATGCAGCACATACCATCTGCCATCAAGAGCTGTGGACTCCAGTCTATGATTGAACAGGACCAACACAAGCATGGGTATCCATCCTCCGTCGAGGTTGGGTGATACATTTTCGTGAGGCACTGAATCTGCATTGAAGCGATAGAAGCGAGATCAGATCTGGTTCACTTGCGGGTGTAGCAAGACTCGTGTCGTGTACCTTTGAAGGTGGTTGGAATGGGTACGGTGTAGGCACCTCCAAGGAGACTGAGAATCGACCACCTTCATACGGGCTTCCCTCCTGCTCAAGTCAAGCAGCAGAGTACAACCTCATATCAGCAATCGAGATGGCTCATCGAGCAAGAATTACGTTGCATTCTGCATCGTCGTACTGGACCAATGAACACAACCGTCCAATGGCGTGGATCGTGGAATTGGATCTCTTCGACACCAGGAGGGAGCTGCTTCTTGAGTCTGCTAATCTCAAGATTGATACGTGCACTGGCCATTGTAATGGAGGGAACGAGAGGAGAGCCAAATGAATGGATGAATGGATTGCACGATCATTTTATCGAGGCGGGAGAATGTAGGAACCGATTTCTCAGTATCTTCAGTATTGGATTCTAGTCATAATATCCTTTGAGATAACGAAAGATAGCGAGAGAGCTTTATAACTTGTTGGAGATTATGCTATCTATCAATTGGTTTCAGATAAATAGCACAAACAACTCGAGTTTGTTTGTACAATGGCAGCCGAATGGAATGATACATATCAACAGTGGGCGGCGCTGATTCGGGGCTCGACTTGACCAGTCGCCGGGAGCTTGGTCCCTGCGTGCAGGTACTCGTACAGAGCGTCCTCGTTTGCAAAATCTGGTGGTAATTCAATGGTGCTGGCTGCTCGACTCGTGGCAAGGCGCTGGGTACATTCGCGCCACACGTTGTAGAACGTGATCGACGCCTCTTGGATCTGGTCGAGGTCACCGACCCAATGCTTCTCGACGAACAGGGACGTTACCGTGTTCCAAATCGGCGAGCCCTCTTCGGTGTCGGCGTGTGTGGCGGCCTTTAGCATGGCCATCATCCAGCGCGCCTTGGGGGGCGGCTTGGACAGGGCCTTGTTGGTGGCCGGGAACAAGCACGCAAGGTTGCCTCCGTCGGGGCTCAGCCGCTGCCTCAGCATGGCGTCGTACATTGAGTCGAGCTCGAGCACCAATCGCAACTCGACCAAAGGTCCACCAGCGTCGAGCTTGACCGAGCACTGCATGGCGTTCGAAAAGTACGTGATGGCGTGCGGATGCGCAAACTCCTTGACCGAGGAACAGAAGGTGTTCCAGAGCGCCTGCAGACGGTCGTTGCCGAGCTCGAGCACCATCGGGCGCTTGGCGGGATTGCTCGGCGAGAAGGCCAGCGCGTACACCTGCGGCTGGTCGAGCAGCAGCGAGACGGTATACGACGGGAACGACGGCTTGACCGACAACACGAGAAGATCCGAGCCATTGTGGCCCTCGCTCTGGAGTTGGACCGAGCTACAGCGCCAGGACAACTTGAGGCCAGGCGTCAGCTGCAGAGCATCGAGCTTGCGCTTGAGATCACGAGGCATCAACGAACGCAAGAGATGGAGACTCTTGTTGTCACCTGACAAGGCAGCTCCAAGCTCCCACAGGGCATCGTTGGTCTCGGTGAGGCAGATGTCGACGGGCATCATGAAGGAAGGCGAGGGTGAGGGCATGGCGCAGGAAGGTCCGCGGGTTCTGGGGCAGAAGTGGTTGATGAGATGAAATCGGGGAATGCCTCCCTTATCAATCACCTGCTCCTCTGCCGTCGCACCCATGATCGCACCGTGCGCTCGTCGCACCCTCCGACCGGAACGTATGTGGCGGCGCGGGCAGTGTTTGCTACGTCTGTCGCTCCTTGTCTTCGTTCGTGCTACATGGATCTCAACGGCGGTAGTTGTCAAGGCGTGGGCAGCCGAAGGCGGAGGGAGTCAGCAACCTCATCGCCTTCTCCCAAGCGACCCAAGCTCCTGCATGACGGCTCGCCTGAAGCTCCATCATCATCAACGTCGTCATCATCGAATGGCTTTACGTCTCAATCAAGCTCATCATCTCAGCCAACCAGCCAGCCAACACCGCCCACTGGCGTGGTGTGCGGTGGCACTTGCCCAGTATGTTCCGACGAGTTCGAGGAGCTCTTCGTTTGCGGTGTCGCTGGATGTCACTTTGCTTCTCTGGATCAGAAGCGCTGCTCGGAGTGCCTCGCAGTCGACCACAAGCGCATGAAGAGCATCGAGCACCAGCTTACACTGGTACCCGCAATCAAACCGCCGCGCATCGAACAGGATGCAATTGTGCGAGTTCGCCAGATCCTGGTCGGATACAGTAGCCCACCGCGACGCCTCATGGGCACTCTGTTCCGCACGATCATGAGCGGCATCAGCGTCCGATCCCCGAGCGATGCAGCTGACTCGCTCCAGCGAGTGGGTGGGTCCTTGGAGCCGCAACTCGAAGAAGGCTGGTTGCATCGAGTGCAACTTGTTCTCGTCGAGATGTTGCGCATGAAGCAGCCTTGGTTCGGTGCGCTGACCGAAGAATCGATGACTCAGCTCTCGATCGTGTCGCCGTCCGATCTCGCGATCGAGCTGCTCGAGCTGTGCCACGATGGCTTTCAACAAGGACTCTTGATCGAGATGCTCGTGCAGAACGGCATCCCGATCCCTCTCTCATTCAATGCCTTCCAGGCATCGCGCGATCGAGCTCCAGCCATTCGTCGCGTTCTGTTGAACATCGTAGCGGAGTGCGTGTGCCGCGAGTATCCGCTGTTGGTGAGCTTTTCGCTGACACGTGGCGACATTGGCGCCTCGTCGTTCCTGAACGAGCTCTTTGAACTTCGAGCGCCTGGATACGATGTTGGCTTCGAGCTCCGAGGTCGTCGCGGCATCTACCATGACCACTTGGTGGAGATGCTCGCTTGCTCTCGAGAGCATTGTCGGCAATTTCACATTGTCGACATCCATGGAAGCAACGATGCACAGCATCCAGAAGTTGCAGGGATCCTCTCCCAGAGCACTGTTGTGTTCTGCCATGTTGATGGGTCGAGCGTGAGCTCCCAAGCGACTCGAACTCGGCTCGAGTGGCTTCGGGAGGTACTCTCGCCATCAACAAATCGATCAGCACAACCTTCGCAGCTGGTGGTGTTCCTGTTGCATGGACCGAGTATCACGGGCCAGTTCGAGTCTCTCGTCGACGAGATGGGCTTCATTTTCGACGATCGGCTTGTCCTCGAGGTTTCCAGCACCTCTCTCAGCCTGACGGAGCAGAAGAAGCGACTCTTCAGGCCGATATTGCGTGAGCTCAATCGCAGACTCGCAACTTCCCCTGTCGAGATTGGAGCCGATCGATCGTTCATCTCAAACTCGGTTCGACCGTCAGCAGCGTTTTTCGATGCGTTTGTTCAAGAATCCAAGAATCACGCATCAACCGATGCCATGAAGCGAGCTCTTTTCCCTCTGTCGGAGATTGAGAACCAGCTTTACATCGAGAAAGTGAGCCTGGAGGTCGATCTCGACAAGCTCATCGACCCGGCTCGCCGTACTGAGCGCCAGGAGGCGTACGACACGAAGAGACGCAAGTTGATGGCTCTCAAAGCCGACCGACGATTCGACCAACCTCACCCACTTGTGGAGGAGTTCACCACCTTGGTTCTGTCTTCAATCGAGGAGGCCACCGAGTTCGGCATGCGTCTCGCTCAATGGACCGAGAAGAGGCTCTGCACCGTCCGAGCTCAAGTTGTTTCTTGCCAACGCAAGCTCGAAGAGCACCGAGCCGAGCACTTGCGCATTCACTCGACATTGTACAACTACTCTCCGCCACTGGAGTTGTTGGAGCAGCTCTCTCATGCTCTTCCCCGGCTGGAGAGCGAGGAGTTTGCTCTCGGACACTTTACTCGCGAGTTGCTCGAGCTGGCTCGCCGTCAGCAGCTCAGAGGCGGTTCCAAGAGCCACTTTCAACAATACCTCGAGGCAGCCGTTGCAGTGGCACAGCGCAGCTTCTCTTCGGGCCTGGGAGTCGAGTTCTTGAACGGCGACAAGATGCAAATGACCGAGTACTGCCAGGCTCTTCTCGCTGATATTCGCGAGGAGTTCAAGGTTGTGGTCGGGCTTGGTCCGCAGTCCAGCGGCAAGAGCACACTGTGGAACATCTTGTTCTCGCAACGTTTCGGTGTTGGAGCTGGCCGATGCACTCGAGGCATCAACTTCTCGAGCTGCATGATTTCTGGCTCTGAGCACACGAAATCGTTGCTTCTTCTGGATCTCGAAGGCTTGCTCTCGCCTGAACGCCGAGACCCGCTCTTTGATCGCAAGATCGTCTGGTTTGCGTTCATGATGTCCTCTGCAATCGTCGTCAACATCCTCGGCCAGGCGACTGCCGAGCTCCAGAAGCTGTTCGAGATGGTGACGGTCGCGCTCAAGGTTCTTGGTGGTCACAACTACCGGCCTCAGCTTTTCGTCGCCATGAAGCGAGTGGACCCACGAGAGCGCGACTCGCTGGTGCAAAATGTTCGCGCCCTCTGGAGCACCGACCTCGACGGAGCCAAGACGTTGGATTATGTGATGTTCCAAGACGAGCACATTGTGTTGATGCCCAGTGCGTTCGAGGACCATGTCTTGTTCCGCGACTGGTCTGCACAGCCAGCGGAGGAGTACCATCGCCTCCAGTACAACCCGGTGTTCTATTCCGAGGCCGCGAGACTTCGATCGATGATCATCGATCGTCCACATCAAGCGACTGATTTTCCGGCTTCGATACGCTCCTGGTGTCAGTCAGCACAAGAGACTTGGAGCAAGTTCATCCTTCCCAACATTACATTGGTGACGTATGAGGGCATCAAGGAGATGCTTCTTCAGCAAGCTGTCGAGAAGGCATTCCGCACTGCCGAGAAGCGAGTGCTCGAGGAGCACCTCAACGAGATTGCGTTCGAGATGATCAACGATGTCGTGTGGTCGGTGAGGACCTCGGCTCCCCAGCTCCTCGATCGTGCAAGACTCGTCCCGTATCTGGACCGTATCGATGCTCCACAGCCACTCAAAGAGAAATTCGCAGCTTCGATCAGACTTCTCGTTGAGCAGTGCAGCAACGCTGCAAATGAGGAAGCTGCCACCAAGTTCTTTGATCTTGTGCTGCCGCTCTTGTTCGCTGCTCCTGAGCTTGGATTGGCGCTTCATCCTACTGAAGGCAACGTCAACTATTTGTCGATCGGCCACTGGAAGCTGACGCACGAGTTCGAGTTGGAATGTGAGAGCGCAGATCTCCCAGGATCCTTCCGCACGAGATACTTGCAGCGATGCTATCTTCTTCTCAGTGATCAACAGCTCCACACCAAGGTGATGATCGGAGAACGACTTTCTCGAGCACAGACGTTCGTGAGTCTCGGAAAAGCAATCGAACAAGGCAAACGGGACATTATCTCGCAACTTGAGCAAGGCTCGTTCGATCGCGAGGAGTTATACAGACGGGTTTGTCTCAAAATTGACTCCATCTTGGGAGAGCACCTTCGAGTCATTGCAGCACGGCCATGGGATCAAATATCCAGCGTGTTGCTTCGAATTGCATCGCAACGTGTGCATGAGTTTCCTGACGCAACGAAATCTCGATTCAACTCTGAGTTCATCCGCACAAAGCTCGAGCAGCCGGAGGTTGTTTCGACGCACGAGAAAATCATTGGATGGCTCCGCGCGGACAAGGGACGGAATCTATCTGACTTGGTCAAGGAGAGATCATCGAAGAGAGGTTTGGCTGACCCAGAATTGAGTAATGCCCGGGCTTGGTTTCGACGTGCTCTCACGGCAGATGCGCACAACTGGAAGCGATTCAGCACTCCTCGCAACCTCGAGTTCCTCCGATTGATTGGCTTGGGCGTTGTTGATGAGCCTCCCATGGAGACGTCCGGCGAGTTCGACCGCGAGGCTCGAGATTGCGTCCAATGGTTTCTTGCGCATTTGTCGGCGAGTCTCGAAGCAGCCGACAACTTTACTCCCGATCATAACATTCTCGCAGCGATGCTCGGTACTGTGGTCGACACTGTGGCATCGGCATTCGGACTCTCGGCAGAGACTGTGCACCAAGAGCTCTTTCAGTTCTCTTGCGAGCTGTTTTTGGTTCGAATCACACCGCGAATGAAGGACCACGACGAGGCTCGCTTCAAGCGCGAGGCACGGGAGGCCACTGAACAGTGCGACCGCGAGAAGAAGGACGCTCTGTCGCTGCTCGAGAAGACCGACTCGGAGCAAGGATTCGCACGTTCGGTTGTTCGGTCGGTGATTTCTCGAGTGGAACAACAGTTGCATCAATACTCCAAGGACTTGCTGATGAGCGAGTTCTCGCCGTCAGTGGCGGCTACGAAGGTCGATCACTCATTGGAGAAGATTGTTGAGCTCTTCTATCAAACAGCATTCCTTGGTGAAGAATGGCAATTGGTTCAGGACTTTCTGGACGACCAAGCAACGACCGTGGCTCGGTGGTTCAAGGACACTACGTTCTGGGAGCAGTTTCATGATCGTCAAGATTCCATCAACCAAACGCTCAAACTTCAGCAAGTCGACATTAGGCAACGGTTACTCGAGCTCACCACGATCTGGAAACAAGCACTGTGCGGCCAAGGCACCGTCGAACCCTCAATTCCGTTACCAAGGAGCGAAGTTGCCAAGCACTTGGTGTTCTTCTTGCGCAATGGTCGCTTTCCGTCTGGCTCGGAGCCTGGAGCCAACGTCACGGAGCAGTGCCAGCTGGATTCGTCGTTCACCAGCTCGCAAAGGACTGTGGACCTGAGCTTGGAGTCGGCGTTCACCGGCGGAGACATTGGTTGCGATATCGATCGACTCTCGACAGCGCTCGAGGTAGAGATGCGACAAACGATTCATGCACCTTCTGATTGTGAAGCAATCTTGCTCTCTGCCGACGAGTATGATGCGCTGTTCGAAGCGTATTACGCGCAATGCACTGGCACATGCCGACAAGCGTGTCCGTATTGTGGTTCGTTGTGCATCAAGAATCATCGCCGATTCGGCAACCCAAGCGAGCCTGGAGGCAAACATCGAGCTTGTCGCCACTTTGTGATGTGCATGATTGGCTGGCACAGGAAGATTGGAGAGGTCGCGTTCATCTCCTGCACCGATCCCTCTCGCGTCAACGCCCACTATCGCGTTCCGGGCACGAAGGACACATACTTGCCATGGGCCAAGCACATTGAACAATGCAATCCCGACTGGGAGATTCCTCAGAACGATCAAGATGCCGATGTAAATGACGAAATGGAGTACTCGATCCGATTGGCACTGGTGACGTTGTTTCCACACATCAAGGCCAAGTTCAATCTCCCCAACGAGCTGCCCGAGGACTTCCGCAGACTATTCGTGTCTCGCATCACGCCGCAGCAAGACCCAATGACCATCAAGAGAAGATCCCATCCTGTTCGAGTGTTGTCCCTTGATGGAGGAGGTCTTCGAGGTTTGATGACCCTCAAGATTCTTGATTCGATCGAACAAGCCACTGGAGTTCCGACTTGGAAGCTGTTTGATCTCATCATTGGCACCAGCGTCGGGGCGGTTATCGCATCTGCTCTTGGAGTTCTCAAGTGGTCGGCAAGGAAGTGCATGCAGCTGCTTCAAGAGATGGCAACCAAGATCTTCCCCGACCAAGGAGCCATTCGAACAGGAATCAACTTTATCAGCCAAGCAGGCAAGTACGACAATGGACCGTTGATTGCCATGTTGAAGGAGAAGTTCGGACCGACCCGCGAGCTTCGACAGCTTGCTCGGGAATGGCCGAAAGTATGCATCGTTGCGGCTCGTGCTTCGGTCGGCGGAGCAGCGGTGCAGTACAACTTTCGCACATACGCTCCCTCGAACACTGATCGAGCGTACTATAATGGAACCACGAGAGAGGAGTCGAGCGTGAAGCTGTGGGAGGCGATCCTTGCGAGTGCGAGTGCGCCAGTGTACTTTCCTCCAGTCAAGATCACTTTCGATGGCGTCGAGCACACGTTCGTCGACGGCGGAATTGTCGCCAACAATCCCGGTGCCACGGCACTTCGAGAAGCGGCGCTACTCACCACGGCACAGCGATCAGTGCAGCTGATGGTATCGATCGGAACCGGCACCGAGAGCTTGAGGCAACATCCGGCGGCGACGAGACCGCACTTTGACGTGTTCGGGACGGTGCTCAAAGTCGGGAAAGCGTGGTTGACTGGTGGCCCAGTTGGAGCTCTCGGCGCGGCAGGAGTTGCAGCAGCCGAGCATGCCGTATCACACGTGACTCACGCTGTTCAGCGGTCCAACCCGCTCATGTTGATCGACACCCTCACGCAATCAGACACTGTGCATCGCGAGTGCCACAAACAATCCCGAGCGGCCGGACCGGAGTTTGAGTACTTTCGCCTGAACCCCACTCGACTGGCCGATCGATCGATGGATGACTCGCAGATGGCAGCGCTGGCACTGCTCGATGAGTGTGCGCGTCGGTACATTCACGATCCCGAGACTCAAGAGCTTCTTCGCAACATTACTCGCAGCCTGTTGGCCCGACGATTCTGGGTGTCGCTCTCGACAGCCAACGAGCTCGCCATTTGTCAACACACTTCAATGATGAGTCCATTCGATGAGACCAAGTTCTCGGGCATGCCTGACGGTGTTCAATGGAACAAGGCGAGGGATTGTATCGCAGTCGCCCAAATTCCAGCAGGTACTGAGCCCAACCAAGTTGAGGTCAAGTACGATGGCGTTCCACTTGCCGTTGTCCCAGTGCGAGACTGGGATTGATGGCCGTTCCTTTCTATCCATCTCTCTCTCTCTCTCTCTCTCTCTCTCTCTCTCTCTCTCTCTGTGCATCCACCTCACAGCACGACAGTACAATTACTTGCTTCGTACCTTTCAATAAATGACTTGACTTTGACTGAAGAACAGCTGCCGCAAATCACCAAGTGATGATACAAACACAGAGAGTCAGAGATTTATCAGATCGATTGGATTCAATCAAGATGGCAGGTGGAACAGCTCGGAGAGCTTCTCTGGACCCAACATCTCCTTGACGATTCTCGTGGTCACTGCCGCACATTCAAGCACACGCGATTGAGAGTTCGTTCGATCATGCACGAGATACTGATGTGTGTGTGTGTGTGTGTGTGTGTGTGTGTGTGTGTGTGTGTGTGTGTGTCTGTGGCAGCGTACCAAGAGTGTTGGTCGCCCACGCTCGATCGAGGTCGACCTGCGCCTCTTCGTATCGCTCGAGCCGATACAAGACGCAGCCGCGCTCGGCGAGCGGCTCGGCAGAGTGTGGTCGCAGTGCGATGGCGCTCGCAAAGTCCTCGAGAGCCTCGTTGATGCGATGCAGAAAGTACAAGGCGCGACCACGCTTGATTCTCTCGACGTACGACAAGATGTGCTGGGTCTGCATCCCTGCCGAGATGAGCGTGATCGCTTTGAGCAGATCCGCTTCCGCTTGGTGCCGCCTTCCCATGAGATACAACGTGAAGCCGCGGTTGGCGTACGCCAACGCGTAGTTTTGGTCGAGCTCGAGAGAGCGATCGTAGTTCTCGAGTGCGTCATTGAACTTGCGCAGGTGATGGAAGGCATAGCCTCTGCGTCGCCATCCAATCCAATCCAATCCAACGCAACGCAACGCTCACTGTGTGTGAGAGTCATTCTTGTGAGCGTGCGTGTAGATGTGCATGGATACGTGTTGTTGAACCATGAGGCATTCGGCGTTCCACGACACAGTGCTTGTTGGTACATTTCCAATGCCTGGCGCAGAGGTCGGCGAGCGGTGAGTACCAAGCGAGCGACTCGCAGCAGCGAGACGAGTGCGGGCATCGGCAGACCTCTTGATGGCGGCCGCACTTGTTGCA
>Ga0209935_1005703_pt1 | contig 10388 bp, 11 predicted proteins | sample ThiBio_1000_plan_2_FD_183958 | JGI IMG/M metagenome (GOLD analysis project Ga0209935, IMG submission 183958) | Wastewater bioreactor microbial communities from Cape Town, South Africa - Thiocy_cont_1000_plan (SPAdes) | ecosystem: Engineered > Bioreactor > Thiocyanate-remediating >... | reverse complement strand
TGAAAGGGCTTCACAAGAGGGAAGCGGGGTGCACATTCCCACTGTCATGAATCCGACACCCGCACTTGTAGCAGTCCACGTGCTCCCGTCTGTTGTCACGGCAATTCCCCCGATGGTTCCACCATTCACCTCTTGGGTATCCGAAGTCGCGTAGTACCAATTGTACGAGTTTGATGTCGCCTTGGCAACTACCCAGTAAGCCGTTCCCGGAGTTAGCGGGACGAAGGAGGCGGCCAGCAATGTTATGAATTGGTATTTATATCCTTCGTTGCTTTCTACTCCCGCAATCGGTTCGGTCATGAACGTCACCAGCGTAGTAGTTCCCGGTTTCGTGCCGGATCCATCGTCCTAATATTAAGTATCGAATGGAGGGACAAGTCAACCCAGTTTTTAGCGAGAAAAGTTTAAAATCTTTTTTTTTTTGTAGATCGACGGATCGGTAACGTACATTGTTGACCGAGACTTGAATGCCCGAATTCCAGTTGCCCAGCCAAATGCTGAGTGTCACATTAACGACTTCTGTTTCGCTGGTAGAACTGAAGGTGAACTTGGTTGCCATCCCGATTATCCCCGAAGCAGCGTTGATGGTTTGATTGGTCGTGAATGGGATTGTTGTCTTGATTCGAGAGGATGCCACATGTCTGGGCACTCACAATGATCCCCTGTAGCGTTAGCGTGAGACTCAAGAACGAAGAGAGAAGCAGGATGACGGTGTTCATTCTTGGTGGAAACTGTGAGCAAACGTAAAAAGATAATCAACATTTCCATCGCATTGCAAGTTTCCATAAAAGGGTTATTAGCATAGCGTTCCAGGAACAGAATACAGAATCCGTTTTCCAATCGACACATGTCATATCCCATCTTTCCATCGCATTTGCTAGTTTCCATAATAAGGGCCTTTAGCGTCAGAATACAGAATTCGTTTTCCAATCCCATCTTTTGATCGCATTGCAAGTTTCCATAAAAGGGTTATTAGCGTAACGTTCAAGGAACAGAATACAGAATTCGTTTTCCAATCGACACGTGTTGGAAATTGTTTAAAATGAAAGTCCTTGTTCAGTGGCTAGCGAGGTTGTGTCATTATATGGACAAAAAAATCCACTTCCGTCTACATCCTGAATCTTTTTGCTCTTTTTACTATTTACTTTCTTTTTTACGCTTCTAAGGAGTTTATTTGGAGGGAGTGCGGTCTTTTTCAGTACAATATTATCAGGCCAGGAGGCTCTTCCAAGCTACGGGAGGAGGAAAACATTTGTTTGTAATGATACATGATGTGGCGACAGTCTAAATAGTCCAAAGATTCAGTGCCGCTTCCAATATCGAGGAGTGTCTTTCACCATTTGAGCCGTCGCTTTGTGCATTATAGAGCGATCAAAGCACTTCTTCCGTTGTGTTATGGAGGCGACACTGAGTTAGGAAGCATTCCGGGAATGCATCTGATACACATTCGAGCGTCTCGGCAATGGTAGAACGCTCCAGAGCGCTTAGACATACTGTTTTATTTTAGCTGTCCCTTTTTCTCTTCTCCTCTATTCCACCTCAAGATCAAGCTTCTTAGCATTGATGTCTAACCTCCTGCCCTCCCTCTCCTTTTCTTCATTCTCTTTGCGAGGAAGCGAACACGATAAGCCTTCAGTCGCAAAAATAACGATACCCTGCTCTCCTAACGGTTGTTTGCCAAATTTCCTGAAAGCGCAAGAAGAAACTATTTTGTTTTTGAAATAGCAGAAGGAAGCAAGATGACGGAGGAGGAGCTTGGTCACATTGTATTTGATTGTGGTGAAAATATGGTGAAAGCAGGTGATCCGAACTGATCTTGTAATGCTTTGTTGTCCTCTTCTTCTGACAACGCCTATCATAAGGTTTTGGAGGTGATGATGCACCGCGAGCTGTGTTTCCCAACGCTGTTGGTCGTCCCAGACGGACTGGAGGTGCGCTTTCCATCCCTTCCCCTTCCTCTCACTCAACTCAGTGAATAAAACACAGTCATGGTGGGGATGGGACAGAAGGATTCCTATGTTGGGGATGAAGCACGAAGCAGAAGGGGGATCTTTACCATCAAGAGACCCATCGAAAACGGAAGGGTGGCAAACTGGGATGACCTGGTAAAATTTTCCCCTCCCCTTCACTTTCTTCCCAGACAAACAAACGTCAACAACCACCAAAAAATAAACAGGAGAAGATTATTCATCATACCTTCTACAATGAACTTCGAGTTGCTCCAGGTAATCCTTTTCCTCCTCTTGCTCGCTTTCGCTCACTAACATCTTCGCGGCGATGAAGAGGAACATCCAACACTCTATGCGGAAGATCCCTTCGCCTCAACACCCGAAAGACAGAAATTAGCTCAGATCATGTTCGAGACCTTCAATGTTCCCTGTTATCTTTCTAAACCGCAAAACTGTTTGACCATGGCAGCATCGGGGAGCATGTCAGGTCTTTCTGTTGACTTTGGGGAAGATGGTGTGAATATTGTTCCCATTTATGAATGTATGTTTGATCCTCCCCCCCTCCCTTCGCTGATGAAATGAAGAATAACTTCTCACATGAAATTCAGTGAGCATGGTTGATTGGGCAAGAAGACATCTTGCGGTGGGTGGATGTGATTTGATCAATTTTGAAATGAAATTGTTGACCGCGAAAGGATATTCCTTCACCACAACCGCTGAAAGAGGTAACTTTGTATTCTTTGCTTGCCGGGCCAACCTCCCTTTTTATACCCTTCATTCAATTCAATTCAGAGATTGTTCGAGATATTATGCAAAAGTTGGGTTATATCGCACTTTATTTTGATCAAGAAATGGCGACCTTTGAAACTTCAACATGCGGTACTAAAGAATATGAGATGCCTGATGGGACTGTGATTTCTGTTGCCAATGAACGGTTCAGGTATTAGATAGTCTTTCAAGTCTCTCTCTCTCTCTCTCTCTCTCTCTCTCTTTCTCTCTCCTCTCTCTTTCTCTCTCTCTCACTCTCTCTCGCTCTCCTCTCCTCTCCTCTCCTCTCTCTCTTCTCTTATTCTCTTCATGAAGAACACCAGAAGCCTTTTTCAAGCCTGAATTCATCGGAATGGAATCCAATGGCCTTCATCACACGATTGCCGATGTTCAGAAGACTATCTTCTCATTGGGTCAGGCACACTCGGATTTGGAGATTCCTCCCGACAGTTTGCTCGGTCAATTACCACTCGAAATGTTCGACCATCTTCAGAAATTTGTGAGTCTTCATCCCTTCCCCCCCCCCAAACCTCCTCCATCATGTCCCTCTTCGTTAACTCACCTTCTCCTCCTCTCAACCACTACTCAATGAAGGTGGTATCCAACAATAGATTGACCAAAGACATGAGGAGGACGGTGCTCAGTGGAGGTCCATCCATGTTTCCTGGAATTTGCGACAGAATTCAAAATGAACTCAAGGCACTGTGTCCGCATATCCCAGGGATAAAGGTCAGACCTCTATTTCTTTTTCTCCTTCTAAAAACCTGCCTCACATCTGTGCCAAAACCTCAAAATAGATCGTTGCTCCTCCTGAACGGAAGTATTCATGTTGGATTGGTGGATCCATCATGACAACTATCATGAGAATAGAGGATTATATCTCAAAGGAGGGTAAGACCTTACCCTCAGCCTCTGACAATCCTCCTTTGTTCACCCTTCTCTCCTCATTCAGAATATGATGAAACTGGACCCACGACTATCAATTGGAAAGGATGGTAGAGAGAGAGTCAAAGAAACAGCGAGAGTCATCTGTTGTGGAATCTTGGGTCCTAAAGCGGCTCTGTACGCTAGTAATAAAACAATATTAGCTGCGTGAGTGAGTGATCTACAGATCTTCTTTGCCGCTTTCAATTCCAGGAAAGTCCTGGAAGAGAAGACGGAAGCGATGACAGAAGAGGAAATAGTTCCCGTTGTGATTGATTGTGGCGAATACATGGTGAAAGCAGGTTAGCCGAGCTGTGTTTGTGTTCCCCCGTCCTTGCCAACACATATTGACAACATTGTACCTTTGAAGGATTTGGCGGCGATGATTTCCCGCGAACCGTTTTTCCCAACGCCGTGGGTCGTCCCAGACATACGCCTGGAGGTGCGCTTCCCCCTCCTTCTTCCCTCACTCCACTCAAACAGAACCCCAGCAATGATAGGGATGGGATGGAAGGATTCCTATGTTGGGGATGAAGCTTTCAGCAAGGCGGGGATCCTCACCATCAAGAGATCAATTGACAAAGGGAAAGTGACGAGTTGGGATGACTTGGTAAAAGAACTCTTTCCCTCACCTGCTTTTTTCACAACCAAGTTGTTGAAAACAAAAAACAGGAGAAGATCCTTCATCATACCTTCTACAATGAACTTCGAGTTGCTCCAGGTAATCCTTCCTCCACTTGCTCACTTTCGCTCACAGCGATACAGAGGAACATCCAACTCTCTTTGGCGAAGATCCCTGCACCCCAACAGCAGGCAGAGAAAAATTAACTCAGATCATGTTCGAGACCTTCAATGTTCCCTGTTATCTTTCCAAACCACACAACTGTTTGACCATGGCAGCATCGGGAAACACATCGGGTCTTTCTGTTGACTTTGGGGAAGATGGTGTGAATATTGTTCCCATTTATGAATGTATGGCTAATCTCCTCTCTCTCGCTCTCTCTCTCTCTCTCTCTCTCTCTCCTCTCTCTCTCTCTCTCTCTCTCTCTCTCTCTCTCTCTTTCTCTCTCTTTCTCTCTCTTTCTCTCTCTCTCTCTCTCTCTCTCTCTCGCGCTGACACAATCAAATGAAGAATAACCTATTACCGATTCAGTGAGTATGGTTGATTGGGCAATGAAACATCTTCAAGTGGGCGGGAAGGCATTGACTGATTTGGAAATGAAGCTGTTGACCGAGAAAGGATATTCCTTTACCACAAGCGCTGAACGAGGTAACACCCTCCGGCCCTCATATTCTTTCTTTTTTTTTTTTTTTTTAACGGACATTATTCCGTTTATTCTGCACGAGTTATAACCAAACAAATTCAGAGATTGTTCGTGATATTTTGCACAAGTTGGGTTTTGTTGCACTTGATTTTGATCAAGAAATGGCAAAGGACTCGGCGTCATCATCTTCATCAAGCAATATTAAAGAATATGAGCTTCCTGATGGGACTGTGATTTCTGTTGCCAATGAACGGTTCAGGTATTATTGTCCGAAGCATTTCAATCGTCTCATTCGCATTCTCTTTGAATTGAAGAGCTCCTGAAGCATTTTTCAAACCTGAATTCATTGGATTGGAATCTGTTGGCCTTCATCGAATGATTTTCGATGTTCAGAAGAGCATCCTTTCATTGGGTGGATCACCCTGGGATTTGGAAATTCCTCCCGACAGTTTGCTCGGTCAATTACCAATCGAGATGTTCGATCATCTTCAGAAATTTGTGAGTCTTCTTCCCTTTCTCTTTTCCCTCATCCTATCATTCTTCTTAACTCTCCCCCGCAAAGGTGATGAATAACGGGTTGATCAAAGAAATGAGGAAGGTGGTGCTCAGTGGAGGTGAATCCTTGTTTCCTGGAATGCAAGAGAGAATTCACAATGAACTCAAGGCTCTGTCTCCACATGTCGCCATGAAGGTACCTCGATCTCTTTGTCATCTTTCAATCTGGCTTACATCTGCTACAATATTTAGATCATTGCTCCTCCTGAAAGGAAATATTTATGTTGGATTGGTGGATCAATCATGACGAGTATCATGAAAATGGAGGATTATATCTCAAAGGATGGTAGGACCACACCTCAGCCTCTGACAATTTCCTTTGTTTACCCCTCTCCTTTTCTTCTCCTTCCCCTCCCTCATTGTAAAGAATATGATGAAACTGGCCCCACAATGATCAATTGGAAGGGATGGTAGAACCAGAGAAAGAGATCCTTTCCGTTGAGGCATGGTACAGGGGAAGTGAATGTATAGATACATAAGGAGTGAGAAACTGAAATAAAAAGGCTGTACTACATTCCTTGGGTGTATTCGGAGGACCTCCTTTCTCCTCTCCCCTTGGCGTGATCGAGCCGGGAGAACGTAGTGCCATTATCCTGCCGTTCTTCCTCGCCTTCTTCCAGCACCTGCTGTAAATATCAACTTTGACAAAATCCACCTCGAGGCTTCTTGGGTTGATCCTTCCGAGAAAAATCCAGGAAATAGATCACGACGAAACCAAGAAACAACAGTGGAGTCTGCCCCCTGAGTTGATCCTTGAAATATTGCGGATACTTCAGCAGGATGTGAGGGACGGACACAACATTGTCTGGATTACAGTATGTCGTTTCGTTAGTACTTTGTGGCGGGATCTTTTGCGACCGCTCCCATCTCTACCGGAATATCTTGAGCCACTCTCAGTTCAACGTATAAAAGAACTCGGAATATGTAGCGTTAAAGAGGGAGCAAAAATCTCACCGATCACATTCGCTGCCGTTGTATGCGAGCTGGGAAATATCGATCTTTTGATTTGGACAAAAGATTTGGATTCATTCATTCATCACTGCTGCTCGAGAAATGAAGCACAATGAAGTAAGCGCATGGGCAGAACTGCACTGATGTCCTCAACCCGCCATATGAATCCATGATGCCCGCAGGCAGATGCGATGGTTGGAGTGTGGGAGTATCTCGACAATTCTAAGCTTTACCATATTTGGTGAAGCGTGTTACTTTTATCTTTTCCAAATCCATCTCAATGATGATTTCATATGATGTTGGTGCTCTCGCTGACTGTAAGTTTCCCTTTTCAGCCGCGAGTTGCTCACGGAGTGTTTACATTCCGCGAAAAATAATATTGCAGACTTGGTGATGGGAGTGTGGTTCATCGGTGAGGAAACTGCACAAAAGAGATAAAGAAATGGTGGAAAAGCAAACAGCACCCGTTGTGATTGATTGTGGCGAATACTCTGTGAAAGCAGGTATATGTGTTTGGGCTTCCCCTCCCCCTCTGACAATACACGCCGTTTCTTTCAAAGGCTTTGGTGGCGAAGATGCCCCGCTAGCTGTGTTTCCCAACGCTGTGGGTCGGCACAGATATACGTCAAGAGGTGAACTCACCTTCTTCTTCCCCTCCTTTAATTGCCTCAACGTATAACAGGCCTTATGATGTACGGACAAAAGAACGTCTATGTTGGGGATGAAGCACGAAGCAAGGCGGGAATCTTGCTCGTCAAGAAAAGCATTGAAAAAGGCAAGGTGGCGAACTTTGACGACTTGGTAGCAACCTTTCCCCTCCCCCCTCAACGCCCATAACCCCAGCCCATATTGATAACAACTTCAGGAACAGCTCCTTAATCATACCTTCAACAATGAACTTCGGATAGCTGTAGGTGAGCTCACCTTCTTCCCCTCTCTGCATTCACTCACTGCACATCTTTGGCGATGATGAAGAGGAACATCCTGTTCTCTTTGCCGAAGATCCCTTCACCCCAACAGCAGACAGAGAAAAGGTGGCCCAAATCATGTTCGAGACCTTCAATATCCCATATTATCTTTCCAAGTCACAAAACTGTTTGACCATGGCAGCATCGGGAAACACATCAGGTCTTTCTGTTGACTTTGGGGAAGATGGTGTGAATATTGTTCCCATTTATGAATGTATGATTGACCCCCCCCCCCTTCATTTTGAGAAAATGAAAATTAACACTTGTATTCAGTGAGTAATGTTGATTGGGCAATGAAACATCTTCAAGTGGGTGGGAAGGCATTGAGCGATTTGGAACTTCGGTTGCTTACCTATCAAGGTTATACCCTCACCACAGCCGAGGATATGGGTACCCACTTCTTTCCCGGTTTTTTTTTAACTAACATAAACTGAATGTTCAGAGGTTCTCCGTGATATTATACACAAATCTGGATATGTTGCACTTGATTTTGATCAGGAAATGGCAAAGTATGCAACATCGTCAGCAAGCAATGCTAAACAATATGACGTACCCGATGGAAGTGTGGTTTCTGTTGCCGATGAACGGTTCAGGTAAAGTTTTCGAAGCAGTTCAATGATTCAAATGTCTCATGTCTTGTCTTTGAATTGAAGAGTTCCGGAAGCATTTTTCAAACCTGAATTATTCGATTTGGAAGGTGATGGCCTTCATCGAATGATTTTCGATGTTCAGAAGAGCATCTTCTCATTGGGTGGGGCTCTTTGGGATCTACAGATTCCTCAGGACAGTTTGCTTGGTCAATTACCAAATGAAATGTTCGATCATCTTCGCAAATATGTGCGGCTTCAATCTCTCCTCCCCTCCTATCATTTCCCTTTCTCTCTTTACTCACTCAACCCAAAGGTGACATATAATGAATTGACTAAAGAGATGAGGAAGGTGGTGCTCAGTGGAGGTCCATCCTTGTTTCCTGGAATGCCAGAGAGAATTCACAATGAACTCAAGGCTCTGGCTCCACACATCACTCTGAAGGTATTATATGGTCCTTGCTCTTGCTTACACACTCACCTTCAAATCTCCCATCCTCTAATTGAAGGTCATTGCTCCTCCTGAACGGCAGCATTCTGTTTGGAATGGCGGTTCCATCCTCACAAAGAGCATGAAAAATGAGGATTATATCTCAAAGGAGGGTAAGAAGGCCAACCTCTACCTCTACTCAATTGGCGCATTCGCTCTTCTCATTCTTCTTTCCTCCAATTTTTAAGAATATGATGAAACTGGGTCCACGCTGAGAACAGGGATTATAAATTGGAAGGCATGGTAGAAGGGAAAGCGAGGCAGGGGAGGTCCAAAGGGGCTCTGACGTCTCCTTTGCCAAGTATATGTTGCATGCAGTAAATATTTACTTTGGTGAAGCGCATTGTTGCTGCTTGGAACGCTTCTACTGCAGGCATGCCTTCGCATCAACGCCTCTCTTACGGTTTCTAAGAACGGTGCATAGACCCACAACACTTCTAAGTCTTCTGTATCTTGCTCGAGGCAAGAAGATGGCGCCACATTTTTCAGATAGCTTTTTACGCTTTCCCGGTAGCAATGTGTCTTCGCAAAGAGAAATGGTTGACTTTCAGGAAGGAACACCCGTTGTGATTGATTGTGGCGAATACATGGTGAAAGCAGGTGATCCAGTCTGACGTTTATGTTTGCTTTGACAGCGTCCCTTTTCCAAGGCTTTAGTGGTGATGATTCACCAAGAGCTGTGTTTCCCACTGAAGTGGCCCGTCCCAGAAATGCGCCAGGTGGTGCCCTCTCCTTTTCTCTCTCATTTAACTCAACGCATAAAATGTCAACTCAGTCATGGTGGGGATGGGACAGAAGGATACCTATATTGGAGATGAAGCACGAAGCAGAAGGGGGATCTTGATGATCACTAGACCAATTGAAAAAGGGAAGGTCGTGAAATGGATGGACCTTGTAAACCTTCCCCCCTCCCCCACTCCCGCCCACAAGGGCATACCCATATTGATAAGAACTTCAACAGGAGATGATCTTTCATCATACCTTCTACAATGAACTGCGAGTTGCTCCAGGTGATATCACCCTCCTCCCCTTTCACACTCTCTAACATCTTTGGCGATGATGAAGAGGAACATCCTGTCCTCTGTGCAGAAGATCCCTTCACCTCACCAAAAGACAGAGAAAAATTAACTCAGATCATGTTCGAGACCTTCAATGTTCCCTGTTATCTTTCCAAACCACACAACTGTTTGACCATGGCAGCATCGGGAAACACATCGGGTCTTTCTGTTGACTTTGGAGAAGATGGTGTGAATATTGTTCCCATTTATGAATGTATAGTTGATCCCCCTTCGTCTCCCGTCACTTTACCTTTGAAGACTTACAACCAGCCCCACATTGTTGTGTAGATAGTATGGTTGGTTGGGCAAGCAAACATCTTCAAGTGGGTGGAGGGGCATTGCTCGATTTGGCACAGAAATTGCTAGCCCAGCGAGGACATTACTTCCTCACATTTTATGATAGAGGTAAGAGGTAAACCACATCAGCCGTTTTAATGTAAGTCTCAATTCAGAGATAGTGCGTGATATTGTACACAAGTTGGGATATGTAGCAAGCGATTTTGAACAAGAAGTGGCAAAGTACAAAGCCTCACCAAGCGATTTTCAACAATATGAGCTTCCTGATGGGAATGTTATCTCCGTTGCCGAAGAACGGTTCAGGTAATCCCTTTCAATACGGTTTCCCCTCTCTTATGTTCTTTGAATCTCTCTCTTTCTCTCTCTCTCTCTCTCTCTCTCTCTCTCTCTCTCTCTCTCTCTCTCTCTCTCTCTCTCTCTCTCTCTCTCTCTCTCTCCACATGAAGGACACCAGAAGCATTTTTCAACCCGTCGCTGATCGAAGTGGAAAGTGATGGACTTCATCGAATGATTTTCGATGTTCAGAAGAGCATCTTCTCTTTGGGTGGGGCTGTTTGGGATTTACAGATTCCTCCC
>Ga0209935_1005701_pt1 | contig 10394 bp, 13 predicted proteins | sample ThiBio_1000_plan_2_FD_183958 | JGI IMG/M metagenome (GOLD analysis project Ga0209935, IMG submission 183958) | Wastewater bioreactor microbial communities from Cape Town, South Africa - Thiocy_cont_1000_plan (SPAdes) | ecosystem: Engineered > Bioreactor > Thiocyanate-remediating >... | reverse complement strand
CACTCGCTGCAGTTTCGAGATCGTCTGCCCGACTCGTTGCGTGGCTGCTGTGCCTCTTCCTCCTCGTCGTACTCTGCTTCCTCGCCATCGTCGTCGTCGTTCTAATACCTCCCCTCGACATTGTCGCTATCTCGCTCTCTCTGAATCTCAATCTCGCAATAATCTCTCAATCTCTCACCCTCTCATATGTTGGTCGAGTGCAGAAAGCACACGCCACTCAACCAAACCCGTATTTCTAGTATACATACATACATACCTCGTCATTATCTCGATACGCCTCGACATTATCTCGATACGCCTCAACAACGGAGGCCAGGACCAGATACAATCTCGCATCTCACCACAATCTCGAGATCTCGCCAGGACCACATTTATAAGCGGGACACACACACGCAGCAGCAGCACACTCTTTCTTGCCGTCGCGCCTCATCCAGAGATCCGACCCCGAACAAGCAGGTTACTTGCTCTTTCATATATTTTATCGAGCGAGAGAGAGAGAGAGAGAGAGAGAGAGAGATAGAGAGCGGAGAGAGAACCAGTTGTGAGAGTTGGTAGCAAGAGGGTGTTGTGGTGTTGTGTTTGTTGTGGCGCGTCACCAGAGGATTGCCTATCCTCAGCAGAGCCACCGTACTCTCTCGCCTCCTCCTCTTCCTCAGGCACACACACGCAGCCTCCTCGTCCTCTGCGCGCCATTTGCTTCTTCCCCCACCACCAGCACCCATCCGCTGCTTCCACTCCTCCCCCAACACCACCACAACACCATCAGCAACGTTCCACTGCTACAGTATCTAGTCTGTGGCTGCTGCCTCGCTTCTCTCGTTCCTGCCATACACGCAAGCATCGGCGATGGACGACACTTCGATACTCTCGACATCGCCACCTACTGCTGCCACTTCGAACCCTGAGCAAACTACATCAGCGCTCTGTCGGCCTCCTCGTGTACGACTCGCTCTGGCTCTCGCTCTCGCTCTCGCTCGCATCACCTCGTGCCATTCTCGCCATCGTTCCTCTGACCCTCGCGCGCTCGGTCTCTTGCAGAAACCCGAGCCAGAGGAGGTGGTGGAGTACATGCTGATCCACGCTCGCCGCCGCGCCAACAACCTCGAAGCCGATACGATACCTGGTACGCTCGCTGCGCTGCTCGGGCTGCTCGGTCGCTTGGAGCGCATCACATCGCGACATCACATGAGCCACACATGGCAGCGTTGCTCGTTGTCTCAATCGATGACTCACGTGTGTCGGTGCCTGCTCTCTCTCTCGCTCTTGTGATGCAGCCAAGGATGCTTTGGGCCTGATGGTCGAGTGCCAGTTCGCGTCATCGACGAGCGAGGCGGCGGTGCTGCTCAACTCGTACATTGCTCACGGATCAGTGGAGCTCACACAGTTCGTCGACGACAACAATCGACCTCGCGCTTGCTACCGCTTCAAGGTACCTCTCGTCTCGTGCCTGCTCGGCTCTCTCTCTCTCTCTCTCTCTCTCTCTCTCTCTCTCTCTTGGAGCAAGGTCTGAATCGCTCGGTGTCGGAGCAGGAGATCGAAGACGAGAGCATGCCGAAGCCGATGGTGCCTCAGTCGATGTTGACGTCGAGCATGGTGTCGATCTTGGAGGTGCCGCCGATCGAGATCGCCAAGCAACTCACGATCCTCGAGCATGGTTCGTCGCGCTCTTCTCTTCTCTTCTTCTTCTTCTTGTTGTTATTGTTGTGGAAGAAGGGGCGATCAGGATCGGGTTGGTTCTCGACACGATCTCGAGGCATTTGGAGCTGGAGACGATGATGATATTTTGATGGCACGATATTGATTGGATTGGATTGGTTGGTTGGAATGGCTGACTCGCTCAGGGTTGTTCCTCGACGTCAAGGTGTCGACGGATCTCGAGAATGTGCTGGACGCCAAGGCGCCATCGATTCAACGATGGATCGATTGGTCGAACAAGGTGCGCGGGAGCCATGGCTCTTGTTTGGTGCTTGGTTTCTGGCTGAGAGCAGGAGGGGCAGCTTTTCGGTTTTTCGCTCTGCCTGTGATCCGCGGTGCTTTTCGTATTTTCGTATTTTCGGTTTTGGTTTGGCGGCGGCTCTACCGTTCGAAATGCGCGCGAGAGGCAGAGAGGCAGAGAGACATTCGCGAGAGCGACGCACCTGTGTGCTTACCATTCCGTTGTGTCGTCGTCAGTTGAGCGATTGGGTGGCGACTGTGGTGTTGACTCAGTTCAGCACTCAAAACAGCGCCGATGCCGTGAAGCATTTCATCTCAGTCAGCGAGGTTCGTTCTCTCTCTCACATCATGAAATGCATTAGATCGTTGCTCACAAATCTCTGCCTCTCTCTCCCTCCCCTCTCTTTGTGTGCCTGTCTCAACAGGAGTGTCGCAAGCTCAACAACTTCTCGAGCATGGGAACCATCTCGCTGGCCCTCTCGAGCCATGATATCAGCCGATTACGGCGAGTATGGCATGCCCTTCCGAAGCGCCACTCTCGATTGCAAACATCGATCGCCGAGCTGAGCTCTCCAGCTCACAACTTTGCCGCTCTTCGTGCCGCCATGGCCGCATGCACTTCTTCTCTCGTTCCATTCCTTCGTACGTCAGCGCATCGGTCGTCGTCCTCATCATTGTCGATCGACTCCTCGAGAGAGCGCAAACGCACACAAACGCACAAAGAACTGACCCAATGCTCATTGACATCGACACACACACACACACACACACACACACACACACACACAGCCGTGTACCTCAAGGACCTGGCATTGATCCAAGTCGGCAACGAGAGCAACCAAGACCGCAAGCAACTGGCTCAGCCGTTGCTCGATCAGCTTGCGGCATTTCAGACACATCACTATCGACTGCGACCAGTTTACGTTCTCCAGAATCACTTTCTGTGCGGCTTGCACACGATCTCGGACGATGCACTGCGAGCGAAGCTCTCGGACGAGATTCGTCGGTCGGTACGTCATGATCCATCTCCACACATCTCTCTCTCTCTCTCTCTCTCTCTCTCTCTCTCCTTTCGGACGAGTTGTCGAGGACGGTCAATGAGAGCGGGCAAGTGTATTTTCTCACATTGAGAGAGGATGGATTTGAGCAGGAGCAAAAGGCGAAGGAAGGATCCTCATCTTCATCTTCATCGTCGACATCGTCGGCATCGTCGGCACTCTCATCATCGCAGAGCAGCAACAATCTGGCACTGGCAGCAGGATCGATCCCCAAGTCGTCGTCTTCGGGTTCAATCTCGAGTCTTGTGCACAGTGGCGAGTCGATCTCTGCTCCACTTCTCTCGAGCACCAGCTCATCACCGTCCGAGATCCGTGAGCACGCGAACGATCTCTCGGCGCCTCTGATTCTGCCACTACCCGTCGCACCGTTGTCAAGCTCTGTTGCCGAGAAGCGCCGTTCGATCTCACTCGCACGAAGCAGCAGCAACAGCAGCAATAGCAGCAGCAGCAGCAGCGGCAAGAAAAAGAAGATCAAGAGCGTCTCTGCCTCATCCGGCTCCTCGAGTTCGCACCACAAGCACGAATCGCGTAAGAATACCGCTGGCAGTCCAGCACCAAGCAGCGCTATGCTGGCCGAGATCCAGCAGAAGCACCGAGCCATCACCCAAAGCACCGGCGATACGCGACACGTGCGCCGCCGCAGCCTGACGCTCGATCGCTCGTCGGATGACATTGACGGCTCACCTTCGGTCGAGCGAAGCACTCGCCGTGAGCTGTCGGACTCGAACGAGTTTACTCATGCGCCTCCGATCGCAGTATCGAGCTCGCTGCCAACCAACGTCCCCGCTTCGGCATTCAAGCATCCGCCGCTGCTGCAACAGCAACAAAAGTCGCCCTCAACCACCGCCATCACTCCCCGCTCTGGTCCATCGTTCCTGCAACTCAGGGCACCTCGCTCGCATGTTGCGTGGTTGAACCGCGCCACCGGAGAGCTGCAGTCTCGCATCGAGAAGGAGTCCTTGCTCGACTCGTCGTCGAGCAGCGCCATCTGCTCGGCTCTCCGAACAGCCATGGAAGCCATCGAGGAGGCTCGTCGCCAAATCGAAGCTCTCGAGTCTCCTCCGCCAACAAGCATCGAAGGCAGCAAGCTCGCCAACAACCTTGGCAGCAGCAGCAGCAACAGCGGCGGCGGCGTGATCAACACAGGTCGATCTCGATCTCAAGAGTACGATCGCACAACGGTCGAAGCCGCAGGCATCTCGCCTCCGCTGCCTCCTTCGATCTCTCCGATCAACGTGACACCGATCGACGACGAGTCAGTCGGCGAAGAGGCTGGTCCGGCATCGTCATCGACATCGCCAACATCATCTCCCAAGGAATCGAGCGGCATCGAGGCACCGAGCGGAGCGATCGCAGCGGCGTTGGCGAACAAGCACTTGGCTCAACTGCCGCCACCACTCGTGCCAATCTCCCCGCCGGTGGTCGCCAAGTTTGCGCATACTCAAACTCGATCAGCGGTCAGTCCACCGCCGCACCACTTGCAGTAACGGAGCGGTATACTGTGTATCGCGATCGCTCATCTCAATCTCAAGTATCTATCCATCCAGTACCGATATCTTATCTATCTATCAATCTATCTATTAGCTCGCTCTCCTCTACTCGAGCATCGACAGGTGTATTTATGTTCAAGTTACAATCACAACCTTGTCTTGCACCACCATTTGTAAGCCGTACTCTCACAACAATCATTACTATCTGCGCAATACGACGCTGTAGCGCAGCGACAGCAACATATCACACTCTGCATCAACATAAATAGTTTGTTGTATCTATCTGCCACACACACGCACACACACGCACACTCACGTTCTCGTTCCATCTCGGCTTAGTGTGCTCGTAGTGGCTTGCGGGCCCACACAAACACCATTCCCCATGGGAGACACACGCCATCGTGCCAGTCGAGCACCTTGATGTGCCGACTGAGTTCCTGCGAGATAGAGTCGAACGACTTGGCCTTTTGGAGCCCAAAGAAATAGTACAGGAATCCCACCATGTCGGAGTGCGATACAAACTCCCAGCAGCCCTGTTCGGTCCACAAACACGTCGAGAGGGCCAATGGTGATTGGTCAGTCGGTTGCTTGGCTATGGGAGCGGCGTGGAAGCGACAGCGGAGCGAGCGGCACGTACAGTCAAGTAGGTCTCGCGTACGTGCTCGAATCCGGTGGTCGAGAGCATGTTGGCGAGCTCGCCTGTTTTGACGAACTCGGCGACGTGTCCCGTGAGGCTCAATCGATGCACGACGTCGGCAATGAATTTCGCCGGTGGAGTACTGTGAGTTGGGAGATAGACCCAGCATGAGGCACAGTGGGAATGACTCACACTCAGAGAGGGAGAGATAGAGAGAAAGAGATAGAGAGAGATATCTAGATACCCGTCAAGTATCTCGGCAAACGCAAGTACGCCTCCGGGCCTCAGTACTCGAAAGCTCTCGGCAATGACCTTCCATCGTGTCGACATGGGATGGTGATGCAGTGCCGAGAGACTGATGACCTTGGTGACGCTCGAGCTGTTGAGCGCCAGTACCTCGAGTGACTCGGTCTCCAGCACCTCCGAGTACTCGCCCTTCTTGATGCCTGCGCTTGTCCGCACGGCCGTGAGTGCGAGAGTGAGCGAGTGTGACAAAATCACATGGATGTGCCGCACGTACCCTTGGCAAGCTCGTGGCTCTGCTCGACGTTGATCACGTGTACGGTGCGAATCACGGCGTGGATGCCGTCCTGGAGATAGCCGCCTCCGGCACCGATGTCGACCACGCGATCACCTCGTACAAAGTCCAGTCGTTCCAGCAGTGTGTCGCGCTCCCAGGTACGAGCGGCCGGCCATCTCTACAGCACGCACGCACGCACGCACGCACGCACGCACGCACGCACCGAGTGAATCTCTGCTATTCGCCTCGTGCGAGTGAGCGAGCGATGCTGGCGTACGGCATTGGCCTTGTTGAACATGCGGCCGCGAGTCTCAAAGATCTCGTTGTAAGTCTCGACCGGCCCGAGCGAATATCGCAACGAGGTACCGGCCGAGCTGAACTGCATCTCCTGGCGATACTTGGCGAGCATCAACAGCACCAACCCGACGATCACCGACACAAACAGCAGCGTGCCCGCGTATCGCTGCACGGCCTTCTTCTTGCGGCCTTCTTCGTCGTACAGCACCACCGGCTGCGCCGACGAGGCGCCGGGTCTTCGCGCCAGCATCTACTCTGCAAAGCCTCCCCCTCAGAGCCGGCGGCAGCACACTGGTGGTCCTCTCCCGCACAACACACTGACCGAGCTCGTCGGGACGAGAGACAACTACACCAAAGCCTGGGGCAGCAGCCGAGGCCCAGACGAGCAGGCCGGTGCATCTTGTCAGCAAGACGAGCGACGATCATTCGTCCAAAGTAAAGTGCCTGCCTGTACTGGGACCCAGTGTCCCGCAATGGCCCTAATTTGTACCACTGACCAAGGCCAGGCCCACTCCGGCAGCTAGCGTTGTTCCGGGTCGGGACAGGGTTCTCAGTCGGCCGACTGAGTCGACCAGCCGGCAGTCTTGCATGGCTGGTCGTCCAGAGTTGACTATCGCGGCGGTTTGTTGTAACGCCCCAGCAGCAGAGTCACTCGCTCTCTCTTGAGTCGTGCCCCGCCACTCTTAATACGAACCCACGAACGCCGAGCACCGAGAGCCCGCGCGGCACTCGAGACCCTCATCACCCACGCCACACCAACGCTCGAGCACGCGTCGCTCCCTCGGTCACGCGAGCGGCCGGCCGCAAGCGTCTGTCAGCTGACGATGGACCAGCGTCTGGCCGACGTGGCTCGCCGCGCCGCCAACTCGTGCAGCGGCGTCGAGGTCAAGACACGCCGTTACCTGCTCAAGACCTACCACTACGCCTTCATCGGTACCATTGCGCGACTTGCCTCGCCGCGCTGCGCTGGTGCGAACACGAGCCAGCCAGGCATCTAACTACTCGTCATCGACGCTGTATTAAACACATATATGAGCAGGCTCCGAGTTACTCGACTGGCTGGTGGGCGCAGAGGAGTGCTCGCGTGCCGAGGCGCTGGCGTTAGGTATGTGCGCCGCCTCACTCTCGCGAAGGCATCGTGCTTGCGGCTTACTGGTCGCAATGTACGCAGCGACCCAACTCCAACAAGGTGGTTACTTTCTCAACGCGATCGACGATAGCAACAAGACCACCAAGCTCGACAGCGGTCAGTTATTCCTCTGGAGCGCCAAGGCTCTGGCGCACAGTCTTGGACGCGTGCACGAGGAGCTGCCGGCCATCAAGGACATCGTCACGGCCATGGTGCACCCACAGGACGGGCTCGAGATCAAGAACCGCCGTTGGCACCTCAGGACCTATCGCAAGTGTTTCGTGGGTACGATGATTCGCAATGGTGGTTGGATGGCCGAGCGTGTGGGACACGAGGTAACCTATTGTGTACCAAACCTGCGCGCGTGCGCAGCGAGTGACGGCATCGAGTGGATGCTGAGGCAGCCCAGCCTTCAAGTTCAATCACGCGCCGAGGCGCAGGAGCTTGGCGAGAAGCTTCGATGGGCCGGTATCATCGAGCATGTGTGTGATCCTCAGCCGTTCAAAGATGCCTTCTTGTTCTTTCGCGTCACGGTACGGCAATCGCGATGAGAGAGAGAGGGAGGGAGCGAGCACTTTGTGTATTTGCTCTGTTTCAAGTGCTGGATCCAGCGGCGGATTAAACTAGCGCCAATCCACCTGCACTAACACCGAGATGACTCCCAGCCACACGCGTATGCCTTACTGGAGGACAACGACGACGACGACGACGACGACGACGACGGATCGCTCTCGCCGTCGACTGAACCGGTGTGCGAAGACACTGCCGGAGACCTCGATGACGGCGATTCGCTCTCGCTGCTGAGCGATGAGCAAACTACATCAGCGCTCTGTCGGCCTCCTCGTGTACGACTCGCTCTCGCTCGCATCACCTCGTGCCATTCTCGCCATCGTTCCTCTGACCCTCGCGCGCTCGGTCTCTTGCAGAAACCCGAGCCAGAGGAGGTGGTGGAGTACATGCTGATCCACGCTCGCCGACGCGCCAACAACCTCGAAGCCGATACGATACCTGGTACGCTGGCTGCGCTGCTCGGGCTGCTCGGTCGCTTGGAGCGCATCACATCGCGACACTACATGAGCCGCACATGGCAGCGTTGCTCGTTGTCTCAATCGACGATGACTCACGTGTGTCGGTGCCTGCTCTCTCTCTCTCTCTCTCTCTCTCTCGCTCTTGTGATGCAGCCAAGGATGCTTTGGGCCTGATGGTCGAGTGCCAGTTCGCGTCATCGACGAGCGAGGCGGCGGTGCTGCTCAACTCGTACATTGCTCACGGATCAGTGGAGCTCACACAGTTCGTCGACGACAACAATCGACCTCGCGCTTGCTACCGCTTCAAGGTACCTCTCGTCTCGTGCCTGCTCGGCTCTCTCTCTCTCTCTCTCTCTCTCTCTCTCTCTCTCTCTTGGAGCAAGGTCTGAATCGCTCGGTGTCGGAGCAGGAGATCGAAGACGAGAGCATGCCGAAGCCGATGGTGCCTCAGTCGATGTTGACGTCGAGCATGGTGTCGATCTTGGAGGTGCCGCCGATCGAGATCGCCAAGCAACTCACGATCCTCGAGCATGGTTCGTCGCGCTCTTCTCTTCTTCTTCTTCTTCTTCTTCTTCTTCTTGTTGTTGTTGTTGTGGACGAAGGGGCGATCAGGATCGGGTTGGTTCTCGACACGATCTCGAGGCATTTGGAGCTGGAGACGATGATGATGATATTTTGATGGCACGATATTGATTGGATTGGATTGGGTTGGTTGGAATGGCTGACTCGCTCAGGGTTGTTTCTCGACGTCAAGGTTTCGACGGATCTCGAGAATGTGCTGGACGCCAAGGCGCCATCGATTCAACGATGGATCGATTGGTCGAACAAGGTGCCTGGCAATCAGCCCCGGAAACAATGACACTTTGCTGGATCTCTTACCCTTTATGTTGCCGGATTTAATCAGTTGAGCAATTGGGTGGCGACTGTGGTGTTGACTCAGTTCAGCACTCAAAACAGCGCTGATGCTGTGAAGCATTTCATCTCAGTCAGCGAGGTTCGTTCTCTCTCTCTCTCTCTCTCTCTCTCTCTCATATCATGAAATGCATTGGATCGTTGCTCACAAATCTCTGCCTCTCTCTCTCTCTCTCACATCATGAAATGCATTGGATCGTTGCTCACAAATCTCTGCCTCTCCCTTCCCTCTCTTTGCGTGCCTGTCTCAACAGGAGTGTCGCAAGCTCAACAACTTCTCGAGCATGGGAACCATCTCGCTGGCCCTCTCGAGCCATGATATCAGCCGGTTGGAGAGTATTTACGTGTCTCTTCCGAAGCGCCACTCTCGATTGCAAACATCGATCGCCGAGCTGAGCTCTCCAGCTCACAACTTTGCCGCTCTTCGTGCCGCCATGGCCGCATGCACTTCTTCTCTCGTTCCATTCCTTCGTACGTCAGCGCATCGGTCGTCGTCCTCATCATTGTCGATCGACTCCTCGAGAGAGCGCAAACGCACACAAACGCACAAAGAACTGACCCAATGCTCATTGACATCGACACACACACACACACACACACACACACACACACACACAGCCGTGTACCTCAAGGACCTGGCATTGATCCAAGTCGGCAACGAGAGCAACCAAGACCGCAAGCAACTGGCTCAGCCGTTGCTCGATCAGCTTGCGGCATTCCAGACACATCACTATCGACTGCGACCAGTTTACGTTCTCCAGAATCACTTTCTGTGCGGCCTGCACACAATCTCGGACGATGCACTGCGAGCGAAGCTCTCGGACGAGATTCGTCGGTCGGTACGTCATGATCCATCTCCACACATCTCTCTCTCTCTCTCTCTCTCTCTCCATCTCCATCTCCATCTCTCTCTCTCTCTCTCTCTCTCTCTCTCTCTCTCTCCATCTCTTCCTTCGGACGAGTTGTCGAGGACGGTCAATGAGAGCGGGCAAGTGTATTTTCTCACATTGAGAGAGGATGGATTTGAGCAGGAGCAAAAGGCGAAGGAAGGATCTTCATCTTCATCTTCATCGTCGACATCGTCGGCACTCTCAGCACCACAGAGCAGCAACAATCTGGCACTGGCAGCAGGATCGATCCCCAAGTCGTTATCGCCAGGTTCGCCATTGTCGAGTCGCAGAAGGCCCAAGCCGTCCTCTGGCAGCCCGACGAATGAGTCATGCAAGAAGACACCGGGATCCCGGTTTGCCGAACGATTCCGTCGCCGTGAACAATCTCTGCCAGAAACCTTCGAATTCCGGCACCCGAACGCGGTATCGAGCTCGCTGCCAACCAACGTCCCCGCCTCGGCATTCAAGCATCCGCCGCTGCTGCAACAGCAACAAAAG